>Ga0256839_1000438_pt1 | contig 54053 bp, 43 predicted proteins | sample 354166metaG_FD_185968 | JGI IMG/M metagenome (GOLD analysis project Ga0256839, IMG submission 185968) | Hydrothermal vent microbial communities from Mid Atlantic Ridge, Atlantic Ocean - 354-166 | ecosystem: Environmental > Aquatic > Marine > Hydrothermal vents | place: Atlantic Ocean: Mid... | reverse complement strand
CAAGCCATGTACGGGCGCAACGGAGAAGCTCCGTTGCCGGTGCTGGCAGCCGCCACTCCGGCCGATGCTTTCGATACCGTTTACGAGGCCTGCCGCATTGCCATCGAGCATATGACACCCGTGGTCTTCCTCAGTGACGGGTACATCGCCAACGGCTCCGAACCCTGGCGCTATCCGCGGGCCGGTGAGCTGCCGCCCATCCGGGTACACTTTGCCCGTCCCTCTGACTTCGAAGGGCCATTCCACCCTTATGTCCGCAATGAAAAGCTGGTGCGCCCGTGGGCCGTGCCGGGTACTGCCGGTCTGGAACACCGCCTGGGCGGGCTTGAAAAAGAAGACATCACGGGCAATGTGTCTTACGACCCCGAAAACCATGAGAAGATGGTCAAAATCAGAGCGGAGAAGGTAGCCCGTATCGCAGCACAGATTCCGAATCAAAAAGTGGATTCGGGGCCCGAGAGCGGCCGTCTCCTCATTATCGGCTGGGGCAGCACCTACGGAGCCATCCGTGCGGCCGTGCGCCAGCTTCACAATCAGGGCATCAAAGACATCGCCCATGTGCATCTTCGCTATATCAACCCTTTCCCTTCCAATCTCGGGGAAATCATTTCACAATTCGACACGGTGGCCGTACCGGAGATCAACAACGGACAGCTCGTGAAGATCATTCGCGATCGCTTTTGTATTGATGCCCGCCCGGTCAACAAAATCAAAGGGGTGCCCTTCGGCACGGAAGAACTGGCAGAAGCATTTTCCCGAATATTAAACGAAAACCATCCGACATGAGCAATTCCATCGCAGACGGAACCCTTCCGCTGAGCCCCAAAGACTTTCAAAGCGACCAGGATGTACGCTGGTGCCCGGGTTGCGGAGATTACTCCATACTCAAGCAGGTGCAAAAAATATTACCGGAAACCGGCATCCCCCGCGAAGATATTGTCATTATTTCGGGCATCGGGTGCTCCTCGCGCTTTCCGTATTATATGAATACCTACGGCATGCATTCCATCCACGGCCGGGCTCCGGCCTTCGCCTCCGGACTCAAAGCCGTCCGGCCCGAACTGAGCATATGGATGGTGACGGGTGATGGCGATGCACTATCTATCGGGGGCAACCACTTCATTCACCTCCTGCGCAGAAATTTCGATATCAACGTACTGCTCTTCAACAATCAGATATACGGACTGACCAAAGGGCAATACTCGCCCACTTCGGAACTAAGCAAGGTAACCAAATCCACGCCCTTCGGGTCGTTGGATCACCCCTTCAACCCCCCGGCTCTGGCATTGGGGGCAGATGCCACTTTTGTTGCCCGCTCGGTCGATCGCGACCCGGCCCATCTCCAGGCCATGCTGCGCAGAGCCCATGCCCACAAAGGCACTTCATTTTTAGAGATTTATCAAAATTGCAACATCTTCAATGACGGTGCTTTTGCCGCCTTTACCGATAAAAAAATAAAAGCCGACCATATACTGATGCTGGAGCAGGGCAAGCCCTTGATATTCGGAAAGGAATCGGACAAAGGCATACGCCTCAACGCTACGGTGCCAGAGATTGTATCGCTCAGCGAAGGGTACACGGCCGATGACCTCTGGATACACGATGAGCAGGATCTGGGCAAGGCACTGATCCTCAGCCGCTTCTTTATGGACCCGCGCGAGGGAGCCATGCCGCGCCCCTTTGGTGTATTTTATGAAAGCCAGCGCCCCTGCTACGAAGAGCTGCTCGAACAGCAAATGGAAGCCGTGCGCGAACGCCTCGGCCCGGGCAATCTGGATGCCCTGCTCGCAGGCCGAAAAACCTGGACGGTGGTGTAGAATGGCTTTCTATCTATGAGTCCGTAACATCCCTAAGGCTGCTATACAGCATACATTTCATTTATCGTTGTTCAATTTGCCAGGCTTTTTTATTATTGAGACCAAGCCATCTATATGTTCGAATAAGTGTGGTTTAATCGGGTTCCACATTGGGTCAAGAATGAAGTCTATCCCTTCTCGTCTTGCAAATTTAGATGCCGGGACAAAGTCGCTGTCACCGGAAACCAATATTATCTGCTCAACTTGCTTTTTCAAAGCCATTGAAGCAATATCTAACCCGATTTTTATATCTACTCTCTTTTGAGCAAAATCAAATTGAACATCACCCTCCGTCAAATTATCAATACTTAATTTTTTAGCCAGCAGCTCCTTGGTTTTTGAGGGTTTTATTATCCAACGTTTTCGATCTTCCAATACACCTATCCTAAGAGCTATCTTTCTTTTCTTTTTGAGTTCCTCTAAGAATTCTAACTTAAATTTATATTGCTCTGTTTTTGAGAAGTCAATTGATTTACCCGTTACCGGATTATGTTGCTTTTTATCATAGGGCAGGCAATCATAATAAAAAATTCGATAGAGGTCAAACGATTCGTTTTTAGCCTGTGTCAAATGTTTCAGGCACATTTCCCAAAGGTCATTTGCTGTTCTTACAGGGTCGAGAGTTTTAACCCTGTTGATTGAACGGTATCTTTTTAAGAAAAACCCTCCGTCTACCAAGATTGCAGTTCTTTTTTTCATACGTATAAAAATAAAAAAAGCTCCAAGGTCGGCATTCTCGCTATAATATAGAAAATTGAGAATACGTTGCTAAGAGCATTATATAACACAAACATACAAATATAATTTCAACGTTGCAAGATCATTCATTTAATCTGTCATTATGGGAGAACTACGCTACAGTGATGGTTGACTATCAATGAGGTTACAAGTTTTCACTTGAAGAAAGAGCGGCAAAAAGATGCTCGCGCTTGCGCAGGAGCGAGGGCGGCACAAGCATGCGATGGCGCTGCTCATTCCACCCATGGTAAACACGCGAAAGGAAGGGCCCGGCCACGGGAAGCACCATGGCAAGCGGTAGAATGCCCGAAGCCCAATACCCCGCGAAAAAGAAAAGGAGATAGTAAATCGGAAAAAAGAGCAGTTGGAAGCCGAATAGCAGAGAAGTATGGAAATGAGGATGAATGCGCATGGAACGCACGATGGCAAAAGGCAAAAAGCGGGGGATGCCGTTGATCAGCAGATCGGGGAGAATCAAAGGGGAGGTCAGCAAGACGGCAAGAGCGGCTTTCTTTCTGCCCTTGCGTGCCACGGCTGCTACATGCCGGTCGCGGAGGCCCCGCCTCTCGAGCTGTCCGAGGTAAAGTGAAAAGCACTGTTCCAGTCGTTTTTTCTTTTCGGCAGAAAAATGTCTGATCTCTGCGAGTTTTTCCATGGCCCAATCGAGGCGCTGCGAAAAGAGCGGCTTTGCCCCGTCCAGGCGCTTCAAATTGTAAAAACAGGGCAGTTCGTCTTCCGCATCCACGTTCCACATCAATGCTTTCAGCGATTCGGCAATGCGTGCCGTGATCAGGCGATAAATGTCTTCCGGATTTTTTTCATACGCTTCGCGAAAGTCGAGGATGCGGACGGGCGCAGCGTATCGCACAATCACATCGCTGTGCAGCGTGAAATAATCACTGAAGGAAAGTCCCACGGGGCAGATATAGAGCGGAGTTTTCCAATCGCACGCCTGCATAAACTGTATGGCAATGCGTGCCGTACCTTTCTTGAGGGGGAGCAGGTGATGGTCGATGCCCTTGTCTCCTTCGGGGGCGATAACAATGGCCCCGCCTTCCTTCAGGAAAGCGGTCACCGCACTGAAAACGGGCGCATTGGCCTCGATGGTATTGACCCCGTCCCGCTGCCGGTAAACGGGCAGCATTTTGAAGGAACGAAAAATGCGGTTGAGCAGGGAATTGCGAAACACATCGGAGCGGGTGAGGAAACCCGGCTGCCGCTTGTGAAACATGGCCACCAAAAGCGGATCGATGACGGCATTGCAGTGGTTCATGGTAAAAATGACCGGCCCCGCGGACGGAATATGCTCCGTACCATCTACTTCGATCCTCCGGTAAAAGCGCCTGAAAGCAAAAAAAATCAGGCGATGCAAGCCGGCATAGCGTTTTGAATTCTGCTTCATGGCTCAGTCTTGTATTTGCACCCTTCCGAACCTGTGATGAAAGAAGGCGGCAATGGCCACTCCGGAGATCAGATGCCAGATGCCCCACCAGGCGGCAATCATGGCCATTCCGCCCAGGCCCTGAAAAAATGTAAAAATAAGTACCAGTGCAAGGCCCGAGTTTTGTATTCCCGTTTCGATGGTGATGGCCTTGCGGTCGGGCAGGGGGAGTTTCATCCGGGAAGCTGCCATCCATCCGATGAGAAAAGCCAGTGCATTGTGAATGAGTACCAGGCCGAAGACCCGGTGGATGAATACGGTAAAAATCTCGTAGTTGTTGGCAAATGCAATGACGACAAAAGCGGCAAAGGTCAGCAATGAGAGCACACTGATCGGGCGCATGATTTTCCGGGTCAATGCCTCGAAGCGATGATTGAACCACATGCCGGCCACGAGGGGAATGCCCAGTATGAGCAGCACGGTAAAGATCATCTGCCCCGGCTCTATTGCTATTTCGGAGAGAAGCGCCCTTGTGGGAGGATAGAGGCTGCTGTAGAAAGTAAAATTGAGGGGGGTGAGAAAGATGGCCATGACGGTGGCAAAGGCCGTGAGGCCCACGGAGAGGGCAATATTGCCTCCGGCCAGCTTGCTCATAAAATTGCTGACATTGCCGCCCGGGCAGGCGGCTACGAGAATCATGCCCAGTGCAATGCTCGGCATGGGCTCGATGAGCCAGACAAGAAAAAAGGTGAAAGCCGGCAGCAGTACAAACTGAGCCACGATGCCGGTAATCAGTTTGCGGGGAGACTGGAGCAAAATTTTGAAGTGAACGGGCTTGAGATGAAGGGCTACCCCGAACATGATAAATGCCAGGCAAATGTTGAGAATCAGCTGACTTGAGCTGTCGAAGTTCAGTCGCACCCTATCCAGCGAGTCCAAAAAAATTGCCACACCCAATGTCATGAGTGTGGCAAGATAGTTTACCCGGAGCTTTTAAAAAAGTAAAATCGGCCGGCAGTTTATTTTGCTTCGCTGGCTGCTTCTTCCTTCTTCACACCGAGCACTTTTTCGATCACTTCCTCGAAGGTCGGCTTGGGCAATGCGCCCTGGGCCATCTGCGGCTGGCCCTCTTGCGGAATGAAAAGCAACGAAGGGATGGAACGAATGCCAAACATGGCAGCCAGTTCCTGCTCGGCCTCGGTATCTACTTTGAAGATTTCGATTTTGCCGTTGTATTCCTTTTCCAGCTCTTCCAGAACAGGCGCCACCATCTTGCACGGACCGCACCAGTCGGCATAAAAGTCAATAATGGCGGGCTTTTCACCTGCGTATTTCCATTCCTTGTTTTGCTCGTAGTCAAACACTTCTTTCCTGAAGCTTTCTTTCGTTAAATGTTTCATGTTAAAATTAAATTTAGATAATCACGACCGGCCCGGAGACCCGCCTTTGAAAATTTTCATCTAGAACCTGCACAAATGAATAAAGGTTCATATGAATAAAGAAATATGAAGATTTGCCGGTAAAAGGTCGGGCCGGGGACTAAGCAGACTTGATAGCCTTCTCGATGACCTTCAATTTTTCCTCTGCGATCAGCGCTTCCTGCCGGGCTTTTTCAATCTTTTTCTTTGCCTCGTCCAGCAAAGGCGAGCTGCCCGATGCCACCGTGAAAAAGGAAATATTGGTTTCGTATTGCCGGATCAGTTCGCGGGTCATGCGGAGCCGTTCTTTCAAAGCCCGTTGTTCGGCCCGCAGGTCATGGCTTCTTGATTGGCGTGCGCTGAGCATTCCTTCTATCTTGTTCTTATAGCGTGCCACGCGTTTCTCCTCTTCTTTCAGCCCCATCTTGTTGTAGGCTCCGTCAAGGGCCTTACGAAACAAGCGGTTCATCTCGTCCATTCTCTTCTTCGGGATGTGGCCGATGCTTTTCCAGCGCATGGTAAAGGTGCCCAGCCGTTCGAGGTCGGCTTTTTTGTCGCCAGCGGGTTCAAAAGATTCGATTTCCTTTATCAGGGCCTCTTTGGCCGCCAGGTTTTCTTTATAGCGCTCGTCAATGCCGGCAAAATATTTTTTCTTCCGTTCAAAAAAATCATCGCAGATGCCTCTGAACTCGGTCCAAAGCCGTTGTTCGTCTTTTCGTTCGGCCGGGCCGGCTTCTTTCCATGCGGCCTGCAATTTGATAATGGCCTCGGTGGCCGGCTTCCAGTCCTCGCTGTCTTTCCATTCCAGCGCCTTTCTTATGATTTCTTCTTTTTTCTCTTTGCTCCGGTTGCGCACATCACCTAGCTCCTTGAAGTAAGCCTTCTTGCGGTCGAAGAACTTGTTGCAGGCTGTGCGAAAGGCCTCCCATACTTCATCGTTTTGGGCTTGCGGAGCCCTGCCAATGCTGCGCCATTCGGCCTGCAATTTTTGAATTTCCCGGCTGTGCTTTGTCCATTTTTTGGGCGATTGCAGATTCAGTCCGCTTATTTCCTCTGCCTTCTTTACCAGCACTTTCTTTTTTTCCAGGTTTTCGATTTGTTTCTCCCTGAGTTGATCATAGTGCTGCCTCAGGTGTTCATAGACCTTGTGTGTGGCTTCCCGGAAAGCATCTCTCACTTCCTCCCATTTCTCCTGCGGCACGGGGCCGGCTTCTTCCCATTCCTCCTGGTACGATTTGACCATCATCTCCATCCGCTTGATTGACTTTTCCCCGGCCAGCGCTTTCATGTGCTCCACCAGCTTTTGCTTTTTCTCCAGGTTCTTCTGCAGGTCCAGCTCTTTCAGGCCCTTGATGATGCTCAGCGTATAGTTGAAGCGCTCCACCTCAAAGCTGTACTCGCTTTGCAGCTCGCGGTATTTTGATGCCGGCACATTGCCGATGTTCTTCCACTTTCGCTGCAGGGTCCGAAACTTATTGATGGCCTGCCCGATGTTCTGTTCCCCCGTGATGATCTCCCGCAGGCCTTCGATCACCTTTTTCTTTTCCTCGTAGTTTTTTTCTTCTTCCTCCCTGACATGGGCCTTGTATTTTTCCAGGCGATCATTAAAGATTCCCATCAGCTCTTTGAAGCGTCTCTCCATGACTTCCAGCTCTTCGGCAGTCATGACCGCAGGTTTTTCACTTTCAGTCGTGCTTTCTTCCTGCGCCTCTTCCGCTTCTTTTTCCGGGGCCGCGGATTCCATTTCTTTTTCTTTCACAGGTTCCGTCCTGCCGGCCTCTTTTTCATCCGCCCCTGCACCTCCCTGCACGGAAAGACTTTCAGCGGGCGCCTCCTCTCCGCTGCCCTCATGCAGTTCCTCTTCCGCTTCGAGATGCCGGTGGCGGGCTTCCTCAAGGGCCGCTCTTATCTGATCCTCAACATGATGCACCTCCTCAATGATCTCACTGATCGGCTTGTCTCTGAGCAATTCTTCCAGCTTTTTGATCAATTCCGCTTTCATTTTTTCTCCTGTCCCCTTTTCGGTATTTTTATTGGTGCTGCGAAATTACTAAATCCCTTGTTTTTCAATATTTTCAAAGCAGAAACTTCCAAAACCCGGAAGGGGTTCTCTTTCATGAAAAAACACCGCACACCGGGCCGCTTCCTCCGCATCATCGCGGGGCTTCTCTGCCTGCTTTCGGGGCTTTTCTCCGGGCAGGCAAGTGCCCAGCCGTACTTCAATTCATTTTATCCCGATGACAGCCTTGCAAAAAAGCTCGTCATACCTTTTAAAGCTACTCAAAACCTCATCCTTATCCCTCTTTTTCTCAATCATTCCGATACGCTCTGGTTTATTCTCGATTCCGGTGTGCGCAATACCATTCTCTTCCGCCTGCCGGCCCGCGATTCTCTGCAGCTGACCGGCAGCCGCGAACTGCAAATCGGAGGGCTGGGCATGGGCGCAAGCATAAAGGCCTTGCATACCTACGGGAACATTATTCAAATTCCCGGCATCACGGGCAGAAATCAGGATGTCCTGCTGGTGCGCGATACGACTTTCAAAATAAAAAACAGATTGGCCGTCAATGTCCACGGCATTATCGGATACGCCCTTTTCAAAGACTTTGTGGTGGAGATCGATTATCCCGGAAAACGGCTGAAACTCTACCGCCCGTCTGCCTTCAAATCAAAAGGCCGGGGCCGTGAGTTGAAGCTCGAATTGATCGACCAAAAGCCTTTCATTCAGGTGCCGGTCACTTTCTCCCGTGGCAAAAGCAGTCTCTACCGCTTGCTTCTGGACTCGGGGGCCGGATTTTCGGCAGCCCTCTTTATGAGCGAGCAGGAACGCAAAGCCATCGGCATTTCAGGCGTTTACGGCACCCTGGGCTATGGACTCAGCGGAGATATGAAAGGCCATCTCTCCAGAATTGAGGCCCTCCGGCTGGGACCCTATACCCTGCAAAATCCCATCATCGCCTTCCCCGACAGCCTGGCGGCAAGCAAAGACATCCTGCCGGAATACCACATCGGCATCATAGGCATGGACATCCTCAAGCGTTTTCAGCTAACCATCAGCTACCCGCATCAGAAAATCTGGCTGAAGAAGAATCGCATGTTTCGAGATCACTTTCTTTACAACTCCACCGGCATAGAAATAGAAAGGCCCTTCGAAGAACTGCCCCTTTATATGGTCAAGGAAGTCAGGGAAGGCTCCGTGGCGGCAGAGGCGGGCATGCTGGCCGGTGACCAGGTGCTGGAAGTCAACGGCAGGGATGCCAAAGAGATGGGACTCAGCGAACTGATTGCGCTCTTTTCCGGCAGGCCGCACAAGAAACTGAGAATCACCGTACTGCGAAACGGGGAGGAGCTCCGATTCCGTTTTCGCATCCCCGATGAACTCTGATGCCGCCTGCCTGTAAGATTATTTTTCAACCCTTGTAACTTTTACAACCCCAATACCGTAGAGAAACATGTAGCCATTAGCAAACCTAAAATTCACCCCGATGAAAAAGCTATTAATTATCTACATAGCACTCGTCTCCTATCAACTCCACCTATCTGCACAACAACTGACAGCCGGCCCCGTCATGGGGCTGAACTACAACTCCATCCAGATGGATGAATCCTTTGTGGTCAACGATATTAATTACACTTTCAAGACAAACGGTGGCGGGGCAGGCTTGATGGCCGGGGCCTTTGTAAACTTCAACTATCATAACTTCTTTACGGAGACAAGGCTCACCTTTGCCCAGGAACGCTCCACCGCACAGTTCTCCGGCCCGGATATGAGCCGCGAACAGGTCATTCACCTGAACAAAGTGTACCTGCCCGTAAAACTGGGCTACCGGATTAAAAACACATACAATGTATTTGGCGGATTGCAATGGAGCCACTACGTGGACGGGTCTATGGTGCCCTCCAATACGGCCCTCTATGTGGCCTACGACAACAGCGTGAGCACCAATAGTTTCGGCTTCTTTCTCGGCTTCGGGGTACAGATCAGCAAATTCAACCTGAACTTAAACTACAGCGGCAACTTCAACGAAGCCGGCATACAGGCCAACTACAGAAGACAAATCCTTCCCTTTAAAACAAGCGACCAGGTTTTCAACCTGACATTGAGCTACAACATCGTTGACCGTATTTTCAAAAAAGAAGACGAAAAAGAAGAAGAATTGCCCTTCGATCCGAAAGAAGTGCTGGTCACGGATGATTAGTTAAGCCATATTCTGAGTTTGGGTGAAACGGCAGGTCTGAAAAGGCCTGCTTTTTTTTGCAAAAAAAAGAGCGAGAAGCAATTCAGAACTGCTCCCCGCCCTTCGCCTGATTGACCACAATCGGTTAACCCTAAAACTATGAAACCCTATATCTTGCGTTTTTTGGTATTGATTCCCAGCATATCATACACCGGGTCCCAACCCAAAATACCTGTCAGAAAAAAGTATACACCTATAATCCAAAACAGCTTAATTTGAAGGAGCACGCCTAGAATCATGAAGACCATCAAAATGAGATATCGCACTACGATATCGACCATGTTCATGTTGTTTTCGAAGGCTTCTTTTCCTTTCATAGCGATACAAAGGAATGCAAGATTTACATCGATGGGGGTGATCTGTGTCAATTCAGCGGGTGATTTATGTCACCCTTTCGGCAAATAATGATCCGGCCGTGAAGCGCTTAAAATTCAGCCCCGAATAAAATAAATGGAGCGATCCCTGTAAATTAGCTCCATGCAAAAAATCTTTCTGCTTTTTCTGATTTTGGCAAGCCGCTTCGCTTCTGCACAAGAGAAACAATTAACCCTTCAGGCCATTACCGGAAACAGCGGGCTCTATCCCAAACGTCCTGCTCAACTGCAATGGACAGACAGCAGGCATTTCTCCTACATCGACAGCAGCGGAGAAAAGCTTTACAGCGTTTTGGCAAAAAAGAGCGAAAAAAGCCTGCTGCTTGCGCTTCCTTCTCTCAAAAAAATGATTCCCGATTCGCTGCGTACGCTGACGCGCTTTCCGGAGCTCCACTGGCGCGATGCGGGCAGTTTCTCTTTCCTGCACGATGGCTATCTCTTTACTTTTCGTAAGGGAACGGACACCCTGCGCTGGGAGGCCCGCTATGACAAAGAAGCTCAGGCCAAGGAGCTATCAGAAAAAAATCACCTGGCTTTTGTCAAAGACTACAATCTTTACATCTGGAAGAACCGGGCAAAGCAAGCCGTTGCCGTGAGCCATGACGGCAGCCGCGAACTGCAATACGGCCTGGCGGCCAGCCGATTCGAATTTGGCATCCGAAAAGGCCTCTTCTGGTCACCCGATGGCAGCAAACTTGCCTTTTACCGGGTAGATCAATCGCATGTAAGCGATTATCCGCTTACGGATTACCATGAAGTGCCGGCAGCGAATACTCCCGTAAAATATCCGATGAACGGGGACAGCAGCGAGCACGTGGAAATCGGGGTTTATGACGTGAACAGCGATCGCCTGGTTTATCTGGAAACGCGCGGGCCCTATGACCAATACTTGACCAATATCACCTGGAGCCCGGGAGGCAACTACCTCTATGTGGCGGTGGTCAACCGCGAGCAAAACGAAATGCAGTTGCAGCAATTCGATGCACGCAGCGGCATTTTTATCAAAACCCTCTTTACGGAGAAAAATGAAAAATATGTAGAACCCGAGCACGGGCCTTTGTTCTTAAAAAAATCTCCCGAAAAATTCATCTGGTTCAGCGAAAGAGACGGGCACCAGCACCTCTATCTTTATCACAGCACGGGGCAGCTGCTGGCCCAATTGACAAAAGGTCCTTTTGAAGTGACCCGGATTATCGGTCTGGATGATGCGGAACATTATCTTTATTACCAAAGCACGGAAGGCTCTCCGCTGAACCGCCAGGTCTATCGCCTCGACCTGCGGAATCTGGAAAAAACCGCCCTCAGCCGGGGAGACGGTATTCACGATGCGCTTTTGAGCCCCACGGGATACTATCTGCTTGAGACCTTCGAGGGGCCTGCCACTCCGTGGCAGATCACGCTCTACCGCAATGATAAAAAGTTCAGGAAATTGCCTTTTGCTTATTCCGCCCCCGATCCGCTGGCCGGATACCGCCTCGGAGAGACCGAAATCATTGCCCTCGAAGCAGATGACGGCACCCCCCTCTACGCCAGGCTCATCAAACCGGCCGGCTTCGACCCTGCGAAAAAGTATCCCGTGATGGTTTATGTCTATGGCGGGCCTCATGTGCAACTGGTGCGCAATAGCTGGCTGTACGGAGCACAGCTCTTTCTTCAGTATATGAGCCGGCAGGGATATGTCGTTTTTACGCTGGACAACCGCGGAAGTGCCAACCGGGGGATGGCCTTCGAACAGGCCATCTTCAGGCAGATGGGCACCCTCGAAATGGAAGACCAGGAAAAAGGCGTGGAATATCTGAGAACGCTCCCCTTTGTCGATACGGGGCGCATGGCCGTCTTCGGATGGAGTTACGGAGGATACATGAGCACCTCGCTCATGCTTCGCAAGCCCGGTCTTTTTCAGGTGGGCGTGGCCGGTGGCCCGGTTTGCAACTGGCGCTATTACGAGGTCATGTACGGTGAGCGCTACATGGACCGTTATTTCGAGAACGAAGAAGGCTTCGAAAAATCAAGGCTGGCCAACTATGCCGGGCAGCTTGAAGGCGAGCTGCTGGTCATCCACGGCCTGCAGGATGCCACGGTTGTGCCGCAGCACAGCATGGAACTCATGAATGCATTCATCGCAGCCCGAAAAGTCGTTCACTTTTTCCCCTACCCCGATCATCCGCACAATGTAAGGGGCCCTGACCGCGAACACCTCTACCGGATCATTGAAGACTTCATAGATACACAATTAAACCGTCACCATTAAGACCCATATTATGAAAATTATCAGGAAAGTTCTGCTCCTCTTTAGCGCCCTCTTCTTTATGCTGCCGCGCCTGGCAGCCGATGAAGGCATGTGGCTGCCCATCTACCTCCGCCTCATCAGCGGAGATATGCAAAACAGCGGGCTGCACCTGAGCGCAGACGACATTTACAGCATCAATCACTCAAGCATCAAGGATGCCGTCATTTCCATGGGCGGATTCTGTACGGCCGAGATCGTTTCTGATAAAGGGCTCGTCTTTACCAATCACCATTGCGGCTACGATGCCATTGCCGGGCTGAGCAGCGAAGAAAACAACCTTGTTGACAACGGTTTCTGGTCTTCCTCGTTTGAAGAAGAAAAACCCGTGGAAGGACTCTACATGTCCATTCTGCAGTATATGGAGGATGTCTCGGAGCTGATCAACCGATCGGAAAACCCCGATGCGGCCATCGACTCCGTCATCCGTGCCGCGAGCAGCAGCGACTTTATCGAAGCCAGGGTAGCGAGCATGTTTTACGGCAAAGAGCATTACCTCATGGTCTACAAAGTCTATCGCGATATTCGCCTCGTGGCCGCCCCGCCCAATTCCATCGGCAGCTTTGGCGGAGAAACCGACAACTGGATGTGGCCCCGCCACACGGGCGATTTCTCCATCTTCAGAATTTATACCGGAGCAGACAACGAGCCGGCCGAATACAGCCCCGACAATGTGCCCTTCCGTCCGGCACACCACCTGCCCATCTCCCTGAAAGACAAGAAAGAAGGTGACTTTACCATGATCATGGGATTTCCGGGAAACACCCAACGATACCTGCCCGTGTCCTCGATAGAAAATATCATCGGGGTCGACTATCCCATCTACGTAAAAGCCCTGAGTGAGCGGCTTCGCATCATGAAGAAATATATGGATAAAAAGAAATCCGTGGAGCTGGCAATGACCTCGGACTACGAGTCGCTTTCAAACAGCAGGAAATACTTCTTCGGAGTTGTGGACCGGGCGGCCAAGTCCGATTTTCTGGAAAAGAAAAAAGCCTATGAAACGGAGTTCCTGCAATGGACCGGCCTCGATACTGCCCGCCAGCGGAAATACGGTAGCGTGCTGGAAGATATCCGGGGCCTCGACACCGGCTACATCCAACTGGATATCACCACCGACTACCTGAACCTGGCCGGATTTGCCCCGGGATCGGTACTTTTCGGCATTCAGTTCTTCCGCCTGGAACGCATGCTCAAAGGCGGTGCCCCGGAGGCGGCCATCGAGGAATTCAAAAAAGAAATGGAGAAGAGCATCAACGAACATTTTGACAACTACTATCCCCGTATGGATGAAGAAATACTTGCAAGCATGGCACGCATGCTCTACAAGGGCCTGCCCGAAGACCCGGAATACCGGCCTTCGGTCTTCAGCGATGACTGGTTTTTGAAACTGAAAGACAAGGGCGGCAAAGACCGCTTCGACCGCATGGCACGACTGATACGCAAGAAATCGATACTGAGCGACAGAAAGCGGGCGCTGGCATTCCTTGCCCATCCCGATACGCTGACCCTGGAAAACGACCCGGGCATGCGATATGTCAACAGCATGATCGGCCTTTACCTGAAACACAACGCCATGTCAGGCATGATCAGCAGCCTGCGCGAACAACTGATGGCCGCTTATGTAGAAGGAAGAAGGCTTTTTGATTCCACAAAGTTTTACTATCCCGATGCCAACTCGACCGAGCGGCTCACCTTCGGTGTCATCAAGCCCTACGTGGGAGATGGCGGAAAAAAATACAAAGCCTTCACCACGCATTACGGAATTCTCGCCAAGGAAATTCCCGGGGACGAAGAGTTTGATGTGGACCCCAAACTCAAATCCCTGCTGGTCAACAAGGACTTCGGGCCTTATGCCCAGAACGATACGCTGACCATTTGCTTCCTTCATAACACAGACATCACGGGCGGCAACTCGGGCAGCCCCGTGATGGATGGTGATGGAAACCTCATCGGCATTGCCTTTGACGGCAACTGGGAAGGCATGCTCTCGGACCTTTACTTTGACGAATCCGTTACCCGGACGATCAGTGTGGACATCCGCTATGTCCTTTTCGTAATTGACAAATTCGGGGAGTGCAGCCACATCATGAACGAGCTGGACATTGTGAAGGAATAATGTATATATGAATCCGGAAAAAGCGATTCCCTGCCGGGGGATCGCTTTTTTTTATTCGATCACTTCCCCGAGTATCTGCAAGACCGTCTTTGCCATTTTATTGCGATTGTCCAGCAGGGGATTGATCTCCGTAATTTCCAAGGTACGAACCCGCTTATCGCGCGTCAGCCCTTTCAGCAGTTCGATCACTTCTTCCGGCATCAGACCACCTTCCACGGGTGTGCCCGTTCCCCTGCTGACAGAGGGGTCCATGCTGTCGACATCAAAGGAGATATGTATGCGATCGCATTGCTGCAGGTGCTCAAGCGACTTTGAGATGCACCGGGCAAGGCCCGTCTTCCGGATTTCGTCTGTGTCGTATCTGGCGATCTCATGCTTATCGAGCAGGAAGCGCTCTTCGGCCTCAAAACTTCGCAAGCCGAGGAATACGATGTCGCCGGGCAGCAATTTGGGTTTTATGCCGCCAATGTTTTTCAGCTTTTCCCAGTACTCCCGGCTGACTTTATGAGGCTCGTGTCGTTTGCATTCCATATTGTCAAGTCCGAGGCTGGCAGCCAGCGGCATTCCATGGATATTTCCCGAAGGGGAGGTATACGGGGTATGCAAATCCGCGTGGGCATCAATCCAGATGACACCCAGGCGATCACCGGGCCGTGCCTTACGTATGCCGGCAAGTGTGGCAATGGCATTGCTGTGGTCGCCCGTCAGTATCAGCATGCTGTCGGTGAGGGTGCAGGCATCGGCAATGACATCGGCCGCATGCGACATCACCGTATAGATTCCGCGGATGTAATGGGCATTCTCGGGAAGCGGGGGTTTGAAGAGCAAATCATTCTCATCCTCCACTCTTTGCTGCGGCAAACGGGCCAGCAGGGTCATGCCCTTTTCGGCTGCGCAGAGCTTCAAAGCATTGATGCCGAGGCTGGCACCCCGGGTTCCTGCTCCCAGTTCCGATGGAATCTCGATCATCCGGTCAATCTTCATATATCGTGTATGTTGCTGATTGTCCAAAAATAGCAAATCGGTGCATCACCGTGTTGGCAAATTGCGTTGTCACTGCAAGGCAAAGCCGATAGCTTTGCTTTAGAATCACGACAAGTATGTTTACGAGTATTTTCATTCTTCTCTTTTCCTGTTTCGCTCCGTCTGCCGGCAAGCCCGTTCCGCTTGAAGAGCACATACATACCCTGTACAGGGAATGCAGGCTTGAGGACTTCCGGCTCGAGTTTAAAGTATTCGAAGCAGCGCTCATCGGACATTACAACATCGTACAGAAAGGCATCAACAAAAAGCCGCAATTGCTGAGCATCCTCGACCTGAGCAAACCCTCCAATCAGAGGCGCTTTTATGTGATCGACCTGAAAAAGAAGAGAATGAGGTATTACACCTTTGCCAGCCACGGGAAAAACAGCGGCAGCCTGCGGGCCGAGAACTTCTCAAACACCCCGAACTCCAACAAGAGCAGCCTGGGATTTTTCCTTACGGCAGAGACTTATGTGGGAAAAAACGGCCGTTCGCTGCGCATTGACGGCCTCGAGCCGGGCATCAACGACAAAGCCCGCGAACGGGCCATTGTCATTCATCCGGCACCTTACACATCGACCGAGCATATCCGCAAATACGGCATGGTGGGAAACAGCGAAGGCTGCCCGGCCATTGGCGAAAATGTGAGTGATGAAATCATTGACCTTATCTGCGAAGGAAGCACTTTTTTTATCTATGCCCCCGATCCCGGCTATCTGCACACTTCGCTGCTGCTCAACCGGCAGCTGGCTTCTGTGCTGCTCAGCAGCCGCTGATTATTTGAAATGTTTCAGGTGAAGCACTTCGCGCTCGCTGAGATGCCTCCATTTTCCGCGCGGCAGGTTTTTTTTGGTCAGTCCGGCAAAGAGGACCCGGTCAAGATGCTTCACTTCATATCCCAGCTCTTCGAAGATTCTTCTCACCACCCGGTTCCATCCGATGTGCAGTTCGATGCCCACCTGGCTTTTGTCTGACGGCTCGGGGAAAGCCAACTCATCAACCCGGGCCACCCCTTCCTCCAGAGCGACTCCTTTGATGATCCGTTCAAAGTCCTCGCGCAGGAGCGGCCGGTCGAGCCTGGCCAGATACACCTTCGATACCTTATGAGATGGATGGCTGAGTTTTTTGGCCAGATCCCCGTCATTGGTCAGCAGCAATAGACCGGTCGTATTTCGGTCGAGGCGCCCCACGGGGTATATTCTTTCGCGTGTGGCCTTTCGCACCAGGTCCAATACCGTTTTGCGGCCCTTTTCATCCTTTACCGAGCTGATGAAATCCTTCGGCTTATTCAGAAGGACATAGACCTTTTTTTCGGGGCGAAGCAGGCGCCCTTCGTAGCTGACTTTATCACCGGGCTGCACGCGGTGCCCCATTTCCCTGATTACCTTGCCGTTGACCTTCACCAGCCCTTCACGGATCAATTCATCGGCTTTTCTTCGCGAAGCCACTCCGGCATGCGCCAGATACTTATTCAGCCGCATCCCTTTGTCCGTAGTCATGTTTTTTTTATCTGAAATCAAAGACCGTTGAAAGAAATTCCCACGGTGAAGGGGTTGATCTCAGGCCCAGCACCCTGATTGAAAAGCGTGGAAACACTGTAGAAAGCATTGAGGTTGACCGGCCCATATCCGATGCGGAAAGTAAGCCCGTATCGAAAAGTATTGATATTCGGTATGTTGTAGCTTTTCACTTTGCTTTCGGTATTAAAAGTGCCGAAGCTTGTTCCTTCACCCACGTACTTGGTATAGTTGGCAATAAGGAAACCGCCTTTTGCCCCGATGGCCAGCTTGAAACTGTTGCCCTTTTCGTTGGGTTTTGTGCGGAAGCGCAACTCCAACGGAATGTCGAGATAGATGGTGCTTATCTTGTTCTTTTTGAAAGTAATGCTGTCGCCCAAGGGAAGCAGAAGGGTATTTCCGGCACTGTCCACACTGAAGAATCCGTTGTGATAGATATTGTCAAATCCGAATCCCAGCCCGGGTGCCACGCTGAGTGGCGACTTTCCGAGGCCAAAGTCGTACATCACACTGACATTGATTCCTCTGGAATACCATTCGGTTTTTATGTTGTCCGGTGCTTTCAGCCAGCTGTTCCAGTGCAACTCCGTGATCATCCGGTCTTTGCTTGTGAATCCCTGGGCCGATGCGGCCAAGGCCATCAGGGAAAAGAGCGCAAGGGCAAAAATCTTTTTCATACTTTATCTTTATCTTTCTTTCTTGGGATGCGAAATTACAATAAGTAACGGGATTAGCTATCGAAGGGTATCCTCTTCCCCCGCATTCAATCCATATTTCTCCGAATATTTTTTGTAGAGCATTTTCTGTTTGTTGTTCAGGTCGATCATTCTGCCTTCGATAAAAGCCCTGCTGACAACACTTTCTTTCATCTCGAAAAGGTCTCCGTCACAGACGATGATATTGGCATCTTTTCCTTCTTCGAGGGTTCCGGTACGATCATCCACGCCCGCAATACGTGCCGCATGGCTGCTGACAGCCTGCAACGCCACTTCGCGGTCCAGTCCGTATGTCACGGCAGTGCCGGCCAGAAAAGGCAGGTTGCGCTGGTCCCAGAAAGAAGAAGGGCCGCCCCGGCTGATGCAAAAGAGGATGCCGGCCTCCGCGAGGATGGCAGGGGTACGGAAAGGCTGGTCTATATCGCGATCGGCCATGGAGGGCAGGCGATGAATGCTTTCCAGGACTACGGGATATCCCGAAGCTTTGATTTCATCGGTCAGCATCCACGAGTCAGCGGCTCCGGTGAGTACGGCAGCAAGGCCGAATTCCCGGGCAAAGTCGATGGCCCGGAGGATGTCCGGTGCCCGGTTGACATGGATAAACACTTTTCTTTCTCCGGAGAGTACCGGACAGAGCGCCTCCAGCTTGATGTTCTTTTCGGGATGACTATCGGTGCTGCAATAGGCTCCGGCATCCAGAAAGAGGGTGTGCATTTCGTCCACTTCACCCCGCCAGTTTTTGTTTTCCTTCATCCGGCCGGCCTCCGGCCCCCAGCGAATCATCTCATAGCGGGAAGGCCAGTAGAGATGCAAGCCAATGTCGCGGGCATACACGGCATCTTCCCAGTTCCATCCATCGCTTTTCATCAGCGATGAAATTCCGGATATGCGCCCACCGGCCGGAGCGGTTTCGACCAGCAATATTCCGTTGCTCCTGACCGTGGGTATGACCTCCGAATCGGTATTGTAAGCTACGAGCGCCCGCAGTTCCGGGTTGTATTTCCCGGTTTCGCGCATATCCAGCGAAGCCCGCAGGGCCGATATCTCGACAAGCCCAAGGTTGCTGTTGAGCGAAATCAGCCCCGGATAGATATGTTTGCCCGTCACATCAATCACCAGGGCTTCCTCCGGATTGACGCGGATAAGGCGGGCATCGGCAATCATGGTGATCTTTCCATCGGCAAATCCGAGGGCCCCGTGTTCAATAACCACCCCGTTTCCGACATGGATGGTGCCGTTGAGCAGAATGACCGCCTTTTCCTGTGGCGGGGCGGGCTTCAGAAAAGGCTGCGCTTTGCTTTGAAGCGCTATTAATAGTGCCGCAATGATGATTGCATAATTTCTCATTCCCGTATTTTTTCGTGGTTGAAGTAATCCTCCAGGTCGTCACAATGGTATTCTTTTTCGGGCTGATAAGGCGGAGGGGCCTGCCGCTCTTTTTCCTCCGAGCGATACATTTCCTGAAGAAGTGCCTGCCGCTCTTTTTGAATGCGCCTGCGCAGATAAGCATCGCGTGAGCGGTCAAAAAGCAGGCGGCCATCCACAAAGGTCATCATGGCTTTGCTGTAAATCGAAAGCGGATTGCCCGACCAAAGCACCAGGTCGGCATCTTTGCCCACCTTGATGCTGCCTGTCCGGTGGTTGATCTGAAGCAGCGTGGCGGGGTTGAGTGTGACGGTTTTCCAGGCTTCTTCTTCGCTCAATCCTCCGTATTTAATGGTCTTGGCTGCTTCCTGATTGAGTCTGCGGGCCATCTCGCGGTCGTCCGAGTTGATAGCCGTTGTCACGCCCGTTTTCACCAGCAAAGCGGCATTGTAGGGTATGGCATCCCGTACTTCAAATTTATAGGCCCACCAGTCGGAGAAAGTAGAGGCACCGGCTCCATGGGCTTTCAGCTTATCGGCCACTTTGTAGCCTTCGAGAATGTGTGTAAATGTGTTTAAGCGAAAATGAAAGGAATCCGCCACTTTGAGCAGCATATTGATCTCGCTCTGCACATAGGAGTGGCAAGTGATAAAGCGCTCTCCGTGCAATACCTCGGCCAGCGCTTCCAGCCTGAGGTCTCTCCGGGGCGGCAAGCGGTTTTGCTGCTCGCGCTTGCTGAGGGCATAGTATTCATTCCACTCGCGCACATAGGCCTCGGCACGGTGGAAATTGTCGTAGAAAAACTGTTCGACCCCCATGCGCGACTGCGGATAGCGCGACCGGAAACGATCGCCCCAGTTCGATTGCTTTACATTTTCTCCCAAAGCAAATTTTATGAAAGGAGCGGCATTTTCAATTTTCAAAGCCGAAGGATAAGCGCCCCATCGCAATTTTATCAAAGCCGATTGTCCTCCGATGGGGTTTGCCGATCCGTGCAGAATCTGGCTGCAAGTGACCCCGCCCGCCAGTTGCCTGTAGATATTCACGTCTTCGCTGTTGAGCACATCGGCAATGCGCACCCCCGAACTGCTGGCCAGGGTTCCTTCATTCACTCCACCGCTGACAGCCATATGCGAGTGCTCGTCAATAATGCCCGATGTCAATTCCATACCCCCGGCATCAATCACTCTGGCATCACTTGCCGTCAATCCGCTGTCGATGGCCACGATGATGCCTCCCTCAATCAGCACGTCCGTGTTTTCCAGTATTCCCCCGGCCTCATTGGTCCACACACGGGCATTTTTTATCAGCACTTTTTCCTGTGCGGGCAGAGTGTCAAAACCGTAGGGGCTGAACGGATAGCGAAGAAATGGCGGTATCACCGGCTTTTTTGTCGAAGCAGAGGGCTGCGAGTCTGCCAGGCTTGTATCGGCTTCCTCCGCTGCAAGTGTCAGGTGCGCGGCTTTCCAACTGCCATAGTCTCCGTTGAGCAATTTGATTTTCCCCTGCCAGCTGCGCTCATGGATACGGCCCGTGGCAAATAAGGTGCCCTCCTGCGTATCGCGTTTTACATTAAGCTGAAAGACAATCACCCCCCGGTCAAAGCGTATTTTCATGGATGAGAATACCGTATCGGGCTGCAAATTCTTCACTACGGGGCTGCCTTCCTTATTTTCCAGATCAAACCAAAGTGTATCCTTTCCGAAAAAGAGCTCGTAGGAGCCGGTCAGAACGGAGGGAAGTGCTTCATTCACAAGCGAGCGGATGCCCCGTGACCAGCTTTCGAGTACAAGGCTGCCGTCTTCAAATATATTTCCGCTGCTGATGAAAAAGCTGGCCCACTTGCCCGCATAGAGGCTTCCGATTTCCCGCTCCATACCCAGGAGCCGTGCAGGTGTGAAGGTCAGGGCTTTGAGGGCCGCGCTGTCGGGCAAGCCGAGGCGCACCACCCTGCGCAGCATTTTCAGGAAATCGGCCCCCGATTCATTCTCTGCCATGCTCATTGCAAAAGGCACTCCCTTTTCGTAAAGAATTCTCGGATTGTACGGTGCCATCTGCCAGTGCTTGAGTTTTACCCAGGGCACATATTCCATTGCCAGCGGATCGCTCAGATCATAGGGAAGCGGAAAATGCAGGGGCAGGATAAAGGGCAGGTCGAGTTCGGCAATGGCATCGAGTGCCTGATATTCGTCACCGTTGCCCATGATGATGAAGGGAAGGGCAAACTCCCGGGAAAGCGCTCCGGCCCTCAGAGCGGATAATTTATCTTCTACTTTGAATATTGCAGGCAGTTGCATCAACCCTGTCAGCGCTTCGAGGTTGGCATCGAAGGGTGTGGCGGGAAGTCGCCCGGCCCGTTCATACCAGCGGGCATCGTAGAAACTTTGCCGCAGCAGCTCTACGGATCCCATCAGCGAGTTGGGTGTCAATTGCCGGCTGCTGCCCTTGTCAAAGGAATAGGAGGCGGCCGCTTCGGGCCGGATAACGGATTCTTCGGCTCTCCGCCCCGAGAGGTCCATCAATGCGGCACTGCCCTGCACAATGCCGTCATGGGGCTGCACGAGCAGGGTGGTAAATCCGGCCTCTTTGTATTTCCGGGCTTCTTTTTTATCCGCCTGAAAAAGTTCGGCCGCTTTTACATAGGCTCTGACGGCTTCATTCCATCCGAAAGGCCCTCTTTTTTCGCTTTCATATTGCGGAGGCCCGTTTCCCGGCTCCGCTTTATCGCTTTCCGGAGGCATGCCGTAAGCAGAATAAAGATCAATGAAACCCGGATAGATATGACGGCCGGCCAGATCGATCACCACCGCCCCTTCGGGGGGCTCTCCGGAGTGATCGAGCACTTCGACCACGCGCCCCTCACGGATGATCAGCGTTCCGTTGGGGATTACATTCTGATGATCCACATGAATGACCGCATGGATGAAGGCATAATGACCGCTGCGCGGGTCGGCCACCCCGTTGACCGGAAAAAGCCCCTGCCCCTGCATGAAAAGTGTGCCCGTCAGCAGCAGGGCCGTGAAAAACTGCCTCATAAATCGCTAATTTTGATTCTAAAATAAGATAAAAACACCATTGCAGGCATGGACAGGAGCAAAGCAGAGCAGGAAGAGAAGAAAGGCAGGCGCCAATATGTGCTATTGCACGGCTTTTGTCTCGATCATCGCATTTGGGACAAATGCAGGGTCGTTTTGGGAGACCGGCTTTCGCTCCACACGCCCGACCTGCCCGGCTTCGGCAGCACCCCTGCCCTGCACGAGGTGCTCACCATGGAAGCCCTGAGCAGCTGGCTGCATCGATGGGCCGGCCGGCAGCTGCCGGGGCCCTTTGTACTGCTGGGGCACTCGCTGGGCGGGTATATCGCGCTGGAATATGCCCGCAAGTACGGAGAAAATCTTCTCGGACTCGGACTCATTCACTCCCATGCCTATGCCGACAGTGAGGAGAAAAAGGCCGAGCGCCTGCGGGTGGAGCGATTTGTGGCCGGCCACGGAAGCATTCCCTATCTCCGGGAATCCATCCCGGGTTTGTTTTCCGAAGCGTTCAGGGTGAGAAAAGCCGGGGAGGTGGCCCGTTTGATCAAAGAAAACAGGCACATTGACCCGGATGTGATTCTTCGCTATCTGAAAGCCATGCGCTTGCGAAGCAAGAGGGAAAAACTCTTGCGGCAACTTCGCATTCCGGGGCTCTTTGTGATGGGTACCGAAGATGCGCTCATTCCGCTGAATGACAATATCCGCCAGGCCGTTTATCCCGATATATCCTCGGTAAAAATTATCGAAGGGGCCGGGCATATGTCGATGCTCGAAGACCCCGAGCAGGTGGCAGACGCCCTCTTACAGTTCGATTTTCTGCTCGATCACCTCTCGGAATGAAGCGGAGCTTCTTCCTGCCCCTCTTTCTCCTCATGCTCCTCTTTATGAGCGAAAAATCGTTTTTGAAAAATCAGGATAATAAACACCCCGATAGTAATGGATGAATCGGCAATGTTAAAGACAGGGCGAAAAAAGAGAAACTCGCGCCCACCGAGAAAGGGAAGCCACCGGGGATAAACCCCTTCTATCAAGGGGAAAAAAAGCATGTCGACCACTTTGCCGTGAAAGAGCGCTGCGTAGCCGCCACCGGGAGGCAGAAAGAGAGCCGGCTGATAGCTGCCCCACTGGCTGGCACTGAAAATCATCCCGTAAAAAAGGCTGTCGATAATATTTCCGAGTGCTCCGGCCAGAATGAGGGAGAGGCTGATTACGAGGCCGAGGGGTTTCCTATTGCGTATCACTCGATGAAGCAAATAAGCGATGAATATGACCGCCACAAGGCGAAAAAGCGTGAGTGCCAGCTTCCCGTGATCGGGCCCCCATGACATGCCGAATGCCATGCCTTCGTTTTCAATAAAATGCAGTTTGAAGAAGCCGTCCAATACGGGGATATCTTCACCCAGATACATGTGGGTTTTCACCCAAAATTTCAGTACCTGATCAATGATCAAAACGCCCAGGACAATCAATACGGACTTCTGCCAGGTTTTCAATCCGGATGCTTTTATTTTTTTCGTTTTTTGGCTTCAATGCTCAGGGTGGCATGAGGTACGGCACGCAGTCTTTCCTTGCTGATCAGCTTGCCCGTTTCCCTGCAAATGCCATAGGTTTTGTTTTCAATGCGAATGAGTGCATTTTCGAGATGCTTGATAAATTGTATCTGGCGCGAAGCCATCTGGGTCAGGTATTCCTTTTCCATCATATCCACACCATCCTCTATGCCGTTGAATTTAGCGGAGGTGTCGCTCGTACCGTTGCCGGCATTGCTGATCTGATCCTGCAGGTAGCTCAGTTCTTTGCGTGCCGACTCCAGTTTTTGCATGATCAAATCTTTGAATTCCTGCAATTCCTGATCGCTATATCTGCTTTTTTCTATTTTTTCCGTACTCATAAGCATTTCCTTTTTTAAGCCTTGTCTAATTGAATTAAAACCTCTTTATCGTTGATGTCAATCTTTGTACCCCGGGGCAGATGATCCTGAAATTCAACGTCAGAGGCCAGCACTTCGCTGCAAATATAGTTTTTGAAGCGATTTACGCTGCGTTTTATTTTCTCATCTCCCGCAATTTTCAATTTTATGCGGTCGGTCACATTCAGTCCGCTCTCTTTTCTCAGGCGCTGGATTTTATTCACCAGTTCCCTCGCCAAGCCTTCATCTTCGAGCTCTTCGCTCAGGTTGATATCCAGCGCTACCGTCAGTTCGCCCAGGTTGGCTACCAGCCAGCCCGGAATGTCCTCCGAGAGGATTTCCACTTCATCCGTTGTGATCGTCAATTCCTGATCCGGAATTTTCAGGGTGATTTGGCCGGAACTTTCAAAATCTACGATCTCTTCCTGACTTAAGTTCCCCAAAACACGGGCAAGTTCCTTTATTTGACGTCCGAGCCTGGGCCCCAGTTTTTTGAAGTCGGGTTTTACTCTCTTTTTGACAATGCCCGAGGTATCGCTTACATACTCGATTTCCTTCACATTTACCTCGGCAAGAATGATGGGAGCCACCCGCTCCAGCTGCTCTCTGAAGGACTCGTTCTGTACCGGTATCAGTATTTTCTGCAGGGGCTGCCTTACTTTAATATTCACTTTTTTGCGCAGCGAGAGAACCAGCGATGAGATATCCTGGGCAAGCTGCATGCGTTCTTCCAGTTTTTTGTCAATGGCCTCCGGGTCGCTTGCCGGAAAGTTGCTCAGATGAACCGATTCTTCTTTCCTTCGCTGGCTCACGGCATTGAGGCTTTTGAACAAAAACTCGGAGAAGAAGGGGGCCGTGGGCGACATCATGACGGCCACACTTTCGAGCACTGCATAGAGGGTCTGGTAGGCCGATATTTTGTCTTCGTTGTAGGCTCCTTTCCAGAATCTTTTGCGACTCAGCCGGACATACCAGTTGCTCAGATGATCGACTACAAAAGATTGGATGGCCCGTGCCGCACGGGTCGGCTCGTACGCCTCAAGATAAGCGTCCACTTCCCTGATCAGGCTGTTAAGCAGCGAAATGATCCACCGGTCAATTTCAGGTCGCCTTTCAAGCGGAATTTCCTCTTCCCGGTATCTGAAGCCGTCAATGTTGGCATAGAGTGCAAAAAAGGAGTAGGTATTGAAGAGCGTGGCAAAGAATTTTCTTTTTACGGCTTCTACGCCCGAGGGGTCGAATTTCACATTGTCCCAGGGCTGCGAGTTGTGCATGAGATACCAGCGAACCGCATCGGCTCCGTGTGTTTCGAGCATCAGAAAGGGATCAATGGCATTGCCCAGGCGCTTCGACATTTTGTTGCCTTCGCGGTCAAGCACCAGTCCGTTGCTCACCACGTTTTTGTAGGCCACCGAGTCAAAAAGCATGACAGCAAGGGCATGCAGCGTAAAAAACCAGCCCCTTGTCTGATCCACTCCTTCGGCAATGAAATCGGCCGGAAAGTGCCGGTCAAAGCTGTCTTTGTTTTCAAAAGGATAATGCCACTGGGCATAGGGCACGGCTCCGCTGTCAAACCAGACATCGATGAGGTCGGGCTCCCTGAACATTCTTTTGCCGCTGTCAGACACCAGTACGATTTCATCAACATAGGGACGGTGCAGGTCAATTTCTTCGGGCAGTTCTTTCTCCATAAAGCCGGCCGCCACGGATTTTTTCACTTCCTCGCGCAATTCCGCAATGGAGCCGATCACTTTCACCTCCTTCGCCTCGGGGCTGCCTTTATCCTCGCCTTCCGAAACCCAGACCGGCAACGGGGTGCCCCAGTAGCGGCTCCTCGAGAGGTTCCAGTCTACCAGATTCTCAAGCCAGTTGCCAAAGCGTCCGGTTCCGGTCGAAGGCGGCTGCCAGTTGATCGTTCGGTTGAGCTCGGCCATGCGCTCTTTATAGGCCGTGGTTTTGATAAACCAGGAGTTCATCGGGTAGTAAATAACCGGCTTATCCGTGCGCCAGCAATGCGGATAATTGTGTTCGTATTTTTCAATATCAAAAGCCTTGTTTTCGCCTTTGAGCTTCACTACGATGTCAATATCCACGGGCTTGTAGTCTTCTTCGTCCTTGTAGTTTTTGACATAGCGCCCTGCAAAATCATGCACACGGTCGACAAACTTTCCGCTGCGGTCTACAAGGGTAAGTGTGCCTATGCCGTTTTTCCGGGCTACTCTCAGGTCATCCGACCCAAAGCTCGGAGCGATATGCACAATGCCTGTTCCCTCTTCGGTGGTCACAAAATCACCGATAATCACACGAAAGGCATCTCCCTCTTCGGGTTGCGCATAGGGCATGAGCTGCCGGTAGCGCCAGCCTTCCATTTCGCTGCCGGTAAGCCGCCCGGCTACGTAATAAGGAATGGCTTTCCCGTCTTCCCCGAACTTTTTCAAATCGCTTTCCGACTGCACTTCTACGTATCCGTTCTTCTCGCTGAAATATGCCGGCAGGCGCTCTTCGGCCAGATAGACGGCAATCGGCAGGCGGGTGTATTTGTTGAAGCTTTTCACCTTCACGTAGCGGATTTTACGGCCCACTGCCAAAGCCGTGTTGGAAGGGAGGGTCCAGGGCGTGGTCGTCCATGCCAGCAGATATTCACCGGGCTTGTCTTTGAGTTCAAACTGGGCCACCACCGTGGTATCCTTCACCGGACGGTAGCTTCCCGGCAGGTTGAGTTCGTGCGAGCTCAGCCCCGTGCCGGCTGCCGGTGAAAAAGGCTGTATGGTATATCCTTTGTAAAGCAGCCCCTTGGCATAGAGCTGCTTCAGCAGATACCAGAGGGTCTCGATGTATTCGTTCTTGAAAGTAATGTATGGGTCATCCAGGTCGACCCAGTAACCCATCTCGCGGGTCAATTTGTCCCAAACCCCTTTGTACTTCATCACCTGCTCACGGCAAATGCGGTTGAACTCGGCTATGGAAATTTTCTTTCCGATGTCCTCTTTGCTGATCCCGAGCATTTTCTCTACGCTCAGCTCTACAGGCAGGCCGTGCGTATCCCAACCGCCCTTGCGCTCAACCTTGAAGCCTTTGATGGTTTTATAACGGCAAAAGAGGTCCTTGATGGTGCGCGAGAGCACATGATGGATACCGGGCATCCCGTTGGCCGAGGGAGGACCTTCATAAAAGACAAAGTTTTCCTTCCCCTCGCGACTGCTCACGCTCTTCTCAAAGATTTTCTCCGCTTCCCAAAATGCAGCTATCTCTTTGTCAATCTGAGGAAGGTTCAGTTGCTTTATTTCACGGTATTTTTTGCTTTCCTTCATTGCTTCAGGTCCTTGTCTTTATGTTTTCAGGAAATGGAATCTGCACTTGAATCATCATTCTCTTCCGCATTTTTCTTTTGCTCCGAACGGCCTATCCAAATAAGCAGCGAGGGCAGGAAAAGCAGATTGCTGAGCAGGGCCACAATCAGGGTGATGGAGGTCATCCGGCCCAGATTGGCCGTCCCTTCAAACTCCGAAAGAGTAAAAATGATAAATCCGAAGAAAAGGATAAGCGAAGTATAGAGCATGCTCACCCCCGTCTCTTTCATGGACTCCAATACGGTTTTTTCCACATCCCATACGTGGCGCTTGAGCTCCTGCCGGTACTTTGCCAAAAAATGAATCGTGTAATCCACGGAGATTCCGAAAGCCACACTGAAGACCAAAACGGTACTTGGCTTGAGGGCAATATCAAAATAGCCCATGATGCCCGCTGTGATGATAAGGGGAAAGATATTGGGCAGCAGCGAGAGGCTCAGCATGCGGAATGAGCGGAAGAGATAGGCCATAATCAGAGAGATGGCAATAAAGGCAATGACCACGCTGTAGATGAGGCCGTCAATCAAAAAGTTGAAGCCCTTGGTGGCGATGATGCTGGTTCCCGTAATGATCGTCTCGTATTTGTCGGCTGCAAATACTTTTTGAATTTCGGGGATCAGGCGGGCCACCAGTTTGGGCATGCTGTCCGACCCGATATCGGCCACCTTGCTGCTTATCCGTGTCGATTTCTTGTCCTTGCTGATGTAGGTAACCGATTTGCCCAGGCTGCTGTCGATTTTGATATTTTTCAGGTAGGAGCGAAGCAGGGGATTCTGATTGATGAGAAACTGGGTCGGCAGGCGGTAAAAGCGGGGGTTGCCGTTGTAATAAGCCTGCATCATAAACTTGTAGGCTTCGGAGATGGCCAGCGGCTTTGAGAGCACCGCTTCTTTTTCCAGGGTATCGACCACCTTATCGAGTTTCTGAATAAATGAGAGGTCGGTCACTTTTTCCTTTCCTTTTGAGCTGATCATCACCTCAAAGGGCATGATCCCCCTGAAGTTCTTCTCAATGAATTTCAAATCCTTGTACACACTCGACTGGTGCGACACATCATCCAGAATGTACCCTTCGGCCTTCAGCTTCAGCAGGCCCCCGGCAGCAATTAGCAGGATCAATACAAAAACCGTAAAGATGGCCTTGCGATAATGCAGACTCCAATACTCAAACTTGTCGAGAATGCGGTTGAGCAGCTTGCGGTCGAGGTGAACCATCTGCCTGAGATTGGGCTCGGGCAGATAGCTGTAAAATACAGGTATGGCAATGATGCTGATAAGGAAAGTGGCCATGATATTTAAAAAAGCCACGATGCCGAATTCGGTCAGCAGCTTGGTATCGGTAAAGGCAAAAACACCAAAACCGATGGCGGTGGTCAGATTGGTAAAAAAGGTATTCTGCCCGATCCTTGAGATGGTTCGCATCAGGGCTTTTTGCTTGTTGCCGTGTTTTTTGAACTCCGTATGGTACTTATTTAGCAGATAGATGGTGTTGGGAATGCCGATGACCACAATGAGGGTGGGAATAAGGCCCGTCAATACCGTGATTTTAAAGCCTATAAGAGAGAGGGTCCCCATGGACCAGATGGCCCCCGAAATAACCACAAAAAGCGGGAAGACCACGGCAAACACATTGCGAAAGAGCAAAAAGAGGATAATGGCCACAATGACCATGGCCAGAATGAGAAAGAGTTCCAACTCATGCGAGATGGTTCGCATGTTGTAGGTTCTGATAAAAGGCAGGCCGGAAAAATGAATTTTGATCTGATGCGCATCACCAAAAGATTCTGCCAGCCCCTGGATGGAGTCCACCACCGCCAGGCGCTCTTTCGAATCCAGCACCGTTTTGCTGAAGTTGACGGCCATAAGCGAGGTATGTGTCTCGCGATTGTATATCAGCTTGTCGTAAAATGGCAGTGTAAAAAAGACTTCCCGGAGACTGTCGGCTTCATGCTGGCTTTTCAGCGGGCGATCCATCAACGGAAAGGCCTCAAATGCCTTTTTGGCTTTGTTCTTCCGGATAAGCGTGGCATTGGGGACCGAAAGCATGCCTTCAATGCCGTGAATACGGCTTATCTCTTTGCCCAGTCCGTACCAGTCGTTCAGCACGTCTTTCGTAAAGAAGTCAGGCGTTTGAATGGCCAGCACCATGACATTGCCGTCATCGCCAAAGGTCTCCTGAAATTTTTTAAAATTAACGGCTACCGGGTCATCTTTCGGCACCACCGTCATGTAGTCATAGGTGATGCTGGCATCCAGGGCATGATAGAGCATAAAGCCCGTAGAACCCAACATCGCCAGCAGAAAAAAGAGGCGATAGCGAAGAATTAATATTGATAAAGATTCCCACATTGTAAAACAGGCGCAAAGATAGCAATTTTACAGTCCTAACGCTTTTAATTTCTTCGTTTTTCAACGTATTATTACATCTTTTCCCGTTGAAATTGACCGGCTTAGACCATGGAAATGAAAAGGGATTTTCCGGCTTTGCAACGAATCGAAGAAGAAAGCAGTCTTTTACTTAACCAATCAGAGCACCAGCATGCGCCATCTCTTTTATTTCTTTTTTGCCTTCTTGTTTTCATTCACTGCCAACGGCCAGGCCATCGGCTCGTGGCAGGATCATCTTCCCTACTCCAATGCCGTTGCCGTATGTACGGGCAACGGAAAACTGTACACGGCCGTCAAGGCGGCCGCATTTGTCTATGACCCCCGGGATGCGTCTTTGCAAAAACTCAGCAAGGCCAACGGCCTCTCGGACATCAGCAAATGGAGCACAGGCAATCATACTCAGATGGCCTTTTATCCCGATATGGATTTGCTGCTCATCGCCTATACCAACGGGAATATCGACTTGATAGAGGGAGAGAAAATCATCAACATCCCGGACATAAAAAACGCCTCCATCCTGGGCACGAAAAAAATCAATCGAATCCGCTTTATCGGTGATTATGCCTATCTGAGCACTTCTTTCGGCATTGTGGCCGTAGACCTGGTCAATCATCAGATCAAGGATACCTATCGCCTGCGCGGAGTGGGGATCAACTGCACGGATATGGTAGAGTACGATGGCTATTTTTATGCCGCTACATCCGAAGGCCTCATGCGGGCGCCTTCGGACGGAAGTGTCAACCTCCTGAATTTTCAAAGCTGGGATATCGTTAGTGGCGGAAGCCTTGCCCCCGGAGCCTGCGATTTTGTTTTTGTTTTTGACAGTCGCCTGATGCTGGTACAGAATGACCGCATTCACGAATTCAACGGCAGCAGCTGGCAGCTTTTTCTTGACAACAGCGGATATCAAATCATCAATTACTCGATACAGTACGGACACCTTTTGCTTACGAGTGCGCAATATGGCAGCGACCCTTTTGTTCCCGATGATATCCGCATCCTGCGGACCGCCCCCGATGGCAGCTCTTCGGAGGCCCTGCCCAACAGCGACCTAAATGTAGCCTATCAATGCATTGAGTACCCCGAAGGAGAATTTTGGGTGGCCGATTTTTACAACGGACTCTATCATTATCGCAACGGCAGCGGTGAATTTATTCATCCCAACGGGCCGGCATCCGAAAGTGTTTTCGGAATGGCACATGCCAATGCAGTGCTTTACGTAGCCCCCGGAGGGGTCAACAGTGCTTTTAACTTCCTCTTCAACCGCGATGGATTTTTTCTTTATCAGAATGGGGCATGGCAGACTTTCAACCAATACACATTCCCCGAAATGAACGACTACCTTGACATTCTGGATGTGGTCGTAAACCAAAAAAGCGGGGAGGCCTATTTTGCTTCGATCTATGGTGGCGTGATTAAATACAAAGACTGGAGTATCGAAACATTTAACAAAGACAACTCAGCGCTTCAGGCTCCCTCGGGCGATCCCGACCGAACCACCGCTGCCGGTCTCGCCCTTGACCGGGACGGCAACCTCTGGGTGGCCAATTATATGGTTTCCAAGCCGCTTGTGGTGTTGGCTGCTGACGGCAATTCCTATGCCTACCCCCTTCCACGCAACATCACCGAAGTCAGCAGCCTGATTATCGATGATTTCGGCCAGAAATGGCTCATCCCCGAGCGAAACAACAACGCAGGCCTTGTCGTGTATGATGACAACGGCACACCCGACAACAGCAGCGATGACCGTGCTGTGGTGCTGGACGGTGGCAGCCAGAGCGGAAACCTGCACAGCAACAAGGTGCGCTGCGCTGCCAAAGACAAGGACGGAGCCATCTGGGTGGGAACCGAAGAAGGCGTGGCCGTATTTTACTGCCCGGGGTCGGTGATGGACGGCAACTGCAATGCCAGCCGCCCGCTCATCGAAATTGACGGCAATCTGAACTATCTGCTCGAAACCGAAATCATCAACGACATTGAAGTGGATGCGGCCAACCGGAAATGGTTTGCCACCAACCGGGGTGTCTTTTTGATGAGTGAAGACGGTGACCGGCAGATTGCCTATTTCAACTCCGAAAACAGCCCCCTCCTGTCGGATATCGTGAATGACATCACCATCGACAAGGGCTTGGGAATCGTCTATTTCGGCACCGACAACGGCATCATCTCATACATCGGAACGGCTGCCAACAACTACGAAGAAGAGCGGGACTGCAAGATATATCCCAACCCCGTGCGACCCGGCTACCGGGGCGTGATCACCATTGACAATGTGGTGCCCAATGCCGAAATAAAAATTACGGACATCAACGGCAACGTATTCCATGAAGGCCTCTCGCAGGGTTCGCGGATGGTTTGGGACGGCTACAACTACAACGGGCAGCGGGCATCAAGCGGAGTCTATCTTGTTTTTATTGGCGATCCGAACGGAAGCAGGACCAAAGTATGCCGCTTCCTCATCGTCAACTAAGTCCGTAGCTTTGTTTCATGCTGCACAAAACCGAAGGCATCGTCATCCGCTCGGTGAAGTACTCCGAAACCAGCCTCATATCCACGATCTTCACCCGGGAACTGGGCATTCAAAGCTATATGGTGAATGGTGTGCGCGGACGGAAGGCCCGTTATGCCGGGGCTCCGCTCCTTCAGGCAGCCTCCATTCTGCAAATGGAAGTTTATCACAAAGAGCATAAAAAACTGCAGCGCATCCGCGAATTCAACTCCGCCTACCTTTATCAGAACATTCCCCGCAGCGTGATACGCGGCAGCATGGCCCTCTTTCTCATGGAGGTCAGCAAGAAGGCCATTATCAGCGGAGTCAGAAACCCGGAAGTCTTCGACCTCCTGAAAAGTAGCCTGATGAATATTGACCGGGAAGAAAAGGTGGGCAATTATCACTTGCACTATCTTATCCGCCTGAGTCAGATTCTGGGCTTCGGGCCCCAGTTCCGTGACGGGTATCATGCCTACTTCAACTTGCGGGAAGGTATATTTCAGGAGCACTTGCCCGGGCATGGCGATTTCATGGATGAAGAGTCGAGTTATCTGCTGGCCCGCCTGATGACCGAGTCCGGAGCCGTATCTTCAGTAAAAGCCGGCCGGGATATGCGCAGGAAATTGCTTCGCATGCTTCTGCGATTCTTCGAGCTGCACCTCGATCATTTCGGGAGAATCCGCTCCGAGGCCATTCTCGACAGCGTATTTGCGGCCCGGCCGCCTCAGTCATAAATTTCGCGGTGAATACTGCCTGACGGATAGCCCATCTTCATCAGCCTTTCGCGGGCTTCATTGACCATCTCGCGCCATCCGCAGAGATAAAAATCGGCTGCCGGCCGGCCGGCAAACAACGCTTCATAGACCGGATGCACATAGCCCCTGCGCCCCGGCCATTTCTCTTCTTTTTCACGCGAAAGAGTCACCTCATAATGAAATCGATCCCATTTCTCCGACAGGGCTTTTAATTCATCATAATAGAGAATGTCTTCCATGTAGCGCGTGCCGTAGATGAGGGTAATGTCGTGCTTCACCTTCTCTTTGTGACGATGGAGGTCATAAAGCATGGATCGAAACGGGGCAATGCCGGTACCGGTGGCAATAAAGCAAAGATCGTTTTCAATCTCATCGGGCAGTACAAACTTGCCCAGCGGCCCCATCAGCTCAATTGCGGTGCCCGGCCCGGCCTCGGTAAAGAGCCAGGTGGTGCCTTTCCCGCCTTCGAGCCAGACAATCACCAGCTCGATGATGCGGTCACCTTTTGGCGGACTGGCGATGCTGTATGATCGCCAGCGCTCCTTCGGTTTTTCGCCTATGGGCAGGTCCAGGGTAACGAATTGCCCCGCCTTGAATTCAAATGCCGGATCAGATTGAACTTCGAGAAAGAACCGCTTCGTTTTGGGCGCACAATCTTCGATATTTATGATTCTGGCTGTTTTCCATTCCCGGGGCATAGCTCAAATTTAATGGATATGAACTCAGCAAAGAAAAATAATAGTTTCTGTTTATGAGCATTTTATCAACCCATCGCAGGCTCGGAAAATACCTGATGGCGCTGCTTTTTGTGTCTGTCTTTTTCCTGCTTCTCTTTCTCTTCCGCTTCGAATTGCTGCGGGCTGCAGGCCGCTATCTGATCAGCGAAGATGAGCCCTGCCGCGTGCAGGCGATATTCGTTCTGGCAGGCGGGCCCAAAGACCGGGCCGGTGAGGCCCTTGAGCTCTACAGGCAGGGCCTCGGCCGCTTTCTTGTCTGCACCGGAGGCACTGTGCCTGCCGATTTCGAGGCACTCGGACTTCCCTTTAGAGAAGCCGAAATCACGGCCGCATATCTGGCCCGTTCGGGAATGGATTCATCGGCCATCGTGCTTCTTCCCGAAGGAAGCAGCACGCTGGAAGAGTCGGAACTCATTCTTCGCTACTGCCTCGAAAAGAAACTCGACACTGTGATGGTCGTCAGCCATCGCTTTCACACAAGACGCATTCGCTCCTTTTTTGAGAAGCCCTTCCGTGAGGCCGGCATTTACCTGAATATTCATGGTGCACCTTCGAGCCAATACGATGAAAAAAGATGGTGGGAGAATGAATACGGCCTGCTGATGGTCAACAACGAATATGTCAAACTGATTTATTACCTGATTTTTTGATCACTCCCAGACGATAGAACGAATCAGGTGTGCGATGTCTTCATCGATGTATCGAATCAGGGGCTCCAGCGAATCGGGGTTGGGAGAGGTTTTGAAATAGAGGGCTCCGCGCAGCCAGTGCCGCACCGTATCGGTCACAAAAAACTGGGTGGGCGAGGCAGCTGCGCCCCCTACATTATAGACCAAACCATAAACCTGATTGGCTGCCGTGATGAGCTGCGGTTCAATGAAATCGGCCCGCTTGGCATGCTCGTAGGTGAGTTTGTGGGCCTCGTTCCGGAGTTTCAGCAGGTTGTAGTCTTCTTCCGGTGTTTTGTAACTCAGATAAATGGTGGCATCATAATCGGGGTAAACGATATTCAGCCAGCAATCGCTTTCGGGCTCATTGCGTATCAACTGCGAGTCGCGCTGCACACGGGCAATTGTATTGTATTCAAAGGAAAAGGGACAGTTGCCATCCTGAAAACGCTGATAGCTGTGCTCCTCGGGGACTTCAAGATAAGGGTAGCCCTTGCCGCGCGGACTGTAGTCCTGCGAACAGGAAGCCCATGCCAGGGTGCCCAGTGCCGCTATCAACAGAAAAAACTTAGTTGGAATCCTGTCCCTCATCAATTACCGTGATTTTTACTTTTTCAATTCTTCGCTCCGAAACATCCAACACCTCAAAGCGGTACTTATTGTAGCGAACGGACTCCCCGACCCCGGGCATGCGCTGGAAAAGTTCCAGAAGCAGGCCGGCCAGCGAATCCGAGTCTCCTTTTATCTCATCGAAAAGATGGGTATCGATGCCCATGACTCTGCAAAAATCATTGATCAGCGTTTTGCCCTCAAAAATGAATGTGTTTTCATTGATTTTTTGGTAAAAATCGCTTTCCTCCACGTCATACTCATCTTCGATCTCTCCGATGATCTCCTCCATAATATCTTCAAGGGTAACAATGCCGGAGGTGCCTCCGTATTCATCCACCACTACGGCCATATGAATGCGTTTGCGCTGGAATTCGCGCAGCAGCTCTTCGATTTTTTTGCTTTCCGGAACGAAGAAAGACGGACGCAGGAGCGCTGCCCAGTCAAAGGAGGCATCCTTGTTCAAATAACCCAGCAAGTCTTTGGCATAAAGAAAGCCGATGATGTGATCGAGATCGTTTTCGTAAACCGGAAACCGGGAATAGCCGCTCTCACGAACGATCTTCAGCACTTCGTCAAAGGAGTTCTCACGATCGATGGCCACGAGGTCCACTCTCGATCGCATGATCTGCTTCACGGTGATATCTCCGAATTTGACAATTCCTTTTAAAATATCAATTTCCTCCTCGGTTGTATTCTCATCGCGGGCCAGCTCGATGGCGTGGTCGATTTCTTCTCTGGTCACGAAATGTGCCCCTTGTTTCTTGGCCAGGCGCTTTTCGATCACCCGGGTAGAGCGCACCAAAAAGCCGCTCAGCGGATGAAAGGCCTTGCTCAACACACCCAGCACGGGAGCAGAGAAATGTGCAAATTCCAGTTTCCGGTAATTGGCCAGGATTTTTGGAACCACTTCTCCGAAAACGACCAGAAGGAAAGTGACAAAGACCACTTCCACCGCAAACTGAGCCCAGGCATCTTCAAAAACAAATGTGGAAGAAATAATGAAGTAGGTAGTCACTACAATGCCGACATTGAAGAGATTGTTGGCTATCAGAATGGTTGCCAGCAGGTTTCGGGGCATGCGCAGCAGAGAAAGAAGCAAGTGGTCGCGTGACGCCTTGCTGCCTTTCAGCTCCTTGATGTTCTGCTTGCCGAGAGAAAAGAATGCCACCTCGGCCCCGGACACAATGGCCGAAGCGAAAAGGAGCAGGATCGTGATCGCCAATGCGATGTATATTTCCAGCGTCAAGGGCCGGGCAGAAAAGCCGCTCAGGAACTTAATTACAAGGGGAACGCCAAGGTCACCATCAGGGTTTGATTCCAAATTTCATTGAGTTTCGTGAAACCATATCAGAACGGAAGATCGTCCTCCATATCTGCGGGGTCGGCCGGAGTTTGCGGAGTGGGCGCAGCTTTGCTTTCGGGGGCGGCTGCTCCGCCATATTCATTTCCGCCCGCTTTGCTTTCAGATCGCGGACTGAGCATTTGAAAATAATCCACTTCTATTTCCGTGATATAGCGTTTGTTCTTGTCTTTGTCTTCGTAAGAACGGTTTCGCAATTTTCCTTCCACGTAGATGAGGTCCCCTTTTTTCAGGTACTTCTCGGCTACTTCTGCATTTCGCCTCCACATCACAATGCGGTGCCATTCCGTCCTTTCCTGTTTTTGTTTGTTGCGGTCGTAAAAAACCTCACTGGTGGCCATGGAAAAATTGGCCACCGTGGCTCCGTTTTCAAGGTTCCGAATTTCGGGATCGCGTCCCAGACGGCCCAGAAGAATAACTTTGTTTACCATGGCAGTTGCTTTATTAATCCAATCCTAAATATAAGAATTTCTCCTTCAGCAAATTCTCAATAGGCTTTGGAAATGCAAATTTATTCAATTTATCAATTGCAATCATTTCAAATGGGGGCGGCTTTTTCCATTCGAGCTGAAAATGGAAAAAACGAATCTCAAGGGTCTGGTGCGTTAGTTCATGTCTGATGCTTTGCAAATGAGCACGCTCATCCGCATTGCCCTTCAGGGCGGCATTCTCCAGAAGCGGATCATTCAAAAGCTCCTTTGCCGACAGTGCCTTCCCGCTTTCGATCAGCGGAAACTCATAGAGCCCGCGCCATATATCTTTCTCTTCGCGCTTCCGTATGGCCAGTTTTTCATTTTCCTCCAGCGCGAGGTAATGGAGAATGCGCTTGCGTTTTTTCCTTCGCTTGCTCTTCACCGGATAGGCTGCCGGATTTCCCCGAAGATATGCCGTGCAATCACGGGCAAAAGGACAATCCGGGCAGTGCGGGTTGAGCGGCAGGCAGACTGTTGCTCCCAGGTCCATGATGGCCTGATTGTAGCTGCCTGGTGCCTTCCGGTTGATGAGCCGGTTGGCCAAACTCTGCAGCCGGGCCCTGCCCGCGCTCTTGTCCATTGCTTCATCAATACCAAATATGCGTGTAAGCACGCGGATGACATTGCCGTCCAGCACGGCATGGGGCAGCCCGAAGGCAAAGGAAGCAATGGCAGCAGCCGTGTAAGGCCCTATGCCCGGAAGTGAGAGAATCTGTGCATAACGATCCGGAAAGCGCCCTCCGAATCGATCCCGGATATCGCGGGCCGCCCGCAGTAGATTGCGCGCCCTCGTGTAGTAGCCCAGGCCCTGCCAAAGGCGAATCACTTCATCCTCTTCGGCTGCGGCCAGGGCTTTCAGATCGGGGAAACGGGCCAGAAAGCGCTCGTAATAGGGCCTGCCCTGCGCTACCCTTGTCTGCTGAAGGATGATTTCGGACAGCCAGATTTTGTAGGGATCAAGCTCCCCCTTCCAGGGCATGGGACGGTCACAATCGCGGGCCCAGCGCAGAAGGCGCTGCGAAAATGTTTTTTCCAAATCAGGCATAGGGACAATATTAAAGTGCGGCCCCGTCTTTTCAGAGTTTTATGATCTTTCGGGTGGCTATTTTTTCGCCCGATGCCGAACGCATGACAACAAAGTAAATGCCCGGTGAAAGGGTCTCTGCCGAAAAGGAAAGCTGAATTTGCCCCGGATCGAGGTAATCGTTAAAAAGTTTGCGAAGGACCTTCCCGTTTGCATCAAGCAACTCGAGTATCACCGTCCCCGGCCGCTCAATGGCGAACTCAAGATTAAAATCAATGTGTATCGGATTGGGGAAAAGAGAAATTTCTTTCGGAATACCCGGACTTGATATGCCGTTGTATTCCGGTATGGCAAGATAAGATATCCATGTTTTGTGGGTATTCCCGCGACCGTAAGAACCCGAAGCCCAGGCCATGCCCGCGCCCGAGTAATCTCTCTGTATGCCCGTGTAGTCGCCCCAGCGATTGATCTCTCCGGGCTGAATGGTCACCGATGAACTGCCTTCTTTGAGGACAATCATTTTGGAATAAGGCTGAACACTGTCGTAAAAGACAGCCCCAAAGCCCGGATAGCGATCCACCCCGCTAAAATTAAAAACGATAAGCGCCTTCTTCTCACCCTCATTTTCCGACATGGATGCAATATTGGGATAGGCTGCATATAAATTTTCGAAATGTATGATATTGCTGTGCATCGTGGGAGCCGGGCCCTCCGCCCCGTGAACAATGCCGTGGTAAATTCCGCTGACACTTTCGCCCGGAATGCCTGTAGTGGCTACAAACTGCAACTCTCCGTCCTTCAGGAAAGCCCCCGAAATACGGGCATCGTTGGTTTCCAGATATTCCACACCCGGCTGGCGGGCCAGTGGCGGAAAATAATAGGGCTGGTCGGCTTTCAATGCTATAATTTCCATCGTATCGTTCATGCCCTCCCGTTGCAGCAATTTCAAGACAAAAACGGAATCGTTCTGTGTGTCTTCCCCGTAATTGGCTACAAAAAAGGCACTGTTCGGGTTGCGCACACCCAGCGAGTTGACAGGCAGGATTGAGAAAAAGGGACGGGCGGCAAATCGTATCCGGTCAAAATAATCGTAACTAAGTATTTGCCCCTGATAGCCTCCTGATTTGTTTACTTTCCAGATGACCGACTCGCTGAACTGATAGCCGTCATCTTCTTTGACGAAAATATTTCCGCTAATAAAAAGATGGTCGGCACTGATTGAGACTGCGGGAAAGTCCACTTTTTGCCCGCCTGCTTCCGGTGAAGCCGGAATGGCGTAAAGATTCCAGCCCGCAGCTGGGTCGCTGTCATTGGCAAAGGCCAGGACAATGTGGGAGTTGCTGTCGGCCTGTCCGTTGAGAAACAAGATAATAAAACGATCGGCCAGCGGGTCATAGATGACCCTGGGATCAAATTTCAGGGCATGGAGGCCAAGGGTTGAAGCCATGTCGTCAAGGGTGAAAGCACTTTGAAGCTCGCCCTCCTCCGTATAACAATGCACCGAAGCATTGATAACACTGATCACTTTCCCCGATTTCGAAACGGCAATGCTGTTGTCGTTCGGCACTCTGAAATTGAAGGGGTTGCCGTTAAAAGAACGAATGATGACGGGCGGCTGTTTGCCGCGGGGCGCGATCACCCGGCTTCCGGCAGCACGCGCCCGAACACCGCGCCATGGCACTCCGGCCCTCCGGTTTTGCTTCGGAATGGCCTGAAAGAAGGTCATCTGGTGGATCCCTGAGCCTTCTCCCGGACGATACACATGCCCCCCCGCTGCGACAGCGCTTTTGCTGCGCACCTGTCCCTGTGCTTCAAGCGAAAAGAGCAGGATCAAAAAAAAGAATGTAAAAGAAATTCGCAACATTAAATTCTTGTAAACCACTAAGATAATCAATAAATGAGCATCTGCAAGCAAAAAAGAGCCGGCAGGAAGGCTCTTTTGCATTAAAAATCGGGGCTTATGAGAAATCCTTTCAAACTAATTTTCAATCTTTTAAATAAAATTGTGAAATTTGCCCTCCGCATATTGAATGCGGGAATTATTGAATTTCAAAATATTACAGACAAAATGAGAAAAGCAGATTTGATATCTGATATTTCAGAGAAGACCGGAGTACCCAAGGTGGATGTATTGGTAACCCTCGAAGCCTTTTTCAAGGAAGTGAAAGATGCATTGGCCCAGGGTGAGAATGTGTATATCCGCGGATTTGGAAGTTTTATTACCAAAAAGCGCGCAAAAAAAATCGGACGAAACATCAAAAAAAATGTGGCAATAGAGATACCGGAGCATTTTATTCCGGCCTTCAAACCCTCCAAAGTATTTCAGGAAATGGTGAAGGACAGCAAAGAATTGCATCAAAAACTCAATAACGGGTGAGTCACAGACAGGGCATCGTCATAGCAGCCGGGATGGTATTGATCGTTGCCCTGTATCTCATGCGGAGTGAGCCGCAAAAGAAGAACCCGATCGAGGAACAGCGCAGCCGTGCCTGGGAGCAGCTCGACAGTTTCCGGAGAACTTTGCTTGCAGGAGCAGAAGCAGCTGTAAACAGGGCCGGCAGCGAGCAGGAAAAAGTGCAGGCCCTCAAACGGGAATCCGATCTTTGGGATTCGCTCGGTTTTCAACAGGTAGCCGCACTCTACGCTTTCCGGACGCTGGAAATCGATACAAGCCTGCCAAACCGCCTGAATGCCGGGAGAAAACTGCTGGATGCGGCAGAGGCAGGGCGAAGCAGCGAAGCGGGGCAAAACCTCACGTTTTTCCTCTACGAAACGGCCGCTTCGGTGTATGAGGACATTCTCGCCAGCGACCCGGACAATCCGGAGGCACTGGCAGGCCTGGCCACAGTGGAAATAATGGGCCGGGGAAACGTGATGAACGGAGTGCAGCGCCTGCTGGGCATCGTCAGAAAAGACTCGCTGAATGTGCCGGCCAACCTCACCCTGGGAAAAATGAATATGGTGAACGGACAGTACGACAAAGCCATTATTCGCATGAATACGGTGCTGAAAAGCGATTCGCTGAATCCCCTGGCGCTGAGCACCATTGCAAAAGCCTATGTGGCTATGCATGAAGAAGTTAAAGCTATTCCGTATCTTGAAAAGGCCCTGAAAAAGGCCGATCCGGAATTGAAAAAAGAGATAGAAAATATATTAAAGAAATTAAAAAACTAAGAGATCATGCCAAGCGGTAAAAAACGTAAAAGACATAAGATCGCAACACACAAGCGAAAAAAACGCCTGAGAAAAAACAGGCACAAGAAGAAGAAATAATCATTCTTTCTTCCGTACATCACCACCATACCGTCAGAATTGTAACACAATTATTAACCTGCCCGCAAGAGCAGACTCTGTTGCTATGGCAATAAGCGAGTCTTTATCAGGCGGGTGAAAACCTGAGTAGCGTGGAAAGAGAATTAGTAATGAAATCAGGATCAGGTGGTGTGGAGATTGCCCTTCTCGAAAACGGGAAGTTGGTCGAATTTCATGAAGCCAAAGAGAACGACAAATTCAAGGTTGGCGACATTTTTCTCGGACGGGTCAAAAAGATCAATCCCGGGTTGAATGCAGCATTTGTCGATATCGGTTACCAGAAAGATGCTTTTTTGCATTATACCGATCTGGGGCCGAATGTAAAATCACTCATCAAATGGACCAATCTTGGAATTAGCGGCAGTCGCAAACATCGCCAGATCGAAAAGGCTCCTCTCGAGAAGGAGATTGTAAAAACGGGAAAGATCAACAATGTCCTGTCGAAAAAGCACCCTTTGATGGTGCAGGTCTTCAAAGAGCCCATCTCGACAAAAGGCCCCCGCCTGACATCCGAAATCACCATCCCGGGAAGATACCTCGTATTGGCCCCCTTCAGCAATACCATCGGTATCTCAAAAAAAATCGAAGACGCCAAGGAACGCAAGCGCCTTCAGAAACTTATTGAGAGCATCCGGCCCAATAACTTCGGAGTGGTGGTGCGCACCGTGGCCCAGGGCAAAAGTGTGGCCGACCTGCATGAAGATTTAATGTCGCTGGTTGACAAGTGGTACGAAATCTATGACAAGCTGCACAATGTATCGCCTCCGGTACAACTGCTGAGCGAGATCAACAAAACATCGGGCCTTTTGAGGGATTTCCTCAATGAATCCTACTCGAAAATTACCATTGACGACAAGAAACTGGCGCAGGAAGTCAAATCCTATATTGCACAGATTTCGCCCGGCAAAGAGAAAATCGTATCCTATCACGGATCGAAAACACCCATATTCGATGCCTACGGAGTGACCCGCCAAATCAAGTCGGCCTTTGGCAAATCCGTCACCATGGACAGCGGAGCCTATCTGGTGATCGAGCACACCGAGGCCCTCCACGTGGTGGATGTCAACAGCGGTTACCGCGTGAACAACAGCACCGACCAGGAGACCAACGCCCTCCAGGTCAACCTCGAAGCGGCAGAGGAAGTGGCCCGCCAGCTGAGGCTTCGCGATATTGGCGGCATTATCATCATCGACTTTATTGATATGAAATCGCCTGCCAACAAGCGCAAGGTCTATCAGACCCTCAAGGATGCCATGGAGCCCGATCATGCCCGTCATTCCATTTTGCCGATGAGCAAATTCGGCCTTATTCAAATCACCCGCGAAAGGGTGCGGCCCGAGGTAAAAATTGCCACGGTCGAAACCTGCCCGACCTGCCGCGGTAGCGGAAAGATCGAGCCATCGGTGCTGATCATTGACGAGATTGAAAGGGAAATCGAACATCTGACACAGGAAATGAAGCTGAAAAACATCAAGCTCATCGTGCACCCCTTTGTGGAGGCTTTTCTCAAAAAAGGCCTGAAAAGCAAAACCGTTCAATGGCTGCTGAAATACGGCACACGCATCAAAGTGGCCGGCAATGCCGACTTCGGTATCGTAGAGTACCACATCTACGACAGCCGCGGAGAAGAGATATCGCTTGACAAGAGCAAGAAAAAATAAGAAAACCCGGGTTTTAATCACGGCTGCCACATTTCAATAAAGAAACGCCAGCTTACATGTGCCTGGCGTTTTCTTTTTTTGATTCTTGCTGTCTCCTGACACTTGCCTCTGCCCGGCCCTGACGCTCGCTTTGCTCGATCCTGACGCTTCGGTCAGGACAGGTCAGGGCAGATCAGGATCACCAACCACTAACCACCAACCACTAACCACCAACCACTAACCACCAACCACTAACCACCAATCACCAACCACCAAGCACCAACCACCAATCACCAACCACCAACCACCAGGCACCTCTTTTTCCCAAAATCAAAGCAAGAAGCATTCACCGAAATGCTTTTAAGGCCATTTTTTAACAGCCGGAGCGGCCGCTTCTACCGCTTGCCAACTCCTTACCTTCTCCGCTCTTAAACTCTCCGTTACCGGCCCCTCGGGCATTTCCTCACAGGGCAATAATGAATTGTGTAGTTTTGTTATGAGGATGCAATGAATGGGAGGAATGAGGCGGAAAGAGATAATAGCAATCAAGCAGCAGAGCATAAACAGTGTTATAAACGGACTCGAAACTCCGGCATGCATGGCCGAAGACTATCTGCCGACAATGCTCCTTTCGCCCTGAAAACAAAACAGGAAAATGAATTTTTCGGAAATCAGCGGACAGGAACATATTAAGGGGCCCCTGCGGAGGGCGGTGCAGGAAGGCCGACTGGCACATGCCATTCTGCTGCTCGGCAAAAGCGGGCAGGGACTGTTGCCCATGGCCCTGGCTCTGGCCGGATATCTTCTTTGTGAAAATCGTAGTGAAACGGATCTCTGCGGCAAGTGCAATGCCTGCAGGAAGACGGAAAAATACATCCATCCGGACTTGCACTTCACTTTTCCGGTGGTCAAAAAAGAAAAGCAAAAAGACGCGCCACTGAGCAGCGACCGGATGGAAGAGTGGCGCCAGGCCCTTGAGGAAGACCCGCTGATGAGCTACAACGACTGGCTTCTGCGCCTCGATGCCGCCAATAAACAGGGCAACATAACGGCCCGCGAATGCCGTGAGATCGTCAGAAAGCTCGGTATGAAAAGCTTTGAGGCGGGGAGCAAGGTGCTGCTTGTATGGAAGGCGGAGTTGCTGAAGAAAGAGGGCAATCGCCTGCTCAAAATCATTGAAGAACCCCCGGAGGATACGTATATCATCCTGATGGCCGAAGACGAAAGCGAACTGCTCAACACCATTTTGAGCCGCACGCAGGTTTATCGTCTGCATCCGCTACGCGATGAAGACATCTTGCAGCATCTCGTACGAAAGGAAGGGATGGAGGAAAGCCGGGCGCGTGAGCTGGCCTATCTGAGCGATGGCGATCTGGCCCGGGCACTGAAGCTGGCTGCTGAATCGGAGGGGGGCATGGGAGACACCTTTCGGCAATGGATGCTGATGATTGCCCGCTCCGACTGGGCGGCCCTGCTGGAATGGATCAACGAGATATCGACCAAAGGCAGAGAGTGGCAGAAGTATTTTGTACGCTACGGACTGCATTTTTTTGAAGAATCACTGAAGGCGGGCATGAGCGCGGGCTACACAGCCCGTATTTTGCCGGGATATGAAAAGCTGACGGTTTTTCTGAACGAAAAGATGGACCTGGAAGCCTATGAAAGCGCGGTGCGCCTGCTTGAAGACCTGCACTACCATATCGAGCGCAATGCCTACATAAAGGTACAGTTGCTCAATGCCTCGCTGCGCTTGGGGGATGTAATTTTAAAACGAAAAAGGATCAGGGCGGAAGCGCTGATCAGATAAATAAAGGATAGATAAAATGGGATGTGCCACATGTGTGACAAGCAGCAAAAGCCCGGCCGGCTGCCAAAGCAACGGCAGCTGTGCCACGGGCAGTTGCAATAAACTGAACACCTTCGACTGGCTGGCCGATTTGCCGGCCTATGCACCGGAACCCTTTGATGTGGTGGAAGTGAGCTTTAACAACGGCCTGCGCAAAGAGTTTTATCGCAAGCGAAAGGGACTCCTCATCGATACGGGCGACAGCGTGGTGGTGGAAACCCAGTTTGGCCACGATATCGGAGTCATCACGCTCAGTGGCGAGCTGGTAAAATTGCAAATGCGCAAAAAGAGGGTAAAGTCGAAAGAAAAATTATATTACCTGCTGCGCAGGGCCGGTGAGCATGACCTCGAGCGCTATCGCGAAGCCAAAAGCCGGGAATATGAAATTATGGTCAGGTCGCGTGTCATTGCCCGCAGTCTGAAGCTGAATATGAAAATCGGTGCGGTGGAAGTGCAGGGCGACAACAAAAAGACCACTTTTTATTACACGGCTGACGGACGGGTGGATTTCCGGCAGCTGATCAAAGAGTTTGCCCGCGAGTTCAGAACCAAAGTGGAGATGAAGCAAATCGGGGCGCGGCAGGAAGCCGGCAAAATCGGTGGCATCGGCTCCTGCGGACGCGAGCTCTGCTGCAGCACCTGGCTGACCGATTTTAAATCCGTAAATACCTCGGCTGCCCGCTATCAAAACCTGTCGATCAATCAGTCGAAGCTCTCGGGGCAATGCGGACGGCTGAAATGCTGCCTCAACTATGAACTGGATCAGTACATCGAGGCCTTGCAGGACTTTCCCGACAAGGCCGAGAAGCTGCAAACCGAAGCCGGAACGGCTTATCTTCAGAAGACCGATATTTTCAGGCGCCTGATGATCTACAAATACCGCGACAAGCCCCTCTATGTGAAGGTGCCTGTAGAAAGGGTCAGGGAAATTCTGGAAATGAATGCCCGCAACGAAAAACCCGAAGACCTGCTCATCGAAGTGGAGATGGACCTCTTTGACCAGGACAATACCGTGGGCCATATCTCGCTGGAAACGCTCGAGAAGAAGGAAAAGATGAAAAAGCGTGCAAGACGCCAGAAAAACAGAAAACGGCAAAACCGCAACCGGGGCGGAAAGAAGAATCGGGGCAATGAAAAAAAATAAGACATATTTCTTCCTTGCGGGGCTGCTTCTGCTGGCCCTGGCATGCACTCCGGGCAATACCTATCACAAGGTGGCCGATATTCCGGGTTTCTTATGGAGCCGGGACGCGGCCATCGATTTTGAACTGCGGATAAATGATACGGCTGCCGCCTATGATCTCTTTGTCATTATCCGCCACAACAGCGACTACCCTTTCTCCAATCTCTGGCTCGAGTTGCAGACTTTTTTCCCGGGGGGCGACACGGCCGTCATGCGCAAGCAGATTATGCTGGCCGACAATGACGAACTGCAATGGAAGGGCGAGTGCATGGGCGACATTTGTGTGCTGAAAGTCCCCCTGCTCCACAACGGGCACTTCGGCCGGAAGGGGGATTACCGCTTCCGCATTGCCCACGTGATGCGCAGCAATCCGCTGCCGGGCATTCTGAATGTCGGCATGGAAATGAAAAAGCGGGATGCACCCTGAATGAAGAAGGGGGCTTCTTTTCGATTTCCCTCTTTTTCCGTGTGAAACTGATTAAATTTGCACGCTTGCCTCCACCGGTTGAAACTAAAAGCGGGAGACAGGGCTTTCTAAGGACGATGTCAAAAATATCCACTCAGGCGCCAGATGATCGAAAGAAGACCCGCACGCAGCATGCGGGCCGGCTGAACGTATGGGGCGCCCGCGAGCACAATCTCAAAAATATTGATGTGGCCATCCCGCGCAACCGCCTGACGGTCATCACCGGCATCAGCGGCAGCGGCAAGTCTTCACTGGCTTTCGACACCATCTATGCCGAGGGACAGCGCAGATACATCGAAAGTTTTTCGGCCTATGCACGCCAGTTTATAGGCAGCCTCAAGCGCCCTGATGTGGAAAAAATTACGGGGCTCAGTCCGGTCATCTCCATCGAACAGAAGACAACCAACAAAAACCCGCGAAGCACCGTGGGGACGGTCACTGAAATATACGACTTTCTGCGCCTGCTTTTTGCCCGTGCTGCCGAAGCATACTCGTATGAGACCGGAAAAAAGATGAGCCGTTTTTCGGAGAAAGAAATACTGGAGCACCTCCTGGAGCGCTATGACGATCGCAAGGTCATTCTTCTGGCTCCGGTGGTAAAAGGGCGCAAGGGGCATTATCGCGAGCTTTTCGAGCAAATCCGGAAACAAGGCTACCTGAAAGTGCGGGTCGATGGCGAAATTGTCGAAATCCGCGAAAAGATGCAGGTCGACCGCTTTAAAATTCACGACATCGAAGTGGTGGTCGATCGCCTGAAAGTGAAGAGCAGCGAAACGAGGCGGCTGCAGCAAAGCCTCGAAGCGGCCCTCAGGATGGGCGAGGGGCAGGTGATGATTCTGGATTATGAAAGCGGAGAAGCAGACCAGTTCAGCGAAAGGCTGATGGATCCGGATACGGGCCTTTCGTACGAAGAGGCCTCTCCCAACACCTTTTCATTCAACTCGCCCTACGGGGCCTGCCCCGATTGCAAGGGCATGGGGCTCATCCGCGAAGTGAAGCGCGAACTGCTCATCCGCGACCCGGAGAAAAGCATCAGTGAAGGCGGCATTGAGGCGCTGGGTGAATATCGCGACAATACCATCTTCCGTCAGCTGCGGCTGCTGTCAAAGCGCCTGGGGTTCACCCTGGGGACACCCGTAAAAGACCTTCCGCCCCATATTCTCAACCTCATTCTCTACGGAAATGAGGAAGGAGTGATGGAATATGAACACGCACGGCAGCGCGGCACGCAGCGATGGTACGGCCTCGAGTATGGCGGGGTGGTCGGCATGATCAAGGGTTCGTATCGCAATACCAGCTCGGACGGCCTTCGAAAGTGGGCCGAGAGCTTCATGGAAGAACAGCCCTGCCCCGGCTGCGGGGGTGCCCGGCTGAAAAAATCATCGCTTTACTTTCGCATTGGCGGAAAAAACATTGCCGAACTCTCGGCTCTGCACATTGATGAATTGCATCGCTGGTTTGAAGCACTCGGGCCGCAACTGAGTGAAAGGCAAAAGCGCATATCTTCGGAATTGATCAAAGAGCTGCTCGTGCGCCTTGGCTTTTTGCTGGATGTGGGCCTTGAGTATCTGACCCTCGACCGGCCGGCCCGCTCTCTTTCGGGCGGGGAGTCGCAACGCATCCGCCTGGCTACTCAGATCGGCTCGAAACTGGCCGGCATCACCTACATTCTTGACGAACCCACCATCGGCCTCCATCAGCGCGACAACAGGCGCCTGATTGCTGCGCTCAAAGAACTGCGTGACACGGGCAATACGGTCATCGTAGTGGAACACGACCAGGAACTGATAGAAGCGGCCGACCATGTGATCGACCTGGGGCCGGGGGCGGGTGAGCACGGTGGCGAGCTGGTGGCCGAAGGCGAGCCGCAGCACATCGCAAAGGGCATTTCGCTGACGGCCCGCTATCTGAGCGGCAAAATGCGCATTGAGGTGCCGCCCCTGCGCAGACCCGGCAACGGACATTATATCACCCTGCAGGGTGCTCGGGGCAACAACTTGAAAAACGTGACGGTAGACTTTCCACTCGGCAAGTTCATCTGTGTCACGGGGGTTTCGGGCAGCGGCAAGTCCACATTGATCAACGAAACCCTCTATCCCATCCTGCGAAGCCATTTTTACCGCAGCAACGACCGGCCCTTGCCCTTTGAGGCCGTTCATGGCATAGAGCATGTTGACAAAGTGATTGAAATCGACCAGTCGCCCATTGGCCGCACACCCCGCAGCAATCCGGCTACCTATGTGGGGGTTTTTACCGATATCCGCAATCTTTTTGCCGATCTGCCGGAATCGAAAATCAGAGCTTACAAAGCCGGGCGCTTTTCTTTTAATGTGAAAGGAGGCCGCTGTGAGGAGTGCAAAGGCGGTGGCATGAAGCTCATAGAAATGAACTTCCTGCCCGATATCTATGTGGAGTGTGAAAAATGCCACGGCAAGCGATACAACCGCGAGACACTGGAGCTGCACTACAAGGGAAAATCCATCAGCGATGTGCTGGATATGACCGTGGAGGAGGCGACCGGATTTTTTGAGCCCGTCCCCTCCATTTATCAAAAGCTGAAGACCCTCCTCGATGTGGGGCTGGGATACATTCGCCTGGGCCAGTCTTCCACCACCTTGTCGGGGGGCGAGGCTCAGCGCGTAAAGCTGGCCGATGAACTTTCGAAGCGGGATACGGGCAATACTTTCTACATCCTCGATGAGCCCACCACGGGCCTTCATTTCGAAGATATTAGGGTATTGCTGGAGGTATTGCAGCGCCTGGTGGACAAAGGGAATACCGTGCTCGTGATTGAGCACAACCTCGATGTGATCAAAGTGGCCGACCACGTCATCGACCTGGGCCCCGAAGGAGGCGAACGGGGCGGATACATCATAGCCGAGGGGCCGCCGGAGCTGATTGCCCGGGCCCCCGGCAGCCATACGGGCGCCTTCCTGCGAAATGTGCCGGGCATCGGCTGATGCCCTTTCGAAAACTTAATATTTTCTTCATGCTTTTTTGGGATCGGGCTCAGTCCGTACGCTGCCAAAGCGTTATCTTTGCACGATATCTCAAAAAGCCCGTACACATTGAAAGAGAGAAAGATACGCAGCGCACTTCTGTCGGTATACCACAAGGATGGTCTTGAGCCCATTGTCCAATATCTTGCCGGGGAGGGAGTCCGGATTTTATCCACCGGAGGCACAGCCGCATTTATCCGCGACATGGGCGTGGAAGTGCAGGAAATCGAGTCCCTCACGGGGTATCCCTCCGTCCTGGGAGGAAGAGTAAAAACCCTGCATCCGAAAGTTTTCGGGGGCATTCTCGCCCGCAGGGAAAATGAGGCCGACCAGGCCGATATGGCAGAGTTTGAAATTCCGGTGATCGACCTGGTGCTGGTCGACCTTTATCCTTTTGAAGCCACGCTCCGCAGCAGTTCTGACGAAGCGGCCATCATCGAAAAAATCGACATTGGCGGTATTTCGCTGATACGGGCCGCGGCCAAGAACTTTGACGATGTGCTGGTGGTGCCCGGGCGCGAGTATTACGGGGAGTTGATGGAGCTGCTGGAAGCAAAAGGCGGGAGCAGCGATCGCAACGACCGCAAACGATTTGCCGCAGCGGCATTTCACGTTTCTTCGCATTACGATACGGCCATCTTTAACTATTTTAACAAAGAGGCGGGCTATGAGGAGGTTTTCAAAGTGAGCTTCGGCAACGGACGAAGCCTGCGCTACGGAGAGAACCCGCATCAAAAAGGCTACTACTACGGAAATTTGGATGAACTCTTCACCCAGTTGCACGGCAAGGCATTGAGCTACAACAATCTCGTGGATATCGATGCGGCTTTGGATATTCTGGAGGAATTTGACAGCCTGGACGGCAGGGTGACTTTTGCCGTATTGAAGCATACCAACCCCTGCGGATTGGCAACCCGCAGCAGTTCACTTGCGGCTTGGGAGGCGGCCCTTGCCGGAGACCCGGTTTCGGCCTTTGGCGGCATCATAGCGAGCAACGGAAAAATAGACGAAGAAACGGCCCTTGCCATCAATGCCCTCTTCTTTGAAGTAATTTTGGCCCCCGAATTTGACGAAAAGGCCTTGGAAATTCTAAAAAGCAGAAAAAAGCGCATAATTTTAAAGAAACACCCTCTGGCTTTAAGTCACAGGCAGTTTAAAACGGCCGCAAACGGAGTTTTGCTGCAGGACAAAGACCGGCAAAGCGATGGAAGGGGGAACTGGCAGACCCCTACCGTGAGAAAGCCGGATGAGCGGGAGATGCGCGACATGGAATTCGGAATCAAAGCGGTAAAACACCTGAAGTCAAATGCGATTGCCCTGGTGAAAGATGAGCAAATGATTGGCATGGGTGCCGGACAAACTTCCCGCATCGATGCACTGAAACAGGCCATCGACAAAGCCGGGCGCATGGGTTTTGAAACGAAAGGTGCGGTGCTGGCATCGGATGCATTTTTTCCTTTTGCCGACAGCGTGGAGGCTGCATTTGAAGTCGGCATTGAGGCCATCGTGCAGCCGGGAGGCTCCAAACGGGACCACGAAAGTGTGGATTTCTGCAACGAAAAGGGCATGTGCATGGTGATGACAGGAATCCGGCATTTTAAGCATTGAATTTGAAATTTTATTCGGCTTTATTGATTCATTTGAATATGAAGAACAAATTACGTACACTTAAAGGGCATTGAGAAAAACGGAACATGGGATTATTCAACTTCTTTTCGCAGGAAATAGCCATAGATCTTGGCACAGCCAACACCCTCATTATTGCCAACGACAAGGTCGTAGTGGACGAGCCATCAATTGTGGCCATTGATAAGAGAACGGATAAGGTGGTGGCCGTGGGGCGAAGGGCCATGCAGATGCACGAGAAAACCCATGAAAATCTAAAGACGATCAGGCCACTGAAAGACGGTGTGATAGCCGACTTTCAGGCAGCCGAAGCCATGATCCGGGGCATGATCAAAATGATCAATCCGAAAAAGCAGCTTTTCAAGCCTTCGCTGACCATGGTCATTTGCATTCCGTCCGGCATCACGGAAGTGGAGAAAAGGGCGGTCTTCGACTCGGCCGAGCAGGCCGGGGCCAAAGAGCGCTATCTCATTCACGAGCCCATGGCGGCCGCCCTGGGAATCGGGCTGGATGTGCAGGAGCCCATCGGCAATATGATTATCGATATCGGAGGCGGCACCACCGAGATTGCCGTCATTGCCCTTTCGGGCATTGTCTGCGATCAGTCCATCCGTGTGGCAGGCGATGAGTTTACACATGATATTATCAACTTCATGCGCAGGCAGCACAATATGCTCATTGGTGAGCGCACGGCCGAACAGATCAAAATGAACATAGGAGCCGCCATTACCGAACTGGACGAGCCGCCCGAGGATTATCCGGTCAACGGGCGCGATCTGATGACGGGCATTCCCAAGCAGATCATGATCTCTTATTCCGAAATTGCCCACGCCATCGACAAGTCCATCAGCAAAATCGAAGATGCCGTGCTGAAAGCACTGGAAATAACCCCTCCCGAAGTGTCGGCCGATATTTACCGTACGGGCCTCTACCTGACCGGGGGCGGAGCCCTGCTCAGGGGCCTCGACAAGCGCCTGGCGCAAAAAACAAAACTGCCGGTACACGTGGTGGACGATCCGCTGAGGGCAGTGGTGCGGGGCACAGGCATAGCACTCAAGCGGAGAAAAGAACTGATTGCCCTGCTGATGAGTTAATGGAGTGGCTTCTTTTCATCCCCTGATTGCTTATTTTCAATCAACTAAACCGCAGTTTGTCCGTGCGAAGCATTATTCGTTTTATTGTACGCTATCATGTCTTCTTTCTCTTCCTGATTCTTGAATCTCTGGCGCTCTTTTTTATCTATGAACAAAAAACTTTTCACCGCCAGAGGATGCTTGCCGCAACGGCTGATATGAGTGGAAGAGTGCAGGAAATCTATTCGAATGTGACGTCTTATCTGGTGCTGGGTGCGGTCAATGACAGCCTGATGGCCGAGATGGCCCGGCTGAAAATGAAAGCCCGGCAGGCCGGAGGCGGGCGGCCGGAGCCGGCAGTGCGCAGCGACACCCTCGATTCTTTGATCTACCGATTTATCCCGGCCCGGGTGATAAGCAGCGATTACACGTCATTCAACAATTATATTTTGATTGACAAGGGAAGTCTTGATGCCATTCATCCGGGCATGGGTGTGACCAGCAATTACGGGGTCGTTGGAATTGTGGTATCCAGCAGCCCCCATTTTTCGAGGGTCATGTCGCTTTTGCATCATGATATTCAAATCAGTGCCAGGCTGGCCAAAAACGGACAACTGGCCTCGCTGGTCTGGGAAGGCCGGCATCCGCAGCGTGCCGCCCTGCGCTATTTAACCTATCCTTCTCCCGTGGCGGTCGGTGATACCATCGTGACGGCCGGCTCCTCCACTTTCTTTCCGGGGGGTGAGCTGCTCGGGACGGTCGAAAAAATGGAACTGGAACCCGGAGCCGATTTCTATAATATCACGGTGAAACTGAGCACTCCCTTTGACCGGCTTCACTATGTTTATCTGATTGACTATGCCTTGCAGAAAGAACAAGAAAGTCTGGAGGAGGAATTATGAAAATCAATGTGCTTCGCCTTTTCTTTCAGTTCCTTGTCCTTGTTCTCCTTCAGGTGCTTGTGCTGAACAAAATTCTCCTTTTCGGCTATGCCACTCCGATGGTTTATCCGCTTTTTATTCTTTCCCTTCCGGTCAATATGCCCCGCTGGATTGAGCTTTTGCTTGCTTTTTTCATGGGGCTCCTGATCGACCTTTTTTCAAATACGGGCGGTATGCACGCTTTTTCCCTTGTCTTGCTTGCCTTTGCAAGGCCGGTGATTCTGGCACTTATGTCCCCCAAAGAGGGCTACGATCCGGGCGAGATACCCTCGCTCTACCGCCAGGGGCCGGCCTGGTTTTCTGTCTATGCCGTCCTGGCTTTGTTTATTCATCACCTGGCGTTTTATGTGCTCGAAGTCTTCAGCATTGCCTATACTTCGTTCATCCTGGGACGGACGCTGGCAAGCATTCTTTTTTCCTTGTTGCTGATTCTCCTGATAGAAGTAATCTTTTTCATTAATCCCAAACGGGCCGGCTTGTGAAAGATGTTTTCGGGCATCGGAAGTATGTGATTCGGGGCATAGTGATCCTCGTGACCCTCATTTTTATCGTACGCCTCTTCAACCTTCAGGTGCTCGACAGCAGCCTGAAGAGCGAGGCCAGCGATGTAGGCCGAAAAACCCTGTATCCGGTTCGAGGCTTAATTTATGATCGCAACGGAGTGCTCATTGTCGGCAACAAACCGATCTATGATCTAATGGTTGTTCTAAAGCAATTGGGAGAAATGGATACCCTTGCATTTTGCAGGTACCTGGGCATCAGCGACAGCTTTTTCAGGGCACGCCTCCACCTGCTTTCGACCCAGTCGTGGCGATATTCGAAGGTGCGGCCCGAACTTTTTATGAGCATGATCCCCGAGGAGCGCATGGCCGTGCTGCGAGAGCATCTTTACGAATTTCCCGGCTTTATGCCGCAGGTCCGCCTCGTAAGGACTTATCCCTATGCGGCAGCTGCCCATGTGATTGGCAACGTGGGAGAAGTCAACGAAAAAGAGATGGATGCCTCGCAGGGCTACTACCGCCCGGGGGAGTATGTGGGCAAAGACGGCATTGAGAAATACTATGAACCGGAGCTCCGGGGGAAGAAAGGGGTCAGGTATTACTACAAAGACAATCTGGGGCGCGATATCGGCCC
>Ga0256839_1000437_pt1 | contig 54067 bp, 44 predicted proteins | sample 354166metaG_FD_185968 | JGI IMG/M metagenome (GOLD analysis project Ga0256839, IMG submission 185968) | Hydrothermal vent microbial communities from Mid Atlantic Ridge, Atlantic Ocean - 354-166 | ecosystem: Environmental > Aquatic > Marine > Hydrothermal vents | place: Atlantic Ocean: Mid... | reverse complement strand
CAGCCGGATAGGCACGGCATACTTGTTGTTTGGGTCATGCAAATAGGTGGCATCGTATCCCGACAAGGCGGTCAGCATGGCCTTGGCCACAGTGGCTTGCGGCACCCCAAGCTCGGCGGCTTTGGGGCGATCCACCACGAGCACATCGCGCGGGCTGTCCGCTTCCACGGAGGAGTCAATGTCCACTATGCCATCAGTGGATGCGAATATATTTTCCACAGCCTTGGCGTAATGCCACAAGGTTTCATCATCCGGTCCGTAGATTTCCGCCAGGATAGGGGACAACACCGGTGGTCCGGGAGGAACTTCCACCACTTTTACCGAAGCATTGTATTTTTTGCCGATTTCATACACGTGCGGGCGGACCTCTAGCGCGATTTCATGGCTTTGACGCTTGCGCTCATGTTTGTCCTTGAGTGTGACCTGGACGTCACCCATGTGGGGTTGCTGGCGCAGAAAATACTGCCGCACCAGGCCATTAAAGTTAATGGGAGAGGCAGTGCCGGCATAACCGGCCACATGCTTGATTTCCGGAACCGTTTTCAGATAAGCCGTGATTTCTTCCAGCAACGCACTGGTTTGCTCCACTGTAGCGCCTTCTGGCAAATCCACCACCACCTGAAATTCGGATTTGTTATCAAAGGGCAGCATTTTGAGAATCACGCGTTTGGTGGGAATCAGCATAAAGCTGGCGAACAACAAACCCACAATACCAAGTATCAGCGTATAACGCGCCTTGCGCCCTGCGCGCCCGCCCAGAAAACGCTGCATAAAGTGATGAAAAAACTGAATAAATCGGCTTTCTTTGGCAGTGGTTGGTGTGCCGCCTGTAGTCGTGACGTCATGGTGGCAGTCATCACCAATCACTTTGCGAAAGAGCCACGGGGTGACCATCAGCGCCACCAGCAAGGAGATGAGCATACCCATGCTGGCATTGATGGGAATGGGGCTCATATAAGGCCCCATCAGCCCTGAGACAAAGGCCATGGGCATCAAGGCGGCGATGACGGTAAAAGTCGCCAGTATGGTGGGGCCGCCGACTTCGTCTACGGCGTGCGGAATGATTTCAAACAGTTTTTTACCTTTTTCCAGCATCATGTGGCGGTGGATGTTTTCCACAATCACCACCGCGTCATCCACCAGAATGCCAATGGAGAAAATCAGTGCGAACAGTGACACCCGGTTCAGGGTGAACCCATAGGCCCAGGAAGCAAAAAGGGTCAGCGCCAGCGTGATGGTCACCGCCAGGCCGACCACAATGGCCTCGCGCCACCCAAGGGTGATAAGAATGAGAAACACCACCGACAATGTGGCGAAAATCAGCTTGTGAATCAGTTTTTCGGCCTTGTCATTGGCGGTTTTGCCGTAATTTCGGGTGATTTCGAAGTGGATGTCATCCGGAATATAGGTGTTTTTCAGCTTTTGCCCCACGGCAATCACCTGGTTGGCGATTTCTACAGCATTGCTGCCAGGCTTTTTGCCAATGGCGAGGGTCACCGCCGGGGCGTAATCGGGTTTGGCTTTTCCCTGCCATGCAGGCCCGCCTGTAAACCAGACATAGGATTGCGGGGTGTCGGCATCGTCCACAACAGTGGCGATATCCTGCAGGTAAACCGCGTGGCCATTATGCGTGGAGATGACCAGGTTACGAACGTCTTTGGCCGAAGCCAGCAGTAGCCCGGTTTGCACCGGAATGTTGCGGTTGTTATCGATGCGGTCGCCTGAATGAGTCACCACATTGGTGATTTGCAGGGCCTTTTCCACGGTGTCGAAATCAATATTGTAGGCGGCCATTTTTTCAGGTTCGAGCAGCACGTGAACCACATGGTCCGGCCCGCCGATGGTCTCCACAATACGGGTGTTGGGAATGCGCTTGATTTCGGCCTCCAGCGCATGGGAGACCTGTTCCAGTTCGAATTGTCCCTTGTCGGGGTTGTCTGTCCAGAATGTGACGGTGACAATGGGCACGTCATCGATGCCCATTGGGCGCACCAGGGGCGGGGTGGCGCCCAAAGAAGGTGGCAGCCAGTCGGCGTTGGAATGAATTTCATTATACAAGCGCACAATGGCGGTTTCCCGCGGGATGCCGACTTCGAATTCTGCGGTGATGACCGCCATGCCGGGGCGGGACATGCTATAGACGTGTTTGATGCCATCAATGGAGTCGATGACCTGCTCTGCCGGAAAACTAATCAGGTTTTCCACCTCTTTGGCGCTGGCGCCAGGCAAGCCCACATACACATTGGCAAAAGTGACATCAATTTGCGGCTCTTCTTCCCGTGGTGTGACCATAATCGCGAAGGCGCCCAGCAACAGTGCCACCAGGGCAATGAGACCGGTAATGGGGTTGTCCTGGAATTTGGCGGCCAGCAGGCCAGCAATAGAGAGCTTGGTGCTTTTAGCTGACATGGTGATTATCTCCGCTGCGCTTCAATGGACCATGGGTCAAGCGCCACCAGCTCCCCGGGCGTCAGCCCGGAGATGATTTCTACCTGGTCTTTGATGTGGTCGCCCACCCGCACTTGTCGCAAGAGGATATTATCATTATCTTTGACGAATACCAGACTGAGCTCGCTGCGGCGGATAACGGCCTTGGCAGGCACTACCACGGCTTTCTTGGTGCCCAGATGAAATGCCACCTTGGCGCTCATGCCCGGATAAAGCGCGGCATTTTCAAGTTCGATATCAATGCGCGCCTTGAAGGTTCGGGTGGCTGGGTCGGCATAGGGGAAAATGGTGATTTTCTTGGCTTTGACCTTCTCGCCATTGGGCAGTAACACTTCCGCCATGGCGTGTTTTTTGACCTGGAAAATAATGCTTTCAGGAATCTGGGTAACCACCCGCAGCTTGTCCAGAGACAGGCCGGACATAATCGGTTTGCCTGGATGGACTGTTTCGCCCACTTCCACATAGCGGTTGGTGACGATGCCATCGTAAGGGGCACGAATGACAGTGTATTCAAACTGTTTGCGCGCCGCTTCCACGGCGGCTTTGGCGGCCTCCATTTTGGCCTTGAGGGCATTATGGGCGCTGACAGCTTTGTCCAGATCACTCTTGGAAACCAGTTTTTTGGCATACAGATCCTTGATGCGGGTGTAATCGGATGCCGCTTGTTCATATTGTGCCTTGACGGCTTTCAGATTGGCTTCCGCCTGGCGCAACGCGGCCTTTTGTTCCGTGTTGGTGAGTTCTACGACAATGGCACCTTTGGGCACGAAGTCATCCACGTCATAGTGAATGGCAGATACGCGGCCGGAAGTCTGGGCGGAAATGGTGGCTTTGTTGACCGCTTCGATCTCTCCATTAAGGATACGCCTCAGCGGGATGTCGGCAAGACGTGCAGGAACCCACTGGGGAGGACTGTTGTGATCTGTGTTAGCAGTATCACGGGCGGGTTCATTGCTGGCCGTGGCGAACATGGAAACGACCATAAGAAAAAGTCCCAAAGTGAAAAGCCGGTTTGCTTGAGCGTGTTTCATGCCATGCCTCTTGAATGCGGTTTGTGGGTATGTGCAGTGGGCGATTACAATTCACCCATTTAGCTGCGGCTAATTATATTAGAATCTCCTAATATATTACCAGGGTTTTGTTTTTCAAGCTGTTTTTTTGTCTTAGCACTCAATGATGTTGACGGCAAGTCCGCCCCGGGATGTTTCTTTATATTTGCTTTGCATGTCGCGGCCGGTTTCCCGCATGGTGTGGATGACCTTGTCCAGGGAAACCCAGTGGGTGCCATCGCCGCGGCAAGCCATGCGCCAGGCATTGATGGCCTTGACAGCGCCCATGGCATTGCGTTCGATGCAGGGGATTTGCACCAGGCCGCCAATGGGATCGCAGGTGAGGCCAAGATTATGCTCCATGGCGATTTCCGCGGCGTTTTCCACCTGTTCCGGGCTGCCGCCACAGGCGGCGGTGAGGCCGGCGGCGGCCATGGAACAGGCCACGCCCACTTCTCCCTGACAACCCACTTCAGCACCGGATATGCTGGCATTTTCCTTGTACAGAAATCCAATGGCCGCGGCGGTCAGTAAAAAATCATGAATGCCTTGTTGTGTGGGTTTTTCACAAAAATGCTGGTAGTAATGCAGAACGGCCGGGATAATACCGGCTGCGCCATTGGTGGGCGCGGTCACCACACGCCCGCCAGCGGCGTTTTCTTCACTGACGGCCAGTGCATAGGCATTCACCCAGTCCAGAATGGTCAGCGGGTCGCGCAGGGCCTGTTGTGGTTTGCTGCGCAAGTCGTTGAACAGCTCATTGGCCCGCCGGGGCACTTTCAGCCCGCCAGGGAGCACGCCCTGTGTCTTCAGCCCGCGCTCCACGCATTGCTGCATGGCTTGCCAGATGGTGTCCAGTTGCTGACGGATGGTTTTTTCATCCCGCCAGGTTGTTTCGTTGGTGAACACAATTTCGGCAATGCTCTTGCTGTGTTGCTGGCAATGTTCCAGGAGCTGTTTGCCGGTGGTGAAAGGAAAAGGCACGTGGGAGTTGTCTTCGATGATCTTGCCTTCGGCCAGTTTGCCATGGGACAGGATAAAACCACCACCTACGGAGTAATAGTCTCTGGTAAACAGGCACTGGCCATCAGCATCAAAAGCGCTAAAGCGCATACCATTGGCATGTAATGGCAATTTCTTTCGCTTGTGAAAGATCAGGTCATTTTTGGGGTGAAAGGGAATCTGATGGCCGTTCTCATAACGCAGCAGACCCGTGTTCTGTATGGTGGCAATTAACTGGGGAATAATGTCAGGGTCAATGGTGTCCGGCATATGGCCGGAAAATCCCAGCATCACGGCTTTGTCGGTGCCATGTCCCCGGCCGGTATGGCCAAGGGAGCCAAACAGTTCGGCTTGTAACCGTTCAGTGTTGCCCAGCAGGCTGCGTTGTTCCAGCTGCTTGACAAAAAGATTGGCGGCTCGCATGGGGCCGACAGTGTGAGAGCTGGATGGTCCAATGCCGATTTTGAATAAATCAAAGACGCTAACAGCCATGATGTCCCCGTGTGTTATGATTTTTCTCACCCCGGATTGTTGTCTCCTTGTCACTCAACCCAGGATTGTGATGCGCTGGATATTGTATAGCAGAAACGAGTGTCCTTTGTGTGAATATGCGGCCAATATACTGCGTACACTAAAAGTGGAATTTACCGAGGTGGATATTGACGCCAGTGACTCCCTTGTAAGTCGTTATGGTGTGCAGGTGCCTGTTATCAGAGATGCCCATCACAAGCGGGAACTGGGGTTTCCCTTTGAGCCGGCGGATGTGGCTGAATTTGTGGGCGCTGATACCGACGGCCAATCATGAATCGTACTGGATAGCTCCCGAGCGAAGCCAGTGTGCACGGTTTTTGCGGCATGCCTGATTTTTCTCGCCGTACTTCACAAAAACGCATACTGAAATGTTTGTTGACACCTTTCTCTTGACTTTTTCGCTAGAATCGGCTTGCGAAAAATAAAGAGAAAGAGGTGGTCCTGTGTCCTGTTGTTTTCCCGTGGTATGGCGCATGAAAATTTGTCGCCGGTGTCTCTGTGGTATTTTTCTGTTAATCCTGTTTCCGGTTTTGACCCATGCCATGCCGGACCCACCTGCTCGCCATCTGCCCGATAGCCCGCCGCCGTGGGTGGTTCGAGTGTATTTTGATGACATTGCGGTAGTGCGCGAACTGGCTGAAATCAATGAACCATGGTCTGTCAACCGCCAGCAACATTTTGCCGAAATGGCCATTAAAAGCCGCGAGGACTGGCAGAAGATACTCGACCTTGGACTGAAAGTGGCCATTGATCCTGTCAAAACTTCTCGCCTGGTCAACACGCCCAAAATTTACCGGCTTGATGGCAAAAGCGTGCCGGGGTTGGCTTGTTACCGCACAGTCGAAGAAACCTTCGCGACCATTGACAATCTGGTTACTACTTATCCTGCACTGGCGCAATCGGTAGATATTGGGGATAGCTGGGATAAAATCAATGGCAGTGGCGGTTATGATCTGCGCGTGATCAAGCTCACCAACCAGGCCATTGGGGGGTCAAAACCCGTTTTTTACGCCATGGGCTCCATCCATGCGCGGGAAATGGCGCCAGCGGAACTGCTCACCCGTTTTGCCGAATATCTGTTGGGTGAATATGAAACCAATGGAGATATCCGCTGGCTGCTGGATCACCACGAAATTCATTTGCTGTTACAGGGCAACCCCGATGGCCGCAAACAGGCCGAGCCGGGCGTGTTTTGGCGGAAAAACACCAATCAGAATTATTGCGGTGCCACCAGCTCCAGTCGCGGTGCGGACATGAACCGAAATTTCAGTTTTCAATGGGGCGGCTCCGGTGCGTCCACCGACCCGTGCAATGATACTTTCCGAGGGGCTTTTGCCGCCTCAGAACCGGAAACCGACGCCATCGAAACCTATGTGCGCAGCATTTTCCCCGACCAGCGCGGCCCGGGTCTGAATGATCCGGCGCCGCCGGATACCACCGGTGTTTATCTGGACATTCACAGTTTTTCCGAGCTGGTGTTGTGGCCATACGGATTCGATGCCGTGAGCAACGCGCCCAATGAGCCGGAACTGGAAGCGCTGGGACGCAAGCTGGCCTGGTTCAATGGCTATAAACCGGAACAGTCCAGTGACCTGTACCCGGCGGCAGGCGCTTCGGATGATTTTGCCTATGGGGAACTGGGCGTGGCGGCCTACACTTTTGAGCTGGGTACCGCTTTCTTTCAGGACTGTGGAACTTTTGAGAACGCCATTGTGCCGGATAATATACCGGCATTGGTATATGCGGCCAAATCCGCGCGTACGCCTTACATGACTGGCAGTGGCCCGGATGTGGAGAACCTGGCCTTGTCTTCCAGCCTGGTGCTGGCCGGAGATGTTGTGACGCTCACTGGTACGGCTTCCGATACGCATTTCAATAACAGCAACAACGGCACACAAACGGCCCAGAATATTCAGGCTGTCAACCTGTTTTTGAACCAGGCGCCGTGGGAGCCGGGCGCCTCGCCTGTGTCATTGTCCGCTGTGGATGGCGCCTTTAACAGCGTCACTGAAGCCTTTTCCGGTCAGATTGACACCACGGGCTTGGCCACGGGCACTTATCAGGTGTATGTTACCGTGACCGATGCCAGTGGCGCTACCGGTGTGCCTTATGGCGCCTTGCTGACCGTACTGGAACCGGCGGATGCGGTTAATTTGTCCGGTCAGGTGAGTGACGCGGTCAGTGGTGTGCCTATCAATCTGGCCAATGTGCAATATGGCGTGGCCACTGGCACCACGGATGCCAGTGGTCAGTATCAGATACAGGCCGTGCCGGGCACAGCGACCTTGCAGGTGTCGGCTAGCGGTTACGCCAGCGCCAGCCTGAGCCTGACCACCACGGCTGGGCAGAACGTGGTGCAGGATGTTCAACTGGAGCCGTATTGCGATGTGTTTTTCGATGATGTGGAGAGCGGAGCAGGCAATTGGCAAGCCGATAATCCCTGGGCCATTGTGGCTCAAACCGGCGGGAGTCCCAGTCATGCCTGGACAGACAGCCCAACTGGAAATTATGCCAATAATCTGAATATCAGCTTGACGTCCGGGCTGCTGGATTTAAGCGGGGCCACAGATCCGAAACTCAGTTTTATGCATCAGTGCGATACGGAATCCGGTTATGATTTCGGCTATATTGAGGCCTCTGCTGATGGTGGCGTCACTTGGCAAACGCTGTATCAATGTGATAATCAATCCGCCTGGCAGAACCAGGTTATTGACCTGGCCGCTTATGCGGGTCAGCCAGATGTGCGTATTCGCTTTCGCTTGCAAACCGATAGCAGCGTAACCCGTCCGGGCTGGTCGCTGGATGATGTGCGCATCACTGGCTGGGGGGCTGTTTGTCATGGCGGCAGTAATGATCTGATTTTCAAGCACGGCTTTGAATAGCCGCTGTTGATACATGTAGGCATACCGATAAGCGCGCACAAAAAAGGCCGGAAGCTCCGGCCTTTTTTGTGCTGGTCCAATGACGTTTATTCGCCTTCGGTGGCTTTGACGAATTGCTGGATGACGAAAGACCAGTTCACCACGTGCCAGAAGGCATCCAGGTACTTGGCGCGGTCATTGCGGGTGTCGATATAGTAGGCATGCTCCCAGACATCACAGGTCAACAGTGGCGTTTTGCCTGACAGCAAGGCAGTATCGGCATTGCTGGTCTGAATCAGTTCCAGGCAGCCGGATTTGTCGGCCACCAGCCAGCCCCAGCCGGAACCAAATAAACTGATGCTGTTGGCGGCAAAAGCCTTTTTAAAGTTTTCGAATGTGCCCCATTTGGCGTCGATGGCCTCCAGCAGAGCACCGCCGGGTACGCCGCCGCCGTTGGGAGAAAGGCAATTGAAGTAAAAAGTGTGATTCCAGATTTGGGCGGCATTGTTGAATACGGGGCCGCCGGAGACTTTGATGATTTCTTCCAGGCTCATCTGTTCCAGGGGCGTGCCTTTGACAAGGTTGTTCAGATTGTTGACATAGGCCGCGTGGTGCTTGTCGTGATGGTAACGCAGTGTTTCTTCAGAGATATGCGGTTCCAGCGCATCGTAGTCGTAGGGTAATGGAGGTAATTCAAAAGCCATGGTGCTCTCCTTTTGTTATGATGACCAATCTATTATTCTAGCCCTAACCAGGCAGTAAGGGAACCTTTGCAAGCGCAATGGTTTGCCGACGGTCTGATATCGCCATCAGCAGAGGAAAAGAAGGCAATGAACAATGCGTGGTTGATGCAGGTATTGCAGTGGCTGACATACCTGTTTGTACTTGCGCTGGGCATGACCATACTGGCCGTGGCGGTGCTCTATGTGGTGGACAAGACCCAGAAAACTCACGCCATTCGTCGCAATTACCCGGTGATTGGCCGCTTTCGCTATTGGTTCGAACACCTGGGAACATTCTTCCGGCAATATTTTTTCGCCATGGACAGGGAGGAGTTGCCTTTTAACCGCGAACAGCGAAATTGGGCCTATCGCAGCGCCAAAAACACAGGCAGTACGGTGGCTTTTGGCAGCACCAAGGACATTAACCGCCGGGGGACGGTTACTTTTTTGAATGCGGCCTTTCCGGTGATGCGCAAGGATATGGTGGAGTCACCGCCCATGATTATTGGCCCGTATGCGCGCAAGCCCTATGCGGCGCCCAGTTTTTTTAACGTTTCCGGCATGAGTTTTGGCGCGTTGTCAGCCTCGGCGGTGCGCGCGCTTTCTCGTGGCGCGGCCCGGGCTGGCGTCTGGCTGAACACCGGCGAGGGCGGTCTTTCTCCCTACCACCTGGAAGGGGGCTGTGATCTGGTGTTTCAGATCGGTACGGCCAAATATGGCGTACGCACCGCCGATGGGCAACTGGATGAAGACCGCTTGCGGGATATTGCCCGAACGCCGCAAGTCAAAATGATAGAAATCAAGCTGGCTCAGGGGGCCAAGCCCGGCAAGGGCGGTATCTTGCCAGCAGACAAGGTAACAGAAGAAATCGCTCGCATCCGGGGTATTCCGCCATATCAGGACTCTATCAGCCCCAATCGTCATCCGGAAATTGGCAACCCCGGGCAATTGCTGGATTTTATCCACCGGGTGCGGACAATCAGTGGTGTGCCGGTGGGTTTCAAGATGGTCATGGGCACCTCAGACTGGTTGCATGATTTGTTCGAGCAGGTGCATCAGCGCGGGCTGGAATCCGCCCCGGACTTTATTACTCTGGATGGCGGCGAGGGTGGTTCTGGTGCCGCGCCCATGCCATTGATGGATGATGTCGGGGTGTCCATTCGCGAGGCCCTGCCTGTGCTGGTCGATATTCGCGATCAGCATGGGTTGACCGAGCGCGTGCGGATTATTGCGTCGGGCAAACTGATTCTGCCTGGTGATGTGGCCTGGGCCTTGGCCGTTGGTGCAGATTTTATCAATAATGCCCGGGGGTTTATGTTCTCCCTGGGGTGTATTCAGGCCATGCGGTGCCATAAGAATACGTGCCCCACAGGCGTAACCACACATGATCCGGACCTGCAGCGCGGGTTGGTGGTGGCAGACAAATCCGTCCGCGTGGCCAATTTTGCCCGCAACATGATTCACGGTGTGGGCACCATCGCCCATTCCTGTGGTGTCCCCGAACCGCGCCAATTGACCCGGGAGCATGTGCGAGTGCTGTATTCCAATCAGATTTCTGAACCTTTGAGTCGGATCTTTCCGCCAGTTCGCCACCATGAACATGAGTCAACATCCTGTGACTGACCAGCCACGGGTTGGTGTGAGCGCCTGCTTGCTGGGGCAGCCGGTGCGTTACGATGGTAAGGACAAAAATTGCATGAATGTGCAATCACTGACGCCGTGTTGTGAGCTGGTGCCAGTGTGTCCGGAAGTGGGTATGGGCCTGCCGGTGCCGCGTCCGCCCATACAGGTGTGGCAATCCGGTGATGCTTTGGGATTACGGCAGGTGGAAAACCCGGCAGTGGAACTGGCGCCACAGTTACAAGACTGGTATCAGCGCCTGAACCTTTTGTGGCACACTTTGGATGGCTTCGTGCTCAAAAGCCGCTCTCCCAGTTGTGGCCATGGCAGTACCCCGCTGCATGATATTTCCGGAGAACCTGTGGCCGTCGGCGATGGTTTGTTTGTGACTTTGTTGCGGGCCGGTTTCCCCTATATGCCCCTGATTGATGAAGTCAGCCTTCAGAACAGCGCGGCCCGCAAGGCGTTTATGCGACAAGTGATCGCGCATTATCAACAGCGAATAAAAGGTGCGGGAATGCATCGCGAGCAAAAAACGCAAGACAAGCCCGGAAATGCCTAAAAAAGATTGGATTATGCTTCGCCAGGCTCAAGGCTGATGACGCATAACCGGTTCTGTACGGAGCCTTGGACTTTTTGCGATGAATCATTCAATAACACATTAAAATTAAAGAGAGATTATGAGCACTTGCCCAACCCTGGAAAAATGCATCGGAAATACGCCGCTGGTTCGTTTGCAGCGATTGTGTCCGACGACCCGGAACAATGTGATTCTGGCGAAACTGGAAGGCAATAACCCGGCCGGCTCAGTCAAAGATCGTCCGGCTTTATCCATGGTCAATCATGGTGAGGAGCGGGGCATGATAAAACCCGGAGATACGCTGATTGAAGCCACCAGTGGCAACACCGGTATCGCCCTGGCCATGATCGGCGCGCTCAAGGGCTATCAGGTCAAACTGGTGATGCCGGAGAATGCCTCAGTGGAGCGGCGTAATGCCATGCGCGCCTACGGGGCGGAAATTATTTTGGTGGATGAGGCCGGCGGCATGGAAGCGGCGCGGGATCTGGCACAAAAAATGCAGGACGCAGGCGAAGGCATTCAGCTTAACCAGTTTTCCAATGCAGATAATCCTTTGGCGCACTACGAGTCTACAGGCCGTGAAATCTGGCGGGACACGGAAGGCCGGGTGACCCATTTTGTCAGCGCCATGGGCACCACCGGAACCATTATGGGCACTTCGTGTTACCTGAAACGCCAGAACCCGCAGGTGGAAATTATCGGCGTTCAGCCCGACGGCGAATCCAGAATACCCGGTATCCGCCGCTGGCCGCCGGCTTATTTGCCCAAGATTTTCAACCCTGAACGAGTGGATCGGATTATCGATGTGAATGAGGCGGATGCCCGGGCCACCACGCGTGCGCTGGCCCGGCAGGAAGGCATTTTGGCCGGGCCTTCAAGTGGCGGCGCCTTGTGGGCGGCCTTGCAGATTGAGCAGGAAGTGCATGACGCTGTGATTGTCACCATTATTTGTGACCGCGGTGATCGTTATCTGAGCACGGATGTATTTGCCTGACATGTTTGCCCGCACGCGCACAGGCTACCGGCGCTCAATCGCCACTTTGGGGCGAAAACTCATCACGCCCAAGCGCATGTGGCACATGCTGGAAGTATGGCCGGAATTGCGCCTGCAACGACAGGCGGAAACCGGCCGGTGGTGCGGCTGGTATCAAGGGCGCTCCATTGGCATGTCGGCGGATATGGGCACCTGGAAAAATGCCTGGCAGGATGACAAACCCTGCTTTTTGGTGGGTACCGGTCCATCCATGCGCCAGCAAAATCTGCATCGCTTGTCACAGGGGCGAGCGGTGTTGCTCAATGGCGCGTTGTCGCTGATAAAAAGTCATGGCATCCAGCCGGCTGCGGTGGTGATTGTGGACTATCGCTTTGTGCGGGACAGAGGGCAGTGGCTGGAATTAATTCCAGCGAATACGCCCTGTTTTTTTACTCCGGCGGTGCTGCGGGCAGTCTGCCTGCGCAACAGGGATTTTTTGGCCAGCAGGCCATGGTATGTGCTGGACAATGCCTTGCGGCCCTATGGCCGCCCGCGGCAGCAGTGGAGGCAACTGGGGCCGGCATTTGTGCTGGATGACCCGCAAAAGCCACAAGCGGCTTTCAGCCTTGATTTGACCCGCGGCTTTGTGGATGCCCGCACGGTCATGTATGCCGCCTGTCAATTGGCGGTTTATGCCGCAGCCGGTCATATCCATCTGGTGGGTTTTGATATTGGCAATGCGCAACAGCCACGCTTTAATGAAACCCCCCGCACCCGACTTGAAAGCCGCCTGGATCAAGCCTATGCCAGCCACATTTTGCCAGCCATGCGGTTGTTTTCCCGTATTTGCCAGGCGCGTGGTATTCAGTGCTGGAATCAGTCGCCGGTGAGCCGTTTGCCAGACGATGTGATTCCGCGGAGTCACTGGCTGAGCACCGGACAATAGAAATCCGAATCGCATCCACGAAAGACTTGACCAGACGGAGGAACGCCCATGCAAAAATGTTTACTGACAGCCGAAGAAATTGCCGCCATGGAAGGGCTGGAGAAAACCCATTTCCTCAACCCCAATGCGCGTCGGGTGAACAAGTCCCTTGGGGATGTGTGCGGCTTGACCGGTTTGGGTTTTCATCTGATTGAGGTGCCGCCTGGCGCCGAAAGCACCGAATGTCACCGCCATTATTTTGAAGATGAGTGCGTCTATGTGCTTTCAGGGACCGCCACGGCGCGCATTGGCGGCGAATCCTTTCCGGTCAAGGCCGGTGATTTTCTCGGGTATGCCGCTGGTGGCCCGGCGCATACGTTGATTAACACGGGCCGGGAGCCTTTGCGTTGCCTGGTGGCCGGGCAGCGGCTGACCCATGATGTGGCCGACTATCCGGATCGGGGCAAGCGCATTTATCGCAATCAGGGCATGAGTTGGGATTTGGTGGATATTTCGGCGATCGACCATCCCACAGCCGGAAGAAAAATTTAAGCCCGGCCAGGCGATGCAGGCACAGGCCCGCATCACCATACCGGATATGTCATGTGTGTAGAGGCAGGCTATTCAAAGCCATGGGCAAAGATTAGATCGTTGCCATCTGGGCAGATGTTTTGATAAATGCACTGCACCCACTCGGGGTGGTCAATAAACGGATTGCGGTTACCCTGAAAGCTGTATACCACGTCATTGCGGGTACGTTCGATATTGTCCACCGGATCCTGCTGATGCCATTGTAGCAGTACGCTGAGTAGTCCCATGTAGGCATCGCCATTGCTGACCGGTTGTATCAACGCTGGATTATCCGTAAGCTGTAAATTGGGTTCGGGGTAGCCGGTGATGCCATGCACGCCGCCTTCATAGCGGATGTCTATATAGAACATGGCGCGGGCGATATCGCCTTTACGAAAATTCCAGACTTCCCAGGAGTCACTGTCGAACCAGTTGGAATTGCCCGGATAACTGCCGCTGCCGCCGCCTTCGCCGTGGTTGGCGACAGTGCTGCGTTCGGTGCAGGCGGCCGAGCAATTATCAAAGTATTTGTTACCTCGGTCCGAGTTGTAGCCTACATCCGATAGCATCAAGTGATGGGCGTCAGTATAGGGATAACCATTGGAATCGCCGCCAAAACCATAGGATTTGGGCCAGCTATGCTCGCGGTTATAAGGCTGGGCGCCGCCACCGGCCCAAGTGTAGCTGTTGTTTTTGTAAACCATCCAGACTTTGCTGGGGTCGGCAGGATCGCGGTCGGCCTCGCCCAGAATGTCCCAGGTGTCGGTGCTGCTGGAGGAATAGGGGTAGCGGGTGTGGTCATCAATGGTTTCGTGCAGCGTGGCGCGCAAAACAGTGGCATTGCTGGCGTCCACGTTGGCGTAGTAATTTCCCAGTGGGCAGGTGGAGTTTGACACGCCCGGCGTGGGGGTGGCGGCGGTAAAGCTGGAGGTGTTGAGTTGGCCGCCGCTGCCATTGGCGCAGCGCGCCAGAGATTCACTGACAGCATTGCCGTTGGCGTTTTCATTGACCTGTGGTTGGCCAGGGTTTAGCAAAGTCAACAGGCCGCTGTCATCAGGCTGGCCGGAGTCATACACCAGAGCGTCAATGAGGTCGCTGGTCAACACCGGGTCGCCGACGCTGAAACTGCCAGCCGGGCGGTTGTAGAGTGTGGCGGCATCCGCGCCGTCCTGAATGGAGCCCGCAGGCAGGATAATATCGGGGGTGAGTGAGGCATCACCTATGAGCAAATAGCCGCTGGCGTCCGTGCTGTAGCCATTCAGGTTAATAATGGTGTACACGCTGTCGCTGTTGCCATCATAGAGAACCAGGCTTAGCCCGTTTAATGGGGTGTTGCCGTTGCCGCCGTCAAATAACTCGATAAAGTCGGCCGAGCCCACGGCATCCAGCTCGTTGATGACCAGAAAAGGAACGCCAGTGCCCAAGGCGGCGTTGGGGCTGGGGATGTCTGTGGTCCAGGTGTTGTTGAGGTCTTCAGATGTTTCATCATGCCCGGCATAGCCATTACCGCCGGTATTGCTTTCCGCGCCTTCGGCAAAGTTGCTGCGTTGCCAACTAAAGCCGGCTGGCGGGTCGCTGGGGGAAATCACGGCCTGGCTGGCGATGGCGGTATCCGCCAGATAGGTGCTGGGGGTGGTGTCGGCATCGGGACCATCGATGCTGACGCCGGTTTTGTCGATGGCTTCTACCTTGTCGCCCCAGAGGGCGTAATCGATATCCTGCACCAGATCGCTGGCGCCATCCCAGTAATACAGCACCAGTACTTCGCCATTGTTGGTGCCGCCAGACAGCGCGCCCTGACCGTTAATAGAGCCTGGCAGGGCTTCGCGCATATCAGGGATGGCGTCTGCTGTGGTGTCGTCCTCGTACAGTTCATAGGTGGGGTCGAGGCCGTAAGCCGCGGCAAAAGCGGTAGAACCCGCCAGGGCGATGGTTTGGTATTCTCCCGGAGCAATACTGGCGCCAGCAGGAAAACGGGCATGAAAATCGGAAAATCCGCCGCCACCATAATTGCTGCCGGTAACGATTTTATAGTAATAGTTGCCACCATTGGCATAGGTGGCGTCGGTCAGATAGACGTTATCCAGAGAAACCGTGGTTGCGCCATTGTTGTAGATTTCGACAAATTCGGCATTGTCAGGCGTGTTGACAATTTCGGTGATGAGCAGATCGCCCACTGAGGCATGGGACTGGTGGGCAAAAAACAATAGCCCGCACAGGGTCAGACGGATAGGTTTCATAAGGGCTCCGGAGATTTTTTGGCAATTTTATCTGAAAAATTATGCATGATGCGCTGGGCATGCAAAAAAGTAGGCAAATATAAAGGCTTTTTAGGTTGCCTTGTGGGGTGCTAACAAGGTTTGCGCCAGCTTCTCGGTTTCGGCGGCTTCATTTTTCAACCATGTGCGCACGCGCTGGATTTTTGGCAGTGTCTGATTGCCTTCCGGGCAGACAAAATAATATGCCATATCACTGGCGATGCGGGTACTAAAGGGTGCAACCAACAAACCCCGACGGATATCGTCAATGACCAGCGGGGTGCGGCCCAAAGCCATGCCTTGTCCGTTCTCAGCGGCTTCCAGCATCATCATGGTGTGACTGAAGCGGGTGCCGCGTTGGGTGTTGACGTGCTCGCATCCGGCGGCTTTCAGCCACATATCCCAATCTTCGCTGCTGTAGTCGTCATGTAACAAGGCCCCATGGGTCAGGAGACTTTTTTTATCGCCGGTTGGTGTCTTGGCCAGCCACTGGGGTGAGCACACCGGAAAGACGTCCTCTTTTAATAAACATTCGCTGAACAGCCCCGGCCACTGGCCCTTGCCATAGCGAATGGCGATGTCTACTTCTTCGGTTTTAAAGTCCACCGGCCAGTCATAGGCCGATAAGCGGATGTCAATGTCGGGGTGTTTTTGCTGGAATTTCCACAAGCGCTTGGCCAGCCATTTGGTGGCCAAGGACGGTAAGACCGATATGGTGATGGCGCCATGATGGTGGCGTTGGGCCATGGTGCGAGACGCCCGCTCCAGCTTTTCCAGAACATCCTGGACTTGCTGTAAGTAAATTTTTCCCTCGCGAGTGAGCGACAGGAAACGGTTATGGCGCTCAAAAAGGCGTGTTCCCAATCGTTCTTCCAGGGCTTTGATTTGGTGGCTGATGGCCGCCTGGGTCACAAACAGTTCCTCGGCGGCTTTGGTAAAGCTCATGTGCCGGGCCGAGGCTTCCAGCGCCTTGAGTGAGCGCAGGGGTGGGATGTGTTGGTATTTTCTCATGGGTACCTTCTCGCAAGTATCGGCAAAAACCGTGTTTCGCATTAGCATATTTTATGCCAAGCATAAATACAATTCGCTTGAGAAAACGAATTTCTGGGCTATTATACGCATCCCGAAAGGATTGGCCGGTTGGCAGTTGCGGGATTTGGCACGGAGTGAACTTTTTCTTGGCGGTTTTGTCTTAACGGTGACTTTCAGGAAGAAAGCGGGTTTGAGATAAAATCTGCTAATTGCCAAAAACCGGCGCACTGCAGACAGGGTAGTCCGGATTGTTTTTTTCATTGTTCCCTGCCAATGGATTTTGGCACTGTGGTTGCAAAAGGGATGATTGCCCTCAAAGCCACAACCTACGTCTCCGGCGAGGTTTCTCCTCCCTCTTCCTGGCCGGAACTTGATGGAAAAGGAGGCCGCAAGGGCGCCTTTCCCATCACGTAGTATTCAGGCGCGTCAGGCATGACGCGCCTTTTTTTTACCCCCGCGCACCTGCCTGTGTCAAAACTGAGCCCTAAAATCTGGCCTCTGTTCTTGCCAGCCTGTGCTATTTTTTGTTTGTCTTTAAGTGTGTCAGGTGCCTGAATTTTTGCGGTGAGTATGGTCAGTGGTTTTTTGGCCGTGGCGCTGGCCTGCTTCCAGAACGGGTTTCAGAAACCGGGCGGTGGGCGTGTCGTATTTTTCAACCAGCTCCTCGGGGGTGCCTGTGGCAATGATTTCGCCACCGCCATCACCGCCCTCTGGCCCCAGGTCAACAAGCCAGTCAGCGGTTTTGATCACATCCAGGTTATGCTCAATGACCACCACGGTGTTGCCGTGGTCGCGCAACCGGTGCAAAACCTTCAGAAGTTGTTCGATATCCGCAAAGTGCAGGCCGGTGGTGGGCTCGTCGAGAATATAAATGGTTTGTCCAGTATCACGCTTGGACAGTTCCTTGGCCAGTTTGACCCGTTGCGCCTCGCCACCGGACAAGGTGGTGGCATTTTGTCCCAGTTTGATATAACTCAAACCCACGTCCAGCAAGGTTTGCAGGCGGTTTTTAACCGCGGGAATGGCGTCAAAAAACGGGTAGGCCTCCTCAATGGTCATTTCCAGCACTTCGTGGATGTTTTTGCCTTTGTAGCGAATATCCAGGGTTTCGCGGTTGTAGCGTTGCCCCTTGCAGGCATCGCAGGTGACATAAACATCCGGTAAAAAGTGCATTTCCACCTTGATAACGCCATCTCCCTGGCAGGCTTCGCAGCGGCCGCCTTTGACATTGAAACTGAAGCGGCCGGGTTTGTAACCGCGTGCCCGGGCTTCCGGTGTGCCAGCAAAAAGCTCGCGAATGGGTGTGAACAGGCCGGTATAGGTGGCCGGGTTGGAGCGCGGCGTGCGGCCGATAGGCTTTTGGTCAATATCCACCACCTTGTCAAATAAGTCGATATTTTCGAAACGATCAAAAGGCGCGGCGGTGGCATGGGCGCGATTGAGTTGAGTGGCCAGTATTTTGTAAAGGGTTTCGTTAATCAGGGTTGACTTACCGGAGCCAGAGACGCCGGTGACGCAGGTGAATAATCCGGCGGGAATCTCCAGGGTGACGTTTTTCAGGTTGTTGCCCCGGGCGCCAATAAGACGAAAAATCTTGTCCCGGTTCACCGGCTGGCGTTTTTCAGGGACAGCAATAAAGCGTTTTCCACTCAGGTATTCCCCGGTGATTGAGCCGGGTGTGTTGCAAATGTCCTCCGGGGTGCCCTGGGCCACAATACGGCCGCCATGAACACCGGCTCCGGGGCCGATATCCACCACATGGTCGGCCGTCTGAATGGCTTCCTCATCATGCTCCACCACGATGACGGTATTGCCCAAGTCGCGCAAGTTGGTGAGGGTTTTTAGCAGTTTGGCGTTATCGCGCTGGTGTAAGCCGATAGAAGGTTCGTCCAGCACATACATGACGCCCACCAGCCCGGCGCCAATCTGGCTGGCCAGACGGATGCGCTGGGCTTCGCCGCCGGAAAGCGAGTCAGCCTTGCGATCCAGTGTCAGGTAATTCAGGCCGACATTCACCAGAAAACGCAACCGTTCAGTGATTTCCTTGACGATTTTTTCGGCGATTTTGCCTTTCCAACCAGGCAGTTGCAGGGACTCAAAAAACGCCAGTGCCTCGGCAATGGAGCGGCGATTGATGGCTGGCAGATTGACGCCTGCCACAAACACGTGGCGAGCGGCCTGGTTCAGGCGATCGCCCTGGCAATCCGGGCATTCCCGAGTGCTGATGTACTTGGTGAGTTCTTCCCGAACTGTGCCGGAGTCGGTTTCGTGGTAGCGCCGCTCCATATTTCTGGCCACGCCTTCAAAGGGATGGCGGCGCTGCTGCAGACCACGATCAGAGATATAGTTGAAAGCGATTTTTTCCTTGCCGCTACCAAAAAAAAGGATTTCGCGGATTTTTTCCGGCAGGTCTTTCAGCGGTGTTTCGATGTCAAAGTCGTAATGTTTGGCCAGTGCCTGGATGAGCTGAAAGTAATAGCCGTTGCGTCGATCCCAGCCGCGAATGGCGCCATCGGCCAGTGATAAATCCCATGAGGTCACAATGCGTTCAGGGTCGAAAAACTGCTTAACGCCCAGGCCGTCGCAGCTGGGGCAGGCGCCGTGGGGATTGTTGAAGGAAAACAGACGCGGCTCCAATTCCTCCAGGGCGTAATCACAGACAGGGCAGGAAAAACGGGAAGAAAAGAGCATATCCACCGGATCCGGATCACCTTCAAAGCTGATGACGCGGGCCAGTCCGTCACTGAGTTTGAGTGCGGTTTCAAAGGATTCGGCCAGACGCTGTTGCAAACCGTCGCGAACCTTGAAGCGATCCACAACCGCTTCAATGGTGTGCTTGGTTTTGGGGTTTAAATCCGGCAGGTCATCCAGGTTGTAGATACGGCCGTCGATGCGGACACGCACGAAGCCACTGGTAAACAGTTGTTCCAGGACCAGAATATGCTCTCCTTTGCGGTCACGAATCACCGGCGCCAGCAGCATGAGTTTTTTGTCTTCCGGCAGAGCCAGTACCGTGTCCACCATTTCCGAGACGGTTTGGGCTTCCAGGGCAATGTCATGTTCCGGGCACCGCGGCGTGCCGGTGCGGGCATATAACAAGCGCAAGTAGTCGTAAATTTCGGTGATGGTGCCGACGGTGGAGCGAGGGTTGTGGGAGGTGGACTTTTGTTCGATAGAAATGGCTGGAGAAAGGCCCTCAATATGGTCGATGTCCGGCTTTTCCATCATGCTGAGAAACTGTCGGGCATAGGCCGACAGCGATTCCACGTAACGCCGCTGGCCTTCGGCATAAATGGTATCAAAGGCCAGTGAGGATTTGCCCGAGCCAGATAAGCCGGTAATCACGATCATCTGGTTGCGAGGCAGCTCCAGATCGATGTTTTTCAGATTATGCGTGCGCGCGCCGCGGATACTGATGTTTTTCATGAGAAGCCGGAATGATGCAAACATTCTATTGTACTGCACAACAGGCAAAAACCGGCGGTTTTGTCAATGTCAAGAATGGTTGCAGCCGGGTTGGCGCTCAAGACCGCAGTGGTATACTCGCCTTTTTAAGCGGGAAATGTTTCATGCGTTGGAGAAGTGGACGTCGAAGCGACAATATTGAAGACCGTCGCGGCCGCCGGGCCGTTGGCGGATTCAAAATGAGTGGGTGGATGATTGTTGCCGTACTGGTTTTTTCCGTGCTCACCGGCAAGAATCCGCTGGCTTTGTTGCAGCAGTTGGGTGGCAGTGGCGCATTAACCGGTGGTGGCAATACAGCGCCGGTGGCGCAGCGCTCGGCGGCTGAACAGGAAATGGCCGAATTCGTGGCTTATATCCTTGGTTCGACAGAAGATGTCTGGGCTCAGGAGTTTGCCAAGCGCGGCGCGCGATATCACAAGCCGACCCTGGTGTTGTTTGACAATATGGTGCAATCCCGGTGTGGCGTAAACTCGGCGGCTACCGGCCCGTTTTATTGCCCCGGCGATCAAAAGGTATATTTGTCCCTGGGCTTTTTTAATCAGCTCAAGCAACTGGGGGCACCGGGTGATTTTGCCCGCGCTTACGTGATTGGCCATGAAATTGGCCATCATGTGCAAAATCTCACTGGAGCCGAGCGAAAAATGCGGCAAATGCAGGCAAACGCCCGTAGCCGGGCCGAGGTCAACAAATATTCAGTCATGCTGGAATTGCAAGCTGACTGTTTAGCGGGTGTGTGGGCGCACCATTCCAACCAGAAATATCACTGGATGGAACCAGGTGATGTGGAGGAAGGTTTGCAGGCGGCCGCTTCCATCGGCGATGATCGCTTGCAGCGGCGTGCTGGTCGGCGAGTGAATGAAGAAGCGTTCACTCATGGCACCAGCCAGCAGCGGGCTTACTGGCTCAAGCGCGGGATGCAGTCTGGCCGCATGGAAGATTGCGACACTTTCAGCCGGGGTGTTTAAGTTGCCGGACGACGGGTATGGCGTGCTATGTGAAGATATCGGTCAATGGTGGTTGACCGCTTTGGCGTGAGCGTGTAAAATCCCCGCTCTTTAGTCCCGAGGCGTTGCGCGCAGGTGGAAACCCGCCGGAAATGCCCGGGAGCAACCGGGTTCAACAAGTTAATATGTGGAGTGTTTTATGCACGCAGTTGTGGAAACAGGCGGCAAGCAGTATCGAGTGGCCGAAGGCGATGTGATTCGCGTGGAAAGCCTTGGCGTAGCGCCGGGCGAAAAGATCAACCTGGAGAAGGTGCTGATGGTTTCTGATGGCGAAACCATCAAAATTGGCCAGCCGGTTGTTGAAGGCGGTTCAGTGGAAGCCGAAGTGCTCAGCAATGGGCGTGGCAAGAAAATTCGCATCATCAAGTTCAGACGGCGCAAGCACCATCGCAAGCAAATGGGGCATCGCCAGAATTATACTGAGCTGAAAATCACCAAAATCAGCGCATAAAGAGGTAAATCGCAATGGCTCACAAGAAAGCAGCAGGTAGTACCCGGAATGGACGGGATTCCAATCCAAAGTATTTGGGTGTGAAGCGCTACGGTGGTGAATCTGTTCTGGCAGGCAATATCATCGTTCGCCAGCGCGGCACGCGTTTTCATGCCGGTGAAGGCGTTGGTATGGGACGAGACCACACGCTGTTTGCGCTCCGTAACGGCACAGTGAAATTTGTTCAGCGTGGCCCTAAAAAGCGCAAGTTTGTGGTGGTAGAGGAAACCGCCTAGACTGGTTGCCTAACACCAAGCACAAAAAAACCCGGTGTGCTCACCGGGTTTTTTTGTGCTGCTGGATTTTGGCTGAATACTACTTTGGCGCTAAACGGGTGGCGCCATCTAAGCGAATCACACTGCCATTGAGGTAAGTGTTTTCAATGATATGCGCGGCGGTATCGGCAAACTCCGCCGGTTTCCCCAGACGGGAAGGAAAGGGCACGGAAGCCCCCAAGGCTTGTTGAATCTCATCCGGCAGGCCGGCCACCATGGGTGTCAGGAAAACCCCGGGGGCAATGGTCATGACGCGAATGCCGAAACGGGCCAGTTCGCGGGCCATGGGCAGGGTCATGCCGACAATACCGGCTTTGGAAGCGGCATAGGCGCTTTGTCCAATTTGCCCTTCAAAAGCGGCGATGGAAGCGGTGTGGATAATGACGCCCCGTTGGCCGTCTTCGTCGGCAGGGTTGTTCTGCATGGCCCAGGCGGCCGCCTTGGCGACATTAAAACTGCCAATGAGGTTGATATTGACAGCCCGGCTGAAGTGCTCCAGTGGCATGGGGGCTTCGCGACCCAAAACGCGACCAGGGGAAAGTATGCCCGCACAGTTGATGACCACATTGAGTTGCCCATGCGCCTTGACTGCGGCATCCACGGCATCGGCTACCGCGGCTTCGTCACTGACGTCGGCGACCTGAAAGCGGGCACGATTGCCCAGTTCGGCGATAGCCGCGGCGCCGGATTCCGGGTTGATATCCAGTAAGGTGACTTCTCCACCGGCGGCGATAATTGCCCGGGCGCAGGCCAATCCCAGGCCGGAGGCGCCACCGGTAATCAGGGCTTTGCTTTCGCTTAGTTTCATGCGGATTCCTCTGTGGTGTTTTTGACAGTTCGGGTCATGGCCGGTGGCTGTACAGGCTGCATCAGGTAGCAGAGACTGTCATCCATAATGGCCTGAGGTTTTTGGGTAATCATGGCCGGTACAGCCGGGTGTTTCAGCAGGACACGATCTTGTTCAATGGCAAACCAGCCGCAGGTTATATCACAACCTTCCTGGTCTTCGACCAGCAACGGCATGGGGCCTTTTGTCCAGCCAAAGACTTGCCCGCCTTCAACGCGTTGGAAGTTCAGGAAGTCCAGGTCTTTTTTAATGACGAACTCATCGCTATCTGTTGACGGCCCTGTACCAATGCGGAAAGGCACATCCGGCCGAACCTTGACGCTGGCGAACACCCGGTAGATTTCCGGGTGTTCCAAAATGCCGGGAACTTTCTCAAGATTGGTTTGGGTGAGCAATAGCTCCAGAAAAGTATGGGTTTGCTCCCGCCCGTCGGCGGTGCCGGAAAGCCCGCTTTCCACGGTAATGGCCGGACAAAACCGGCTAAAGGCGCTGGACTGAATGCCGTCGGGACTGGTGAAATGAATCATGCGGCTGGAAAACAGTGAGGCCAAATTCAAAAACGGCTTTTCCAGGCGATTGATGCCGGAATAGTGTGGGTTACGGCCGGAATTGTTGTGAATGTCCACACTGGCGAACAGATTGGCTTGCCGCATTTTATCAGTGATGACGCGAAGCCGGCGGGCAATGGCATCATCGGGAATGCGTTTGCCGGGCCAGCGGCGGTTAAAGTCCGGTTGACCCGGTAATTTACGCCGGTTGAGGGCCGCAGCCTGGATGTTGCCGAATAGAATAATCAGGCTTCGGGTTAGTCCATGCTGCAAATGGTTTTTCAGATAGTCACGCAATGCGTCCCAGCCAGTGTGCTCATCCCCATGCTGTAAAATGGACACAAAAACCGGCCGCTGGATTTTGCCGTCCAGATGAATCAGGGTATGATCGTCAATACGGGTATGAAGTTGATGGGCAGGCAGGTCAAGCAGCCCTTCTGGCAATTGTTCCAGCATTTTTGTCATAGTTTATACAGTTGCTTGACAGAAACTCCCATGCGGCATGAAAGCGGGAATGGACTGGCTAAGACAGTCTGATGGTGAGCGATGACATTGCAAGTGGTGGGATTTTACAAGGTTCGTCCTTACAGCGCCAGTCGGCCAGAAGGGATTTTTATGCGTTTTTGGCCGGACTTTGTCACGGAACCCGCTTGGGGTGAAGCCTCGGGTTGTGCCGGTCTATTGCAGAAATGGAGATATAAAACAGGCGATGATTTCCTGTTACCGGATCAGTAAACGTTTTCATGACCACACGGTGGTTCGGGATTTGACCTTTGTGGCCCAAACCGGCGAGGTGCTGGGTTTTTTGGGCCCCAATGGGGCTGGAAAAACCACCACCATGAAAATGATAACCGGTTACTTGCCCCCAGACACCGGGGAAATCGAAGTCTGTGGCCTGAATGTCCAGGCCCAGCCGTTGGCCGTTAAACGGTGTGTGGGCTACTTGCCTGAAGGTGCGCCCGGTTACGGCGAAATGCGGGTCTGGGATTTTCTCCGGTTTATTGGCCAGATGCGCGGCTTGCGAGGAAGCGCTTTGCAAGCAGGGCTGGAGCGTGTGGTGTGGTTGCTGGATCTGGAAAAAGTCGCAACCCAGCGTATCGAGACCTTGTCCAAGGGTTTTAAACGGCGTGTGGGTTTGGCGCAAGCGGTGATTCATGACCCGCAAGTGCTCATCCTGGACGAGCCCACCGATGGCCTTGACCCCAACCAGAAGCAGCAGGTGCGTGAATTGATCACCAATATGGCCCAGCACAAAACCATCATTCTTTCCACCCATATACTGGAAGAAGTGAATGCAGTTTGTGACCGGGTGATTATTATTGCCAATGGCCAGTTGGTGGCCCGGGGGACGCCGCATCAGCTTGAAATGTACTCGCGTTATCATCGGGCGGTCAGTTTCGAGGCGGATATCCCTTTTACCGTGCTGGATCAGCTAAAATCGCTGCCGTGTGTACTGGATGTGGAATATCATGCCCGTCGCAAGCAAATCACGGTCATCCCCACCCAGGGGCTGTATATTTTTGACGAAATCAGCCACTTTTTACGCCAGCATGATGTGGTTGTTCGCCGGTTGCGCATGGAAGCCGGCCGCCTTGATGAAGTGTTCCGCAATCTCACCGGCTCACAGTCCACAGATGTGAACCAGGTTGTGGACGAGACTTCCCGGGTTAATCTGGGTGCTTTGCGATGAGTACAGTTATCGGCGGCATTGTTCGCCGTGAATTGAGCGCCTATTTTTCCACACCCATTGCTTGGGTGTTTTTAATCATTTTTGTCTTTATGACGGCATTGATGACATTTACGCTGGGTGATTTATTCGGCCGTGGGCAGGCTGATTTGGGGCCGTTCTTTTCCCTGCTTCCCTGGCTTTTTATGTTTTTTTTGCCGGCGGTCAGTATGCGTCTGTGGGCTGAGGAACGGCAAACCGGTAATATTGAGCTATTGTTGACTTTACCGGTGCCCCCGGCGACCATTGTGATAGGCAAGTTTTTGGCTGCCTGGGCTTTTGTGGCGCTGGCGCTGGCGCTGACATTCCCCTTGTGGCTGACCATTAACTATCTGGGGGAGCCGGACAATGGCAAGGTTCTGGCCGCTTATCTGGCCAGTTGGTTGATGGCTGGTGCCATGCTGGCAGCAGGTTCCCTGGTGTCGGCCTCTACGCGCAACCAGGTGGTGGCCTTTGTGGTTACGGTGTTTCTGCTTTTTCTGCTGTTGTGGCCGGGGATGACTGCGGCTGAACTGGAGAGCTCTACATCTGGATTTGCGCGTTTTTTCACTGAACTGGCTTCTGCTGTGAGTTTTTTGTCCCACTTCAGGCGCCTGGCCGATGGCATAGTGAATGTTGCTGATGGGCTGTATTTTGTGGGCACTATAGCGATTTTCCTGGTGGCCACCGGATTGATGCTGGAATGGAAAAAAACTCACGCCCTGTAAAGTTCTATCAGCCGCCTTCGGCGCTGGCAAGCCTGCTATGGCTGATGGTGATTTATGTGTTGTTCGCCTGGTTTGTCAGTCACTCGCCGCTATTGAACCAGTTGCGTTGGGATGTCACTGAGGATCAGTTGTTTACGCTGAGCCCGGGTACCCGAAATATTCTCAATGAGATTCAGGCCCCGATTCAGTTACGGATTTTCTTTTCTCCGGAAATTACCAAACGTTATCCGACTTTGCGTGCCTATCGGGAGCGGGTTGGCAAATTGCTGGAAGAAATGCGGTTGTTTAGTCATGGTCGGTTGCAAATCCACCAGGTACAACCAGCCCCATTTTCCCGGGAAGAAGATTTGGCTTTTTCCCATGGCTTGAAACCCATGCCTGGCACCGAAACAAGTCAGCCGCTTTTTTTTGGCATCAGCGGAACCAATGAGCTTGATGGTTTGGAGACTTTGCCTCTGCTCAAACCGGAGCAGGAACCTTTTTTGGAATATCAGCTAGCGCGGATGGTTGAGCGGTTGTTGAACAGTCATGCGCCACGCCAGGTGGCCTTGCTCAGTCAAGTGCCGGACGCTGTTTTGCAGGATCGTGAAAACCCCTATGGCATGGGCATTGCGTTTCACAGCCTGCCGTCCAATGTACACATGCAGACACTGTCCCTGCCTTTGAAGCCGCTGTCTGCAGAGGTGGATTTGGTGTTGCTGATACACCCGCCTTCTCTGGATGCACAGTCAGTGGCCGCTATTCGGGATTATGTGGCTCATGGTGGCAAGCTGGCGGTTTTTGTTGATCCGCTACTGGTCACTCCTACACCGCTGGGTGTGCCGCCGCGCTCGGATTTGAGCGGTTTGGCCAATATTCTGGGAGTTGATTTTGATGCGACCCAGGTTCTGGTGGATACTCGCCTGCCTGCGAATGGACGGGATCGTGGCAAAGCGAAAAACAGTGAGACGATCTCTCCGGTATTGATGGTGCTGCGTGGTCAAGCCATTGATCGTCAGGATATTCTCACAGCGGATTTGCAGCGCATTCACCTGGTGGCCGCAGGTTTTTTTGATCAGCGCTGGGATACTGCCCAAGCATCCCAGCGCCGTGTTCTCTGGCATGACAATGCCCGTTTCCGTCCCGTTAAATTTTCACAGTGGCGTGACTCTCAGACCCACGGGGAACAGCCCTTATCAGCAGATGCCCGGCAGCCGTTAGCCAATCACCCGCTGGCCATCCGCCTGACCCCGCCTGTTGTGGCTGGACGGGAGAGCGGAGCGCGACGGCCACCATCAGGTGCCACTGCGGTGCCTGGCGGCACCGTTCTGGTGGCAGATGTCGATTGGCTGCTCAATCATGCCTGGACCCAAAGGTCGATGGATACCGGTCAGGTGGTGTACCGGGCATTTGCCGACAATGGTGCATTTTTCCGCCGTCTGGTCGATCACCTCAGCAGTGATGCGGATCTGATTGGCATACCGTCCCGCCACCATATTGATCGTCCATTTACGACAGTCGCCACGTTGCGGGAGCAATCCGAGAAAAAATTCCGGCAAACCGAACAACACCTGATTCAGCAATTACGGGAAACCGAGAGGGAACTGAACAAGTGGCAACAAGGCAAGGCGCCGGAAGACAAGTTGATTATGACACCAGAGCAACAACGGGAATTACAACGGTTTCGGCAGGTGAAACTGGATATCCGGGAGAAATTGCGTGCGGTGCGGCGAAATTTTAATCAGGATGTGGCCGCTTTGGGGCGTATGGTTCTGATACTGAACCTGACGCTGGTGCCGGTACTGCTGGGGGTGGTAGGTATTATCAGCTGGCGATGGCGCCGTCGGCGATTGAAAAAGACGCGGTTTTCGTCATGATGCGACTACGGGCGATTTTTTCAGGCAAAGCCGTGCACCGGCGACAACTTGTACTGGCGGCTGTCAGTATTGGGTTGGCGTTGTTGGTTTTGTTTGCCACTGAGTGGGACGCACATCAGTCCAATCTGGAAAATCGTTGGTTTTTGCCGAATTTGCGCCAGCGCACCAGTGCGCTGGACAAGGTGGTTCTGTGGTCGGCGCAGGGGAAACTCACCCTGGTCAAAGCAAACAAGCGGTGGACGGTGCTGGAAAAAGACAGCTATCCGGCGAATTTACAGGCTGTGGTGGATTTTATTTTGCCCTTGCGGGAGATGAAAATTGTGGAAAACAAGACCGCACAACCAGCCTTGTTGCCTCAACTGGGGCTGGATGAGCAGCAAGGCACTCACGTGATTCTCATGGCCGGTGATGAACTGTTGGAGGATTTTGTCATAGGCAAGACGTCACGACATGGGCCAGGTGGTTTCGTACGCCAGGCAGGCGAGCACCAGGCTTATCTGGTGAACAAGCAGGTATATGCACCGCTGGACCCCATGCAATGGATAGACAGAACTGTGCTGGAGTTGAAACCCGGGCATATTCAGTCAATACGCCTGATCGGCAGCACCCAGGGTTCTGCGGCGGGTAAATCACTGCTGGAGGAGGTTCCGCGGCAATCCGTGGTTGAAGTAGCGGCAGGTGAGAACGAAGTCGGTGACGCTGACGCGCGAAACCGGCCCGGCGAATGGAAAGGCGGGCTTTTACAGACATTGAAGCTTCTTCGGTTTGATGATGTCAGGACGCGACCGGCGGGGCCTTTGCAACCTCGGTGGGTCACTGAAATTCATACCACTGACGGCGTGACTTACTCGCTGGAACATTTTCAGCAGGATGGAAGCTGGTGGACGGCTTTGCACGCCCGGCCCAGTGCGGACTCTGTTGCGGGATCAACAAGAGACAGTGATCGCCGCATACGGGTTCTGAATCATTTTTGGCGGCCCTGGCTATACCGTTTTCCTGCAAACAGCGTGTGGTCGCTCACGCTGGGGCGCATTAATCCAGATCCGATGGTTACAGAAAAACCGGAAGAAGAAAAAATACCTACCAAGGATCAGCCGTTTGTATCCAGCGCAACAGCCAATCACCATTCCACCCAAGGAGAAGAGCCATGACCCACTCTGTTCGAACACATTTATACGAGCGTCTGTTGTTACCGCCGGTGTTAATGACCCTGGCGGCGGTTTACGGGTTGTCTGCAGTCATCCTGGCGGCCCTTGGCAGCCATGTCTTTGGCTTTACGCCGGGGACTCCGGCCTACGGCCTGTTCAGCAATGCGCTGATGTTCCAGTTTTTGCACGCCATTGTTATTTTATGGCTGGCAACGCAACTGAAACAGTCGGATTTCTGGCTCAAATCGGCGGGCATCAGTTTTTCACTGGGTATTTTGCTGTTTTGTGGCGGCATTTACCTTCTCCTGTTTATGGGCAAGACGTCGTTGTCTATTGTGATTCCCGTTGGTGGCAGTTTGCTCATCCTTGGCTGGTTGAATCTGACCATTTACGGGTTTCGCCATTTGCAACAAAAATAACTCCGTTGCGCCTTTAAAGCCATAAACAGTACCAAAATGGTGCTGTATTTTTGGTATAATCCCGGTCATGCTGAAAGTGTCGCGATTAACGGACTATGCCACAGCAATTTTGCTGGCGTTGACGCAATATGACCGGGTGTGTTCGGCGGAGGAGGTGGCGACACAGTTGCGGCTGGAAACACCCACCTGCGCCAAGGTCTTAAAACTACTGACCCGGGCGGGCCTGCTGGTGTCATCGCGTGGTCCTCGCGGCGGTTACCAGCTGGCGCGGGCGCCGGAAAGCATTTCTGTCTATGATGTATTGAAGGCCATTGAAGGTGGCGCGGCATTGACAGAGTGTGCGCGTGCAGACAGCCAGTGCGAGTGGCAAAGCGATTGCCATCAGCGCAATGCCTGGCGGCATATTAACGAATCTGTTCGCCAGACGTTGGTGAATATTTCATTGGCCAGCTTGCAACAACTGGCGAATACCCAGCCTTCTCCGGCGGTGTCGCTGGTCATCAAATAGGCCCTTGAAAAACAGCCAGATAAACCCACTAAGAATAGATAATGAACAAAGAAACCACCATGGAAAGTCCTTCATCCGACAAGCTGGCGCGTCAGGATGCTGCCGTGCAAAAGCGCGTGCAGTCCGGTTACAAGGAAGGGTTTTACACAGATATTGAATCCGACAGTTTGCCACCAGGGCTGAACGAGGATGTCATACGGGCCATTTCGGCCAAGAAGAAGGAGCCGGAATGGCTGCTTCAATGGCGCCTGGACGCTTACCGGAAATGGCTGAAAATGGAGCACCCCAACTGGGCCAAGCTGGACATTCCGCCCATTGATTTTCAGGCCATCTCTTATTTTTCTGCGCCCAAATCCAGTGTCAATGCGCCAAAAAGTCTGGATGAGGTCGATCCCAAGCTGATTGAAACCTATGATAAACTCGGCGTGCCGTTGCATGAGCGGGAACGTCTGGCGGGCGTGGCTGTGGATGTGGTTTTTGACTCGGTATCAGTGGCCACGACATTCAAGGAACAGTTGGAAAAGGTCGGCGTGATTTTCTGCTCTTTTTCCGAGGCCGTGCAAAACCATCCGGAACTGGTACGGGAACACCTGGGCACTGTGGTGCCGGCGGCGGATAACTTTTATGCCGCGTTGAATGCGGCTGTCTTTAGTGACGGCTCTTTTGTTTATATTCCCAAAGGGGTTTCCTGCCCCATGGAGCTATCCACCTACTTCCGCATCAATGCTTTTAACACCGGCCAGTTCGAGCGCACCCTGGTTATTGCCGAAGAAGGCTCGCAGGTCAGTTATCTGGAAGGTTGTACGGCACCCATGCGGGATGAAAACCAGTTGCATGCTGCGGTGGTGGAACTGATTGCCAAGGACTATGCGAAAATCAAGTACTCCACGGTTCAGAACTGGTATCCGGGCGACGAAAAAGGCCAGGGAGGCATCTTTAATTTTGTCACCAAACGGGGCGCCTGCAACGGCTTTCGTTCCAAAATTTCCTGGACACAGGTGGAAACCGGCTCGGCCATTACCTGGAAATATCCGTCCTGCATCTTGCGGGGGGACGAGTCTGTGGGCGAGTTCTATTCCGTGGCCTTAACCAATAATTACCAGCAGGCGGATACCGGCACCAAGATGATTCACCTGGGCAAAAACACCAAAAGCACGATTGTGTCCAAAGGCATTTCAGCTGGTAAAAGCCAGAATACCTATCGTGGACTGGTGCGTATGTCGCGCCGGGCCACCGGTGCCCGCAACCATACCCAGTGCGACTCCTTGCTGATTGGCAAACAGTGCGGCGCACACACCTTTCCCTATATTGAATCCACCAACCCCACGGCTCAAATCGAGCATGAAGCCACCACCACCAAAATTTCCGAGGAGCAATTGTTCTATTGCCAGCAGCGCGGTATTTCCGAAGAAGACGCCGTGTCCATGATTGTGGATGGCTTTTGCAAAGAAGTTTTCCGTGAACTGCCCATGGAGTTTGCCGTGGAGGCCAAGGCCTTGCTGGATATCTCCCTTGAAGGTGCCGTGGGTTGATACATTGACAACCATACGCCTTTGCCCTGACTTGCAGCACATGTAATGGTAAGTCCCGGAACACAAGGCCAGATCCGAACAGGAACAAACCATGACAGACAAGCATCAACAACATGACACGCCGGTGCCCGGCGAAAGTGCAGATAACGCCTTGCTGACTATCAGCGATTTGCATGCCCGGGTTCAGGACAAGGAAATCCTCAAAGGACTGAACCTGGTTGTTCAACCCGGAGAAGTGCATGCCATTATGGGGCCCAACGGGGCTGGAAAAAGCACTCTGGGAAATGCCCTGGCAGGGCATCCGAAAGTCGAGGTCACGCACGGCGAAGTCCTTTTTCGTGGCAGGGACTTGTTGCAGTTGAGCCCGGAAGAACGTGCAGGCGAAGGTCTGTTTCTGGCTTTTCAGTATCCGGTGGAAATCCCCGGTGTCAACAATATGTACTTTCTGCGGACCGCATTGAACGCCCAGCGGAAATACCGGGGCGAACCGGAGCTGGATGCCGCCCAGTTTTTGCAATTGGTGAAAGAAAAAATGAAAGACCTGGACATGCCCGAGGATTTACTCCGCCGGCCTGTCAATGAAGGTTTTTCCGGCGGCGAGAAAAAACGCAACGAGATTTTCCAGATGAGCGTTCTGGAGCCCAAACTGGCCATTCTGGATGAAACTGACTCGGGCCTGGACATTGACGCTCTCAAGGCGGTGGCCGAAGGCGTAAACAAAATGCGGTCTGACGACCGTTCATTTATCGTGATTACGCATTACCAGCGCTTGCTGGATTACATTCGGCCTGATGTGGTGCATGTGTTGGCCGATGGCCGCATTGTGCGTTCCGGTGGTCCCGAGTTGGCTCAGGAGCTGGAGAAAACCGGCTATGGCTGGCTGGATGAGAGCGCATCATGAGCGACAAATTGCAAACTTTCTGGTGGCAACAGGCCCATCAGGCGGTGCGGGACTCCACCGGCCATGAACCAGAATGGCTGACAGCCTATCGCAGTGAGCAACTGGAACGGTTTGAGGCCACCGGCCTGCCGGACAAAAAAGTGGAGCTGTGGAAGTACACGGATATCCACCGGCTGGAAGAGGTGCTGGAAAACCGGCTGACTGATGACTGGGAGTTGCAACTGGATGAAGACGAGCAAGCCCGCTGCGTCATCGTGGTTTCGGATTATGGGATTGAAGTCCACGGTTCCCTGCCTTCAGGAGTGCGCCTGAAACCTGTGGCTGAAGCCCCGCAAAAACTGTGGAAACCTTTTGCCTATGTGGAGCCGGGCGAAGGCCGCGGCACGCGTCCGGGCAGCCAGATACAGGCCCGCGCCTATGCACATGTCATGGTAAACCAGGCGGCATTCAAAACGGGCTTCTGGTTACATGTGGCCGAAAACACGCGGGTCAAACGGCCCTTGCAAGTGGTTTATGTGCAGCATGAGGACGTGTGCCTGCATATCAACAATATTATTGAAGTGGAAGCCGGCGGCACCCTGGAAATGCGTCAGTGTGCGCGGCCAGGCGGCATTATCAACGTGGTGAACCGCCAGTGGTGCGGGCAGAATGCCTGTCTGAATGTGGGTAATCGTCACCAGTTGGCCGGGCGCAGCGCGCTTCTGACGCACACGCAGACCTGGTTACAGGACAATGCCCAACAGCATAGTTTGACCTTCAATCAATCCGGGCACCTTTCGCGGCACCAGCAGGATGTCCTGCCTCTGGCGGCGAATACGCGCCACAGCGCAGGCGTGATTCATCGCGCCGACGGCAATGCCCATTTGTGCAGTATCTCCCAGTCTCTGCTCAACAAGCCAGCAGCCAACACCCGGGTCTATATGCGGGCTTTGGCCGATGACAAGGCCGTTTCGGTGGTTAATTGCACCGGTGTGGTGTATCCCGGCAGTGATGACTGCCAGGTGGAGCAATCCCTGAAAAATCTGTTGCTTTCCGAACGCGCGCGAATTTACAGCAAGCCGGCACTGGAAATTTATGCCGATGAGGTTGAAGCCGCTCACGGCTCAACCATTGGCACCCTGGATGAACAAGCGTTGTTTTACCTCCGTAGTCGAGGCATACCGCTTGAACAGGCGCGCGATATGTTAATCACCTCTTTCCTCAGCGAAGCTGTCAATCTGGACGATGCGCCCTGGAGACAGCAGTTTTACGAGAGTCTGCAAGCATGTTAAGAGAACAATTTCCCGGCCTGAATGTTACCGTGCATGGCAAGCCTCTGGTCTATCTGGACAATGCCGCCACCGCTCAGCGTCCACAAACGGTGCTGGATGCGGTGCAAGCGTATTACACCCGGTTCAATGCCAACATTCACCGGGGTGTTCATCATTTAAGTGAAGTCGCCACCGAGCGTTTCGAAAACGCGCGGGCATCCATGGCCCGTTTGCTCAACGCGCCGTCAGCCCGCCAGGTGGTTTTTACCCGGGGCAGTACCGAAAGCATCAATCTGGTGGCCAACACCTTTGCCCGTGAACGCGTGCAGGCCGGGGATGAAATTCTGATTTCCCACATGGAGCATCACTCCAATATCGTGCCCTGGCAACTTTTGTGTCAGCAAACCGGCGCGGTTTTGAAGGTCATTCCCATGAATCAGCGGGGCGAGTTATGTCTGCAAAGCCTGGATGAGCTGATTACCGAGCGTACCCGGATGCTGGCTGTGGTGCATGTATCCAACTCTTTGGGTACCATCAATCCGGTCAAGGAGATTATCGCCACAGCCCATGCGCGAGGCGTGCCGGTTTTGGTGGATGGCTCTCAGGCCGTGCCGCATATGGCTGTGGATGTGCAGGATCTGGATTGCGACTTTTACACCGTGTCCGGGCACAAAATGTATGGGCCAACCGGCATTGGCGTGCTATATGGGAAAATGCACCATCTGGAAGCCATGCCTCCCTGGCAGGGGGGCGGCGAGATGATCGCCAAGGTCACCTTTGAAAAAACCGTTTTCAACCATGTTCCGGCCAAATTCGAAGCCGGCACGCCGAATATCGCCGGCGGCATTGGTCTGGGCGCGGCCGCCGAGTTCATTATGCACACCGGTATCGACGCCATCCAGCGGCGGGACGCCGAGCTACTGGCCTATGCCACGGAAAAAATGCAGGCCATCGAAGGCTTGCGTATTATCGGCACCGCGGCTGAAAAAACCGCAGTGATTTCCTTTGTGCTGGATGGGGTTCATCCCCACGATTTGGGTACGGTGCTGGACCATTACGGCATTGCCATCCGCACCGGCCACCACTGCACCATGCCGGCTTTGCAGTTTTTCAAGGTACCGGGCACTGCGCGGGCATCGTTCGCCTTTTATAATACCGAAGAAGAAATTGACTATCTGGCAGAAAGCATTCAGAAAGCACGGGAAATGTTTGCATGAGCCTGTCGGACATGTACAAAAAAACGGTGCTGGACCATAACCGCAACCCGCGTCATTATGGCCGGCCAGCGCATTACACGCACATGGCTGAGGGTCTGAATGCCATTTGCGGTGACCAGGTGCTGGTTTTTCTCACAGTGGAGGGTGACCGTATTGATTCCATACACTTTGATGGCGAAAGCTGTGCCATTTCCACAGCGTCGGCTTCGCTGATGTGTGATTTTCTCACCGGCAAATCGGTGGACGAAGCCAAAGAACATTTTCAGCAATTTTGCCAGCTCATGGACAAGGACAACCCAGCGACAGAAATCCCGGCGCTGGGGCCGGTCAACGCCATGGCTGGCGTCAAGAAATTTCCCACCCGCATCAAATCCGCCACGCTGTGCTGGCATGCCATGAATGCCGCCCTGGAAGGCCGCGAGTTTGCCACCACCGAAAAATAACCCGCTGTGAAATTGTGCATTTTTGCGCTGTATTGTCGTCTGGACGTTTTGCCGGCAGGGTGCTATCCTTGAAAGGGCCAACACAAGGGAGGCATTATGGGTACCATTCAGGAAATTCTGCTGGAAAAGGGCGGCCAGGTATGGTCAGTCAAGCCTGGAGACTCAGTTTATCACGCCTTGGAACAATTGGCCGACAAAGGCATAGGCGCTTTATGCGTGGTGGACGATAACGGCAAACTGGTGGGCTTTTTTTCCGAGCGGGATTATGCCCGCAAGGTGATTCTCAAAGGCAAGGATTCGGTGCATACGCCGGTGCGCGATATCATGGTCACTGATCTGGTAACGGTATCGCCGGAGACCACGGTGGAAGCATGCATGAATCTGATGACAGACCACAAAATCCGGCATTTGCCTGTGCTGAAAGGCGATCAACTGGTGGGACTGGTGTCCATTGGGGATTTGGTCAAGCACATTATTGCCAGCCAGGAGCAGACCATCAGCCAGCTGGAACAATATATTATTTCGTGAGCGGCGGCGGCATGTTGCCTCGGGCAGCCTTTCCAGGTTGCCACGGTTGTCCTTGTGCAGTGATAATGGCTTCCGCTTAATCTGAGTGAACACAATCCCATGAATCCCCGTTATATGCGTTGGCTGTTTAATTTGTGGCCACCCTATCTCGGCGCGGGCATCCGCGTGACTCATATCTCGGATGACTGGCGGCATGTCCAGGTGCAACTGGCGCGCCGTTGGTATAACCGCAATTATGTGGGCACGCACTATGGCGGCAGTTTGTTTTCCATGGCCGACCCTTTTTATATGCTCATGGTGATACACAATGTACCACCGGACTTGCGGGTGCTGGACAAGGCCGGGCAAATTGATTTTTTGCGGTTGGACAATGGCACGGTGACAGCGGATTTTCATCTGTCTGAGGCCCAGATAAGCGATATTATTCAAGCCGCCGCAGGGGGGCAAAAAGTGTTACGGGACTTTCCCGTGGATATTGTCAATCGGCAGGGAGAGCCGGTGGCGCGAGTGATAAAAACCTTGTATATCCGAAAAAAACCATCAGTGTGATGGTGTTGTTTGGCTGCTCGTTGTTCCGGGACTGTTTTCTCTGATTTTTCCTCAGAAGTGGCAAAAAAACTATGGTGTATGATCTCCGCCGACGGGGTGGCGCAGGCGAAATTTTGTGGCTTTGACAGTCGTGGGCTTGTGATCAACCAGCGAAGCTGCGGTGCAGGCTGTGCAAGCGGCCATTCAAACCCTGCGGGAAGAAACCCTGAAAAGCATACAGCGCTTGGACTAGACCCGTCTTAAAGGCCGGCTTTGGCGGCCTTGGCTTTTTGCAGTTTGGCATAGGCATGCAGCAGTTGCTGGTGCTGCTTGAATGTCTTTAACGGTTCAGGGGCGCCGGGGAAATCCTTGAACAGTTGCTGTCCGGCCAGCATGTGTTGAGCTTTGTGCAGAATATCGGCCGGGAATAACTGTGTCAGAGAGCGCTCCCAGCGGTGTTTTTCGGGCAATTGCGCCAGGTGTTCCACGGCGCGATAGATGGCGGTTCGATGCGGAGATAGCTGGCCGAAATGACGCACCCAGTGACAACCAGCCAGAATGGCATCTTGATGAGCAAGAGACAAGGCCAACAGCAGTTTGAGCTCGCCCAGGCGCAAATCCGCAAAAAATGTTCCCGAGTCCGGGGCGACGCCCAGTAACATGGCCACCGGCAGCATGTCATTGTGACCGGCGCTGTCCAGTGTTTCAAACAGGTTCAGGCGTTGTTCCCGGTCAAGAGACGGCAGATTCATAATCGGCGCGCGCCATTGGATACCGGCGTTATTGTTATCCCAGACAAGGTCATCCATCGGATAGATTTCCGAGACGCCAGGCACCAGAATGCGGCAGGCGTACACGCCCAGATGGTCGTAGTCAGCAACATAAACGTCGTGGCCTTCTGCGTGCAGTTTTTCCAGTAAATGCAGGTATTCCGCATGCGTATCGCCCTCAAAATTCCAGTCGACGAAAGCATAATCGGCGTCTTCTCGCAGAAAGTTCCAGTGCACCACGCCGCTGGAATCAATGAAGTGGGTTTCCAGGTTTTGCCATTCGGCAATGTCATGCTGGTCGAACCCCGGTTCAGGAAAGCCCGAGAGTTGTTCCAGCGCCCGGCCTTGCAGTAATTCGGTGAGCGCCCGTTCCAGCGCCACGGCAAAACGCGGATGTGCGCCAAAACTGGCAAAAACGCCCTGGTCCCGGGGGTTGAGCAGGGTCACGCACATCACCGGATAGTGTCCGCCCAAAGAAGCATCGCGCACCTGAATGCCAAATCCGGCGGCACGCAAGTCGGCAATGCCACGGGCGATGTGCGGGTAACGGGCGATCACCGCCTCTGGCACCAGCGGCAAGGCTGTGGCCTCGGCAATCACCTTGAACTTGACCCAGCGCTCAAAAATTTCCGACAGAGCCTGCACGCGTGCTTCGTTAGGCGTATTGCCAGCGGCCATGCCATTGCTGACATACAAGTTGCCAATCAGATTAACGGGAAAATAAACGACCTTCCCGTCTTTTTGCCGTTGGTAGGGCAGGGCGCAGACGCCACGAGCCGGATCGCCGCTGTTGGTATCCACCAGATCCGCCAGACGCAGGTTGTTATCCGGGTCATACAGCGTTTTCAGCTCGGGGGTTAACAGATCCACAGGCCAGAGGGTGTCTGCTCCTTGCGGTAAGGCGAACCACTTTTCATCGGGATAATGTACGAAGGCTTGACTGGCGATATCCGGCCCCAGCCAGTAATCGGCAAAAAAATAATTGCAGGCCAGCCGTTCAAAATATTCGCCCAGGGCGCTGGCCAGAGCAGCCTTGCGGCTGGCGCCCTTGCCATTGGTAAAACACAAGGGACAATCCATATCGGCAATGTGTACTGACCAGACATTGCTGACCGGGTTAAGCCAGGACTTTTCCACCACGTTAAACCCCAGTTGCTGTAGCTGCTTCTGCAAGCGTGCAATGGACACTTCCAGCGCTTCGTCCTTGCCGGGAATATGGGTCAGTTGTGAAATGCGGGGCTGGTGAGTGGTCATAATGCGACTTGTGGACAGGGAGTGTTATTGTATGCCAGCTTGTTGGTGCCGGGAGAGTCTTTTTGTGCAGGTTTGGCATGTTCAAATCGGGTATTGAACGCTGGACAAATGAAAACAATGGGCAATTTGGGGTGCGCTTCACAGCTTTTTTCGTTGTTTTGTGGGCATAATTTGCTTTCCCGAATGTCATCAGTGCGATAAAGGCGCTTTTATGATCAGGCTGTGTAAAAAAGTACCATCGACTTTCTCCACGCGAGCTGCCAACGGTGTTCACCGGGTTGTACGCTGGCGTGGCTTCTGGCTGGGCAGCCTGTTTCTGCTGGGGTTGTTGCAGGCGCAAGCCGAAACCATTGCGGCTTTTGAACGGCTGTCGCCGCCTTTTGTGGCACAAATCCGGCAATTGACTATGTCGCATAAAAATGGCAGTGACGATGGGCAGCAAACCGTGGTGTTCACAGCTTTTGGCCAGTCCTGGCGTTGGCAGGTCAGCCCCAACCGCCAGCTGTTGGCCCAATTGCCGCCAGCGCAAAAAAAGACGCTTGCTGAAGATATCAGTCTGTGGAAAGGCCATGACAAGGCACACCCTGAACGCTGGATACGGTTTTCACTGTGGCGCGATCCGCGCACAGGAGAAACCCAGTTGCATGGCATGTGGTGGGATGGTCGCGATTTTTACCTGATTAAACCGGTGTCTGGAACCCCTTTGGAAAAAACCTTTGCGGCGCGGGGCTGGCCGCAATCGAGTACCGTGGCCTATCGTCTGGCTGATGTTATCAGCCAGCAGTCGCTGGCCTGTGGCGTGGATGGCAACCATGACTTTTCGCCAGGGTATCAGGGCCTGCTGTCTGATCTTCACTCGGCTGTCAAAAATACCGTTTTGCCCTCAGTGGCCACCCAGCAGCTGAATGTGGCCATTGTGGCCGATACCTTTTATCAAAACTGGTGGGGCGCCAACACCACCAACAGCATTTTGAATCTGATGAACAACGTGGATGGGATTTACAACAACCAGATTGGCGTGGCGGTGGTAGTGAGTCAGTTAGTTATGCTGACCGATAATGCCGGGATGACCGCCACCGATTCGGGCGTTTTGCTGGAACAATTCCGCGACTGGGTGGGTGCGGGTAACCTTAACAACCCGGGGCTGGCGCACTTGTTTACCAGCCGCAATTTGGATGGAAACATCAAGGGCCGGGCCTGGTTGGGTGTGCTATGCGCCGGGCGCTGGGGCACCGGGATTGATGAAATCGTCGGCAACAGTTACGAAACCATCATTGTGGCCCATGAAATGGGGCACAATTTCGGCGCCGACCACGACGGTGACGCCAATGGCAGTTGCCCGAATGAGCCAATCAACACCTACATTATGTCGCCCTCTGTGACCGCTTCCTATACGAATTTTTCTCCCTGCAGCGCCAATGTGCTGGTGAATGCCGCGGCCAGCGCCTCTTGTCTGCTGCCGTTGGGTCCTGACCTGATTTTTCTGCATGGCTTTGAATAAAACGCCCCGGATTTTGACAAATCCATTCGATAAGAGGATAATCTTCGCGCAATTCTAGAACAAGCCGGCATCACATGCCGCGATAACAACGAAGGAATTGCCATGCCTCAAACACATTCTGAATCTGCCCGTACTGAAGACCTGATTGCGCTCATGCCCAAAGTCGAGCTCCACATGCATGTGGAAGGTTCGCTGGAGCCCGAGCAAATGTTCGCCCTGGCCGAAAAAAACGGCCTGCGCCTGCCATGGCCCGATGTCGATGCCCTGAAGGCGGCCTATCATTTCAAGGACCTGGCTGAATTTGTTGATCTGTTTATTCAGGGAACCCAGGTGGTGAAATCCGCCGAAGACCTTTATGCCATTACCATGGCCTACCTGCAAAAATGCCACCGGGACAATATTCGTCACACAGAGGTGCATTGCGATATTCGCACCTATGTGGACTATGGCTTTCCTGCCGAAATGGTGCTGGATGGCATCGGCGGCGCCTTTGCCGACGCCCGCCGCAACTTCGGCATCACCGGCGGCATGTTACCCTGTTTTATCCGCCATCTGGGCGTGGAAAAAGCCGAAGAGGATTTGCGCCTGCTGGCGCCTTATCGGGATCGGATACTGGCGGTGGGCCTGGCCGCTGTGGAAGTGGGCTATCCGCCCGCGCTGTTCAAGGATGTGTTTGCCCGGGCCCGGGACATGGGCATCCGCGCCATTGCCCATGCCGGGGAGGAAGGCGATCCTGATTATATTCGCCAGGCCGTGGAGGATATCCAGGTGCAGCGCATCGACCACGGCATCCGTTGTCTGGAAGACCCGGTGTTGACGGCCATCTTGCGCGAGCGCCGCATTCCACTGACTGTCTGCCCGTTTTCCAATGTGGCTTTGGGTGTATTCCCGCGTCTGGAAGACCACTGCTTGCCAGAAATGCTGTCAGCGGGCCTGAATGTCAGCATCCATTCGGATGATCCGGCGTTTTTTGGCGGCTACCTGGTTGATAACATGCGCGGCGTGGTGGAACACTGTGGCCTGGACATTCACGACCTTGTTGGCATGCAGTACAACGCCATTGCTTCCAGTTTTGCCGATGACACCCGCAAGGCGGCCCTGCGCGCGGAGCTGGATGCTTTTGTGGCTGAACACGGCCTTGCGGTCAATCGGCACAGCGCTTGAACTTCACAGTTCAGCCCGTGACAAGGGCGCATGGTCGATAATGGGCACAATGCGGTAAAAGATATTGGCCGTTGGCAATGCCTGACGGATATGCCTTAACAAGGGTTTGACCTCATCAGCGCGCAACTCGATATCAAAGCGCATTTTGCGCTGGGCGCCTTCCACTTGCTCTGCCGGGTTCAGTTTCTCCTCCGGTTGTCCGTAACCGAAGGCCTCCATGACGGTAAAAAACGGCGTATTCTCTTGCGCCAGCAATACATCCACCAGTGGTGTGCCCTGGTGGTAAGGCAGAAATAACTGGACGAGTTGATGGGTGTTGTTCATGTTTGTTCCTTGAGCAATCGGCGTTGTTGCTTGAAGCGGCTGATGTAACGGTACACAATGGGCAGAACCACCAGTGTTAACGCGGTGGCTGTTATCAGGCCGCCAATGACCACGATGGCCAGCGGGCGCTGAATTTCCGAACCGGGGCCGGTGGCCAGCGCCAGGGGAACCAAGCCCAGCATGGCGATACTGGCGGTCATCAACACCGGCCGCAAACGGCGCTGGGCACCGATGGTGACCACCTCATCCAGGGGTAAACCCTGGCGGCGAAGCTGGTTAAAGTAGCTCACCATCACCACACCATTGAGCACGGCGATGCCCAGCAAGGCAATAAAGCCCACCGAAGCCGGCACAGACAGATATTCCCCGGTCAGCCACAAGGCAATAATGCCACCAATCATGGCCAGCGGCACATTGAGCATAATCAACAGGCTTTCGGCCACCGATTTGAAAGTGGCAAACAGAATCAGAAAGGTTATCAGCAAGGCGATGGGCACCACAATGCTCAAACGAGCGGCGGCGCGCTGTTGGTTTTCGAAGGTGCCGCCCCATTCCAGATAATAGCCGGTGGGCAGTTGCATTTGTGCGGTTTTTTCTTTGGCTTCATCCACAAAACTGACCAGATCCCGGCCGTTGATATAAGCAATGACCACAGAATAACGCTTGCCCATTTCCCGTTTAACCGAAACCGGCCCGTCCACGTGTTGCACGTTGACCACCTGGCGCAGGGTAACGCTTTTGCCATCTTCCAGGGGGATTTCCAGATTGAGGAAGTCCATCTCGGAGCTGGAAACAGTTTCCGGCGCTTTAATGAGCAGGGGAATGCGGCGGATATCCTGATAAATGGTTCCCACAGGCAGGCCTTCCAGCTGCGCCCGGAGCAGGTCTTCCAGCATCTCGACATTCAAGCCCAGACGGCCGGCCTTGATGCGGTCAACCGTGAGTTTCAGATAGCGGGAGCCTTCATTGACAGGCGTGTAGACATTGTCTGCGCCGGGAATGGTTTTGAGCACGGCCACCACCTGTTTGGCGGTGTCATTGAGGGTTTCGGGGTCATCGCCAAAGACCTTGACCGCCAAATCACCACGCACGCCTGTGAGCATTTCGTCAACCCGCATTTGAATGGGCTGGGTGAAGGCATAGTTGACGCCCGGAAAATAGGTCAATAGCACATCCTCAATGGCTTTTTGCAAGGCTTCCTTGCTATCCACGCGCCATTCGGATTTGGGCTTCAACACCAAAAAGGTGTCTGTATCATTGAGCCCCATGGGGTCCAACCCCAGTTCATCCGAGCCCACACGGGCGATCAGGCTGGTGACTTCCGGCACTTCCTGCAGAATTTTGGCCTGAATGCGTTTATCCAGTTCCATGGAAGCCTCCAGGCTGATGGAAGGGGCTTTTTCAATTTGCAGCACCAATGTGCCTTCGTCCATTTGCGGCATGAAACTTTTTCCCACCAGTGCAAAAACACCCAGGGCCAGCAATAAACCGCCAGCGGCGGCCGCCAAAACCGTTTTGGGGTGCGCCAGCGCCTTGTTCAGCAAGGGCTGATAAAAGGCTTGTATTTTGCGAATCAGCCAGGGCTCTTCGTGGCTGACCTGTCGCAATAAAAATGAAGTTAATACGGGAATCACCGTCAGGGACAATACCACGGCGGCGCTCAGGGCAAATACAATGGTCATGGCCACCGGACTGAACAGCTTGCCTTCCAGTCCTTCCAGGGTCAATAAGGGCAGAAAAACAATGATAATGATGCCAATACCGGAGATGACAGGCACGGCCACTTCGCTGGTGGCGCGATAAATAATATGCAGGCGTGGCAGGCGCACCCGGTTTTTTTCCATGTGGGTGACGATATTTTCCACCACCACCACGGCGGCGTCCACCAGCATGCCCAGGGCAATGACCAGTCCGCCCAGTGACATGAGGTTGGCGCTCAGGCCGTAGCCGCGCATGAGGATGAAAGTGGCCAGAATAGCCAGTGGTAAAATCACCGCCACGGTGACCGCGGCGCGCAGATTGCCCAGAAAAACCAGCAACAGGCCGATGACCAGGACAATGGCTTCAATCAGCGCCTTGCTGACTGTCCAGGTGGCCTTGTTAATCAAGTCCGAGCGGTCATAAAACACATTGATATGCGTGTCTCCCGGCAGGCCGTTTTTCAATGCCGCCAGTTTTTCCTTGACCCCGGCCACCACGTCGCGGGCATTGGCGCCCCTGAGGCCAATCACCAGACCTTGCACGGCTTCTTCTTGGCCATCTTTGGTGACACCGCCATAGCGGGTCAGGTGATCGATGCTGACAGTGGCCACATCCCGCACCAGCAACGGCGTTTCGCCATCAGCGCGGACCACTGTGTTTTCAATGTCTTCCAGTGACGTGAAGTTGCCCTGGGTGCGTACCAGCAACACTTCCTCTCCCTGAGTCAGGCGCCCGGCGCCATCGTTGCGATTGTTGTTTTCCAGCGCGGATTTCAACTGATCGAAACTGACCTGGTGGGCGTTCATGCGCGCCATGTCGGGTTTAACCGCATAGACCCGGACATAGCCGCCCAGACTATTGACATCAGCCACGCCGGGCACGGCCCGAAGCGCGGGGCGAATCACCCAGTCCAGCAGATCGCGTTTTTCCATCAGGCTCAAATCCTGGCCTTCAATGGTGAACATGAACATATCTCCCAGCGGGGTGGAGATGGGGGCCATGCCGCCACTGACGCCAGTGGGCAATTCCGCACTGGTCAGACGCTCACTTACTTGTTGCCGCGCCCAGTAAATATCGGTGCCTTCGGCAAACTCCAGGGTGATATCGGCAATGCCGTATTTACCCAGAGAGCGCATCAGGGTTTCGTTGGGAATGCCCAGCAATTCCATTTCCAGCGGGGCGATGACCCGGTCTTCGACTTCCGCTGGCGTCATGCCCGGGGCTTTGAAAATCAGTTTGACCTGCACCGGTGACACATCCGGGAATGCGTCGATGGGTGTTTTTTGCAGCGCCAGCCAGCCGCCGCCGAGAACGGCGGCAGTCAGCATCAGCACCAGCAGGCGCTGGGACAGAAAAAATCGGATCAGGCGCTGAATCATTCTGCTTCGCCTCCTTCCTCACCGGCCAGCATGCCTTTCAGAAAAATGGCGCCAAAGGCAACCACCTGGGCCGTTGGTGGAACTTCTGGCGCAAACATGACAATGGCGTTTTTGTCATCCCGCTCAATGACCTCTATCGGTTGTGGAAGAAATTGCGCGCCAGTTTTGACAAAGGCGATGGTTTCTCCGTTTTCACCGGACACCAGCGCGCGGGTGGGGATGCGGTAGACACGTTGGCTTGGCAGATCGTCGCGTATAAAGCGCACGCGCACGAAGCGCCCCGGCAATAACTGCCGTTCGGGGTTGTCGAAGCGCACATGCACAGTCACCCGCTGGGTGGCCGGATCGGCTTGCTGGCCAATAAACGCCACACGGCCTTGCCAGGGCGTGCCGTCAATCTGGGCCACAGTGCCGGTCTGAATGCCATCCAGAGCGTCCAGCGGCATGTCCACATCCACCACCACTTCGCTGATTTCACCAATGTGGGCCAGCGGCTGTTGTGCGCTCACGCGCTGATTGCGTTCCACTTGCAGCTCAAACAGCAAGCCGTCCTTGGGCGCGCGTAAAACCAGGGTGGAGACCAGCGCGCCGGTGGTTTCCAGTGCTGTAACCTGCTCCGGGCCTAAACCAATGTAAGCCAGTTCTTGCCGCTGGGCGGCTTTTTGGTGTTTCAGGGTGTCGAAACGGGTTTTGGCCGCCAGGTACTGTTTCTCGGATGCGCTGCCAGCGGTCCGCAAACGCTGGGCGCGCTGAAAGGCGGCACGGGCCTCATTCAAGCGCACCAGGGTGTCCAGATAGTCCTTCTGCCGCTGAACCAGCTCGGCGCTTTGCATGGACAATATTGGCTGGCTCTTGCTGACTTCGCCGTGCACCACCAGCACCTCGCTGATGCGGCCGGTGACAGGCGCACTCAGCATATCGCGATGCGCCAGAGGAATATCCACCATGGCCGGCCAGGCATAACCCGCCACGCGTTCAATGGGTTGCAACGGCGCCAAACGCAAGCCCAAAGCGGCGATTTGCGAGTCATTCAGCGTTAAACCGTCAACGGCAGACTGGTCGTTGGCGCGGCTGGCAGGCGCCATGGCCAAAGTCAGTGGAAGCAGCCAACGGATCGCGGAAAGGAAAAACGAAAAAGTGGGGGACATGGACTATTCTCCTGATGCTTGTTTCAGATTGCGGCTGGCTGCCGCCAGCCGCTGCCAGGCCAAGTCGGCTTCCAGGCGGGCTTCCAGCGCTGCCTGCTGGGCCAGAAGTAGATCGCGCAGACTGGATTCTCCTTGTTGCCACGATTGTTCAGTGAGCGCCAAGGCTTTTTTTGCGGCTTGCCACTGGGTATTTGCCGGCTGTAGCAGTTGCCGGGCTTTTTCCCAGTCGGCGCGGGCTTGTTGCCACTGCTGCTTCAGATTCAACCGTGTTCGCTGCACTGTGATGGTTTGATTGTTTTCAGCCGCTTGCCAACGGGCCTTGGCCACATGTTCACCCGGTGAACGGCCAAGCGGCACGCTCACAGATATGGTCATCAAGGTGTATTCGGGGGTGTCAAAAGCGCTTTCGCGAATCGCGCCCAAGCCGATACTGGTTGAGTTGCGGCTTTCCCACCAGTCGCTGCGGGCCTCGTTGACATCGGTCTGGGTCTGGGTCTGTAGCCATAGCAGCAAAGGATGATGCGACAGCCAGTTATCGCGGATATGCGGTTGCTCCGGCACTTCTGCGGTTTTGCTGGTCAGGGGGCTGAGTGGTTGCAGCAGGGCCTGTTCACCTTCTGGCGGCTGAATGCCCCAGGTGGCGGCCTGTTGCCATTGGGCCAGCAAGGCTTGCCAGGCGGCTTGCCACTGGGCCTGACTTTGACTGAGTCGCTGAGCTGCCAGAGCCGCATCCAGAGCGCTGCTTTCGCCAGCCTGAACTTGTGCCTGTACAAGCCGGTGTAGTTGCTCGGCTTGTTGCAAGCGACGCTTGGCCGCCTGGGTATGAATTTGTTTATTTTCGATCTGATTCATCAGCGCGCGGGCAATACCGCGGGCTTGCCATTGCCGGTAGGGCAGGTGGGTGCTGACCTGTTTCTGATAAGCCTGTGTCAACTGGTCGAAGACTTTTTTCTGGTGGAAAATCTTAAGGGGAAAATCAATGGAAACCGTGTTGTTTTCGACCGGAAAATCAGCCGATGTCCGGGTTTTCTCCTGTTCCAGGTTGAGAGATGACATGCCCAGCCAGGCGTGACTGGCGCGCCGGGCGCTTTTTTCCTGGATGAGCAGGGCTTGGCCTTGTTGCCGTTCCGGCAGGGTGTTCAGTATGGTGGCGCTCCAGCGCTGTAACACCGGATCGGAATCGGCGGCCTGGGTGGGCGCGGATAAAAACAGAGCCAGCCCCAAGGCAGTGAAGACAAGAAATCGGGAATGCATGCAGCGTTTTCTCCAAGTTTATGGCATAAAACGCCGCCATCCTAGCCTGAAGAGCTGAAAATTAGCTGAAAACCGCTTGAAGGGCTAAGGGTGGTGGTTCAGGGGCAACTCGATACCGACCTGCAGGCCGCCGGAGGGGCTTTCTGAAAACAACAGGCGGCCGTGATAACGGCGCACAATTTCCTCGGCAATAGCCAGCCCCAGCCCTTGTCCGGGCGCGTTTTCATCCAGTCGGTGACCGCGTTTGATGAGTGCGTTGCGTTGCGTTTCAGGCACACCAGGACCGTCATCGTCGATATACAGACACACGCTATCGCCATCCTTCCGCCACTGGATCATCACTTGCGATCGCGCCCATTTGCAGGCATTGTCAAGGACAGTGCCCAGTAATTCGAAGGCGTCTTCCTTTTCCATGGGCCAGAGTGCCGAGGGCGGCGGCGCTGGCGCTGCAAGCTGAATGTCTGGATACAACTGGCCCATGGCATCCAGTAATTCCGGCAGGTGTTCATGCAGGGAAAAGGCGTTTGACTGCCAGGTGTTTTCAGCCAGGCGGGCGCTTCTTAGCTGCCGTTCCACCAAGGCGTGCAGGCGTTCGGCCTGCTGCTGCAAGGGTTTTCGTATCTGCGGATGTGCTTTCAAAGCCGGCTGGTCCAACTGCTGAAAAATAATGTGCAAGGGTGTTTTTAGCGCATGGGCCAAATCGGCGTTGGCATGCCGGTAGCGCTGTAGTTGCGCGTTTTGCGATCGCAGGCTGTTTTCCAGGGCGTATGCCAACGGCATGATTTCAGTGGGCATTTCTTCTGGTAGCTCAAACGCGCCGCGCCCGCTGGCATGCTGGTTTAATTGCTTCTCCAGCGGGGAGAGGGTATCAAAACCACGTTGCACCAGGCGGCGGGTCAACCAGGCGGTGCCTGCCAGCGTCGCCAGCGCCAGCAGGGCAAAAATGGCGTCAAACCAGTACAGATAACGCTGAATGGGTGTGTGATCTTCGGCCACATAAATGCGCACCGGGTGGCCATTGATGGTGGTCTGTTTGACATAAACCAGTACCGGCTCCAACTGCGATGCTGGCTCAGGGAATGGCCGCTTTTCCAGCATGGCCGGGGCCAGGGTTTCGTAAGGATTGTTTTGCGGGCGCGCTGGCGTCCACAGGGGAAAACCCGCCAGCGATGGGGAACTGATGCGCTGCCTGTCCACTTCGATCACAAAATAGTGGCCGCTATGCGGTTGCTGGTAAATGGGGCCGATGGCCTGTTTGTGCAAATACCATTGACCGTCGCGCTGGTACAGTTGGGTGGCCAGCATGTCCGCGTCGTGTTGCAAACGCGTTACCAGATAATGCTCCACAAGCTTGTGAATGGTGATGCTGGCGGCCAGCCACAAAATGGCGAATACCAGCAGCAACACGCCCCACAACCCCCAGCGCAGGCGCTTTTGCAGGGAAAATGGCCGGCGATGTCCATCGCCATCGGTGTTGCTGTTTGTGTGTGATAAAGCGCTCACTTTGCCGAAGTGTCAGGGTGTTGATCGTCTGGGGCGAGCGCCCTAAAGCGATAGCCCTGTCCGCGCAGGGTTTCAATCCACTCCGGGCCCAGTAACTTTCGCAATCGCCGCACATAAACCTCGATGACATTGGGGTCGCGATCATAATGCTGATCGGCGATATGCGTCAGAATGGTTTGTTTGCTGAAAACCTTTCCCGGGGCGCTCATCAATAGTTTCAACAAGCGGAATTCGGTGGCCGTCAACCGATGACAGGTGTTTCCCTGGCAGACTTCCCGCCGGTCGGTATCCAGGGTCAGCGCTCCCACCTGCAAACGGCCCAGTGATGTATCCGGCTCGCTGTGCCGACGGCGCAGCAGGGCTTGCACCCGGGCTAGTAATTCCTCGAAATAGAAAGGTTTGCCCAGATAATCATCAGCACCGGCATTCAAACCGGCCACACGTTCATGCCAGGCATTGCGGGCAGTGAGGATAATCACCGGTGTGGTGTCGCCGCTTGCGCGCCGTTCTTTGAGCAGAGTCAGCCCGGATTCTCCGGGCAAGCCCACATCCAGTAACACCGCATCATGCCGGTATTCCTGCCACAGCCAGCGCCCATCCTGTGCATTGTCAGCAACATCGACGACGTAGTCCAGGCGCAGAAAACGGTTTTTCAGATCCTGCAGCACTTCTTTTTCATCTTCGATGATAAGCAGCTTCATAATGGCGTTTTGTTTTTGGCGGCAGTCAGATCTTGACGTGAAAAGGCTGGCAGTTTCTGTGTGTCTGGCGCGCAGGCCGGAGCAATGCCATTGCGGTCGAACAGCCACCATTTTTTTGCCGCCCAATGGGGATAGGGTATGGCGTTGGCGGCCAGAAAGCAGGGCGCGTCCAGGGCTTTCAGATAATGGCTGTTAACCAATACATAACGTGGCCGATTGGCTGGAGCGCCATATAGCCAGTTAATGGCGGCCTGCTGCTGGATTTCCGTGGGGGTGTGATAGCCAAAATGCGTGACAGGCCAAGGTGCGTGCAGCAGCAGTTTCTCCCGAAAGCGGACAATGCCCAGCTCGGCTTGGGGTGGCACCACCTGCTGTAAGGCGTGCATCATGGGTGCAGTACTCATGGCCTTGTCGACAATGGGCCAGCCGCCGAAGCCCAGGCTAAACCATAGGGTGAAGGTGAACCCGGCCCAACTCAGCAGAGGCTTGTGGCGCAGAATAACCGTGACCACAACACCAGCCACGCCGGTGACCAGCAGCCACCACCACAAGTCTGGTGTAACCGGGTATTCGGCCACGACTTGCTGAATTTTTTCCACTGACAACAAACCGGCAACGCCGACAGCGGCCAAAAATAAGGAAACCGTCAGCGGGATTTCCCACAAACTCCAGCGTGCCCAGCGTTTTTGCAGTGCTGTGTCCACACAAGGCGCCAGGGCCAGGGCCAGGGCCGGCAGCGCCGGTAGCAGGTATTCGGCTCGCTTGCCCTTGGACAGGGAAAAGAAAAGGATCACCAACCCGACCCATAACAGCGGGTAAATAATGCGTTTTTCCCGCATGCTGAAAGCCTGTTTCCAGCCATCAGCCGAAGCCAGCGCCAGCAAGGACTGGGGCAGCCAGAACACGGGAATGACCGACACCAGAAAATACCACCATGGCTGGATATGTCCCCAGGAACGGGCATAGCGGTCAACGGTTTGTTTGAACAGGATATTGTCACGGTAAGCCAGCCAGTCAGGGTTGTGGCTGTGCTGCACCAGCCCCAGCATGGGGATTAGCCACAAGCTCACCGCCAGCAGCAGAAAAAACGGGCCGGCGGCCCATTGCCACCAGCGTCCCGGCTGTTTGCTGAGCCAGTCTGGCCGGAAAAACGGCGTCACCAGCAACACCAGCGCCGGCAAAAAACCGACTCCTTTGGTGATAATGCCCAGCCCCATAAAAAACCAGGCCAGATAATACCAGCGCCATTGAGGACCAACAAGCATATGCCGCATCAGGCCATAAAAACCCAGCATGACGAAAAAAGCCACTGGCGCATCCAACTGACCGCTTTTGGCCTGCAGCACAAACTGCAAGGTGACCGCCAGAAGAAAAGCGGCCCAGAATCCGGTGCGCGCATTCCATAATCGCTTGCCCAGATCGAAAGTCAGCCACAAGGTACCCAATGAAGCCAGCGCCGAGGGCAGCAAAAAGGCCAGTTTCAGATTGCCCGTCAGCCAGTAAAAGAAGGCCATGGCCCACATCACCAGCGGCGGCTTGTCAGGATAAATTTCCCCCCCGCGAAAAGGGAAAAACCACTGGCCGGTTTCCACCATGTCCCGGGCCATCAGGGCAAAACGGGGTTCATCCGGCGGCCAAGGGTCACGCCAGCCCATGCCGGCGGCAATGGCCAGCGCGGTCAGGCCAAACAGCCACCAGAAAGCCCGTTGCCAATTTCTGTTTTCAGCCAGCTTGTGTTGGTGAGCGTTCGGCATGATTATTGCGGTGGGTTTCGGGGGATTTCCGCGCCGCATTGCGGGCATGGCGGACACGGCGGGCATTCCGGCGGTCGGGCCTGGGTTTCCAGCGCCGGCTTGTCCTTGTGCCAGAGAATAAAATACAGGTTACGCAGGTACACGAACATGCCGAAGGATTGCCCCAGAATAAATACCGGATCGCGCCGGTAAATGGCATAAGACAATAAAATCAGGCTGCCGGCGATGCTAAAGTACCAGAAAGTAATAGGGATCACGCTTTTCTTTTGCTTTTCACTGGCCAGCCATTGCAAGACAAAACGCATGGAAAACATGGCTTGCCCCACCAGCCCGATGGCCACCCAGATTTTTTCCTGTGTGCTCATGTTTTGTCTCCGTTTTCCGGGCTGATTTCCTGCACTTGAGGCCGTTTGGCGCGGCGCAACAGCCAGTTGACCCCGAACAGATCCACAATGCCCACCCACAAACGGTTGTGAAAGCCATACTTGCTTACACCGCGTTCACGCGGACGATGGCGCACCGGCACCGATATGGATCGTCCGCCAGCGCGCTTGACCAAGGCCGGCAAATAACGGTGCATGTGGTCAAAATAGGGCATCTGTAGAAAGGTATCGCGGCGAAAGACTTTCAGCCCACAACCCGTATCCGGCGTGTCGTCCTTCAGCATCCGGGAACGCACGGCATTGGCGATTTTTGAGGAAATGCGCTTGCTCCAGGTGTCCTTTCGCCGGGTCCGCCAGCCGGCCACCATGTGCAGATTGTCCGCCGGCGCGGCGCCAATGGCCTTGGCGAACAGGGCGGGGATGTCCGCAGGCACATTCTGGCCGTCGCCATCCAGTGTGGCGATCCATGGCGCCTGTGCGGCCTTGACCCCGGTGTGAATGGCGGTGCTCTGGCCGCAACTGCGGGCATGGTTGAGCACGCGCAGATGCGGCACCTGCTGCTGCATGGCCTTCAGCGCGTCCAGGCTGTTGTCGGTGCTGCCATCGTTGACATAAATAATCTCATAGGGTGCAATGGCGTCGTTGCCATCCAAGGCCGCGGTGATTTCCTCAATCAGCGGGCGGATGTTGTCTTCCTCGTTAAACACGGGCACCACCACCGAAAGGCGCGGGCTGGGGGTTGCTGTTTTCGGCATAAATCAGTCCTGTCAGTTAGGGTCGGCCAATGCCATAGTAGATCAGCCCCGCTTCACGGGCCTGATAGGGGTTCCAGATATTGCGTCCGTCAAATAAAACCGGTTGGCGCAGGTGGTTTTTCAGGGTCTGGAAGTCCACCGACCAGAAGCGTTTCCACTCGGTTACCAGCGCCAGCGCGTCGGCATCCGTGGCAGCGGCGTATTCGTCCTCGCACAGGCTCAGGTTTTCGGTGGGGCCAAAATAATCGGCCACCGCCGCCATGCCTTTGGGGTCGTAGGCTTGCACGCGCGCCCCGGCATCCAGCAGTTGCTTAATCAGCACTAGGCTGGGCGCTTCGCGAATGTCATCGGTATTGGGTTTGAACGTTAGCCCCCATATGGCGATGGTTTTGCCGGCCACATGACCGTTAAAATGGGTTTGTATTTTCTCGAACAGGCGGCTTTTCTGGCGGTTATTAACCGCTTCGACCGCCTTGAGCAGCGCTGCGGGGTGTCCGTTTTCCTGCGCCATGTGGATCAGCGCGCGCACATCCTTGGGAAAACAGGAACCGCCATAACCGGCGCCCGGATAAATGAAATGATAACCAATGCGGGGGTCCGCACCCATGCCCGTGCGGACTTTTTCAATATCCGCCCCCAGCGCCTCGGCCAGATTGGCCATTTCATTCATAAAGCTGATTTTGGTGGCGAGAATGGCATTGGAGGCATACTTGGTCAGCTCCGCGGACGCGGTATCCATCAAAAGCACCTTGTCCCGGGTGCGGTTGAAGGGCTGGTACAGTTCGCGCAGGGTCTCCCGGGTGTTCTCGCGCTTGGCGCCGATAATAATGCGGTCAGGATACATAAAATCCTGCACCGCCGCGCCTTCCTTGAGAAATTCCGGGTTGCTGGCCACATCAAAATCCACCGTTACGCCGCGGGCGTCCAGTTCGCGCTGAATGGTCTCGCGCACGCGCTCGGCCGTGCCCACTGGCACCGTGGACTTGTTCACCACCACAGTGGGTTTTTCCAGCGCCTGGCCAATGTTTTTTGCCACAGTCAGCACATGGGATAAATCCGCCGAGCCGTCTTCGTCCGATGGCGTGCCCACGGCGATAAAAATCACTTCGGCCTGATTGACCACATTGTGTAAATCGGTGGTAAATCGCAGGCGCGCAGCCTGGTTGTTCCGCGCCACGATGCGCTCCAAGCCCGGCTCGTAAATGGGAATATCTCCGGCTTGCAAGCGTTGAATCTTGGCGCTGTCCGTGTCATGGCACATCACCCGATTGCCGACCTCGGCCAGGCACGCGCCGGTCACCAGCCCCACATAGCCGGTACCAATCACACCGACTTTCACCGTCTTGCTCCATGTATTTGTCCTTTTTTCACGCCGATTTATGTCCTCAAGGCCGCTCAAACGCTTAATTTTAGCCGCTGGGCAGTCAATAAGAAACCCAAACCCGAAAAAGCCCGTGCAAAAGCCGCCTGTTTTAGCTTCTGCAAGCCAGTCGTCAGAGCATTTTTATAACGGGGAACTTGCTCTGCCATCACTTGTCCGATATAGTGCGCAATCCCAAACCGATTTCTTCAAAGCCGGCCACATGGCCGCTGTACAGAATTGGGGGTGTACTTGGTTTCGACGTTGGTTACGAAGCTTGAAGGTGCATGCCGAGGTTGAATCTACCTCGTTAAACCGGTTCATTAAATATAGTTGCAAACGACGACAACTACGCTCTAGCCGCTTAATTGGCTAGCTCCCGCTCCAGGCAGCTTGCGGCACTGGAGCCGGGAGTCACAAGCAGCAAGCTCGCCGCCTGTGGGTGTTCAGACCACAGCGGTTAAACCTTACTGAACTGGCCGCCGCCCAGCCCGTTTGCCGGCGTGGCGGCGGTAAGACCAAAAGGCAAAACTAAGCATGTAGAGCCTCAAGCAGAGAACCAACGGACGGGGGTTCGACTCCCCCCACCTCCACCAAACCCCAACCCGCCGCCTGGCGGGTTTTTATTTGGCGGCAAACAACAGCCACTTCCAGCCATCACTCCGCTAGTCGATAAACCTCTGCCTACCGTGACAGAAAAGTATCATTTATGCGAAGATACGGTCTTTCATACCACACAGAATAAGCAATGGGCACAACCAACAACGGCGCCAATCTGGGTTTTGAAAACAAATTATGGGAGATGGCCGACAAGATGCGCGGCCACATGGACGCTTCCGAATACAAGCATGTGGTGCTGGGGCTGATCTTCCTCAAGTACATCTCCGATGCCTTCCAGCACAAGTACGACGAGCTGGTCGCCACGGCGGAGACGGAATACACCGACCCGGAAGACCGCGACGAATACCTCGCTGACAACATCTTCTGGGTGCCGCCGGAGGCCCGCTGGGAACAGATTCAGGCCCAGGCGCCCCAGCCTACCATAGGGGAGGTGATCGACGATGCGATGACAGCCATCGAGCAGGAGAATCCTAGCCTCAAAGGTGTGCTACCCAAAGACTACTCGCGCCCGACGTTGGACAAGACCCGCCTC
>Ga0256839_1000436_pt1 | contig 54215 bp, 54 predicted proteins | sample 354166metaG_FD_185968 | JGI IMG/M metagenome (GOLD analysis project Ga0256839, IMG submission 185968) | Hydrothermal vent microbial communities from Mid Atlantic Ridge, Atlantic Ocean - 354-166 | ecosystem: Environmental > Aquatic > Marine > Hydrothermal vents | place: Atlantic Ocean: Mid... | reverse complement strand
AAGGATGAGCTTTGCACCAGGGAGGTGCTGCGGACAGGACGTCCGGTTTGGAGTAGTAGTGGTACTAAAGGCGGCCGAAAGGTTGCCTTTTTTTATGCCCGATTGATAATCTTACGAGGGTATTAAACAGAGATAAGTTGAAGCCTATACTGGAAACGTGAATGTGTCGCTACCTCGTGACCAATTTTCTGGCATCTCTGCCAAAAATTGACTCGCCTACGCGACAACTGATTCCTTTTGCCCCGAATGTCCTGCGTCCATTACGGCTCCGCACAACATCGTTCCTCGTTGTGCTACGCCATAATCCCCTCAATGACTCTACGGCCACTAAAGCCACTGCTGCATCTTCTTCGCCGCTCGTCCCTCGCACTACGAATATGCAGACGGCGTGGCCTATCGGCGGCTAATCGCCCCCGCTTCGCTCTCCATAGCGATCAGCGCTGGAAACGAGGGTTTAAAGCTTCTTTCGGACGAATTAAATATACATATTGGTTGTGTTGTTTTACGGTGAGGCAATTCTTCAGAAAATAGATAGAAGGTACTTTATGCTCGTTCATGATTTTTTGGTTCAGTCTGTGGCCAGTTTCCCTGAAAAAGAGGCAGTAATCGAAACCGATCGACGGGTAACATATGCTGAGATTTTGAGGGATGCCTCAATTGTTGCTAGCTGGCTGCATCGCCAAGGTGTGGTTTTGGGTGATAGGGTTATTATCCTCGAAGATAAGCCTGTTAATTATATTACTTACTATTTTGGTGTGTTGATGGCCGGCGGTGTTGTTGTGGCGATGAATAGCCAAACTTCTGCTGACTCTGTCGCCTATCAAGTAAAAAATTGCGGGGCATCTTGTGTCTTATCTGACATACCCTTTATTAAGTATTTTAAGCCACTGTTAAAGGGTGCCACTACCTTGAAAGGGGTACTGGTAAGTCGTAACGATGAAGAGGTATTGGCTGAGCTGGCGATTCAGTGCGATAGCTTTGAGGTGTTGTCAGAGAATAATGAAAATCCTACCGTATTAGATGTATTGATCCAATCATCTGATTTAGCACAAATTATCTATACCTCTGGTACGACTGGTGATCCTAACGGAGTCATGTTGAGTCACGCGAATCTAGTGGAAAATACCCGCTCGATTGTTGAGTACCTGCAACTGACAGAGCGTGATAAGGCGATGGCGGTGCTGCCGTTTTTTTACTCCTATGGTAACTCTCTACTGCTGACTCATTTTTGCGTGGGCGGCTCCTTGGTGGTTAATCAAAGCTTTATCTATCCAAATGTGATTTTGAAAATGATGAAAGAGGAGCAAGTAACTGGCTTCTCTGGTGTGCCATCAACCTTTGCTATTTTCATGAACCGTTCTGCAATAAGGCAGTATCAATTCCCGTCCCTTCGTTATGTCTGTCAAGCGGGTGGTGCTATGGCGCCCGCTCTGGCCAAAGAAGTTAAAGGTATTTTACCTAATACAGATGTCTATATTATGTATGGGCAGACAGAAGCATCTGCGCGCCTCTCTTATCTAGAGCCAGCAGACTTCTTTCGTAAGGCGGGCTCGATTGGTAAGGCAATTCCAGGTGTTGACCTGAAGGTGCTCAAGGATGATGGAAGCCCAGTGGCCGTCGATGAGGTGGGTGAGATTGTAGCGGCGGGCAAAAATATTATGAGAGGATATTGGAATAATCCTGAAAAAACATCTGCTGTACTGCGTGATGGTCTCCTATGGACCGGGGATTTGGCGAAAATAGATGAAGAGGGGTTTCTTTATATCGTCAGCCGCAAAAGCGACATGATTAAAAGTGGTGCTCATCGTATTGGCCCCAAGGAGATTGAAGAGGTTATTCATGAACTGCCCGGTGTGCATGAGGTTGCGGTTATTGGAATGCCAGATGTTATTTTGGGGGAGAGTATACTCGCGTGTATTGTGTTGGCGGATCAGGGTGCGTGCTCTGATCGAGAGGTTAAGCGCTACTGTCGTGAAAAGTTGCCACCCTACAAGTTGCCTAAAGAGGTTATTTTTGTAGACGAACTGCCCAAAACGGCGAGTGGTAAAATACGTAAAAAGGTTTTGAAGGAGCAGCTGATTGCGGCGTCTCAGGAGGGCGGTTAATTACTCCACAGTGTGTGGTTCGACTAAATAGCGCTGGCTGCGCATTTCACGTAGTCGGCTAATGGTGCGCTGAAAAGGGAAAGCGAGCCGTTCACCCAGATAGAGGCTCTCGGGTTCTTGGTCAGCACTGACTACCAGCTTGACGCGATGATCATACAGCGCATCGATAAGATCAATAAAGCGCTTAGCAACGCCATCATTTTCTACGTGAATGCGCGGAATATCACTGATAACCACCGTATGAAAACAGCGTGCAATCTCCAGGTAATCGCTAGCAGATCGAGGTGTTTGGCAGATCTGTGGGAAGCGAAACCACACGACATCACCCGCTATTTTATGAGTGATGATTTCTCGGCCATTAACCGCTAGTGGTCGCTGCTCGGCTGTTCCGTTAACCAGGGTATTGAACTGTTGCTCCAATAATACTTCGGTGCTCTCTTCTATTGGGCAGTGATAGGTTCCATCTTTCTCTAGAAGATTAAGGCGGTAGTCAGATGTGCCGTTCATCTCAATAGACTCGGTGTGTTGTTGCAATAGGGTGATGGCAGGTAGAAAACGCTCCCGTTGCAGACCATTTTGATAGAGCTTTGAAAGGGGGATGTTAGAGTTGGTTACCAGCGTCACACCATTTTCGAACAGTGCGCGTAGCAGGCCGGCCAGTAGCATGGCATCGGCAATATCTGAAACATGAAACTCATCCAGCACCAGCAGGCGAAACTGCTTGGCTAGGTTTTTGGCAACAATTTTTAGGGGGTCAGGGGTTTTGGGCAACCCCTGTAGCTCGGCATGTACCTGCTGCATAAAACGGTGAAAATGGACGCGCCGTTTTTCATCGAATGGAAGACAATCATAAAAAAGGTCGGTAATAAATGTTTTACCACGACCCACCCCACCCCACAGATAAAGCCCAGTGATGGGTTCCATTGGCCGACCCAATAAACGCTGTAGTAAAGATGGCTTATGGGGTGTCAGCAGGCGTTGGTAAAGGTCATCCAGACGCACAACCGCTTGTTGCTGAACTGCATCGGTATGCAGCCCTTTTTTTTGGCATGTTTGCAGGTAACGCTGTAGTGGCGACACAAATAAACCCATTGTTGAGTAAAGTGGCTATGAGGGGAAGAATAATGAATCAAACCCCTTATTGTGGTAATCATAACAACATCCATCGAAATAACATTCAACTGCAATTTTAAAAAGCAGTCACTACATTGTGAAACTCATGTCATTCAACCGAGTTGTAGCGTGGCAGCTTGGCGTTAAAGGCAGTAGAATGGCGGGAAGTTATCATTAACATAGGCTCTATCATGCAAGATTATCAGCGGGAATTTCTTGATTTCGCAATTGCTATCGATGTTTTACGTTTTGGCGAATTCACTCTTAAATCAGGGCGCGTCAGTCCCTACTTTTTTAACAGTGGCTTATTCAATAGTGGTGCTAGTTTAGCTCGCTTGGGGCAGTACTATGCTGAATCCATTGAAGCCTCAGGTGTTGAATATGACATGCTGTTTGGGCCAGCCTACAAGGGTATTCCATTGGTCGCGGCGATGAGTATTGCGCTGGCTGAGAAGCATGGAAAAGATATTCCTTATGCCTTTAACCGTAAAGAGGCTAAAGATCACGGGGAAGGCGGTAGCATCGTGGGTGCGCCTTTGGCAGGTAGGGTATTGGTGGTCGATGATGTGATTTCAGCCGGCACGTCGGTGCGTGAGTCGGTAAAGATTATCGAGGATGCCAACGCCACGTTGGCCGGGGTGGCGATTGCTATGGATCGACAAGAGCGTGGTACGGGTTCTACTTCGGCGATTCAAGAGGTTGAGACTCAATATCATATTAAAGTTGTGAACATTGCCAGCATGGCAGATATTATCGAGTATCTAGCTGAAAAGCCGGGTATGGAGCGTCAACTTGAAGCGATTAGTGCTTATCGTGAAAAATATGGAGCTTAATGTGGAACAAAATGAACAGCGGGTAAAGATTGATTATTACAGTGATGTACTCTGTGTTTGGGCTTATGTCGCACAAATTCGCCTAGATGAGCTGAGGCACCATTTTGGTGATGTGATTGATATTAATTATTACTTCATGCCCGTGTTCGGCACCACTCAGCAGCGGATTGCAGAGGGAATGAAAGATAAGGGTGGTTTTGAGTTTATGAATAAACACACTCTGGATGTCTGTGCGGATTTTCTTCATGTGGATATTGATCCAGCGGTATGGCTAAAGGTGCGGCCAGTTAGCTCCGTGCAGACACACTTATTCATTAAAGCATTGCAACGCTTGGTTAAGCAGGGTGTGGTGAGTGCGAGCTGTTGTAGTGACTATTTCGGGCGCAATGCGGTAGAGGAGTTTATCTGGCGTACCCGTACTGCTTTTTTCCGTGATGGAGAGAATATTGCGGATTGGCAGCTGTTATACCGCTTGGCCGAGCCGTTGGGCTTTGAGCGTGAGCAGATAGCGGCGCTATTGAATAATGGTGAGGCGATGGCTGATCTCTGTCACGACAAGGAGCTGTGTGAACAGAACAAGGTTGAGGGGAGTCCCACTTTCATCCTCAATGAAGGTCGCCAAAAGTTGTATGGAAATATTGGCTATAAGATATTAGAGAGCAATGTACATGAGGTGATACACCGCCCTTACAATCAAGCAAGCTGGTGTTGATAGCAACGCCGGCATAGCCAGGCGCTCATTAGTGTGGTTTTTTGTCGCTCAGCATGGCATCAACCCGTGCCTCGGCAAAAAACCAGTCCTCTTCAGGGTTCGCTTGAGCAAAGCCACGGCTCAGTGCCTGGAAATAGGCGGCCTCCTCGATCATATGATGGCGCTGTTTTGTCGTAATTTCGACGGCTGATTGTTGTGGGGTGCGTGCTGCGCTCTTGGTGCGGCGGTTTCGTTTGCTGGCCATTGTTCTGCTCCCTTTTGAGTCAATAAGTGTTTCACAAGATGTAACTACTCAGCGTATTCATCTTTTGCTTCAACTCTTCGTTATTTTCGTACTCAATCGGTCACATATTCCCTATATGCTCCCTCTCTCCGTGCAAAAATGCCTCGATTTGAAGCAAAACCTAAACACGCTGAATAGTTAGCGCAAGATTTATATTTTCCGCGACAGCTGCTTTGTCTCGCGAGAATGAAAGCTGTTTTTCGTGAAAAACGCTCTCGATATTTGCTGCGTTGCATGGAAGTATGGACGCTGGTCTCTTATAATCAAGGCAGATTTATTTGCAACTACTCAGCGCATTCATCTTTTACCCCAACGCTTGGTTATTTTGGTACTCAATCGGTCACCTATTTCCACTATGCTCCCTCATTGTGTGTGAAAATCCCTCGATTCTAGGCAAAATCTAAACACGCTGAATGGTTATATTTATCCCACCAACAATTTAATGCCAATCAGAATGGTGACCAGTTCAAACACCCGTTTGATCAGTTTATTGCCCTTGATGATCGCCAAGTGCGCGCCAATGTACCCTCCCAAAAAAGAGCCGATTAATAGTGCGGGCAGCCAGTCCCAGGCAATTTCACCCAAGATCCCTAGCGCGATGGCACCACTGCCATTCCAGAATAGTCCCACTAGGATTAGCGTGTAAGCAATGGCACGGCGGTAATCAAGTCCATACCAGCGTATCAGCCACAGGGTGACAAAAAGCCCGGTTCCTGAGGTGAGTGAACCATTTAAAATACCAATAAAAAAGAGTACGCCGCCACCAGTCAGGTAGCCCATTGCGTCTCGATGTCGGGGCTGATTCTGTTGCCCTAGCTCAGCTTTGAGTAGTGAATAGACCCCAAGGCCGATGGTGAGCAAACCGAGCGCAACTTCAGCGTGGCGGCTAGGTACATTAAGAATGATATTGGCACCCAGCACCACGCCGGGCAGGCCACTGGCCAGTATGCAGAGGGCTAGTTTACGCTCTAGTGGCTCTTCCCGCAGGTTGCGGATGGTGGCCCCTAGTCCGAGGGCGACACTGGCAACTTTATGGGTGGCGAGGGCAACTCCGAAGGGGAGGCCAAGAAAGATCAGTGCGGGAAATTGTAGTAGTCCCGCGCCGCCACCGGCAAAGGCCGAAAAGATGTTGGCAAGAAGTGAGATGATAAAGAGGATTAATTGATCCAGATAATCCATGTGGTGATCACTTCTGCATGGGTTTTAGGGGTTGAGCAGGTAGGGTAGGCTAATTACTCAAACAGTCCCTTGGCCAGCATCGGCCACTGATTGTTCCACTGCTCAGTGGGTAGGCGCTGAAAGCGTGAGCGGACAAATTGGTGCATGCGCCCTTCGGCAAGGGACACTAATAGGTTTGCGGTGGAGGGGAGGCCTCGGCCTCCGGCTAGCTCGCCGCTGAGTTCGCCTTCACGTAATATCTGCTTTAACTGGGTTTCCAGGCGCTCAAAGAACTGGTGAGTGCGTTTGTGGAGTCGCTCATTCTCACCAATAATGGCATCACCAATTAAGATGCGGGTAATTCCAGGGTTGCGTGCCGAGAACGCCAATAACACGGTGATTATTTTTTCACAGCGTAGAACCGGGTTCTGAACCTCTTCGAGAATGCGGGTGAGCCGTGAAAAGATCGCCTCTTCAGCAAAGTCGATTAATCCTTCAAAAATTTTAGCCTTGCTGGGAAAGTGGCGATAGAGCGCAGCCTCCGAAACCCCCACCTCTTTTGCCAGTGCGGCAGTGGTGATGCGTACACCTAAATTACTTTCCAGTTGCTGCGCGAGGGCTTCGAGAATCTGTTGTTTACGTGTGCCATTACTCATTTTTTTTCCAGTTGTCGTTCTATCAACGGTTTTTAATCAAGGTGCCGACACCTTCATCGGTAAAGACTTCGAGCAGTACCGCATGCTGCACCCGGCCATCAATAATATGAGCTGTGTTGACACCATTTTTAACCGCATCCAGCGCGCAGGCGATTTTGGGTAACATGCCGCCATATATGGTGCCATCTTTTATCAGCTCGTCAACTCGCTCTGAGGTGAGGCCAGTGAGCAGCTTCTCCTCTTTATCAAGCAGGCCAGCAATGTTGGTGAGAAGGATTAGCTTTTCTGCCTGTAGCGTCTCTGCCAGTTTACCAGCAACCAAGTCAGCGTTGATGTTATATGATTGACCATCGCTGCCAACCCCAATGGGAGCCACTACAGGGATAAAATCACCATGGGCCAGCATATCCAGCACCTCGGTATTGATTCCATCTACTTCACCCACATGGCCAATGTCGATAATCTCCGGCACATCCATTTCCGGTGCATCTTTAGTGAAGGTGAGTTTTTTGGCGTGGATCATGTTGCCATCTTTTCCGGTTAAACCCACCGCTTTACCGCCGTGTTGATTGATCAGGCTGACAATCTCTTTATTGACCAAGCCACCCAGCACCATCTCGACCACATCCATGGTCTCTTTATCTGTTACCCGCATACCCTGTACAAACTCACTCTCTTTGCCGATGCGTGTCAGTAGGTCGCCAATTTGTGGCCCACCGCCATGCACCACAATGGGATTCATGCCAACGGTTTTCATCAGTACGATGTCACGGGCAAAGCTCGCTTTTAGGTGCTCTTCAGTCATGGCGTTGCCGCCATATTTTATAACGATGGTTTTATCCGTAAAGCGCTGGATATAGGGGAGCGCTTCGGTGAGAACCTTGGCGGTATTCATGGCAGATAGGGGTGTTAGCGACATTAATCAATCCATTTTTAAAAGTTAAAACGGTAAGACGAGGCTGGGATCTTGAGACAATATTAAATCATGAAACTGTAGCTTAATCCGCTTTAAAGCGGATTCATTATCGCCCTCAAAGCGAAAGATCAGGCTGGGGGTGGTATTTGAGGCGCGAACCAACCCCCAGCCATCAAAAAACTCAACCCGTAAACCATCAATGGTAATTTGCGCGGCACCCTTAAAGTCGCTCGCCTTTATAAGGCGCTTAATAAAGATCGCAGCATCGCCTTCGGGCATGCCGAGTGAGAGTTCTGGGGTGATGCAGAGCTTTGGTAAACTATCAAATAACGCTTGTGAGCCGGTCGGGTGGTTGGCAATGATGGAGAGTAGTCGTGCGGCGCTATAGCAGCCGTCATCTATACCATACCAGTTGTCATTAAAAAAAATGTGCCCACTCATCTCCCCCGCCAGAACCGCGTGGCTTGCTTTCATCTTGGCTTTTATCAGGGTGTAACCTGAAGGCCAGAGTATCGGGTGTCCACCTGCGCTATCGATACGTTGCGCGAGATGGCGGGTTGATTTGACATCAAATACAACGGTTGCGTTGGGCTGGTGCGCGAGGATCTCCTCCGCGTAGAGGATCATCTGAAGATCCGCCCAGATAATACGCCCATCTGGCGCGATAACCCCGAGGCGGTCACCATCGCCATCAAATGCGAAACCCACATCGGCTTCATTATCGATGACAGCAGCTATTAAACTGGTGAGGTTTTTAGGGTCGCTAGGATTGGGGTGGTGGTGTGGAAAGCGACCATCAATACTGCAAAAAAGCTCAATCACTTGGCAGCCGAGCTGTTTCAACAGCTTGGGAGCGGTTTTTGCGGCAACACCGTTGCCACAATCTACCACCACACGCAGTGGTCGGCTGAGCTGGATGCGCTGGGTAATGGCAGATAAATAGTCGGGTAGTACATCTTGTGGCCGGCACTGCCCGCTGCCGGTAAAAAAATCCTGCCGTAAAATACGTTGGTAGAGCCCTTGAATCTCTTCCGGTGTGAGAGACTCGGCGTTCAACATCATTTTCACACCGTTATAGTTAGGTGGGTTATGGCTTGCAGTCACCATCGCCATATTGCCCTCACCCAAAGCGACTGCTGCAAATCCAGCAACTGGCGTAGGCACGCACCCTATATCGGTGACATTACATCCACTGGAGAGCAGGCCATCGATTAAAGCGAGGTGGAATTTATAACTGGAGAGGCGGCCATCACGGCCACAGAAAAGGTGTGACTCACCGCGTGCGCGCGCCTCACTGCCCAAGGCGCAGCCAATTAAGCGGATGTTATCCGTGGTTAGCTGCTGGCCGACAATGCCACGAATATCATAGGTCTTGAAAATTGAGGCGGGTGGAGCAGTGGTGAGGTTTTCTTGGCTCATTAATGACCAGGAGTTTTTGTTGTTATTCGTCCATTGTACAACCCTAATCCGCAGATAGAAACAGACAGGCGTAAACACGCTGAATAGTTGCGATTATTTTTGCCTTGCCGGAACGAAAATGATCTCCCGTGAAAAGCACCCACTTCTATCTCTTCTCCCACTGATTTTTATTTTTGCTGGTTTAGTGGGTGCCCCTTAATGTTTTACTTTAAGTTGCGCGGTTATCAGGCTGATTTTTAGCTGTAATTATCTGCGCAACTCCCTTCTAAAAACAACCTCTATGTTATTGTCTTATAAGAAAAACCCCCGGACTTTACCTTGACTTGGACTCCTTATGGGTTCTATAGTGTCAGGAAGTGGGTAAATGTGGTGTAAAGTGGTTTTTTGGGGGTGTTTTGTTACGAGGCGTTAACACAATTAATCTGGATGCTAAGGGGCGTATGGCGATGCCCTCCCGTTATCGGGAGCAGCTCCAGGAGTCTTGTGAGAGGCAGTTGGTGGTCACAGTGGATCGTGAGCGCCACCTGTTGTTGTATCCGCTGCCCGAGTGGGAGCGTGTTGAGCGCAAGCTGCTTGATCTGCCAACTTTCGATCCTAAAGCGCGTCGTTTACAGCGTTTAATTATGGGGCATGCAACGGATTGTGAGATGGATGGCAGTGGTCGTATTTTACTGCCATCCGTGTTACGGGAGTTTGCGGCAATTGAGAAGAAAATCGTGATGATCGGCCAGGGCAATAAGTTTGAAATTTGGGATGAGGGGCGCTGGAACGCACTCTGTGCATCCTATTTGGAAGAGGATGATGAAGAGAATATTAACTTGGCGAGTTGGGGTGGTCTATCACTCTAATGGCTGAGCATGTGCACTATCCAGTTTTGCTCCACGAGGCAGTTGAATCACTCAATATTCAGCCTGATGGAATCTATATCGATGGTACTTTTGGTCGAGGCGGACACTCGGCTGAAATTCTGAAGGCGCTGGGGAGTGAGGGGCGTTTGATTGGCTTCGATAAGGATGACCAGGCGGTTGCAGCGGCTGAGGCACGTTTTGGCGGTGACCCGCGCTTTACCATGGTGAAGGGGAGCTTTGCCTCTATGGGTGAATGGGCTGCTGAGAGGGGAGTGGCGGGTCGAGTGAATGGAATTTTTCTCGATTTAGGGGTTTCATCACCACAAATTGATGATGCCGGGCGTGGTTTTAGTTTTCGCATGGATGGTCCTCTAGATATGCGTATGGCCTCGACCGGTATGAGTGCAGCCGAGTGGATTGCTGATGTGGAGCGCCAGCCACTGGCGGATGTTATTCGCGAGTATGGCGAGGAGCGCTTTGCTTGGAAAATTGCCGGTGCGATTGTGGCCGCGCGAGATGAGGCACCGATTGAGACTACAGAGCAGCTGGCGAATATTATTCGCACGGCTAGCCCGACCCGTGAACATCGAATTGATGCAGCCACACGGAGTTTTCAAGGAATTCGCATTCACATTAACCGTGAGTTGGATGATCTGAAGGATTGTCTGGAAGATATATTTGAAGTGTTGGCGGTGGGTGGTCGTTTGAGTGTGATCAGCTTTCACTCTCTGGAGGATCGCATCGTCAAGCAGTTTATTCGAACCCATTCGACGGCTGATGTTTACCCGCGTGGTCTGCCGGTGCGGGAGGATCAGATGCGTAAACCACCACTACGAGCGATTGGTAAGGCGGTGCGGGCAAGTAAACAAGAGATTGCGGAAAATGTACGCTCGCGTAGTGCCATTATGCGGTGTGCTGAGAAACAGTAATGGTGATTCGTATCGTGGTTTTTTTACTGCTAATAGCGGTGTTGTCGAGCGCAATAGGTGTGGTCTATACCCAGCACCAGAGTCGCAAGCTGTTTGTAGCGCTGGAGCAGCAGCGTAAAGATCAGGATAAATTGGATATTGAGTGGGGGCGGTTGCAGCTTGAGCAGGGCACACTGGCCACACCTTGGCGTATTGAGAATACAGCGGCTAAGCGCCTAAATATGGCGCTTCCCGATGACAACGAGGTTGTAATAGTAAGGCCGTGACAGACCAGGCGCATCAAAATAGCTATCCCCTTAGGCAAGGATTTGCCCTGTTATTGCTTGGTTCTGTGATGGTCTTACTGCTTATTCGCGGGGCTTACCTGCATGTGGTTGAGGGTGACTTTCTGCAGGGTGAGGGTGATGCCCGATACCTGCGAAATATCGAGATTGGCGCGACACGCGGGATGATTGTTGATCGCAATGGCGAGCCACTGGCCATCAGTACACCTGTCGATTCGGTATGGATTAACCCTAAAAAACTGAGCCGGAGCGGTGCTGAATGGCAGGCGCTGGGGCAGCTGTTGCAGGTTGATGTGGAGAAGGCCCTAAAGGGGCGTATGGGGCGTGGTTTTGTATATCTTCGCCGTCAGATTGATCCTGACCTTGGTAGGCGTGTTATGGCATTGAATATCACAGGTGTGCATCTTCAGCGCGAATATAAGCGCTACTACCCAACGGGTGAGGTCTCGGCACATCTGGTCGGTTTTACCAATGTCGATGACCAGGGGCAAGAGGGAATGGAGCTGGTCTACGATGAGTGGCTGCGTGGAGAGCACGGCGAAAAACAGATTATTCGTGATCTGCATGGGCGGATTGTTGAGGATGTGAAAAGTATTCGCCAGCCGCTACCGGGTGAAAACTTGACCTTGACCATTGATAAACGTTTGCAGTATCTCGCCTATCGTGAGTTGAAGGCGGCTATCCAGCACCATGATGCCTTGGCGGGCTCCGCGGTGCTAATGGATGCCAAAACAGGTGAGGTGTTGGCGCTGGTGAATCAGCCGGCATTTAATCCAAATAACCGCGCTGAATTACGGGGCAACCTCTATCGCAATCGGGCAGTGACTGATCTGCTAGAGCCTGGGTCAATACTCAAACCCTTCACCGTGGCCGCCGCCCTTGAGTCGGGCGCAGTGAACAAAGATATCATGATTGATACCCGGCCTGGTTATCTGCGGGTGGGGACACACACGGTGAAGGATTTTCGTAACTATGGCGTGGTCGACCTGACTAAACTGATTCAGAAATCCAGCAACGTGGGTGCCGCAAAGCTGGCGCAGGCGACCGAACCAGAGGCACTGTGGCAGGTGCTATCAGATGTGGGTTTTGGTGAACTGCCCGGCACGGGTTTTCCGGGTGAGCGTGCGGGTCAGTTGCCTCACTATACTGACTGGAATGAAGCGCGACGGGTGACGCTCTCATATGGTTATGGCCTCTCCGCATCACCGTTGCAAATTGCACAGTCTTACACCGCATTAGCCAATAATGGCGTGTTGGTGCCTGCTCGTTTTGTGCACCAAGAGAGCCTTCCTGGCCGGGCGCATCAAGCTGCTTTCTCTGCGGATGTAGCACATCAAGTTCGAACCATGATGGAGCGCGTGGTAGAGGTGGGCGGTACCGGCCAAAAAGGGGCGGTTGCTGGTTATCGGGTTGCCGCTAAAACGGGCACCGTTAGAAAGGTGGGCGCAGCGGGTTACATGGAAGATCGCTATGTAGCGCTCTACGCTGGTTTGGCCCCTGCAAGTGACCCACGGTTAGTGATGGTGGTCGTGGTTGATGAGCCACAGGGTGATGAGTATTACGGCGGCGCGGTGGCAGCACCGGTTTTTAGTGCCGTGATGGCAGGTGCACTGCGTTTGCTGAACATAGCGCCTGATAATATATCGGTTGAGAGTCTTCATCAGGCAGCACAGGGGGTGCACTGATTCTATGAAGTCAAAAACGCAAAAAAGGCCTCGATTGAGTCTCATTCTGAATGGCATTGTGAACCTGCCTCAACAGCAGGATTGCGAAGTCTCCGGGATCACCTCAAACAGTAAAGAGGTATCCGAAGGTGTGATTTTTGTGGCGTTGTCAGGCATTCGTCACCACGGAGCCGAGTTTATTCCCGAGGCGATTGCCGCCGGTGCGGTGGCGGTGCTGTGTGAGCAATCGGATGCGCTGAGTGAGCTGTCGAGTTATGCGGTGCCGGTCATTGTTATTGACGATTTGAGCCACCAGCTGGGGTGGATTGCCTCCAGCTTTTACGACCATCCATCACGCGCCATGACCCTCGTCGGCGTGACCGGCACCAATGGTAAGACCACCTGTACCCAGTTGTTGGCTCAGGTGTTGAGCAATAAACACCCTTGCGGGGTGATAGGCACGCTTGGCTATGGCTTATATGGACAGCTGGCTCAGGGTGGGTACACCACCCCCAATGCCATTGAAATACATAGAATATTAGCTGATCTGCGTGATGCGGGTGCAACACATGTGGTGATGGAGGTCTCATCCCATGGCCTAGATCAGGGGCGGGTTGAGGGTGTTGTTTTTGATATTGCACTCTTTACTAATTTGAGTCGTGATCATCTCGACTATCATGGTGATATGCAGCGTTATGGCAGAGCAAAGCAGCGGCTGTTTGTAATGCCTGGGCTGAAATACGCGGTCATCAATACCGATGATGCCTTCGGGCGTGCGCTACTGCGTGATTTGACAGGGTACATTGGCCTAAGTGCCTACAGCCTAGAGTTAACCAGTGGGCTGCCTGAAAATCCACTAATTTCAGGCAGTGAACTAAAGCTAACGCGAAATGGATTGCAGATGTCGGTACGTGATCCGGGCGGCAGTGTCACGATTAAATCGGCACTGCTGGGGCGTTTTAATGCGGCTAATCTGTTGGCAATTTATGGGGTTTTGCTGTGGCTTGGGCTGCCGCGTAACCTAATTGCTGCGCGTATAGGAAAGTGTGTTGCGGTACCCGGTCGGATGGAGTGTTTTACCCACCCCGGTTTGCCGCTGGTGGTGGTGGATTATGCCCACACGCCAGATGCTTTGGAGCAGGCATTGGAAGCGCTTCGCGAACACTGTGATGGAAAGTTGTGGTGTCTGTTTGGTTGTGGTGGTGATCGGGATAGCGGTAAGCGACCGCTGATGGGAGCCATTGCAGAGTGCCACGCCGACCAAGTTATTCTCACAAATGATAATCCGCGTGATGAAGATGCGGCGCGGATTATTGTCGATATTCTGGGCGGCATTCAACAGAAAGAGCGGATTAAGGTGGTTGCCGACCGAGCAGAGGCGATTAGCTATGCCATCGACAGCGTTTCAGCAGACGATGTGATTTTGATTGCGGGAAAAGGGCATGAAGACTACCAGATTGTAGCGGGTGAAACAGTGGCGTTTAGTGATGGCCAGCAGGTGATAGAGCAGTTGGCAGCACGGCAGGGGCAGGCGTGATGATGACACTCCAGCAAGCGGCAATATTCACCAAAGGCGAGTGCCGTGGTGAAGGTGTCGCTTTTGATGCGGTCAGCATTGATACCCGCACCTTAGCTGAGGGTTCGTTATATGTGGCGATCCGTGGTGAGCAGTTTGATGGCCACCATTTTATAGCACAGGCCGAGCAACAGGGTGCCTGCTGTGTGATGGTGGAGTCTGTGCAAACAACAGATCTGCCACAACTGGTGGTGAGTGATTGTCGCCTAGCACTGGGTGAGTTAGCCCGTCAATGGCGCGCCGAGCTGGCTCTGACCGTGGTTGGTATTACTGGTAGCAATGGCAAGACCACCGTGAAAGAGATACTCGCCTCGATTCTTACTCAAGCGGGGCCGGTATTCGCAACTAAGGGTAATTTGAATAATGATTATGGTGTGCCACTGACGCTGCTTAGCCTACAGCGAACGCATCAATTCGCAGTGGTTGAAATGGGTGCGAATCATGGGGGTGAAATCGCCTATTTGACGCAACTGACTAGGCCTGATGTGGCGGTGGTTAACAATGCCGGTCGTGCCCACCTTGAAGGCTTTGGTAGTGAGCAGGGGGTGGCGACTGCAAAGGGCGAAATATATAGCGGCCTTGCCGATGATGGTGTGGCCATTATAAATCGTGATGATCAATATGCAGAGTACTGGGCTGGCCTCTGCGAGGGTAGAAAAAAAGTAAGCTTTGCACTCGATAACCGTGCAGATATTCAAGCAACTTGGTGTGCAAATGCCCAGGGTAGCCAGCTGGTGATTAAGACTCCAAACGGGCACTTTGATTGCCATTTGGCACTGCGGGGTGAGCATAATGTTCGTAATGCACTGGCCGCTACTGCGGCTGCATTTGCGCTGGGCATTGATGCCGAAAAGATCAAGCTGGGCATTGAAGCGGTGAGCCCCGTTAAAGGGCGGCTAAAACACTACAATACGGCAAGTGGTGCTGCAGTGATTGATGACAGCTACAACGCTAATCTTAACTCATACAGTGCCGCGATTGAGGTTCTTAAGGGGTGCTCAGGAAAACGTATATTAGTGATGGCGGATATGGCCGAACTGGGTGAGTCGGCTGAAAAAGATCACCGCAAGGTTGGCGAGCTGGCTGCCAGTGCAGGGATTGAAGTGCTCTACGCGCTGGGTGAGCAGTCACAGCGTGCAGCTGAGGCTTTCGGTGGTGAGGCGTATCATTTCCTTGATCAACATGAGTTGATTGCCGCACTGAAAAAAGAGCAAGCAGTGGGAAATACATTATTGGTTAAAGGATCCCGTTCAATGGCGATGGAGCGCGTTGTTGAGGCCCTGCTGGGCGAAGGGGAAGTCTGATGCTGCTCTGGCTAGCCGAATATCTGACTCAGTTTCATAGCGGTTTTAATCTTTTTCAATACTTGACGCTGCGTATCATTTTGGGGGTGCTTACTGCGTTGGTGATCAGCCTCGTGGTTGGCCCAACAATGATTCGTAAGTTGAATGAGTACCAGATGGGGCAGCCGATTCGTGATGATGGTCCCGAAACGCACCTAGTGAAAGAGGGAACGCCCACCATGGGCGGCGCGTTGATTCTGGTATCGATCGCCATCAGCACACTGCTGTGGGCCGACTTGAGTAATCGCTACGTTTGGGTGGTCTTGCTGACCACCCTGGCGTTTGGAGCCATTGGCTGGGTGGATGACTGGAAAAAGCTGGTTAAGAAAGATCCACGAGGCCTGAGCGGACGCTACAAATATTTTTGGCAATCTGTTGCTGCTTTGGTGAGTGCCTCAGCGCTCTATTTTACGGCGGTGATTCCTGCGGAGACGGCATTTTATATGCCGTTTTTCAAAGATGTGGTGATCAACCTGGGCGCGATGTTTATTGTGCTGAGCTATTTCGTGATCGTCGGCTCGAGTAATGCCGTCAACTTGACGGATGGGCTGGATGGATTGGCGATTCTGCCTACCGTGATGGTGGCCGGTGCGCTGGCACTGTTTGCTTATGTGACTGGCCATGTAGGGTTTGCCAATTATCTCTCCATTGCCCATCTGCCGGGTGCGGGTGAAGTGGCTATTTTCTGTGCCGCCATCGTCGGGGCCGGGTTGGGTTTTTTGTGGTTCAACACCTACCCGGCGATGGTCTTTATGGGCGATGTAGGCGCGCTGGCACTGGGCGCTGCGCTGGGTGTGGTGGCGGTGGTGTTACGACAAGAGGTGGTGCTCTTCATCATGGGCGGGGTGTTTGTTATCGAGACACTCTCGGTGATTATTCAGGTGGTCAGTTATAAGACCACCGGGCGGCGGGTGTTTCGTATGGCCCCCCTACACCACCACTTTGAATTGAAAGGGTGGCCCGAACCAAGGGTCATTGTGCGTTTTTGGATTATAACCATCATTCTTGTTTTGATCGGTTTAGCTTCATTGAAGATTCGTTAACGGAGCATGCGTGTGGAATCAACAGTAGAGAGAGAGCAACCGTCGTTACCCACCTTGATTGTTGGGTTAGGTAAGAGCGGTCTCTCCTGCGCGCAGTTTTTAGCTCAACAAGGTGAGTCGGTGGCGGTGACCGATAGCCGGATTTCGCCACCCGGCTTGGCGGTTCTACACGATACATTGCCCGATGTGCCGGTGTTTGTGGGTGGCTTTGATGCGGCGGCTTTTGATGCGGCGCAGCGTCTGATTGTCAGTCCGGGGGTCTCACTGCAAGAGCCTTTAATCCAGAAGGCGCTGGCTCGAGGGGTTGAGGTAATCGGCGATATTGCGCTGTTTGCCTCCTCTGCTCAGGCACCGATCGCGGCGATTACCGGTTCAAATGGCAAAAGTACTGTGACCATGCTGCTGACAGAGATGGCCGCTGCTAGCGGAAAGCGGGTTTTGGTCGGTGGCAATATCGGCATACCCGCCTTAGCGCTATTGGCGCAGCCGGTGCCTGATCTTTATGTACTGGAGCTCTCTAGTTTCCAGCTTGAAACGGCCACGGAAGTTAATGCGGCGGTGGCAACAGTATTGAATATTTCTGAAGATCATATGGATCGCTATGATGATCTGGTCAGTTACAGCAGAGCCAAACAGGCGATCTTCAACGGCGCAAAAAATCAGGTGCTTAATCGTGATGACCCGCGAGTGGTCGCAATGGCCACTGGGTGTGAAAAGGTGCGTTGGTTTACTTTGAACAGCCCCAGTGAGGGTGAGTATGGACTGTGTGAATGGGCGGGTGAGCAGTGGCTGTGCTGTGGCCAACAACGGCTAATGCCTGCGGCGGATGTTCGCATGGTGGGGCGGGCAAACCTGGCGAATGCATTGGCGGCGCTGGCCATGGGTGATGCGCTGGGCTTGGAGCGCAGTGCAATGATGGGTGCACTGCGTGAATTCACCGGGTTGCCACATCGTTGCCAGTTTATTGCAAACCGCAAGGGTGTGGATTGGTATAACGACTCCAAGGCAACCAATGTAGGAGCCACACTTGCGGCGATCAACGGTTTTGATGGCAAACTGGTTCTGATTGCCGGTGGGCAGGGGAAGGGTGCTGATTTTACACCGCTGAAAACGGTAAGCGACAAGTTAAAAGCGATGGTCGTCATGGGTGAAGATGGGGGCAAGATTGCCTCACTGTTACAGGGGAGTGTGCCGTGCCAACACGCCGCAACCATGCGCGAGGCGGTGGAGATGGCATCGATACTGGTGGAGCCGGGTGAGCAGGTGTTGCTCTCACCCGCCTGTGCCAGCTTCGATATGTTTGAAGGCTTTGAAGCGCGTGGCGAGCAGTTTGCTGATGCGGTGAGGAGGCTTTCGAATGGCTAGCCTGACGATGAGTGCTCAAGCGCAAGAGAGCACCCTCAACATTGATAATATATTGCTACTAACGGTGTTGACGCTACTCTCTATCGGCTTGGTGATGATGACATCCGCATCAATCAGCATTGCAGACGAAGGCATGAACTCCCCTTTTCACTACCTGCAAAAACAGTCGCTATTTATTGTTGTCGGATTGGTGTGTGGGGCGCTGATGTTTGCAGTGTCACTGGAGCACTGGGAGCGCTTTAGCCCACTACTACTGCTGATGGGCTTTATTTTGTTGATTTTGGTGCTGATTCCAGGTGTTGGAATTGAGATAAACGGTAGTCGACGCTGGTTGCCACTGGGTGTTGCGAATTTTCAGGCATCTGAGCTGCTCAAGCTATTGGTGATTATTTTTATGGCAGGCTATCTGGTACGGCGGCTTGATGAGGTGCGCACCCGCATTGCGGGTTTTGCAAAGCCTTTTCTCATTCTTGCGCTGCTGAGTGCGCTGCTGATTGCAGAGCCTGACTTTGGAGCAACCGTGGTGATCATGGCGACGGCCATGGGCATGCTTTTTCTGGCCGGTGTCCCGTTAAGTCGCTTTATGGCGCTGTTGGTAGCTGTTGCCGGGCTGCTGGCAATTTTAGTGGTGGTAGAGCCTTATCGCATGGCACGGGTTGTCTCATTTATGGATCCTTGGGCAGACCCCTTTGGTAAAGGCTTTCAGTTAACACAAGCGCTGATCGCATTTGGCCGAGGTGAGTGGTTTGGTGTCGGTTTGGGTGAGAGTGTGCAGAAGCTCTTTTACCTGCCCGAAGCGCACACCGACTTTGTCTTTTCGGTCTTGTCAGAGGAGCTTGGTTTTGTGGGCGGTGCCTTTGTCATATTTCTGTTCGGTTTGCTGGTGTGGCGAGCGTTTCGCATTGGCAATCTGGCGCTACTGAATGGCCAGCTGTTTGGTGGCTATCTTGCCTTTGGAATTGGTCTTTGGCTAGGCATGCAGGCCTTTATCAACATCGGCGTGAATATGGGCGTGTTGCCAACCAAGGGTTTGACGCTGCCACTGATGAGCTATGGAGGATCGAGCATCGTGGTGACTTGTGTTGCGATAGCACTGCTGTTGCGTGTCTATCATGAAGCGAAGCTTGCCGAGTTTGCTGACTATGACCAGGCGGTGAGCCGATGAAGTCGATGGCACCCATCCTGATTATGGCCGGTGGTACCGGTGGGCACATCTATCCCGCGTTGGCGGTGGCTGAGCAGCTGCGCGAACAGGGGGTTGAGGTGCGTTGGTTAGGCACCCGCAGCGGCCTTGAGGCCGAGGTGGTGCCTAAGGCGAATATTGCGATTGACTATATTCGTATCAGTGGCGTAAGGGGCAAGGGTTTAATGCGTAAATTAATGATGCCCTTTACGCTGCTCAGTGCCATGTGGCAGGCGTGGAAAATATTACGCCAACTTAACCCCTCTGCGGTGTTGGGGATGGGTGGTTTTGTTACCGGGCCAGCGGGTTTGGTTGCCGCAATCACCGGCAGAAAATTGTTGGTGCATGAGCAAAATGCAGTGGCGGGGATGACCAACCGCTGGTTGGCGCGTTGGGCCGACAAGGTGATGGCGGCCTTCCCCAGTGTACTGCCTAAATCAGAGTTGACGGGTAACCCGATTCGAGGGGCGATTCTAAATCTTGCGCCACCTGCTGAGCGGTTTCAGGCGCGCCAGGGTCAGCCTCTGCACCTGCTGGTGTTGGGTGGCAGCTTGGGGGCAAAAGCGTTGAATGATGTATTGCCAGAAGCGTTGGCGCTGTTAAGTGATGAAGATGAATATGAGGTGTGGCACCAAGCGGGAAAACGCAATATTTTTGATGCCAAACACGGCTATCAGCAGGCGGGCGTTAACGGGCGTATCGATGCCTATATTGATGATATGGCAGTGGCTTATGGCTGGGCCGATCTGGTGATCTGTCGGGCAGGTGCACTGACCATTTCTGAGCTGGCGTGTGCCGGAGTAGGCTCGATTTTAGTGCCCTATCCGCACGCGGTGGATGACCACCAAACTAAAAATGCCGCGTACTTGGTGGAGAATGCGGCGGCAACCGTGGTATCACAAAATGAGCTTAATGCGGAGCAGTTGGCAGAGATGATTAAGCGATACCTATCACCCGATAGCGGGCGTGCCGAACTTCTTAAAATGGCAGAAGCGGCACGCGCTCTAGGTAAGCCGGGTGCAACGGTCACGGTGGCGAACCGCTGTTTGGAGGTTGCAAATCATGGCGCATAACCAGGGTATGGGGCGAGTACAGCGTATTCATTTTGTGGGCATCGGTGGTGTCGGCATGGGCGGTATTGCGGAAGTATTGAAAAACCTGGGCTATAAAGTCTCAGGTTCGGATCTGCTGCAAGGACAGATGACCCAGCGTTTGAGCGAGCTTGGCGCGCAGGTCGTCATTGGCCATGATGCCGGTTTGGTCGATGACGCGGATGTGGTGGTGGTCTCCAGTGCGATTGATGAAACAAATGTCGAAGTGGCTCGAGCGCGAGAGCTGAGAGTGCCGGTTATTCCCCGTGCTGAGATGTTGGCGGAACTGATGCGCTTTCGGCATGGCATTGCGGTGGCTGGAACACACGGCAAGACCACGACCACCAGTTTTGTAGCCAGTCTTTTGGCCGAGGGCGGGCTTGACCCGACCTTTGTGATTGGTGGTCGTTTGAACAGTGCCGGTACTAATGCTCGCCTAGGGCGCAGCCACTATCTGGTGGCAGAGGCGGATGAGAGCGATGCCTCTTTTTTGCACCTGCAACCGATGACGGCCATTGTCACCAATATTGAAGCCGACCACATGGCCACCTATGGCGGTGATTTTGAGAAGTTGCGCCAGACATTTTTGGAGTTTCTACACCATCTGCCATTTTACGGTCTAGCGGTTCTCTGTGTGGATGATCCGGTGATCAGTGCCATGTTGCAGGAGGTGAGCCGTCCAGTGGTGACGTATGGCTTTAGTGAGCATGCAGACTACCAGGCCAGCGACGTGAAGTGCCAGCAAGGGCGCTCGCACTTTAGTGTCTCGCGGCCTGATAAGAGTCAGCTGCTGAAAATCGAATTGAACTTACCGGGGCGACACAATATTCAGAACGCCTTGGCGGCGATTGCCGTTGCGGATCAACTGGGGGTCGATGACGATGCCATTAAACAGGCATTGATCGACTTCGAGGGAATTGCGCGGCGCTTTCAAATATATGGAGAGCTGAAAACCCCGGTGGGCGAGGTGTTGTTGATTGATGATTATGGCCATCACCCCACAGAGATCGAAGCCACGGTGAATGCGATACGTGAGAGCTGGCCAGAGCGGCGTTTAGTGGTTGCTTTTCAACCGCATCGATATAGCCGCACTGAAGAGCTGTTTGAAGATTTTGTACTGCAATTGAGTGAGCCAGATCTTCTGTTGTTGCTGGAGGTGTTTGGTGCGGGTGAAGAGCCGATTGCGGGTGCGGATAGTCGCTCGCTGTGTAAAGCGATTCGTGCCCGAGGTCAGGTGACCCCTGTTTTTGTTGAGCAACGAGAAGCGTTGGTTGAGCTGTTACCCGCACTGCTGCAAGCAGACGATATTCTATTGATTCTCGGTGCGGGCAATGTTGGCCGCAGTGCGCAGGCGCTGGCCGAGCAGTGGGGAGGTCAGTAGTGGTAGCGTTGGGTAAACACTACTTTACCGGCTTGCAAGGTGAGTTGAGATTTAACGAGCCGATGTCAGCGCACACCACCTGGCGAGTAGGCGGCCCGGCTGACTGTTATTACAAACCGGTGGGAATTGATGATTTGGCTGTTTTTCTGAGTCAACTACCCGCCGATGAACCACTGTTTTGGCTCGGCCTAGGCAGCAATGTGTTGGTACGCGATGGCGGCCTTCGCGGCACCGTGATTGCCTATTTTGGCGGGCTGAATGAGATTGCTCAGTTGGCTGATGGGAGCGTAAAGGTCGAGGCGGGTGTCGCCTGTGCAAAGGTTGCTCGTTTCTGTGCCAAACAGGGATTAGTGGGCGCTGAGTTCCTGAGTGGAATTCCGGGTGCAGTGGGCGGGGCGCTGGCGATGAATGCCGGTGCTTTTGGCGGAGAAACCTGGCGCTTGGTTGAGCGAGTAGAGGTGATGCAGCGAGATGGCAAACGCCTAATCCGTGATGCCGCTGAGTATGAAGTGGGTTATCGCACAGTGGTTGCGCCTGAAGATAATGAGTGGTTTGTTGCCGCCTGGTTGTCGCTGCGCGAGGGAGATAGCAGCGAAACAATGAATAATATTCGCCAGCTGCTGGCACGTCGCAGCGCGATGCAGCCCACCCAGTTGGCAAATGCGGGTTCGGTATTTCGTAACCCACCAGCGGATTACGCTGCTCGATTGATTGAGGCTTGCGGTTTAAAAGGGCGCTCAATAGGCGGTGCGGTTGTATCGGAGAAACACGCCAACTTTATTGTCAATAGTGGCGAGGCAAGCGCAACTGATATTGAGCAACTTATTAATGAAGTGATGCAAACAGTAAAGCAGAAACAAGGTGTTGAGTTGAAAAAAGAGGTGCACCTGATTGGAGTTGAACAGTGAGCAACAGCCGATCAAATCAGGCATTTGGCAAGGTAGCGGTTCTGTTGGGCGGGCTGTCGGCGGAGCGTGAAATATCGCTTAAAAGCGGTGCGGCAGTCTTAGCCTCGCTACAGCGTTTGGGTATCGATGCTCACGGCGTTGATGTGGCTGGCGATATTCTCGAAGTACTGGCTAAGGGGCAATTTGATCGTGCCTTCAACCTGCTGCACGGTCGTGGTGGCGAAGATGGCGTTATTCAGGGTGCATTGCAGCTACTGGATATCCCCTATACAGGCAGCGGGGTGCTCTCATCGGCACTTAGCATGGACAAGATGCGCTGCAAGCAGTTGTGGCATGCGCTTGAGTTACCCACACCGGCCATGGTCGAGTTGCGGGAAGAGAGTGATCTATCAGTGGCGATTGAGCGGTTGGGGCTGCCGTTGGTGGTTAAGCCAAACCATGAGGGATCAAGTGTCGGTATGAGCAAGGTGGTGGCGGCGGAGCAGCTGCTACCCGCCTGGCAACTGGCCAAGCAGTATGACGACTGCATCATTGCCGAACCGTGGATTAGCGGGGGAGAGTTTACCATTGCCATTTTGGAAGGCGAGGCACTCCCCCCCATCAAGGTGGAGACTCCCCGTGAGTTTTATGACTTTGAGGCGAAGTACCAAGAAGAGTCGACCCGTTATCTTTGTCCCTGTGGCTTGAGTGATGAGCGAGTGGCGGCACTGAAAGCACTGGCTCTGCGTGCATTTGAAGCACTGAATGCCAAAGGATGGGGGCGGGTTGACGTGCTCACTGATGAAAAAGGTAATTTTTGGCTGTTGGAGTTTAACAGTGTGCCGGGGATGACGGATCACAGTCTGGTGCCCATGGCGGCAAAGGCGGCGGGTATTGAATTTGATGAGTTGGTGCAGCGTATTTTAGCGCAGACTCTTGAAGGTGTGAAAAATGACGGCTAAGGCGGCTCAAGCTGAGGCACTGTCATGGAGAGAGCGGGTCTTTCCCAAGTTGGCTTGGGCAAGCGTAAAAGGCACGTTGCTGCTGGGTTTGTTCGCCGGCATATATTGGCTCTGGTTACAGAGCACAGTGTGGCTGCCGGTGAAGCAAATTTTGGTAGCAGGCGCGTTGCAAGAGGTGAGCAGTGCTGAGCTGCGCGATGTGGTCAAGCCACTGCTTCAGGATGGGTTCATTCGCATGGATGTGCGGCAAGTACGGGATGCTGTAGAGGCGATGCCCTGGGTCAGTCGCGTTACGGTTCGTCGCCAATGGCCTGATACGTTGGCTCTGGAGGTAGAAGAGCAGCGGCTATTGGCTCGTTGGCATGATGATGGATTGGTCAATCTAGGTGGCGAACTGTTTTATCCCGCGAAAATTGAAGTGGATGCGAGCGTGCCACGGTTTGAAGGGATCGATGGGTTGAGTCATGAAATGGCAAAGCACTATCAGCGCTACCAGCAGATATTAAGCGAGGTGGGCCTGTCGATTGTTGCCATCCGGGTGAGCGAACGACACGCTTGGGTTGTTGAGCTGGATAATGAAATTGAACTGGTTCTGGGGCGCGAGCCACAAGACCAACGGATACAACGCTTTATTAATGTTTACCGCACTGATTTGGCTGAAAAAACGAAACAAATTAGTCGGGTAGATTTACGCTACAGCAACGGGTTTTCCATTCGCTGGAAAGAAAACAAGGTTGGGTAAGAGGCTTATTTGATGGCAAAGCAGGGAGAAAAAAACTTAATTGTCGGGCTGGATATTGGCACCTCGAAAGTGGTGGCTGTGGTGTGTGAAATTACACCGGAAAATGAGATTGAAATTATCGGCTTAGGTTCTCATCCATCCCGGGGGCTTAAGAAAGGGGTGGTGGTTAATATCGAATCCACCGTGCACTCTATCCAGCGCGCGGTCGAGGAGGCAGAGCTGATGGCCGGGTGTCATATTCACTCGGTGTATGCGGGGATTGCCGGGAGCCATATTCGTAGCCTTAACTCCCATGGCATTGTGGCTATCTGTGATGGTGAGGTGACCAACTTTGATGTCGACCGCGTGATGGATGCGGCCCGTGCCGTGGCGATTCCGGCGGATCAAAAAATTCTACATGTGCTTCCTCAGGAGTTCATCATCGACAACCAAGAGGGGATTCGTGAGCCGGTGGGCATGTCGGGCGTGCGCTTGGAGGCGAAGGTGCATGTGGTGACAGGAGCCGTCAGTGCAGCACAAAATATTATCAAGTGTGTACGTCGATGTGGACTGGAGGTTAATGATGTCATCCTTGAGCAGTTTGCATCCAGCTATGCGGTATTGAGTGAAGATGAGAAAGAGCTGGGAGTCTGTTTGGTGGATATTGGTGGCGGCACCGCAGATATAGCCATCTTTACTGAGGGTGCGATTAGGCATACCGCAGTGATCCCCATTGCTGGTGATCAGGTGACCAATGATATTGCAGTGGCACTGCGTACCCCGACACACCACGCAGAAGAGATAAAGATCAAATATGGCTGCTCATTGACGCAACTCGCCAGTGCGGATGAGACAATTGAGGTGCCGAGTATTGGTGATCGCCCACCGCGCCGCCTCTCCCGACACACCTTGGCCGAGGTGATTGAACCTCGCTATGAAGAGCTATTGAGTCTTATTCATGCGGAGCTACAGCGCAGTGGTTATGAAGAGCTGGTGGCGGGTGGCGTGGTTTTGACCGGTGGCAGTTCAAAGGTTGAAGGTTTGATTGAGCTGGCAGAAGAGGTTTTTCACATGCCGGTACGGATCGGTGTTCCTAAAAATGTAAGTGGTTTGGTTGATGTGGTACGCAACCCGATTCACGCAACGGGCGTTGGCTTATTGCAGTATGGCTTTCATCACTGCTACTTGGGGGTAGGCGGTGAGCGCAAGTTGAGTAGTGATTCGGGAACGAAAGGGTTGTGGGACAAAATGAAAAGTTGGTTTCAGGGGAATTTGTAGTTTTTCTGAGTGTAAGGAAAATTAGGAGGTATAGAAATGTTTGAATTATTGGATACAGTAGAATCAGATGCCGTGATCAAGGTTATTGGTGTTGGTGGTGGCGGCGGCAACGCCGTGGAGCACATGGTGGTGCAGACCCTCGATGGGGTGGACTTTATCTGTGCAAATACCGATGCGCAAGCGTTGCGGAACTCATCTGCAAAGACGGTTTTGCAACTGGGTGGCGATACCACTAAAGGGTTGGGTGCCGGTGCAAACCCCGATATAGGTCGACAGGCCGCGCTGGATGATCGCGAGCGGATTGCCGATGCTATTAGTGATGCCGACATGATATTCATCACCGCAGGAATGGGTGGCGGTACTGGCACAGGAGCCGCCCCAGTGGTTGCCCAAATTGCCAAAGAGCTGAATATTTTGACCGTCGCGGTGGTCACTAAGCCGTTTCCATTTGAAGGCAAAAAGCGCATGGCAGTGGCCGATCTTGGCATTAAAGAGCTGAGTGAAAATGTTGACTCGCTGATCACAATTCCCAATGAAAAGTTGCTTTCAGTGCTGGGTAAAACCACCACCCTGCTTGATGCCTTTAAAGCGGCGAATGATGTGCTTTACGGTGCAGTGCAGGGAATCTCGGAGCTGATCACCCGCCAAGGCTTGATCAATGTGGATTTTGCAGATGTGCGCACAGTGATGTCTGAAATGGGCATGGCGGTGATGGGTACCGGCAGTGCCAGTGGTGAAGATCGGGCGCAAGTGGCGGCTGAAAAAGCGATCTCCAGTCCATTGCTGGAAGATGTAGACCTTTCAGGTGCGCGGGGGATTTTGGTGAATATTACCGCCGGCTTTGATATGTCGATTGGTGAGTTTGAAGAGGTGGGTAATACCGTCAAACAGTTCGCCTCAGATTGTGCCACGGTGGTGGTGGGAACAGTAATCGATCCTGAGCTGAGCAACGAGATGCGGGTGACCGTGGTGGCCACTGGCCTCGGGCGTGGTGAAGAGAAGGCCGCTGATGTTCGCATTGTTGCTGCGGTTCCGGTGGCTGAGCCGGTTGCTGAGCGTAAGGCCGATGTAGAGATCAACTACAGCGATCTGGATCGTCCGGCGGTTAATCGGAAAAATCAGATCGCCTCAGAGCGTTATGAGCTGCGCAATAAGGCGGTGGGTGACGATATGGACTACCTTGACATTCCTGCTTTTCTGCGTCGTCAGGCGGATTAATTAAGGGGGGTGCTAGCGATGTCCTGTTACACCGAACGTCCCGTTCCGGCACCGTATGTGCCGGAGACGGGTGATGGCGTAATAGCTCACAGAAGCAGCAAAAAAAACGGGATCTATCGGCTGGGGGAATAGGCAAGAATGATAAAATTGTGGTATGGTTCGCAGTTCGATAAAGATAACTTCCATACACTGCGCGAATAATGATTAGACAACGAACACTTAAAAATACCATCCGAGCAACGGGTGTCGGGCTGCACACAGGAAAGAAGGTCTACCTGACCCTCAAGCCTGCCCCTGTAGACTGCGGCATTGTTTTTCGTCGTGTAGACTTAGACGAGCCAGTTGAAATAGAGGCACGCGCCGATAATGTGGGTGATACCCGCTTATCATCAACCCTGGTCAAGGGTGATGTGCGTGTTTCGACGGTAGAGCACCTGCTGTCAGCCTTAGCCGGGCTTGGCATCGATAACATCTATATCGAGTTGAGCGCCTCAGAGGTGCCGATTATGGATGGCAGTGCTGGGCCGTTCGTATTTCTATTGCAATCTGCGGGTATAGCAGAGCAGGATGCGGCCAAGAAATTTATTCGGATCACACAGCCTGTTCAAGTTGAAGAGGGTGATAAGTGGGCACGTTTTGAGCCTTACAACGGCTTTAAAATAAACTTCGAAATTGACTTTAAACACCCCGCCTTTCAAGCATGCCAAGAGGCCTCCATCGACTTTTCCACTACCTCATTTGTGAAAGAGGTGAGTCGAGCGCGCACCTTCGGCTTTATGCGCGAGATTGAACTGCTGCGTCAAAACCAGCTAGCACTCGGTGGAAGCATGGATAATGCGATTGTTGTGGATGATTATCGAGTATTAAATGAAGATGGCCTGCGCTACGAAGATGAGTTTGTAAAACATAAAATGCTCGATGCGATTGGTGATCTCTACCTGCTTGGCCACAGCTTGATCGGCGCATTCTCTGGCTACAAATCAGGCCACGCACTGAACAATAAACTACTGCTGACACTACTAGAAAATGAATCCTGCTGGGAAACCGTCACCTTTGATGATAAAAAAGACTCCCCCATCGCCTTCTCAGAACCCAGCCTAGCCTTCCAGCAATAGCCTTCCCTTATAACCAAGCTATCGATCATAGCTTGGTATCGCCCCCATTGAAAAACAGCCTGCGACAAATTGTCGCATTGCCACCTTGCGGCTGAGTCTTTAAGATAAATGCTAAATTAGCATTTACTAATATTTGCAATATAGATTGCAGAGAGGAGACCACAAATGAAAAAGAAGATCCTTTTTTTACTGCTCATGGCTACGCCGATGCTGGTGAGTGCGGCGGGTGACCCACTAGTAAAAGAGAGTCGCGAAGCGATTAAGGCCTTCGTCGGGGAGCTTAAAGGTAACCTACAGGCAGCGATGAAAAGTGGTGGGCCACTCAAGGCCGTTGAGGTGTGTAAACAAGTATCTCCGGTCATTACCGCAGAGCAGTCCAATGCTCGCGGAGTTGAAATACGCCGTACCAGCCTAAAGCTGCGTAACCCAAATAATGCTCCAGATGCTTGGGAGCGTAAAATATTGGAAAGCTTTGAGGCAAGAAAAGCGGCCGGTGAAGATGTACGAAAAATTGATCACCATGAGCGGGTGGTCATAGAGGGAAAGCCCGTGTTCCGCTACATGAAGGCGATTCCAACAGCCGAAAAACCGTGCACTATCTGTCACGGCAAGAGCATAAGTCCCGAGCTGAAAGCCGCGCTGGATAAAGCCTACCCCAATGATCAGGCACGAGGCTTTGCAGCGGGAGATATTCGCGGTGCTTTTAGTGTTATTAAGCCGTTGTAGTCCGACAGGCTCCTAGCTGTGCCACTCCCGCACTATCACCACCAGCAAGCCTATACTTGCCCAGATGATCAAAGATAATGCGGTAGTAGGCACCATCCTTCTCGTGCCCCCAAAAGTTTCAAACGAAAACGTAGGAGCAGGCTTTAGCTTGCGATAAACCCGGGTGTCGCACTTGCTCCGTGAATTTATCTGTAAAGCCGACACGCTTCCGGTGACCTTCGCGCAACTTCATGAAATATTTGGTTAGCATCTTGAGTACGAAAATAACGAAGAGTTGAGGAAAAAGGTGAATACGCTGAATAGTCACAGCAAATCAGTGTAGACTTTCCCTGTTAGGTGATCTTTATCGCGGGATGGAGAAGCCAGCCCTATAACTCCACTGGTTGTACTAAAAAAGGCGACAACAATGAAAAAATCTAGCGTACTCTTGGTATCCGCATTACTTTTTACTCCCTTATCTCAGGCATCTGACACACCTTTATCACCCTCACCAGAGGGCGCTTCCGTCTATATTATTTCACCCTCTAACGGAGAAAGTGTCAGTACAACATTTACTGTTAAATTTGGTTTGCAAGGGATGGGTGTGGCTCCTGCTGGGGTGGTGAAGCCTAAAACAGGTCATCATCATTTAATAATAAACGGCGAGACATTGCCCTCAATGACAACCCCGTTAGGCGGGAGTGTTATGCACTTTGGTGGTGGACAAACCGAAAAGACCCTCACCCTAAGCCCAGGGCAACACACACTTCAGCTAATATTAGGAGATCACCTCCACATGCCACATAACCCGCCCGTTATCTCTGAAAAAATAACGATAACAGTCAAGTGATGGCCTAAACCCTAATCCCCGAATAGAAACACGTATGCTGCACAAGCTCTTGATTCCACAGCAAAACAAAAAATAGCACCGAACCAATGGGTGCGACTCGTGTTTTTTATTTCACTGTGAAATCAATGTGCTACACATCGCCTTGTATTTCTATCCGGGGATTAGGGCTAAGCGGGATAAGGTTAGATCGTGTGAACATGTGCGGGGTCTTGCAATCACGCAGTAGAGAGTCAAGCGGTTAAATGGGTTTTTCTACAGCCTCGTTATGTTCAAAATAGCCCTTGATATTCCGTACGCTTAGTCGTACGCTTAGTCAAGGAGGTACTTATAATGACTATTTTGAATGCTACAGAAGCTCGTTCTAGGCTATACACCCTAATTGATGAGACCACTGAAACTCATCAACCCATTGTAATTACAGGTAAAAGGGGTAATGCAGTCCTCGTTTCAGAAGATGATTGGAACTCTATTGCTGAAACTCTCCACTTGCTCTCTGTTCCTGGAATGAGGGAGTCAATAAAAGAGGGAATGAAGGAAGACCTATCGGAATCTTCTAAGGATCTTGATTGGTGAGTTGGGAATTACTGTACACCAAACAAGCACAAAAAGACGCTAAAAAACTATCCGCGTCTGGGCTAAAGAAAAAGGCTCAGGTACTTCTAGAGGTGATAAAAGAAGATCCATGCCAAATCCCACCGCCATATGAAAAGCTAGTGGGTAATTTATCAGGTGCGTATTCACGAAGAATCAACATTCAACATAGGCTTGTTTATCAAATTTATGAGGAAGAGCATGCCATAAAAATTATTCGGTTGTGGACGCACTACGAGTGAAAGTTGAGGCAAAAGATGAGTACGCTGAGTAGATAATTGGACTCCCTCACTCCTAACGTTCGGGGTAATATTAATGTTCCGACACAAAAATATTAGGAGAGACCAGATGACGAAAAATAACATCAGAGGGCTTTCACCTTATTAGTTCACGCCCATGCTGGACGTACACAAAAAATCCAGCTGACAGTTTAAAATGTCATGGTTTTTGTTATTCGCAAAAAACTGCGCCACTTTAAACTACCGCTGATTTTGTCGTTCAATTTATTAGAGGTCATAGGTGTGAGTGAAGAAATAATTTGGCAGCATGCAGCAGGTGATAAGAATCGCAACTATGCAGATATTTGTCTCAAATGGGGCGTAATCCTGAGCGGCCCTGGGTACGCTGGGCGGTTACCTGATTGCAAAGATCTGCTATTAAAAGATGGGTGGACAAGTAAGAAAGTTACAGATCTTCTAAGGTTCTCAGAGGAAATGAAAAAAGGTGATTTGGTCGTTCTTCGCCTTGGCACAACTGATATTCTTGGAGTTGGGGTTATTGTTGGGGAGTACCAATGGCTTGAGGAGTTTTCAGATATTGATGGATGGGATCTTCATCATGTTCGTCGAGTGCGGTGGTTTTGGACAGGCTTGGAGTCGCCAAAAGTTTTTGATACATATACATTGAAGTTTGGTGATACTACACAACGTTTAGACTCTCTAGAAGTAAAAAAATGGATTGAATCTCTCTCTAAAGATAAAGCTGATGGCGCATTGGCTGTATTGCCAAAATCAGATAAACAAAATGTAGAGTTTGAAGAAATATCTGAGTATCTATTCGACCAAGGAGTATCAAGTAATTCTATTGAGATGCTCATAAGGGAAATAGGTGAGTTAATTCGTATAGCTAAATGGTATTCAAAATATGAGAGTCCATCAGAATTTGAAACGGTTGCATATTTGGTAGTTCCGCTTCTCAGGGCATTGGGCTGGACACCACAGAAAATGGCCGTTGAGTGGTGTAATGTAGATGTTGCGTTATTCAGTCAATTACCAAGAACTGATAACAATCTTAGTATTGTTGTGGAAGCTAAGAAGAAGGGTGGTTCATGTTTAACTGCAAAGTCACAAGCAGAGTCATACGCAAAAGGTAAAGTGAATTGTGAGCGCTTAATAGTGAGCGACGGATTGAGGTATGGAGTGTACCTGAAGGAAGACGAAGAGTTTACACTTTACGCATATTTTAATTTAACCGCACTGAAAAATGATTACCCAGTTTATGACTGCCATGGTGTAAAACAAGCGCTTCAAGCAATGACTCCAGAGTGGAGCCATGAAAAATATAACCGGGTAGCCAAGGGTCTCTAACCCTCGGCCCCCACTCTGCTGAATGCTGAGGTTTTTTGAGCTATGCCATGGGTCTTTTCTGGTGATGCTACGGGCAATCACTGATCTAAAGTGTGCTCTGAGCCTCGTCATGCCTCTCACTTTGGTGCGTAGACTGCGGCATTGTCGCCAGTAGGCCATGCGAGCTTTGCGCCTGATCCAGATCAACGCAGCGTTGATAGCCACTGGCGATACTAAAGTAGTTAATCGCGCTGCTGCATCCCTGCAATCATGGTATTCGTACTTCCCTATACATCAGCCAATAGAGCCGATAGCGGCGCACTTCGCTTCGATCATTATCGGCTAATAAAATAACGATGGACTCCTTGTAGGTACTCATGCCGACAAAAAGTATATTGGGTTGTGTTATGTTGATCTCCAATCCTGTTAATGGATAGCTAACCCTTCAGTTATGGCGCTGGCTGTATTGTCGCTAACCCAACTAGGACGGAGGTCGGCACCTTTGCAGGGAAGGGGGAATTATTATGTCTAGGCTTCGTAGAAACAAAGAATAAATCACATAAATGATCAATCGAAAGCACATTCACACACACATCGCACTAATAGGCATACTTTTGCTTATCGGTCAGTTTGGTGTGCTTGTTCACTCTGCGGAGCATCCGTTTCATGCTCAAGAGCAATCATGTCAACTGTTTTTACAGTGTGAGAAGTCAGGAAATGGGCTGGTTTTTCATGCCCTACCACTCTCGGTTATTGCTGGTCATAGTCTACCCTCCACCCAGATAGTCACTCTCTGCTTATCCGCACCGAAAACGGCTTGTCATATACGCGCGCCACCCTCTTTCTCGTAAGAAAATAAATACTTTTTTAATCGCCACAAGCCTTTTTCTTGTGGCTAATATTTTCGTTTACGAGAGAGATACTCATGCATAAAACATTACTTATGGCTGCCATAACAGCCACACTATTTAATTCAAATATGGTCTTTGCCGAGAGTGAAACCGACTCCATAAAACAACAATTAGATGCACTAAAAAAAGATTATGAGCAACGCATTCAGGCATTAGAAGCCAGACAGCTCAAGAGAGACAGCAATCTAAAAAAAGTTAAGGTTAAATCGGCGCTGACCAACACCTCGCGGCCTGTGTCTACGGGCAGCAATACATTTAACCCGGCCATCAGTTTGATTTTGGATGGTCGTTATGCCCGTTTTGATAACGGTCCAGAAAACTATGAATTACCAGGTTTTGCCCTCGCTGGTGAAGCAGGCTTAGGTGAAAAAGGGTTATCTATTGGTCATAGCGAGCTGATTATAAGTGCCAACATTGATGATAAATTTTACGGCAAAATGACACTCGCCCTTGCTGAACATGAGGGGGCAACAGAAGTTGAGCTGGAAGAGGCCTTTATACAGGCGCTAGGGCTAGGCAATGGCATGACGGTAAAAGCAGGTCGCTTTTTTTCAGCAATAGGTTATCTCAATAAGCAACATGCGCACTATTGGGATTTTGCCGATGCGCCGTTGATTTACCGTGGTCTGTTTGGTAATCAACTGATTGATGATGGCCTGCAATTTACTTATATCGCCCCCACCGATACCTTTTTACAATTGGGCGCAGAAGCCCTTAGTGGCAGTCGCCACCCCGCATCAGGCAGGACAAATGGCATAGGCGCATGGACTGCCTTTGCGGATATAGGAGGTGATATTGGCATTGAACACAGTTGGCAGTTGGGTTTGAGCCATTGGCAGGCAAATGAGATAGAGGGTCGAGAAAGTGGTGGTCATGCGGCTCATGGCGGTGCGGCAGAGACCCCCTCATTTACCGGTGATAGCAAAATAAACGCACTGGATCTGGTCTATAAATGGGCACCTAATGGCAATCCAAAGAACCAGAGTCTCAAATTACAGTTTGAATATTTTGACCGCAAGGAAAACGGAACAGTGTCCATGCTTAATAGCGGGCCTCCTGTAGAGACAACAAGCTATGACGGTCATCAAAAGGGCTGGTATGCACAAGCAATTTACCAGTTTAAACCGCAATGGAGAGCGGGATTGCGTTATGACCAGCTAGACAGTAATAGCACAGGTTCAGACGTTGCTGTATTAGGCGAAGCAGGGCTGGATAATGAAGGCCATACACCCAAACGAACCAGTGCCATGCTGGAGTGGTTGCCCAGTGAGTTTAGTCGGGTGCGTCTGCAATACAATCGGGATGATAGTTATGAAAAAACCGATAATCAGCTTTTGTTGCAATACACCATGAGTCTTGGCAGTCACGGCGCACACCAGTTTTAGGGGGAAACAGCATGTTCTATCAAGGTGAAAAAAGTGTTTGGCTCGGTGTTTTGCTATTGTCGCTGTGTTCCAATGCAGCTTATGCCCAAATCAATGTATTCGCTTGTGAGCCTGAATGGGCCGCACTCACTCAGGAGTTGGGTGGCAGTGCGGTCAAAGTTTACAGTGCCACCACCGCCCAGCAAGACCCGCATCATATACAGGCACGCCCCAGTCTGATTGCCAAGGTACGCCGTGCCGATCTGCTGGTGTGTACGGGAGCGGAGTTGGAGGTTGGTTGGTTGCCCTTGTTATTGCGTAGATCCGGCAATGGCAATATTCAGCCCAATCGCCCAGGCCACTTCATGGCGGCTGATCATATAACCCTGCTTGAAAAACCAGCCGTGCTGGATCGCAGTCTTGGCGATATTCACGCAGCGGGCAATCCGCACTTTCATTTTGACCCCTACCGCATCTTGCAAATTGCTAAGGCACTCACGACTAGGATGGCAAAAATTGATCCTGCCAACAACGACCTTTACCAGAAAAACGGGCTAGATTTTTCCCGCAAGTGGAGTCAGGCGATTACACAATGGGAGCAGCAATTTCGAGCATTGCGAGGCAGGCGTATTGTCGTCAGCCATAATAGCTGGGTCTATCTGGAGCAGTGGCTGGGCTTGAAAAAAGTGGCAACACTGGAACCCAAACCGGGTATTCCGCCAAGTAGTACCCATTTGAGCAAAGTGCTTGCCGAGCTAAAGCAAAACCCAGCCGAGATGATTTTGGTTGCGGACTATCAGAGTGATAAATCCGCCCGTTGGTTGGCGCAAAAAACAGCACTTCCTGTCGTTGGTTTGCCCTTTAGTGTTGCCGAAAAAGAGAGTTTAATGCAGTGGTTTGACCGCTTCTTGAATCAGTTGTTGGAGGCTGTACCGTGAGCTTTGAAGGTTTGGAGCTTTCCATCCTTGGGCCGGCATTTATTATCGGCCTGCTGATACTGGCGACCCATGTGCCGCTAGGGCAAGAAGTGCTTAAACGCGGCATTATTTTCATTGATCTGGCGATTGCTCAAATTGCAGGGCTTGGAGTGATTGTAGCCTACCGCTTCGGCTGGGAAGCACACGGCTGGGAAGTGCAACTGGTCGCGCTAAGTAGCGCCCTGATTGCAGCACTAGCATTAGGCTGGCTGGAGAAGCACTACCAGCAATTTCAGGAAGCCCTGATCGGTGTCACTTTTATATTGGCAGCAACGGCCAGTATTTTACTGCTGGCAAATAATCCGCACGGTGGCGAATCACTCAAAGATTTATTGGTGGGGCAAATTCTCTGGGTCACCTGGGATCAACTCCTGCCAACAGCTTTGGTGACCGGTTTTGTTTTATTGATTTGGTTTGGTTTTCGACAGCGGTTGAACCATATAGGATTCTACTTGCTGTTTGCATTAGCTGTTACCAGCTCCGTACAGTTAATTGGGGTTTATCTGGTGTTTGCCAGCCTGATTATCCCTGCTCTGGGAAGTGTCGGACACAAAAAAGCATTATTGACCGGGTATGTTATTGGCGGATCGGGTTATGGCCTTGGCCTGATTTTATCTTCGTTACTGGATTTACCCAGTGGAGCCGTTATCGTGTGGAGCCTTGCTTGCATTGCACTTTCATTCAAACTTATCATTATGAAAAATTGGAAGATTGCAGAGTGATACAAAAAGCCTAATCTCGATGGGGTCTAGTCGAAGGGGCCAGATCTTGTAATCATACATTTTACTACTTCACAGTTTATCTCCCACGCTCCAGCGGAAATGCAGATATTGCAGGAGCAACCTATCGGCCCTTCAGACAAGCCCTCGCGGAATTGCCCTTGCCATTCACTAGTCGTTATCATCTACTAATTCAACGGTGTTCGACGGTGATTTCCCTACAGAGGAGTTTCACCTCATGAGTTCACGCCCATGCGGGTCGTACACAAATAGCTCCAGCGGATAATTCAAAGTGACACTCTGACTCTTTTGAGAGCTGCGCGGGAGTGGTAGACTGTCGCCATTCATTTTTACTGGATGGTGGGTAGAATATGGCAGGTCATAGTAAATGGGCGAATATTCGCCACCGCAAGGGCGCTCAAGATGCCAAGCGCGGTAAAATCTTTACCAAACTTATTCGTGAAATCACGGTTGCGGCTAAGGCCGGTGGTGGTGACCCGGCAACTAATCCCCGTTTGCGTACTGCGATTGATAAAGCGCTGGGCCAAAACATGACCCGTGACACGATTGATCGCGCCACAAAACGCGGCAGTGGTGATGTGGATGGTGAAGATTTCGAAGAGATTCTCTATGAAGGATACGGTATCTCCGGTGTGGCGGTGATGGTGGAGTGCTTGAGCGATAATCGTAACCGAACGGTTGCTGAGGTGCGCCACGCCTTTACCAAGCGTGGTGGCAATTTGGGTACTGATGGTTCTGTTGCCTACCTGTTTACTAAGCAAGGTATTTTGAGTTACGCCGCGGGGAGTGATGAAGATAAAATCATGGAGGTTGCGTTGGAGTCGGGTGCCGAGGATGTGCTCAGTCACGACGATGGCTCAATCGATGTAGTGACCACGCCGGAGGATTTTGTTGATGTGAAAGAGGCGATGCGCGCTGCAAATCTGATCGATGATAATTCAGGGATCACCATGACACCCAGCACGACGGTGGTGCTTGAGCTGGCGGAGGCGGAAAAAATTATGGGGCTGATCGATATGCTCGAAGAGCTTGATGATGTGCAAAATGTCTACACTAATGCTGATTTTTCGCAAGAGGTGCTGGCTCAGCTGGAAAGTTGAGTCGGTTGAGGAGTTTATGACCGTTTTACACCGCGTGAGGCCACACTTGTCTGCCCCGATAATCAAACACTATTCGGCACCACGCTAGTATGCGTATTCTTGGGATAGATCCGGGTTCGCGTATTACCGGCTTTGGGGTGATTGAGGTAAAGCAGGGGCGTATTCAGTATGTGACCAGCGGTTGCGTCAGAGTCTCCGGTAGTGATTTTCCTCTGCGCCTTAAAGAGGTTTTTGATGGGGTGCGGCAGATTAGCCAACACTATCAACCCGACTGCATGGCGATTGAAAAGGTGTTTGTACATAAAAATGTCGATAGTGCCCTGAAGCTAGGGCAGGCGCGGGGTGCGGCGATCTGCGCGGTACTTGAGCAGGCGTTGCATGTTTATGAATATGCACCCACTGAGATCAAAAAGTCAGTTGTAGGCAAAGGACGTGCAGCAAAAAATCAGGTACAACACATGGTGACGGTGTTGCTTAACTTACCCGGTGTGCCCCAAGAGGATGCCGCAGATGCACTGGCGGTGGCGCTCTGCCATGCGCATACACACAGCGCGCTGCAACGATTAGGAAAAAACAGATAATGATAGGTCGATTACAGGGTACTTTAATCGCAAAACAACCCCCCGAGTTGTTGCTGGATGTGCAGGGTGTGGGTTATGAAGTCAACGTGCCAATGAGTACGGTTTATCAGCTTCCGGCTCTGGATCAAGCGGTTGTTCTGCATACTCATATGGTGGTTCGTGAGGATGCCCAATTGCTCTATGGTTTTGCCTCACTTGAGGAGCGCGCACTGTTTCGTGCGTTGATCAAGGTGAACGGTGTCGGTGCTAAATTGGCGTTGACTATTCTTTCGGGCATTGCGGCTGATGATTTTGTGTGTTGTGTGCGTGATGAAGATGCCGCCACGCTGGTGCGCTTGCCGGGCATCGGCAAAAAAACCGCCGAGCGGCTGATTATTGAAATGCGAGACCGTTTTAAGGATTGGCATGGCGGTGACCTCGAGTCGGCAGGCGACGGTGCTCATTCAGCCACACTTGCCCCCTCTGTAGAAGACCCGGCTAAAGAGGCGCTCTCGGCGTTGATTGCGCTAGGTTACAAGCCTCAGGAGGCGAGTCGCCTTATCCGATCACTTGATACCGATGGCAAGTCCAGTGAGGATATTATTCGAGCATCGCTGCAATCGTCGGTGAAGAAGTGATCCATCATGATTGAGACCGATCGCCTGATTAGCGCGGCTCCAAAAGTCAATGAAGAGGAGCGGGTGGATCGCGCTATTCGCCCGGTAAAGCTGGCCGATTATGTGGGACAGCCTGTGGTGTGTGAGCAGATGGAGATTTTCATCTCCGCAGCCAAGGGGCGCGCAGAGTCCCTCGATCATGTTTTGATTTTTGGCCCACCCGGGCTGGGAAAAACCACCCTCTCCAATATTATTGCCAGTGAGATGGGGGTGCATATTCGTCAAACATCGGGGCCGGTGCTGGAGCGCCCTGGTGATCTGGCGGCGATGCTGACAAACCTTGAACCCCATGATGTGCTCTTTATTGATGAGATTCATCGCCTTTCGCCCATTGTGGAGGAGATTCTCTACCCCGCTATGGAGGATTTTCAGCTCGATATTATGATCGGCGAAGGGCCAGCAGCGCGCTCAATTAAGCTGGATCTGCCGCCCTTTACGCTGGTGGGGGCAACGACCCGCGCAGGACTGCTCACTTCACCACTGCGGGATCGTTTTGGAATTGTGCAGCGCTTAGAGTTCTATTCGGTTAAGGATCTCTCGCACATTGTGGGTCGCTCGGCGGCTATTCTGGGCATTGAGATGGCCCCGGAAGGCGCGGCTGAAATTGCCAGACGCTCCCGGGGAACCCCTCGAATCGCCAATCGGCTACTGCGCCGGGTACGTGATTATGCTCAGGTGAAGGGTGATGGGACCATCGATAAATCAGTGGCGCAGCTGGCCTTGGGTATGCTGGATGTGGATGATGAGGGCTTTGATATGATGGATCGAAAGCTGATGCTGGCGATTATCGAAAAGTTTGAAGGCGGCCCGGTGGGGCTGGACAACCTAGCGGCGGCCATTGGCGAAGAGCGCGGTACGATTGAGGATGTTTTGGAACCCTATCTAATACAGCAGGGTTTTATTATGCGCACACCCCGTGGGCGTATTGTTAGCCGTGCGGCCTATCTCCATTTTGGCCTGTTGCCGAACCGAGAGTTTGCGGTGGATGGGCGTGATGGTAGCAACTAAAAAGAGAGCACTATATGATAAGGGTTAATTTACTCTTCGAGATGAGTTTGGAGATTTTTAATGGCAACTGATATGTCATTTGTTCACCTGATTACCCAGGCCAGTGTGGTGGTGCAGCTGGTTATGTTGCTACTGCTGCTGGCATCGGTGATGTCATGGTTTATTATTTTTCGCAAGGGGCAGTCGATTCGGAATGCACAGCGAGAAGCTAAGCGTTTTGAAGATCAATTCTGGTCGGGTAGTGACATTACCCAGCTCTACAAAGAGCTCTGTAAAAATGATAAAAACAGCGGCATGGCGGCCATTTTTGAAGTGGGTTACCGTGAGTTTATGCGCCAAAAAAGCCAATCAGGGAGTAATCCCGAAGCAGAGCTTGAAGCGTGCCAACGCCGTATGCGAGTGGTGCTCTCGCGTGAGCTGGATGAGCTGGAGTCGCAGTTACCCTTTCTAGCTACGGTCGCCTCAACCAGCCCCTATGTTGGCCTGTTTGGTACCGTCTGGGGGATAATGAACTCCTTTCGGGCGCTGGGTTCTGCCAATAATGCCACGCTGGCGATGGTTGCGCCGGGTATCGCTGAGGCGTTGATTGCCACCGCACTGGGGCTGTTCGCTGCCATTCCGGCAGTTATTGCATACAACCGTTATGTTAATCAGGTTGATCGTGTCAATAACCAGTATGAAAACTTCCTTGAGGAGTTCTACTCGCTGTTGCATCGACAGGCGTATAACTCATGAATGCAGGCCCTTCTCGCAAACCGATAAAACGTCGGGCGATGGCCGAAATTAATATCGTCCCCTACATCGATGTGATGTTGGTGTTGCTGGTCATTTTTATGATTACCGCACCCTTGCTTGCACAGGGAGTGAAGGTTGAGCTTCCCCAGGCGAGTGCGGAGTCGTTGCCGCCGGATGAGAGTGTGCCGCTGGTTTTAACCATTGATCATCAGGGGTTGTACTACCTGAGTGTGGGCGACGAAGAGGAGGCGGTGGATGCCGATGTGATGATGGCTCGCGTTGCCGCCGTGTTGCGTCGCAATCCGCAAACGCCGGTTATGGTACGGGGTGATCGTGATGCCAGCTATGGTGATGTGGTGCGAGCCATGACACGCCTGCAAGCGGCGGGCGCACCGAGCGTTGGCCTTGTAACCGAGTCAGATAATTAACCATGTGGAGTGAAATTAAAAAACATCCGCTGCTTTTTATTGGCTCTCTGTTGATGCATTTTGTTCTTGCCGGGCTACTACTTTACGGTGTCGAGATTGAAAGCCCAATGCCCAAGCCTGAGGCCGTCACGGTGGTTCAGGCGATGGTGGTTGATGAGGAAAAAATCCAACAGGAGTTACGTAAGCTTGAGGCGTTTGATAAGGATAAACAGCAGCAGGCGCAAGCGGCAGAGCAGCGGCTGGCAGAGCAGAAGCGCTTGGCAGATGAGGCAGAGCGGAAACGAAAAGTGGAAGAGCATCGCCTGAAAGAGGCTGAGGCCAAGCGCAAACAAGAGCAGCAAGCGGCTCGCAAGGCAGAACAGAGCCGCAAAGAGGCAGAGAAGAAGCGCCAGGCCGAGGAGTCTGCTCGAAAAGCAGCCGAACAGCAGCGCCATACTGAGGCGTTACGCGCTAAAGAGGCGGCGCTGGAGCAGCAGCGAGTCAAAGAAGCGCAGCGTATTGAAGATGAAAAGAGGCGAGCAGCCGAACAGCGCCGCCTCGCCGAGGAGGCCGAGCGCCAGGCCGAACTAGCGGCGCAGCAAAAAGAGCAACAACGTCGTGAGGCAGAAGAGCAGGCGCGCCGCGCGGCTGAGGCGCAGCGCATGCGCCAACAGTTGGAAGCAGAGCAGCAGGTTCTGGCTGCTGAGCGGAGTAAAAAAGTACAAAATGAAGTGGATCGTTATAAACTGCTGATTGCTCAAAAAGTTGAGAGTAAATGGCGAAAACCGGCCAGTATTGCAGATAATCTGGCTTGTGAAGTGTTGGTTAAGCTGATACCGGGCGGTGGTGTGGCGATGGTGCAGATTGTAAAAAGCAGTGGTAATCTGGTGTTTGACCGCTCCGTTGAGGTGGCGGTGCGAAGTGCCGAGCCGCTGCCGTTACCCGCTGATGCCACCATGTTTGAACATTTTCGTGAAATTCGTTTTCTATTTGACCCACAAGAGTAACCAAATTTACCGTGATGAATAGTCTGACAAAAGTATTTTCCTATCTGGCGTTGATGTCGTTCCTGCTCGTAGCCACCTCGCAGGCTCGTGCGGCCATGACCATTGAAATTACCCAGGGAGTGAGTGGCGCACTGCCCATTGCCGTGGTTCCCTTCGGTCTGGCACCCAATGTGGTTCTCTCCCAGGATGTCTCTGCTATTGTGCAGGCCGACCTGATTCGCAGTGGCCGCTTTAAATCGGTGAGTGAGAAGGACTTTATCACCCGCCCCCACGAGGGGCATGAGGTGAACTTTGGTGACTGGCGGCTGTTAGATGTCCCCTATCTGCTTATCGGCAAGGTGAGTAGCCGCGAGGCAGGTTACTTTGATATTCAGTTTCAGCTATTTGATGTCTTCAAATCTGAGCAGATGGAGGGGGTTATTCTGCGTAATGTGACCGAGGATCGCTTGCGCGGTGCCGCCCACCAGATCAGCGATTTGGTTTATGAGGTGTTGACCGGTGAAAAAGGGGCCTTTAGTACCCGTATTATGTATGTGGTTGCAGAGCCTAAGCCGGGTAATCGCAGTTTATACTCATTGCAGGTTTCAGATATTGATGGCTACGACCCACAAAAAATATTGACCTCCAGTGAACCGATCATGTCACCCTCATGGGCACCCAACGGTGAGTGGGTCGCTTATGTCTCGTATGAGAGCAATGGAAGTTCGGCCATTTTTGTTCAGGAGGTGGCCACCGGCCAGCGGCGCATGGTTAGCAACCAGCAGGGGATTAACGGTGCCCCCGCGTGGTCCCCCGATGGCAAACAGTTGGCATTGACCCTTTCCAAGGGGACGAACCCCGATATTTACATCTTGGACTTGGCATCGAACAAATTACAACGTATAACAAAGAACTATGCGATTGATACGGAGCCGAGTTGGGCACCGGATGGGGAAAGTATCGTCTTTACATCGGATCGCGGGGGGAATCCACATATTTATCAATATCACCTCTCCGATAAAACCATCAAGCGCGTGACGTTCGAAGGGCGCTATAATGCGCGTGCCTCATTTTCGCCAGATGGTAAGTTGTTAACCTTTATTCACCGGCCTAATAAAAAATTTAATGTGGCGGTGATGGAGATGGCAACCGGAGCAGTACAGATTTTAAGTGATGGGCGATTGGATGAATCTCCCAGCTTTTCTCCGAATGGAAGCATGATTATCTATGCAACAGAAGATCGCTATAGTGGTGTGTTGGCAGCGGTTTCAGTTGATGGAAGTGTAAAACAGCGTTTGGCAATGCAGGAGGGTGATATTCGTGAGCCTGCATGGGCACCCTTTAATAATTAATTAGAAAGCTTGAGGAGAATATGATGAAGCGTGTGTTGTTGGGGTTGTTGTTAGTTGGGTCTGGTGGATTGGTGGGTTGTAGCTCGACGGGTGATACCTCGGACGAGGCAGTAAATCCAGATTTGATCGTGATGGAAGAGGAGAAGCCAGAGGTTGTGGACGATGCATCCACATCGGCAGCGAGCCGTGCAAATAGTGCAGATAGCGAAAAACTGAATGCTCAAAAGGCGGTTGCCACCTATACGGGTCATCCGCTTGATAACCCTGCTAGCCCGTTGGTCCGTAAAGTGGTCTATTTTGATTTTGATCAAAGTGCCATCAACGACGAGGATAAAGTGACCTTGAATGCCCATGCAGACTACCTGATCGCTAACCCTGCCGCCCATGTTCGCCTAGAAGGGCACGCTGATGAGCGCGGCACTCGTGAATACAATGTGGCATTGGGCGAGCGCCGTGCTGGTGCGGTGAAACGCTACCTGACCCTTAAGGGTGTTGCGGCTTCCCAGCTTAATATGATCAGCTATGGTGAAGAGCGACCTGCTAAAAGAGGGCATGACGAAGGCTCTTGGGCGCTTAACCGCCGTGTTGAACTTGTCTATACCAAGCGTTAATTGAGGTTGCGGGTGGATCTATTTAAACGTCGATTGCGAACAGGAAGCGCTTTACTTGCTGTGGTTTTTTCGGGCGCTCTGTTTGCAGATGTGCCAGTGGTTGATCTAACCGCTAAGCCACAGCAACAAGCGGCTGTCTACGTTGCAAAGCCGCTGAGTATGGAGCAGCGACTAAGCCTGCTTGAGCGCAAGCTGGATAATGATGCGTTGATTGATCTTTACCAGCGGCTAGATGCCTTGCAGCTCGAGGTGCAACAACTTCGTGGTGAGCAGGAGCAGCAACAGCACGGTATTGAGGGTATTAAACAGCGCCAGCGGAGCCTCTATATCGACCTTGATCAGCGTATTAGTAACCTGCAAAAAAGTCTCAAACAGTTGTCTTTGCCAGCAGCAGCTGTGGGTGATGCCACGGCGGTAGTGCTGCCTGTAGATGCGTCGGATGTGTCGGCTGATCCTGTTACTGAACAGGATGCGGTGTCGGGCAACACGCTCTCTGTGGAGGCGGGGGTGGGTGTGATTGCACCTCTGCCAGTGCCGGTAAATGGTGTAGAGGTTGTCGATGAAGGGGGCGCTGTGGTGGATTCAACAGCCACTAAGCCACCGGAGCCGATCAACCCACTGCAAGAGCAGTCTGACTATCAGAAGGCACTCGACTTGCTGATGGCGGGCAATTATGAGCAGGCGATCAGTGCATTCTCCTCATTTTTGCAGCGTTATCCCAAGGGCGAGTACCAGATGAATGCTCAATATTGGCTGGGTGAGGCCTACTATGTAAGCCGCCTTTTTGATCAGGCGATTGAGTCATTTTCTCAGGTGATTGCAGACAGCTCTGCCCGCAAACGTCCTGACGCAATGCTCAAGAGTGGTTACAGTTTATATGAGCAAAAACGCTGGAGTGAGTGTCGCGAGATACTGCAACAGTTGGTTGATGAGTACCCACAAAGCAGCGCCGCAGGCTTGGCTGAGCAGCGCTTGCAGATGTTGCGTGCGGCTAATTTGTAAAAGCTAACTTACACCCCTCTTCTGGGGTGTCTTTCCATCGTATTGAGTGATTGTGTATGAGTTCTCTTCGCATCAGTGAAATTTTTGTTTCACTACAGGGTGAATCCCGCAGTATCGGTTTTCCAACGGTTTTTATTCGCCTAACCGGTTGCCCACTTCGTTGCCACTACTGTGATACACCATATGCTTTTCAGGGTGGTGAGCAGATAACGCTGGGTGAGATTGTCGAGCGGGTAGCGGCATCTCATGTTCATCACGTCTGTGTGACTGGCGGCGAGCCGTTGGCACAAAAAGGGGTTCTGGCACTGTTAGGCCTGTTGTGTGACAAGGGCTATGAGGTCTCTCTTGAGACCAGCGGTGCTATTGATGTGAGTGATGTTGATCGTCGTGTGATCAAGGTGATGGACCTTAAAACACCCGCCTCCGGTGAGATGGAGAAAAACCTTTATGAAAACATCTCCTTTCTGACTCCCCAAGACCAAGTTAAGTTTGTTATCTGTAACCGTGAGGATTACCAGTGGGCAAAGGAGATTGTGCTACATCATGACCTTCCTGCTTGTTGTGAAATACTTTTTTCCCCCAGCTTTTCCCAGCAACCGCCTGCTGAGTTAGCGCAATGGATTATTGATGACCACCTTCCGGTTCGCTTTCAAATGCAGCTGCACAAAATTCTCTGGGGGGAGGCTGAGGGGCGATGAGTAAAAAAGCGGTCATATTGCTTTCTGGAGGGCTGGATTCAGCCACTGTTTTGGCTATCGCACAGGATCAGGGTTATGAGTGCTATGCGCTGAGCTTTCGCTATGGGCAGCGTCATGAGAGCGAGCTAGTGGCAGCAGCCGGTATTGCCAAACAACAAGGTGTTGTCCAACACCTTATTATTCCTCTCGATTTTGCCGGTATTGGTGGTTCAGCGCTGACTGATCATACGATTGAGGTGCCTCTCTCTTCGTCAGAAGGTATTCCCGTTACCTATGTTCCCGCACGCAACACCATCTTTCTCTCTTACGCCCTAGGGTGGGCCGAGGTGCTTGAGGCTGATGATATCTTTATCGGTGTGAATGCGGTGGATTATTCGGGATATCCCGATTGTCGGCCTGAGTTTATGGCGGCATTTTCAGCGATGGCAAACCTCGCGACGAAAAGAGCGATAGAGGGCGACCCTATAACGCTTCACACACCTCTGCTTGAGTTGAGTAAAGGCGATATTATTCGTAAAGGGGTGGCGCTAGGTGTTGATTATGGGGTGACGGTTTCATGTTACCAGGCGGATGAGGGTGGGGATGCTTGTGGTGTCTGTGACTCATGTCGTCTGCGAAAACAGGGTTTTTTCGATGCGGGTGTCAGTGATCCGACGCGTTATAAAGAGTTATAGATCAACTTTCTCGTCCAGCGAGCAGATGTCGCGTACCGTAACACTGGTGAGCATCTCGTCGAAGGCGGCACGGATCGGCTTGAAGTGTTGGTGCAGGGGGCAGGGTTGGTCATCATTGCATTGCCCAAGGCCATAGACACACTCTTTTGATTCGGCCGCAGTGGGTCCCTCGACCACTTCCAGCGCCTCACTGATAGGGCGTGTCATCGCCTCGGCTCGAATGGTAAATCCACCGCCCCAGCCTTTGCGCGATTCGACAAACCCGTGTTTGGCGAGGTTATTAAGGATTTTGCCCAGGTAGTTGGCGGGAATGTCGGTTGCGGTGGCAATATCTTGACCCGAAATCCACTCGCCTTGGTTTCTTACCAGGTGACCGAGAATCTGTAGGGCGTGCTTTCCAGTGCGGCTTATCATCTTAGGCTATTAACTCATGGGATTATGGATTAAGAGTCTACCACTCTCTAATTGTGTTTACCAATAGCTTGGTGCGCATGTTTTACACGAGTGCGCACCCTGCCTGAGAGTGGGTTTAGCGGTTATCCAGTACTGGAGCGAGAAACCGCCCGGTATGGGAGTGCGTTTGTGCCGCTACCTGTTCTGGTGTGCCGGCAGCAATGATGGTTCCGCCCTTATCTCCCCCTTCTGGCCCGAGGTCGATCACCCAGTCTGCTGTTTTGATCACATCGAGGTTGTGCTCGATAACGACGATGGTGTTGCCGTGCTCTTTGAGTCGTACCAATACCTTGAGTAGTTGGGCGATGTCATGAAAGTGCAGCCCTGTGGTGGGTTCATCCAAAATATAAATTGTTTTGCCGGTATCTCGTTTAGATAGCTCACGTGAAAGCTTAACCCGCTGCGCTTCACCTCCTGAGAGGGTGGTGGCGCTCTGCCCCAGTCGAATGTAGCTTAGCCCCACATCCATCAAGGTTTGCAGTTTTCGTGCAACGGAAGGGATGGCATCAAAAAATTCACGGGCATCCTCAACGGTCATTTCGAGGATCTGGTTGATGTTTTTCCCTTTATAGGTGATATCTAATGTTTCGCGGTTATAACGCTTCCCTTTGCAGGCATCGCAAGGGACGTAGATATCGGGCAGGAAGTGCATCTCCACCTTGATCATGCCATCCCCCTGGCACGCCTCACAGCGCCCCCCTTTAACGTTAAAGCTGAAGCGTCCCGGCGTATAGCCTCGGGCGCGTGACTCCTGAGTGCCTGCCAGCAGTTCGCGAATAGGTGTGAAGAGTCCTGTATAGGTGGCCGGGTTGGAGCGAGGGGTGCGGCCAATGGGCGACTGGTCAATATCGACCACTTTGTCGAGATAATGCAGGCCTTCGATTGAGCTATATTTTGCCGCTGTCATTTCGGCACGGTTGAGGCTGTTAGCCAAGAGCGGATAGAGGGTGCGGTTAATCAGAGTCGATTTTCCTGAGCCGGAAACTCCAGTGATGGCGGTCATGATGCCCAGTGGAATCTCCAGGTCAACCGATTTAAGGTTGTGACTCTGGGCACCAAACAGTTGCAGGCAACGATCGGGGTCGAAAGGTTTGCGCTCTTCTGGAATCGCAATTTTCAATTTTCCGGAGAGATATTGGCCGGTGATGGAGTTGGGGTTATCCATCACCTCTTGTGGTGTGCCTTGGGCGATGATATTGCCGCCATGTACGCCGGCACCCGGTCCAATATCGAGTACGTGGTCTGCCAGCAGAACCGCCTCCTCATCATGCTCGACCACAATCACAGTATTACCTAGGTCACGCAGATAGGTGAGGGTGTTGAGCAGTCGCTCGTTATCCCGCTGGTGCAGGCCGATGGAGGGCTCATCCAATACATACATTACCCCTACCAGGCCCGCGCCGATTTGACTGGCTAGGCGAATCCGTTGCGCTTCGCCACCGGAGAGGGTATCGGCGCTGCGATCCAGCGAGAGATACTCTAGTCCAACATTAACCAGAAACTTAAGGCGCAGATTGATCTCATTGACGATTTTGTCGGCAATTTCACCTTTGCGCCCGGGGAGTGTCAGCTGCTCGAAGAAATCTTGCGCAGCCCCAATGGGCATTTCAGTCACTTCAGGGAGTGTGGAGCGGGCAATAAACACATTCCGCGAGGCCAGCGATAACCGGCTCCCCTTGCACGCAGGGCAGGAGTGGCTGTTAAGGAATTTGGAAAGCTCTTCGCGTACTACGTTGGAGTCGGTCTCTTTATAACGGCGCTCCATGTTGTTAATCACCCCTTCAAAAGGGTGCTCACGGATGGTTTTTTTGCCGCGCTCGCCCTGGAATTTGAAGCTGATAATTTCATCACTACTGCCGTATAAAACAATATTTTGTATCTTTTCGGGAAGCTCTTGAAAGGGAAGCTCAATATCAAAATCAAAGTGCTCGGCAAGGGAGGTCAGCATACTGAAGTAGTAGCCATTGCGGCGATCCCAGCCACGGACAGCACCCCCCGGCAGGGAGAGGGTGGGAGAGCTAACGACTTTGGCGGGATCAAAAAACTGCTTTACACCCAAGCCATCACAATCGGGGCAGGCACCCGCCGGGTTGTTGAAAGAGAACATGCGCGGTTCAAGCTCGGTGAGGCTAAAGCCACACTGCGGGCAGGCGAAGTTGGCAGAGAAGAGAATCTCCTCTTTATCCTCATCCATGTAAGCGATACGAGCCAGGCCATCGGCTAGATTCAGTGCGGTTTCGAACGATTCAGCCAGGCGCTGCTTAAGGCCATCACGCACTTTGAAGCGATCAACCACCACCTCAATGGTATGTTTTTTGTGCAGCTCAAGTGGTGGTACATCGTCGAGTTCAAGAATTTCGCCATTGATTCGGGCGCGAATAAAGCCGTTGGCACGCAGCTCGGCCAAGGTATTAAGGTGTTCGCCTTTTCTGGCTTTAACCACCGGCGCGAGCAGCATTAACTTAGCGCCCTCAGGTAGTGTAAGTGCTTGGTCAACCATCTGGCTGACGGTCTGTGCCTCCAGTACATTGCCGTGTGTCGGGCAGCGCGGTTCGCCAGCCCGTGCAAACAGCAGGCGTAGGTAGTCATAAATCTCGGTCACAGTGCCCACGGTTGAGCGCGGATTATGCGAGGTGGTTTTCTGCTCTATGGAGATCGCCGGTGAGAGACCTTCGATATGGTCCACATCGGGCTTCTCCATCATCGAGAGAAACTGGCGAGCATAACTTGAAAGTGACTCCACGTAGCGGCGCTGCCCCTCGGCGTAGATGGTGTCAAATGCCAGGGAAGATTTGCCGGAGCCTGATAACCCGGTAATTACAATCAGCTTGTTGCGGGGTAGTTCTAGGTCAATATTTTTCAAATTGTGAGTGCGCGCACCCTGAATCTTGATAATTTCCATCGGTTATTTTCGCAATGTCGGAGAACCTGCTACTATACGGCTTTTTTACGCCCTTGGGTAAATTCAGAGTTGGAATTTTTGTGAAAAAGCACGAACAAGAGATACAAATTGATGCCATGACCTCTCTCGAAAAGAGGGCGGTCTCCTCGTTGGCCAGTATTTACGCACTGCGTATGCTGGGTCTGTTTATGATTTTGCCGGTATTTGCGCTGTATGCAGAGCAACTTGAAGGCGTTACACCGTTTATGGTGGGGCTGGCGATCGGTATTTATGGTCTAACCCAGGCTATTTTGCAGATTCCCTTTGGTATGCTTTCAGACCGCTTCGGTCGCAAGCCGATGATCATTCTTGGTCTGGTGATTTTTGCGATAGGCAGTGTTATCGCGGCGATGTCAGATTCGATCTATGGCGTTATTCTAGGGCGAGCCATCCAGGGTGCAGGGGCGATTGCGGCGGTGATCATGGCGCTTACCTCAGATTTGACCCGCGAGGAGCACCGTCTGCGAGCCATGGCCGTTATCGGTATGAGTATCGGCATGTCATTTGCCTTCTCTTTGGTGCTTGGCCCAGTACTGAATCAATGGATTGGTGTTGATGGTATCTTCTGGTTAACTGGAGTGATGGCGATTCTGGCGATTGTGGTGCTATTGGCGATTGTGCCAACGCCCGCCAAGAGCCGCTTTCACCGCGATACCGAGCCGGTACCCGCGCTATTCAAGAGTGTACTGAAGGATAAGCAGCTGTTGCGTCTAGACTTCGGTATTTTGGTTCTGCACACCATGTTGACGGCTACGTTTGTGGTCACACCGTTGGCGCTACGAGATTTTGGTGGGTTGGAATCCACGGATCATTGGTATGTCTATTTCCCTGTGTTAGTGCTGGCGCTGGGTTTAATGGTGCCGTTTATCATCATCGCAGAGAAGAAGCGCAAGATGAAGCAGGTGTTCGTCGGCGCGGTGGCCGCGTTGGTGGTTGCCCAGTTGCTGCTGGTGTTTGCCCATCAAAGCCTCTATGGCATTGTCGCCGCGCTGCTGATCTTTTTTATCGCCTTTAATACTCTGGAGGCATCACTCCCTTCGCTGGTGGCTAAAACCGTTAAACCAGACCGAAAGGGAACGGCAATGGGGGTTTACTCCAGTTCGCAATTTTTTGGCGCTTTTATCGGTGGTGCGCTGGGCGGTTGGTTGCACGGTGCATTTGGTATGGAAGCGGTCTTTGCAATGTGTGCCACAATGGGCGTGTTGTGGCTGATTGCGGCCGCAACCATGCAGAACCCCAGCTATCTGAGTAGTTATATGGTGCGTGTCGGGGATGTGGATGAAGCCCGTGCCGCGCAATTAACCGAACAGATGGCCGCGATCAAAGGGGTTACCGAGATTAATATTCTCACGGAAACAGGTGTTGCCTACTTGAAGGTAGACCTGCATACTCTGGATCGTGAGGGGTTATTAAAATTTGCCGTAGACGATGGGTAAGCGAGGCATTATCATGGCAAATTATTCGGGCACTGGCCCTGTGAGTTATCCGGGCACTGGCCCTAATTGCAAAAATGGGGAGATAGCGTAATGGCAAGAGGTGTTAACAAGGTTATTTTGGTGGGTAACCTGGGAAAAGACCCCGAGGTACGTTATATGCCAAGTGGTGGTGCCGTTGCCAATGTGACCATCGCAACTTCCGAGAGCTGGAAGGATAAACAGACCGGTGAACAGCGAGAGCGCACCGAATGGCACAATGTGGTTTTTTATAACCGCCTGGCTGAAATTGCTGGTGAGTACCTAAGGAAAGGTTCGCAAGCCTATATTGAAGGGAGCCTGCGCACGCGCAAATGGCAGGATAAGAGCGGTCAGGATCGTTATAGCACAGAGATTATTGCCAGTGAGATGCAGATGCTAGGTAGTCGTGGTGGTGCGAGTGGTGGTTATGATAACCAGGCTCAGCAGCAAGGTGGTTACAATCAAGCTCCAGCACAACAAGCGCAAGGCGGCTACAATCAGGCCCCTGCTCAGTCGCAACCACAAACTCAAGCACCCGCACAACAGAGCGCTCCGCCGCAACAAGCACCTCAGCAGGGTGGCCAAGCTGCTCCACAGAAGAGTGGTAATGATTTCGGCAACTTTGATGACTTTGATGATGACATCCCCTTTTAAAAGAGTCTCTGATTAAGTCTGTTGAATCGTCTATTAAAGCCCCCTGCAAGCGAAGGCTTCCAGGGGGTTTTGTTATTTACATATGTATGCAGGAGTGGTTATGAGTGAGATCGGTGCGCGGCGAAAAGCTTCGCTGATATTTGCCTTAAAGGCGGGTGGAATTCCAGCTATTATTTTGATGCTGGTCACGGACTTCTTTTTTGCCCTAGCACCGATGGGTATGTGGATGTTTCTGATTTCGCTAACACTGCTAACGGTGTTGGGGATGGTGGCCGCTTTGCAGCCCAACGAGGTCGATATCAAAGATCGGGGGATCTGGTTTGCCCCTTTTGGTTATAGTTTGGCACTATTCTTTATGTTGTCGCTAGCTGGCTATATCGCCTCTGCAAGCGCAGAGGGGGGTATGGGCTACCTCTCAAATCTATCCCCAGCGATCGCTTCGATGCAGGCGAGTATCGGACTGGCACCTAGGAGCCTGCCCGGGAGTAGATAGCCTACTGCGGAAAAGCCACTTTGGCCCATTTTTACGCTCATTTTTGCTAAATATGAACAACTATTTGCCTCAAATGACGAAAAAATGGACTCAAAATGGCTTTCCCTCGCTACGACTTCTATTCTCGGACAAGCTCCTAGAAATTAATTTTTAACGCTTTTCAGTATGACAAACTTTTTGTTGGTACTGACTACTTTGCAGTTACCAAATAGCTTCTTGAGTCTTATGTGATAACCCAAGTGGCGGTTGCCAATAACCCACAGCTCGCCGCCACCCCTAAGCACCTCCAGTGACTGCCTAAACATCTGCCAGGCGATATGACCACTCACCGCGCTATTTTGATGGAACGGTGGATTATTAAGAATAATGTCACTGCTCGCTTTAGCCACCTTTGTCAGAGAGTCCATGACTTCGAACTGAGCCTTTCGTGCGGGGAAGGCGGCTTTAAAGTTCGCTTTGGCAGAGTTGACCGCCATATAGGACTCATCGACAAACAGCAGCTCCGCCTCGGGGTTGTATTGAGCTGCGACCAGACCCACCACGCCATTGCCACACCCCAGGTCAATCACCCTCTTCTGGCCAATATCTTTAGGTAGGTGGGCGAGGAAAAATCGACTGCCGATATCGAGGCTCGCCTGAGAAAAAACATTGGCATGGTTAATGATTGTGAAGTCGGTACCCTCAAGGGTGTAGTGTTTGGGGTAGGGGGTCTCTCCCGCTATGAGTGAGTGATCGGGCTGTGCAAAAACCAGTCGTGCCTTTTTTTGCGCCAGAGAGGTGTGGGTGGGGCCGATGATGCGCTCAAACAGCTTTAGCGTGGAGCGGTGTATCTGTTTGCACATGGCTGATGCGATGATCTGGCTCTTTTCATTGAGTAGAGGCCGCAAGCGGTAGAGCTGATCTTCCAGCATTGCGAGACTTTTGGGTATTTTTATAACGATCAAATCAAATGATTCTGTCGGCCAAGAGAGGCTATCGCAGAGGGTGATCGTGTCAGGGTCAATGCCATTTCCACGTAGATTGGCAAGCGTGCCTTGCTGGGATAGATAGGAGTCACTCAGCGTAGTGGGCTGGTACGCTGACAGTGCCACGGCCAGTGCGCCGAAGTGATCGTTGATCAGCAGCGTGCGTGGCTTCTCTTGGCTCAGCGGCTGCTCGGTAAGGGTATGCAACAGGTACTCATCGGCAGCATCCCAGGCGCGCAGCGGCTCTTGAGTTTGTTTCGGGAATCGGTTTAACAGGAACTGCCCCTGAGGTACCCTGAGCATTGCCATAATAAGGCCACTTTGGTTGTTGCCGAGGGGCTATTATACTCATCTCGCATCCCGGTAAGCGATTTTTTATGACAGGATTATCTATGAAAAGTAATGCCCCTCTCTCTGCATCGCAAGTCCATCTATTATCCCGCTCACTGGCAGATAACGAGTCGGAGCAGTGTTTATCTTATCCGGCGCTGTGTGGTTTTTTGTTTGCGATTGCGAGTGCCCCAGAGAGTATCGCGGAGTCAGAGTGGTTACCGCTGGTGTTTGAGGTTGATGGACATGAAGCCCCGAATAGAGAACAGTTTGAAATTGAGCTGATACGCCAGTTGCTGGCCTCTATCTCTCAACTGGTCGAGGATGGGCTGGTCGAAATTCCCGCCGAGTGTAGGCCGGTGGCAGCAACTATGGATAATTTTCAGCCGGATGCCGCCTTCTCTCAGTGGTGTGTTGGTTTTTTAGGTGCTCATGACTGGCTGGATGAGTTGTGGCTAGAGTACACGCCGGAAGCGATGCGGGATCAGCAAAACACTGCAGTATGGTTGTTGGGCTTTTTTGCCAGTGAGAGCCTAGCGAGAGCCGACTACTCTGAACTAAAAGATCAGAGCTACTGCTTTGAGGAGATGGCTGAACAGGTGTTGGCGTTACACTCGGAGGCGCTACAGCGATATGCTGGATTGGGTCGCTCAATCTTAGTGGCGCTGCAAGAGATAGCCGCGCAACCACCACAGCCAGATGAGGCTCCGCAGAAGATTGGACAAAATGAACTTTGTCCCTGTCATAGTGGACAAAAATTCAAGCGATGTTGTGGATGTTAAGGCGCTGTTACCCGTGGGCGTAAACCGTTTAATCGCTACTGATTAATCGTAGATGGAAGGGTTGATTTTTTGCCTGTGACTTTTCAAATCCAGATGAGAAATCTACCGTCCAGGCGCGGCTGTTAGCGTATTGAAACGGTGTTGAGCTCCAGTAATAGCCCCGTTGGGTATTGGGGAAGTAGTGGCTATCAATGGCGGCCTCGCCCTCGGCATGGTGGCTTTGTGCCAGTGATTTTAACTCGGTTTTCTTGGGTAAACGCCAGTTGCTTCGGCCACACAGCGCTATCTTGTTGAGGTATTGAATATATTGCTGGGTTGAACACGACTTTTGATTGCACCGCCCGCCATTGCCTTCAACTGTATGAGTGTGCTGTGTATGGCGCTGTTTGCCTGTGGTTTTCGCCTCCCATAGCGCATTTTGGGTATTATCTTTTACACAAAACCAGCGCTCGCTCTCGGCATTTATGACTTTGCCGCGCCGATCCGTTTTGTAGAATCTGCCTCGCTCAGTTGAGCTATAAAGTGATTTTTTCTGTACGCGACCCTG
>Ga0256839_1000435_pt1 | contig 54360 bp, 56 predicted proteins | sample 354166metaG_FD_185968 | JGI IMG/M metagenome (GOLD analysis project Ga0256839, IMG submission 185968) | Hydrothermal vent microbial communities from Mid Atlantic Ridge, Atlantic Ocean - 354-166 | ecosystem: Environmental > Aquatic > Marine > Hydrothermal vents | place: Atlantic Ocean: Mid... | reverse complement strand
TTGTCGTATTCGGGGCTATTTATCCACTTGTCGAAAACAAGGGCTGAGTGCATCCGATGCGTTGGCGTTGGTTTTTGCGGGAAAATTACCCCATTTTGATTTAATGGGCTGAGTAGTTACGGAAAAACTTTAGCGTTTTACCTACACTTCCAGACAGATAATCCAGTTCGAGCGATAAAAGGTCTATTCGAGCTTTTCTTTGCTCCTTCTGATTTGTTGGTTGTTTGGTTCAAGCGCTGGTCAGGGAACTTGTTCCCGCCTTGTAGCAGCAGCGACTCCGGTTATTCGTAACCATGTTTTGCAGGCATCCACGAGATGCTGGTGCTTCAAGGGTAGGTTGCCTCGCGGCCTTTGTCTTCGGACTGGATTATCCCCTTCTTTCCCTCCGTTTCCATGTTCACCTTTTCATGCCTGCTCTATTGAGCGACGCGTACCATCGCTACGGTTATCATTTAACGACCGATTCACAGATCAGGCGAATCGGCGTATGTTACCGATCGGATCGAAATTAGATTGGAGACAATCAGTGAACGACTATGCGGCGTCAGTCTTGTCGAAGCTGGAAATGGTGGATCGGTTCGAAGCGTTGGCCGAGGCAACACGCTTGCGCATACCTGAATTGACAGGGTTGCGTGAGACGGTAATCGAACAGTATCAGCGCCTGCGCGATGCGCCTGATACGCGCAAGACGCACCTGTTTGGCGGGCGCTATGAAAATATCTATATCGAACGCGAGCGAATCGAAGGGTTGGATGCGATTCTCGATACCGCAGCGACTGCGGCGGCGGAGATCGCGGGGGTATCAGTGCCGCTGAGCGTTGGTTTCTGGTTCAATGAAATGCAGCCAGGGCACGAGACTACCCTGCACACGCACGATGATGATGATGAAATTCTGTCAGGCGTGTTCTATCTGAACGTTCCCGATAATTCCGGTGATTTGCTGCTGGGCCGGGCGGGTGAGCAGATATCGATCCCGCCGGTGGAGAGCGCGTTCGTCTTCTTCTCGCCAAAGCTGCCGCATGCCGTCAGTGAAAACCGCTCTGCTGAGATGCGCCTGTCGATTGGAATGAACTTTGGTGTTCGCCGTGACGAAGACTGAGCCGGGACGGTAATGCCCCGGCTGGTGCTTTACGTTTTACTGCGGCGGCTTTTGAAACATCTGTTGCATCATTTGCTGCATTTCCGGTGGCACGTTTTGCATCATCTGCTGCATCTCCTTCATCGCGTTGCCCATTTCCTCCTCCAGAGAGGTGCGCTTATAGTCTGCGGGCAGGGTGAACAGTCTCTTGTCGAGCTTGGCGTGGGTGTCGATGCTGGTCACTTCAGTCTCAACGGCGCCGGAAGCGTCGAGGCTTTTTAGCGGCATACCCAGCTTGGGTATCTGCTTGCCAAACGACATCGCTGCGCGATCACAGGGATCCATCATGGCTTGCGCGGCGGCGCCCATCGGGCCTGGCAATATCTCGTCGATACTGCTCAGTTCGGCGAAATTGCTAACCAGTCTGCGAACATCGGGAGATTTTGCTGCTGCTGACGAAACGAATTCTTTGCCGCATTGCCGCCCATTGGTGCTGAGCTGATATTCGATGGTCGGGTAGCCTGCAATCTTTGGCCCCTTGCCTATCTTTTTGACGTTGGCCTTGACCGGACGGTGTTTTCCCTTCACGCCTTTCTTGCGTAAGTTGATCGTCATGATGGTACGCTCGTTCGGGTCGACCATGTGCATTTCGCCTGTTTTCAGGTTCCACAGATGAAACCCGGGCTCGTTGCCTTCATCCACCCGAGCCCATTCGCCCTTGATGCTGATGGTCGTGTTGCTGCCATCTGGAGAGCGTTCTTTGATGACAGTGTCGGCATAAACCGGCAGTGTGCAAGCAAGAAAAAGTGTCGCTAGTGCTATCTGGCGCATGAGATTTGCCTTTAAAGTGTGTGTTGAAATTGATGGTTTGATTGTAACTACTCAGCTTACCCCCTTATTTGCGCCAACTCTGCGTTGGAAGTGCTCATTTACACTTGTAAACTGCGCGCTTCCGCCTTGATTTGACGCAAAACGGGGGCAATCTGAGCAGTTACGGGCCTGTGCCGAGTAGTTACGTTTGATTATAGGCTTGTTCATATGCAGAAATGTGATCACGTTATCGGACTGGACTGAAGCATGAATGAAGCAGTTGTTCTGATCCATGGCATTTGGATGACAGGTATCGAAATGCGGCCGCTTGGCCGGCGTATTCAGCAAGCGGGCTTTGAAGTTCACTATTTCCACTATCACAGCCTGCTGCGCAGTCCGGCAGAAAACGCCGAGCGCCTGCACCGCTATTTGCAGGCAATGGATGCAACGGTGATTCATCTGGTTGCGCACAGCTTGGGTGGGATTGTCGTGGCACACCTTTTCGACAGGCAGCCGACACAGAAACCGGGGCGCGTGATCATGCTTGGCTCCCCCTTGAGAGGCAGCGCTGTTGCACGCAACTACCATCGTTCGATCATTCTGCGTCCGTTGCTGGGGCGCAGCACGGTTCGGGGGCTGTTGGGTGATGGGCCGCGCTGGAACCGCAGCCGGCAACTCTGTGTTATCGCAGGTAATCGCGGAGTTGGCATCGGATCACTGCTGCCCGGTGAGTTTCCGGCACCGAACGACGGTACCGTTGCACTGGAGGAAACCCGCGACCGTTCAGTTGCTGAGCATCTCGAAGTACCCTACAGCCATTTCGGCATGTTGTTTGCACGGCCAGTGGCGGAGGCGGTGGTGAGCTGCCTGAAAACGGGAAGTTTCGGGGTCTGACGGCGTGTGCCTGTCGTCAGTCGAGGCGTTCAACCAGCATTACCGTATCGCCTGAAACCTTGATGGCGATCGGCTCCAGCGCGTCGCCCTGACAGGGGCCGGCGATACAGCGCCCGTCGCCGATGCGAAACAGCGCGCCGTGGGTGGCGCAGATCAGATGCTCACCACGGCTGTCGAGGTAGTTGTCGGGCATCCATGCCAGTGGCGTGCCGCGGTGTGGGCAGCGATCGATATAGCCACGCACCGAGTCACCGTCAAGCACCACGAAAACAGCCTGCTCCCGACCTCCTATCTCGACGCTGATGCCAAGTGAGCGTTTTGCGCGCAACTGCTCCAGCGTGCATAGTGGAATCCCGGGTTGTTGCCGATTGTTCACAGATAACGCAGCCAAACGTAGAGTGAGCTGGCGACAATCGACAGCAACATCAGCGGAAAGGCCATCAGCATGAACGGCAGAAAGCGGATCGGTTGACCCACGCGCTCGGCAAACCCTGCCACGATCAGATTGGCGCTGGCGCCGACAAGGCTGCCATTACCGCCCAGGCAAGAGCCTAGCGCCAGTGACCACCATAACGGCTCGAGTTGTTCGACACCACCGAAGGTCGATGCCATGCCTTCGATCATCGGGATCATGGTGGCAACGAATGGGATGTTGTCGATGATGGAGGAGGCGATGGCGGAAACCCACATGATGGTGAGCGCTGTCACAGTCAGGTTGCCAGCGGTCAGTTCGATGATGCTGCCTGCGAGTTGTTCCAGCGCCCCGGTGGTTTCGACCGCGTGAACGACAATGAATAGCCCGATAAAGAAGAAGATTGTTGTCCACTCGACTTCGTTGAAGGCTCTGCCAACAGATTTCGACTGCTGCTCCGCGGAACGAGGGAGATTGTCGAGTATGAGCAGCAGGGCCGCCCCGGAGATCGCGATGGTCGCTGGCTGCAACCCGATTTCATGGGAAAAGATGAAGCCGGTCATGACCAGTGCGAGGACCAAAAGCGACTGTTTCAATAGGCGCGTGTCAGTGATGCTGGCGCGCTCGTCATAGGCCATGACGCGTGCGCGCAATGCCTTGTCGGCATGCAGCTTTCGGCCCCAGATAAGGTAGAGTGGCAGCAGTAACAGGACGAAAATGATCGCGGCAATCGGCCCCAGATTGAGCAGAAACTCATTGAATGTGAGCCCGGTCGCTGAGCCAATCATGATATTGGGCGGGTCGCCGATCAGCGTCGCCGTGCCGCCGATATTGGAAGCGAATATCTCGGAGAACAGGTAAGGATAGGGTGTCAGATGCAGCTCATCGGTGATCAGTAGCGTTACTGGCGCGATCAGCAGCACCGTAGTGACGTTGTCGAGCAGCGCTGAAAAGATAGCGGTGACAAGTGTCAGCACCACCAGCAATGGCCACGGCCGGGCCTGCACTTTCTTGGCACCCCAGATGGCCACATACTGGAACATGCCGCTGTTCTTCGCAATGCCGACGATCAGCATCATTCCGGTTAGCAATCCGAGGGTATTGAAGTCTACGCCCTCGAACGCGGCTTGCTGGGTGATCACGCCGCCGAGAATCATCAAGCAGGCCACGGCCAGCGCGACGATGGCGCGGTTGAGCCATTCGGTGATGATGAGAAAATAAGTCAGTGTGAACAGCGATACTGCATACCACATTGGGTCTATGCCGAACACAATGCTGGCTTCCGCCGTTGGCAGCAGCGCGTTCATGCTTCGAGGATTTTTTTGCCGACGCCCCAGTAGGTTACCATCCCGACCAGTTTGCCACTGTCGGCTTCCACCACCGGCAGGCTCATCTTGCTGTCGTAGAGCATGCGTAGGGTTTCCATCAGCGATGTATCGGGACGAACGACCGGGACATCCGTCGTCATACAGATCGACACCGGCTCATTCTCGATCTCACGAAAACGCTGGTGCAGGTCGGCCAGCGTATCGGCCAGGAAGCAGAGACAGTCGAGACCATCTTCCATGATGGCTGCCTTTGGTAACACCTGCCGCAGCAGGCAGTTGACGCCGAAAACGCCAAGGAAGCGGCCTTCGTTGTCGGTCACGGGCACACTGCGATAGCGCCGCTCCATGATGCATTCGGCGGCGGAGCGAATTCGATGGTGGGCTTTCAGGGATGCGTGTTCACGATCCATGATGGAAGCTGCGTTCATGGCGATGGTTTTACATTGAAACGGATCGGCTCATGGTTGGCGGTCGATGGGCTGCCGTCAAGCCAAAGCAAGGGTGAAGATTTCCCGCTATTTCTTTTTTGGCTGCTCCAGCGCGGTCGGATTGACCACTTTGGGCAAGGCATTGTTGTTACGGGATTCCTGCCGCAGCCGGGCGAAATAGCCAAAAGCGGCGCCCCCGGCGCCAGACAGCGCTAGCAGGCCGACGGTCATGAACTGGGTGAACAGCAGCAGCGCGCCAACCCCGGCGACACCGGCAAATGCTGTCGTCACCTTGGCATTGGCGCGGGTATGTGCGCGTTGGGTTTCCTTGGCAATTTCCTTGTGTGTCTGGCGCAGCACCCGATGCTTGTCGCGCTCGGCCTTGACCCGCAGTTCCTCGCGTTCGCGGGCAAACGACTCTTTCAAGCGGACGACCTCGTCTTTGCTCAGGTGCAGTGCCATCGAGCGGAACCACAGCGATACCAGAATAGCGAGTACCAGCAGCAGTACGCCGACCTTGGCCCAGTTGTAGTTGTCGGCAATATCGGGAAACAGCAGGATCAGCCCCAGGGCGGCGGCTTGCGCAAGGAGTATGCCAGGGAGAAATCGGAACATGGTAGCGGGTGGGGAAGCTGTGGGAGGGGTAATGGTCGCACAATCTCTGCCCGAGGATAAACCGTGGTAAATTCGGCGCCATGAAAAGACTTGGCATCGACACCGGCGGTACCTTTACCGACTTCGTCTATAGCGATGGCGATACCTTGCTGGTACACAAGGTGTTGTCCACACCGGGCGCGCCGGACCGCGCCATCCTGCAGGGCATTCGCGAGATGGGCATCGACCTCGATGACCTGCTGATCGTGCATGGTTCGACCGTCGCGACCAATGCCGTACTCGAGAGCAAGGGCGTGCGCACCGCCTACATCACCAACCGGGGTTTTGCCGATGTGCTGACGATCGGGCGGCAGGCACGCCGCGAACTCTACAATCTGACCCCTGAACCGAGGCAGCCACCGGTACCGCGCGCGCTTTGTTTTGAAACCGGTGGCCGGATCAGTTTCGATGGTGAAGTGCTCGATCCGCTGACGGATGAGGATCTGCAACGCCTGCGCGAGCAAGTCGAGCAGGCGGGCGTCGAGGCGGTTGCCATCAACCTGCTGTTCTCGTTTGTCGATGACAGCGCGGAAAAGCGGATCGCCGCCGCCATGCCCGAGGGGGTGTTCGTGTCACGCTCCTCCGCAGTGATGAATGAGTTTCGTGAATACGAACGTGGCATGGCGACCTGGCTCAACGCCTATGTCGGGCCGTTGATGCAGCGTTACCTGTCGCGCCTGAGCGCCGAACTGAAGCCGGCCACGGTGCGGGTGATGCAAAGCCATGGCGGCGCTATTGCGGCTGAACGCGCGGGGGAACATGCGGTGCAACTGCTGCTCTCCGGCCCTGCCGGTGGCTTGGTCGGGGCGAAGTATCAGGCCGCGGTCAGTGGCCATGAGCGCCTGATGACCTTTGACATGGGCGGCACCTCCACCGATGTGGCCTTGATCGACGGCGAGATTCGTCTCTCCGGGGATGCTGAAATTGCCGGCTGGCCCGTGGCGGTGCCGATGGTCGATATGCACACCATCGGCGCTGGTGGCGGCTCGATAGCGTGGCTGGATGAGGGGGGTATGCTCCAGGTCGGGCCGCAGTCTGCCGGTGCCTCGCCAGGGCCAGCCTGCTATGGCCAGGGTGGGCGCCGGGCAACGGTAACCGATGCCAATCTGCTGCTGGGACGCCTGCCCGGCCTGGCCTCATTGGGTGGTTCACTGCGGCTGGATGTGACCGCTGCGGCCGCAGCGATTGGCAGGCTCGCGGCAGCAGCCGGGCTGGCTGTCGAGGAGATGGCGCGCGGTATCCTGCGCATTGCCGATGAGCATATGGCGCAGGCACTGCGCGTCATCTCCATACAGAAAGGACATGACCCGCGCGACTACGCCCTGATGTGTTTTGGCGGGGCAGGGGGCTTGCATGTCTGTAGTCTTGCCGACCTGTTGGGCATGGACCAGGCGATCGTGCCGATGCATGGTGGCGTGTTGTCGGCGCTTGGCATGGTGGTTGCACCTCAGGCGCAGCAACGCATTCACAGCCGGTTGCAGCCATTGATGGAAAGCGGGGAAGTTGGCCATGACTACGAAAAGATGGCGGCGCAGCTCGTCAGCGAATTTCCGGAGAATGCTGCGTTACGCTTTCAACGCATGGCCGACCTGCGCTACGTCGGCCAGTCCAGCACCCTGCAACTCGAATGGAGCGATGACCGCGAGGCCCTCGCCGAGCGTTTCCACGCCCTGCACAAAGCGCAATATGGCTTTGATATGGATGTTCCGATCGAACTGGTCAACCTGCGCCTGCGGGCCGAAGTGAACGAGCCAGCAGTGACACTGCCGGTGCTGGCCATGGCTGAAGCCGCGTCGCCGATTGCAACTGCGCCCGTGGCCGATGTCGGACACGACGTTCCCGTCTATCGGCGCGAAGCACTGGCTGATGGGCAAATGCTGACCGGTCCCGCCATCATGATGGAGAATGTCTCGACGACCTGGATTGCCCCAGGATGGCTGGCGGAGAATGATCGCTACGGGAATCTGATGTTGCGGCGGGTGTAGGGGAATAGAAAGTGCTTTGCTTGTTGTCGGTAGGTACTTATGTACTCAAGTTTCGGAGCTCTTTCTTGAGTTCATGGATTTGACCAACATCCTAACGGACTGCTCCCGGTAGGTTGGGCAAAGCGGAGCGTGCCCAAAGAAGGCCTTGGTGTTGTAGCGGCACATGGTTGTTGGGCACGTCACTATCGTTCCTTTCCCCAGCCTACCTGAATTCAGGGGGCAGGAGTGAGTGCCGCGAACTCCGAAACTTGAGTTATGTAGATGGCGATGCGCCAGCATCATTGAGGGATTGAATTATCTCCCGAACCTGAATTTCCAACGTAGGCAAATCTCTCTCAATCGTTCTCCAGACCACGGCCAGATCGACACTGAAGTACCCGTGAGCCAACGCATTTCGCATGCCATAAGCGGCTTTGAGAGGGAAGTTCGGGTGCTTTGCCGCAAAGTCAGGAAAATGGCGTTGGATATTGCCAGCCGCCTCCCCGATGATCTCCAAGTTGCGGATCACCGCATCCTGTTTCTCTTCGTTTACGAGGAACCTGTCACGATCGATGTCTTGGAGATAGCGTTGAATACGGCCAATAGCGTGCTGAATGTGTTCAAGGTAAGCGCCAAGAGCGCGCTCATCCCGAGGACTCATATAGCCATCGCTTCGTTGAGTACCTTTATTTTCCATCGCTCAGGCAATGCGCCGGGGGTCAGAACGTCAACCTCTACCCCGAGGAGTTCGGTCAGTTCCGTGCGGATTGCGCCAACATCGAAGAGAGATGTCTCCTCGGTGGTGTCGATGAGGATGTCGAGATCGCTTTCATCCGTATCTTGTCCGTGGAGGACGGAACCAAAGATACGTGGGTTTTTGGCATGGTGCTCCGCTACAATCCGCCGGATGGCTTCACGGTGATGTTGGTACGCAGTAGATGGCTTCATGCAGAGCCTCCGTTTGTGTCAGACAATCTGACTTTAGGATATCAGACAGCCACCGCCTGTCACGCAATTACATTTGATAGGCGTGTCTCAATGTTTGAATCAAGCCTCAACATACGGATACCCACAAAAAAGCCGGCCTGATGGCCGGCTTTTGCGTACAAGTCCAACACAGGCAGAGCTACTTGATCTTGGCTTCCTTGTACATCACATGCTTGCGCACGACGGGATCGTATTTCTTGATCTCCATCTTTTCAGGCATGTTGCGTTTGTTCTTGGTCGTGGTGTAGAAATGACCGGTACCGGCGGAGGATACCAGACGAATCTTTTCGCGTGCTGCTTTTGCCATGATGCTTCTCCGTTATACCTTTTCGCCGCGTGAGCGGATATCGGCGAGAACGGCATCGATACCTTTCTTGTCGATAATGCGCATACCCTTGGCGCTCAGCCGCAGCTTCACCCAGCGGTTTTCGCTTTCAACCCAGAACTTGTGGGTATGCAGATTGGGCAGGAAGCGACGCCTGGTCTTGTTGTGAGCGTGCGAGACGTTGTTTCCCACTGCAGGACGCTTGCCTGTCACCTGACAGATTCGTGACATGACTGACTCCAAAGTAATCCGGTTGCATCGAAGGGCGCGAAACATACCAGATCTGACTATGGGGTACAAGCGGTACCTGGCCGCATGGTAGAACTGGTGCAATCTGTCGCGGAGCCACTATAGTGTTGGCGACAAGCATGGGGACAAAAGATGGACATAGTATTTATCGAAGATCTGCGTATCGATACCACCATTGGTATCTACGACTGGGAACGGCAGATCAAGCAGACCCTGGCATTCGATATCGAAATGGCCACCGATATCCGCAAGGCCGCCGAGACTGACGATATCCAGTATGCGCTCAACTACAAGGCAGTGTCGAAACGGATTATCCAGTTTGTCGGTGACAGCCGGTTTCTGCTGGTAGAGACGGTCGCCGAAAAGGTTGCCGGGATCATTCTCGACGAGTTCGATGTCGATTGGGTGAAGCTGACGCTGCACAAGCCTGGGGCGGTGCGTGGCTCTCGTTCGGTCGGGATTCGCATCGAACGAGGCCAGCGGCCCGATCAGGCCGTATAATCGGGCGCTCGACCAGGCGCAAGCGCGGGAGCAGCGATGCCGGAAGTATTCGTCAGTATTGGCAGCAACATCGACAGGAAACGCAGCATCAGCGCGGGTATCGATGCGCTGTGGGAGTGCTTCGGCATCCTGAGGCTATCGTCGGTCTACGAGACGGATGCGGTCGGCTTCGAGGGTGAGCTGTTCTACAATCTGGTGGCCGCTTTTCGCAGTGACAAGGTGCCGGAAGAGATCAATGCCTGCTTCAAGCAGATCGAGCAGGCCCAGGGGCGCGACCCCGACGACCCGAAATTTTCCCCGCGCACGCTGGATATCGACTTGCTGCTTTATGGTGACGAGATCATTGATCGTCCCGGCTTGAAGCTGCCGCGTGATGAAATCGAACGCTATGCCTTCGTGTTGCAGCCGCTGGCCGAAATCGAACCCGACAAGCGTTATCCGGGCCGTGGCGAGACCTTTCTGCAAATGTGGCAGGCGGCAGTCGAGGCCGACAAGATGCAGCCTGCGCGTAAAGTGGAATGGATGCCTGGCGGCTGATCGCCAGCCGCCGCTATTTCTCCAGCTCCACCAGTGGAAACAGACGCGTGTTCTCGTCGTCGATATGGGCTTTCAGCCGCATGAAAACCTGCCGTGTTTCATCGAAAAACGCGTCGGGATGGTTTTCGATCTGACTGGCTCTCCAGGCATTGCTCCAGCGCTTGATCTGCGGAACGATCTCATTGAGCTTGTTTTTTGAGCGGCGAGCCGTCTCTCTGATGCGCTCATTCGGGTGCTGGAAAAGAAAAGGCAGCAGATAGGCGTTTTCCTCATCCACATGGGCGTCGAGTTCATCCGTCAGTTGCTTGATCAGTAACTCGGCATCTGAGGCACGATGGCTGAGCTGCCCTTTTTTGATCAGCTCGGTCAGCTCGCGAGCGTAGTTGAGGATATTGCTGTTCTGCTCACGGGGGGTCTCGGTGAGTGTCATGGGGATCCTTCCCTTACTATTATTAATGTTTCTGCGTCTTTATAACGGGAAATCCTCCTGACTGTCGATGGCTTCCGGCTGAGTGTTGAAAAATGGCTGACCGGCGTTTTCTGAAGAGGTTAGTTCGACAACGTTCGACCGCCATCCACGGCAATGATCTGTCCGGTGATATAGGGCGCGTCAAGCACCAGAAAACGGATCGTGCGGGCAATATCCATCGGCTCGCCTTCGCGTTTCAGCGCCGTGCGCTCGATGATCTCCTGATGTTTGGCGTCATGGTGAGGCTCCTCCGGCCACAGGATTGCGCCGGGTGCGACGCCATTGGCACGCACCTCCGGCCCCAGTTCGCGCGCCAGTGACTTGGTGAGAGCCACCAGCCCTGCTTTGGCGACGGAGTAGACCATGTAATGCTTCAGTGGCCGGTCGGCGTGAATGTCCACCATATTGACGATGCAGCCCTCGTTGCGGCGCAGTTCATTGGCTGCCGCCTGGCATAGGAACAGGGGGGCTTTCAGGTTGGAGCCAAGCAGAATATCCCAGTCCTTTTCGGTGATCTCACCCATCTCGGTGGGATAGAAAGCAGATGCATTGTTGACGATCACGTCGAGTCGTCCCCAGCGTTTGACGACGTTCGCAACCAACTGCGGCAGGGCGGGGATATCCAGTAGGTCGGCCTGCACCGTGGTGGCGGAATCGGGGCGTTGCGCATTGAGCTTCGCTTCCAGTGCTCGCGCATCCTTGTCGGAGCGCCGATAGTGGATGACGACATTGAAACCGGCATCATGCAAAACGCTGACGGTCTGGGCACCGATACGGCGGGCTGAGCCCGTAACCAGGGCGACTTTCGTGGTGTCTGTCATTACTCACTCCTATGACTGCATTCTGCTATTGTCTTGCCCGGTCAAAAACCGAGTCTTGCTGATGTCCCTGACCTTACCCGAGCCAAATGAACAAGAGCAAGCGCATAGCCAGCGCTTGCAGAGGCGTATCGCTGAGGTGATCGACGATGCCGGTGGCTGGATCAGTTTTGCCCGCTATATGGAAATGGCCTTGTATGAGCCGGGGCTGGGGTACTACGTGGCCGGTCGGCAGAAATTCGGTGCCGCGGGTGATTTCGTCACTGCGCCTGAGGTCTCGTCGCTGTTTTCATCCTGTCTGGCGCGCCAATGTGCCGAGGTATTGCAGCAGCAGGCATCAGCTGCCTGTGTGCTGGAGTTGGGTGCCGGTTCAGGCGTGATGGCGGCCGATGTTCTGCTGCAACTGGAGCAGCTCGATTGCCTGCCGGATCATTACTACATTCTCGAACTCAGTGCAGAGCTGATGGCGCGTCAGCGCGCAACACTGGAAGAGAAAGTGCCGCATCTGGTTGGCTCGGTGCGTTGGTTGCAGGCGCTCGATGGGTTGCAGCTCCATGGCGTCGTGCTCGCAAATGAGGTGCTCGATGCCATGCCGGTCAGCTGCTTTTCCGCATACCCCGATCGGGTCGTGGAACGTGGCGTTACGCTCGGGCAAAACGGGTTTTCATGGCAAGACCGCACCGCCGATGACGAGCTGCGGGGGCGGGTCGAGGTGTTGCGTCGTTCGCAGGATGTCGGACCCTGGCCCAGCCCCTATCATTCCGAAATCAATCCACAACTATCCGGATGGGTGGCGATGCTGTCCGAACACCTGGCGGCTGGGCTGATTCTGTTGATCGACTATGGCTATCCACGCGCCGACTATTATCACCCGCAGCGTAGCGAGGGCACCTTGCTTGGATACTACCGCCAGCGCGCGCTCGAAGATCCTTTCTGGCTTCCAGGGCTCCAGGATATTACCGCGAGCGTCGATTTCACTGCTGTCGCCGAAGCGGGAATCGAGGCTGGACTCGAGCTGGCTGGATATACCACCCAAGCCTGGTTCTTGATGGCCAACGGGCTGGAAACCTTGTATCAGACGGCGCTGGAAAAGGCTGATGAACGTCAGCGTTTGATGCTATCGAAGCAGATCAAATTACTGACCTTGCCGGCAGAAATGGGTGAGCGGTTTCAGGTCATCGGTTTTTCCCGTGGGCTGGAAGCGCCGCCGCAGGGATTTTTGATGCAGGATTATAGTCAGCGGTTGTGATTCATCACCCAGTCTGCTGGCATCCCGGACACCAGTAACAAGCTTGTCCGCCTGACGTGATCTTTTCTATCGTGTTACCGCATCGGTAACAGGGCTTTCCGGCGCGGCGGAAGACATGAAAACGCGCTTGCTCGAATGTCGCGCCGGCATCGAGCAGTTTCCGGGCTGCATCCAGTGTGTTGGTGATGCCGCCAGTGCGATAGGACTGGCGTGGCAGGGCAAGAATATTTTCGGCCAATTGGTGCCGTTGCGCGCCATCCAGATCGGCGGGTCTGATATTCGCTGCCAATCCGGAACAAAACAGTATTTCACAACGCAAGTAATTACCCAGTCCGGCGACGAATCGCTGTTCGGTGAGGAAATTCCCCAGACGCCGGTTGCGGTAGCGAGGGCTCGACAACCTTGCTTCGATGGTTTCGACCGTCACCGACGAATCGAGCACATCTGGTCCCAGCGTGCTGAGAAAAGGGTGCTCGGCGAGCGCCGCGTCGGGTAGCACCGCAATATCGGAAGCGCTGTAGAGCAATGCCCAGCGGTCTGCTGTTTCAATGCTCAGCCGGAGTTGGCGCGAGATATCGGGGCGCTGGCCAGTTGGCGCTGTGTACCATCGCCCATAAAGCTGATTGTGGCTGTAGATGTTTTGCCCGTGCTCGAAGCGGGTCAGCATCGCCTTGCCGTGGGTTTCCACAGCAACCACCTTGTGCCCTGACAACAGCTTCTCCATTGGCTTCAGGTGGTCGAGGCCAAAGGTGACACGTGTCGCGATTTTCCCTTGAATCGCCGCCGCCACCTCATCAGCGGCGCGTCTTATTTCAGGACCCTCAGGCATTGTTGCTCGCAGTTGGGTGGGGAAGGCAAGTATCGCTTTTTTCCATATTGCAGACAAAAAGAAGCCCCCAAACCCGGAGGGCTTGGGGGCAGTTTCAGTGGGCGGGGTGACGTTTACTTAAAACTCTTCCCACGCCTCGCCAACATCGCTCATGCTTTGGGCTGCGGCGGTGTCTGGGCCGTTGGCTGTTGGCGCGTTCCATGGCCGGTCGGCGGAGCGTCGTTCAACGAAGGGCTCGGCGCTCGTGCTGGCGTCAGTGACTGCCGTGGACTGGTAGTCTGATGCTGGCGTGGATGTTTTGCCGCCCAGGAAAGCCTCGCCAGTATTGAAGAAAGAGACTAGCTCGGCCAGCTTGCGCGCCTGCTCGCCTAGGGACTGGCTTGCAGCGGCGGTTTCTTCCACCAAGGCGGTATTTTGCTGCGTGGTCTCATCGATCTTGATGATCGACTGATTGATCATGTCGATACCCGCAGCCTGTTCATTGCTCGCGTGGCTCATTTCCTGAATGATATCGCTGACCTTTTTCACCGATTCGATAATCTCGGTCAGTGTTTCGCCAGACTCATCGACCAGGCGCGAGCCATCGTCAACCTTCTGCACGCTTTCATCGATCAGCTGCTTGATCTCCTTGGCCGCCTCGGCACTGCGTTGTGCGAGGATGCGGACTTCGCTGGCAACCACGGCGAAACCACGACCCTGGTCGCCGGCATGCGCGGCTTCCACTGCGGCGTTCAGCGCCAACAGGTTGGTCTGGAAGGCGATCTCGTCGATGACATTGGTGATATCGGCAATCTTCTTGCTCGACGTGCTGATTTCTGACATAGCGCTGATGGTCAGGTTGACCGCTTCCCCACCTTTTTCCGCCTGCTCACGAGTTTGCGCGGCGAGCTTGCTGGCCTCCATGGAATTGGCAGCGTTGTTGCGTACCGTACCGTTGATTTCCTCCATGCTCGATGCCGTGGTCTCCAGGCTGGAAGCCTGCGCCTCGGTGCGGGTGCTCAGATCCATATTGCCGCGGGCGATTTCCTGTGCATTTTGCGAAACGTAGTCTGATGTTTCGTGAATGTCGTTGATGACCTGGGTCAGGCGGTCGCCGGTTTCATTGGCGCTTTCTTTCAGTTCGAGGAAGGCGCCCTCATAGTCGGCATTGATGCGTTGCGTCAAATCACCGTGGGCAAATGCGCCAAGCACTCTGGACAGGTCATTGACTACGGACTGGGTGTTTTCCATCAAGGCATTCAGATTTTCTCCGAGCACTTTGAAAAAACCGTCTTTATTCTCGGTGTTGATTCGAGAATCCAGCTTGCCTCTGCGTGCGTTGGCAACGAGCTGGTCGACTTCCTTTTCGGTGGCAACTTCCGCTGTGCGATCCAACCACTCAACGACAGTGCCAATGCGCTTTTTATGTTTGTCGATGATTGGTGTCGCCGTAAAGCGGAAGGTGCGACCGCCCACCTCGATTTGTGTGGTCAATGGTTGTGCGAGGTGCTCGACGATGCCGCGCTGGTGCGCAGGATTCTTGTGGAAAACATCGATATTGGTGCCAATCAGCGCGTCTGCGTCGAAGTTGGGCAATTCAGCCTTCAGATCCTGCTCGGCCTCCTTGAACATTTTCTGCAAAGCGCCGTTGGCGTAAATGATATCGAGTCGCGAATCGGCAATCATGACATTGGTTGCAACGGCATCCAGCGCGGTCTTGATACGCTGCGCTTTTGCAGCTTCTTCGCGTGCATGCATCACGTCGAAACCGAGGCGAATTTGGGTCATCCGAACCGCCTCCTTGAGGCGCCCGATTTCGTCGGTGCCATCGACTGGCAGCCAATCGAAATATTCTCCGTGGGACATCTGCCGAAGTTTGGCATCGATATTCTTTAACCGCTTCTTGAATGTTTTCGACAGCAGCAGGGCCAGTGTTGTGAGCGATACAGCGCCCACCAGCGCTGAGACCGCCAGGTGTTCCAGGGTGATCCCTTGGCTGAAAATGGCATCGACGATAATCTGAATGATGATCGCCGCTGCCATGCCAAGCGTAATTTTTGTGGTCAGCTCCATGTTCTGCACGCGGCGAATGGCACGTTTGACGATGCCGGGTCGTGGCAGTTTTTCGCCGCTGTTCATGCGGGCATATAAGGCATCGGCCTTGTCGATCATCGCGCGGCTGGGTTTGGTCCGCACCGACATGTATTCGACCACCTTGCCATTTTTGATGATGGGGATAACGTTTGCCTCCACCCAGTAGTGGTCCCCATTTTTGGCGCGATTCTTGACGACGCCATGCCAGGGTTTTCCAGCTTTTACGGTACGCCACAGATCGGCAAAAGCAGCGGGTGGCATATCGGGATGGCGGACAACATTATGGCTCTTGCCGATCAGTTCCCGCTCGGTGAAGCCACTAATCTCGATAAAGTCTTCATTACAGTAAGTGATAATGCCTTTGAGGTTTGTCCTGGAAACCAGGATGGTGCCTTCTTTCATCTGCACTTCGTTCTGTGTCACTGGTTGGTTGTTTTTCATCGTTTTTGTCCCGCCTTGGTACTGGGTTTGATGTTGTCCATGTTGCTATGTTTTTGAATCAGTTTTAACGCTCACAAAGCGTCGCCAAACGGATTGGCTGTAGACTTGCCACGTACCTTCCGCCTGGGGGCGAGGCGCTTATGGGCGCCGAAACTGAAGTTTCCGAGCTTTGTTCAAAATTCCTGCCACCCGCCATTGTCGGCACGCACTGCTGGTCCGCTGGTTGGCTCCATTTCTGGGTCTTCATCGAAAAGCACAACCTTTTCATCTTTCCATGGGCGTCCGGCACGCCGCCGTTCGGTGAAACCCTCTGTTGGCGTTGTACTGTTTTCTTGTGCTTGCTCCGGAATTTTGAAATAGCCGACCAGCCGTGCGAGTTCATCGGCCTGCCGTTCCATGGCTTCGCTGGCGGCAGCGGTCTCTTCGACCATTGCCGTATTTTGCTGCGTGGTCTCGTCGATCTCGAGAACTGCCCTGTTGACTTGTTCTATACCCGAGGCCTGCTCTTCACTTGCCTGTGATATTTCGGAAATAATCTCGCTCACCTTGCTGACTGAGGTGATGATCTGGTCGAGTGTTTCACCAGATTCATCGACCAGTCGCGCCCCTTCTTCGACTTTTTGGCTGCTGTCCTCGATCAGAGCGGTAATTTCCTTGGCAGCTTCCGCGCTGCGCTGGGCGAGGTTTCGCACTTCGGTTGCGACAACGGCAAAGCCGCGCCCAAGATCCCCCGCATGTGCTGCTTCCACTGATGCATTCAGTGCCAGCAGGTTGGTTTGAAAGGCAATTTCATCGATCACGTGAATGATGTCCGAAATCTTTTTGCTGGACTCGCTTATCGCAGTCATTGCCTCGATCGTATGGGTAACGACCTTGCCACCATCGCGTGCTTCGTCACGCGCTTCGGCGGCCAGACTGTTGACCGACTGCGTATTGCTGAGGTTTTGACGCGCGATCCCGGTAATTTGCTCGATGGATGCAGCGGTTTTTTCAATGGCCGCAGACTGTTGCTCGGTGCGAATGCTGAGCTCCATGTTGCTCTGCTTGATTTCATGGGCATTCTGCTTCGACGTCTCTGCTGTTTCGTGAATATGTCCAATGATCGATGTCAGCTTGCTGACCGTCTGGTTGATATTGTTTTTCAGCTCCAGGTAATCGCCCTTGTAGCTGGTCGTAATCGTCTGGGTCAGGTCGCCATTGGCAATAGCGCCCATCACGCGAATGGCATCTTCAATGATTTGTTCGTTGGTGCCGAGCAGGGCGTTGAGCTGCTCTTCAAGCAGGCTGTAATACTCGTTTTCACAGCTCATGGTCAGGCGGCGGTGGAGCTGGCCATCACGAGCAGCTTTTACAACCTCGGTAATATGCTGCTCAACGGCGATTGAATTCGTTTTGTCCTGCCATTCGATGACGGTACCCAGCCGCTGCCCCTGCTTGCCAAAGATAGGGCTGGCACGATAGTCGAAAACCCGCGTGCCAATATGGAGTTCGAGATGTAGCGGGTTGCTGAGGTTGCTGATTTTCTGGATGTGCTCGGCAGCATTGTCGTGGAACATGCCGATGTTCAGGTTTGTGAGTGTTGCAGGGTCGAAATTGCGAATCTGCTGTGCGATATCTTCCCGTGCGTTGTCAAATAACTGCAACGCTGCACGGTTGGCATGGCGGATACAATGGTCTGTGCCGGTGATGATAATGCTCGATGACACTTGGTCTAGCGCATGGGTGATACGGCTGATGCGTCGAAGTTCGATTTTTCTGCTATCGGTCTCGTGCTTCAGTTTTTCCTGCATCGTCATCATGGCCTGCAACAGCTCGCCGATTTCATCGTCGGTATCGATGGTGATGCGGTTGTCCAGTTTGCCATTGGCAATATTGGTGGCCAGGTTTCGGGCCGTATCAATACCCGAAAGTACTGATCGAGACAGCAGCCATGTCAATCCTGCCATGATGCCGATCGCTATAAGCACCAATGCCAGGCGGATATAGGGGGCGATGTTTTCTGCCGACTGTTGTGTGGCGATGGGGGCTGCTGGTGCTGTGGATTGTGGTAGCTCAATCCCCGCCAATGTGCTGCGAATATCGCTCAGCAACGGGGCCACTTTTTTCTCGAACAGATAGCTGTCGGTGCGCCATTTGTCGCTCAACTGAATGGTCGCCAGGTCGAGAATATTGGTTGCAATATTTTTTTGCTGATCTTCAATGGTGGCGAGCAGGCTGACTTGGGTGGGTGTCAGGTCGCTGGCATGCGCCCTCAAAACATTCAGTGTGTCGCTGAATTGGTTCGCATTTTGTTTGAACGCCTCCAGGCTTGCCAACTCGCGATCGCTGATGAGCTGGTAGAACGAAGATGAGGCGCGAAGCCAGTGATTATTCAAATCGTGGCTCAGCGCAAGTAATGCGCCATCGATGGGACTACGTTGCTTCTCCAGTGTGATGAGTTGGCGTAGCCTTGCCTCCAGTTCAGCGTTGTCCGTTTTGATATTGCTGTCGATGAACTCACGTGCAGGGTAGTTACTCTGCTCGTCTTCGTGCAATGCAATGAGTTGCTGCGCGAGTTTGTTCAGTGATACGAAGCGACTGCTCAGAGTAGCGGAATCGACAAGCCCGGTTTTTTCCAGCTGGGCAAGCAGGGTGTTGGCCCGCTCCATTTCACCGTTGAACAGAGATTTGGCATCAGCGCTACTGGTGAGCAAGAAGTGACCGAGATAACCGCCGAGGCGTTCGCTGCTCAGCTGGAGTTCATGCGATGGTGATGTATCAACACTCGTGTTTATGGCTGCGGTGATTTCGCCTTGCTGGGCTTGCGGTGCTGACAGATAGATGGCTGCAATATTCCATCCCAGCATGCAAAGTGCGACCAGGCCAAACCCGCTCCAGAGCCGTGCCTTGATGCTCATGCTGCGCAGGCGCTTGTTGCCACTGGAAGAGGCGGTTGGCACTGCCTTGTCGGCAGTGTCGAAAATGGCATCCATGTCAGTCATTGGGGAATCCTTGCCCTGTTGTCCTGTGTACCGTCTAACCCGGTTGCGAACTTATACATCGTCAAGCCGCTGCAAGGCTGTGCATCCATGGCAAAAGTCTGTCATCTGCCTGGATTTTGGCTTGGTATCGGCCAAAACCGGGAATAGTTCGCGCTCAATAGCGGTAGTGATGGGCTCGCACTGTCACCAATGCTGGTAGCCGGACACCGTAACAGAATCTGGTTGCCGATCTGCTGCTGCCGGGTCGCTGATGGTCTTGCCTTGCCATGGGCGATTGGCACTCCGGCGTTCTGTCGATGGCTTCTCATTGCTATCTGTCGTTGATGCAGCGTCAGGGTATTCAATCTTGAAGTAGTCAAGTTGCTGTTTCAGATTGCTGGCCTGGTTTGCCATTTGCTTGCTCGTTGCGGTGCTTTGAATCACGACCTCAGAGTTGCGCCGGGCGAGCTCTTCAATGCTGCTGACGGCCTCAGTAACGGCGGCGATTTGTTCTGCCTGCCTCACACTTCGCTCTGAGATGTCAGAGACAATCGCGTCGATTTTTGCGGACGAGGCGACGATCTTCTCCAGGCTTGCGCTGGACTTGTTGACGAGGTCTGCGCCGTTCTGGGTTTTCATGTTGCTATTGTCGATCAGCGTCTGGATTTCCCGGGCTGCACTGGCACTGCGTTGAGCCAGGGTTCTCACCTCGGTGGCGACGACGGCAAAACCCTTGCCCTGATCGCCCGCGTGGGCAGCCTCGACGGCGGCATTCAATGCCAGCAGGTTGGTCTGGAAGGCGATATCGTCGATAACGTCGACAATTTGCTTGATTTCATTGTTGGCCTCGATGATTTCCTGCATGGCCTCGCGTGTTTTGGTGTTGATCTCGCCACTTTCGCTTGCGTGTTTGCTCGATTGTGCGGTGAGTTCCCTCGCTGTCTGCGTACTATCACGTGTCTGGCGCACGATTTCGGTGATCGCGTGTAGCTCTCGTGAGGTGCTTTCAATGCTCGCCACCTGTTCATTGGTGCGTTCGCTAAGATCTTCGGTCACCTGGGTGATTTCCTGGGCGCCTCGAGAGACGGTTTCCGAAGCCTGCTGAATATGTTGCAAGATGCCGGTGAACTTCTCCTTCATGGTGAACATGGCAGCGACGGCACCGCTTGGCTCACAGTCTTTTTCTGGTGTCGCCGTGAGATCGCCCGCCGCCATTGTGGAGACCAGGCTGACGATTTTTCTGGGCTCCCCACCGAGCTGCTTGATGACCCCGCGTGAGAACAGCATGGCGAGCACCATCCCGAGTATGAATGTCAGTGCGCTGCTGATATAGAGTAAGTGGCTGAGTGCAAGATTAGGCGCCTTGACTTCGGCACCATTCACCTCAGTCAGTAATGACCATTGCAACATGGGGATATCGATACGGGAGAAAGTAGAGAAAACCTCCCCTGTCGCCTCGTCATAATAGGTAATGATCCCCTGTTCCTTGGTCAGTGCTACTGTGGCTGCATCGGTTGCAGGAGCCTCGTTGAGTATTTCCTGTTGCGTGATGGGTAGCCTGCTTCGTAGACGCATGTCCTTGCCAATGATGAAGCTGCGTTCCGATTCGTAGGCTTCCCCCCGGCTGGAGATGATGCTGTCGATGCGCTCATCAGATAGCTCGAAAACGATAGCGCCGACATGATTGCCCCAGGCATCGACAACCGGGTTGACCAGAAACAGTCGTGGTTTTCCCAGTGCAGGGGCGAATTTTACGAAATCGACGATGACCGACTGATCGGGCTCACGGCTTTTGAGGGCGGATTTTACGGCCTGGGCGAGACTGCTTTCCCGGTAAGGCCCGGTCAGCAGATTGGTGCCAAAGTCCAGTTCCTTGTTGACGCTGTAGATGACCAGTCCATCGTGGTTGACGAATTTCAGATCGGCGAGCCCGAAAGTCTTGAGGTATGCACTGAGCTGCGGATGGAACTGCTCATGAAAGGTGCTGTAGGTGCTGGTGTCATCACCTGCCGTCAGTTTCCCCTTTTCGCCAAAGGGATGTGTGTTTTTCTTGATGTAATAGTACTGGGCATAGATGCCGAAGGCTGTCTTGGGTGGCGAAGCAGTGCCATTTTTCATCTGCTCGGCGACGGTCGTGCTGTAGAAACGCTTCATTTCTGTGGTGATGCGACCTATCTCCTCCTCATCCATTTCGAGGTCTTCTTCCAGCGTGGTGACAGCATCGGTCAGCGATTTGATGGCGGTAATGGTCGCCAGATCATTGGCTTTTCTAGTGGCGAGGTTCTGCAAATCTGCAAAATATTCTTCGATCTGTGCTTTTTTGCTATCGCGTATCGATTTCAGGTAGTGGATGGCCTGGGTGTCGAGCGACGCATTGGCGGAGTCGAGCAAGGTCAGACCGGTAATAATCAAGGGAATATTCGCGGCCAGAACGATGATCAGCGCGAGCTTGAGGCGTAGTGGTATGGTGTTCAGTCGGTTTTTCAGCATTGTTTATTACCCATTGCTTGGGGTTGAAGCTTGGCTTTGGGTTGGCTTCGATTTTGTTATGGTTGGGTTAATTCCCCGCTTTTGATATTTGTCAAGCAAGTTGCATGCCGATGGAAAAAGCAGATGCCGGTGGTGGCGTTTTGGCGATGAGATCTGAATCCTGTTGATGCGGGTGGCCAGGGAAGGGCAGGGTGTTTCTATTGGCGGCAATGATTTGCCGCCTTCATTCAAGTTCTGTGACGGAAGGGTGTGAGTGAAAACAGTGAGGTCGCATTGTGCGTGGTCTGTGTGGCGAGCGTTTCGATATCGATCTTCAAGCGAGCGGCGACGGCCGTCGCAATGTCCAAAATGAAGGCGGGTTCGTTGCGCTGGCCCCGGTGGGTGGCATCCGGCTGATCCGGTGCATCCGTTTCCAGCAACAGGGCGTCCAGTGGCAGCTTTGGCAGCAGTGCATGCAGTTTGCGCGCGTTTTCCCAGGTGTACGGGCCGCCAATACCGAACATGAAGCCCAGGTCGGCCAGTTGCCGGGCCTGTTCGAGACTGCCCGAGTAGCTGTGAAAAACACCCCGCAGGCCGGGATACTGACGTATCCGCTGGATAGCGTCTTCGACCGATTTTCGTGCATGGACGATGACCGGCAGCTGATGGCGATGGGCGATGGCCAGCTGTGCGTCAAACAGTTCGAGCTGCTGCATGCGTGTGTCCCGATCGCTGTAGTAGTCCAGCCCGCATTCGCCGACGGCAACTGCGGGTTCCTGTTCCAGCCATGCTTCCAGTGCCTCTACATCACCTTTGTCGTGTTCTGCCATGAACATGGGGTGCAGGCCATATGCTGGCCAGGCATGCGCAGTTGACGAGGTGATCTGTTGCAATCGCGGCCAGTAGCGTCGGCTGACTGCCGGGACGATGATCTCGCTGACGCCCGCCGCTTCGGCGCGCTGGCATACGGCGTCGCGATCCCCATCAAAACGCGGATCGTCGAGGTGGCAGTGGCTGTCTATGAGCTCATGTTCCTGCATCGTCGCCTACCGGAAAATGTCTCCTGTTTCGCATGCTGTGGGTTTCTGTCTGGACAATACTACCGTCTGTTCTAGAATCATCACCATTCATCGGTCAGGCCAGCGGAGTAACACCTCAGCATGAGAACAATACTAATAACGCTGCTGCTGTGGATTGGAATCACGCCCGCCTGGGCGGTTGTGCAGATCCAGCCACGGATCATCGGTGGCACGCTGGTCGAAGATACTGTCTGGCCGGCGGTTGTCGCCATCCGCATGGAAGTCCGCAACACAGCTGGCCGCCTGTCCGAGCGACGCTGCGTTGGCACCCTCGTGGCGCCACGTTGGGTACTGAGCGCGGCACACTGTTTCTTTCCCGAAAGTGGTGCAGCCATTGTGCCGGATGCACGCGCCGACAATACGACGGTGTTCATCGATCGTGCAACGATTTCCTCCGAAGTGCTGAATCCCGAATTCGGCTTGCCGGTAACTGGAATCCATATTCATCCGGGTTTCAATGCCGCCTCCGGCTACTATGACAGTGACCTGGCGTTGGTCGAGCTGGCCTATCCAGTCGAAAATCAGGTCTTTCAGCTGCTTGGGCGCAATCCGGCAACGGGTGATATGGCCACCGTGGTTGGTTGGGGCGTCACCGAGGTCGGTCTGGATGGAACGCCAAAGGCCACCGCAGGCTTGTCCGACGAGCTGCGTGAAGCCGATTTGCCCATTGTCAGCGCCGATGTATGCCGTGCGGCAATGGGCAGCGGTAATATCTCGGACAACATGATCTGCGCCGGTTTTCGTGACGGCGGCGTCGATAGTTGTCTCGGTGACAGCGGTGGACCGTTGCTGGTCGAGCAGGATGGTGCATTCCGCCAGGTCGGGGTCGTCAGCTTTGGTGACGGCTGCGCCAAGCCCGATCGCTATGGCGTCTACACGCGGGTGGCATCTTATGCAGACTGGATCAGCGAACTGACTGATCTGAACGTGGATGCTGGAGATGTGCGGGTGGCCGGTGCCGTCACCGATACGCCCGATGTCCCGGTACAGCCGCGGTCCGGTGGTGGTGGCATGCTTTGGATGCCAATGTTGCTGTCGCTGATCATCCCCCTGCGCTTTCGGTAGCTCCCAGGGGTAGGGTGTGCGTGCGATGAGTGTGTGCACCATTGTTGGCATTCTGGTGCGCACCTTGGCGGCGCACACCCTACCGCAATGTGGCTGCGCGATGAACTCCCTCCGCCCCACGGGGGAGAGGGTTGGGGAGAGGGGAAGACCCTCCACCCCCTTCAAACGAACAGCGTCAATACACCCGTGTAGCCATAAATTCTGTCGTGAAAGATCTCGCCGCTGGCGAAGAATCCGGTCAGCGGGAAGTCGCCGAGCACTTCGCTGATCATTTTCACTTCTTCGGCATTGTCACCAAACTGATAGCGGCCACGCCCGAGGCAGGAGACATAGATGCCGCCACGGGGTGTGCGGCCCTTGCAGCGTTGTTTCAGGCCTTCGAGCATTTTCAGCATGTCTTCGCGCGCGGTGTTGCCATCGCGGCGGCAAAACATGATCTGATCGCCGGGCTCGATGCGGTCGCCGATGGCGATGCGGCCTTCCTGCTGGTCGATGCCGAGCAGGTTGCGAACCATGTAGTCGCCGGTGTCGGAGCCGCGGATCGGTAGCCCGGCGAAGATGAATCCAGCCAGCCGGTTGAGGTCGCGCGACAGCACTTCGCCGGCATCCTCACGAATGGCATCCAGCGCAGTCATGTCGTCGATTTGCATGACGATATTGGCGGCGGCTTCGGTAATCGTGCGCACTGGTCCGATCGGCGAGCAGCCTTGGGTGTGGCTGACCAGAACCTCGACTTCAGGTGCAAACAGCACGCCACTGAGGCCGCCATCGGTGATGGTGTCCGCGATTTGCAGGTACTGGGTCTGCGATGAGGTCAGTCCGCCGCAGAAGAAACCACCGTCGAGTCCCTCGGCGAGTTCTGCGACCAATTTCGGCACATTCGGGTTGGTCGGATCGCCATGAATGATCGCAAATCGGGCTTGGTGCGTATCGATCCAATCCTGGGTGGTGGTGAAGGATTTTTTCGTGTCGCTGCGAATGGAGTCGATGGTGCGAAAGCCATCTTCCGGAAAGCTGGCCAGCATCACGCTAAGTGCCGGCTGATCGTAGATCTCCTGGTTGCTGCCGATCAACGCCACGCCGGTCGATCCATACCAGTGTTCGATGCCGGTGCCGTGCTGCAACAAGTGCAGCACATGTTCCAGCTCGCTGCTCAGTGCGTCGGTAATGTAGATGAAGCCAGCATTGGCGGCGGGGTCGATATCGCCAATTTGGGCCAGGCAGAGGTTGACGATTTCGCGGGGGTCGGAGCCGATGGCAAGGCCATGCTGAAATGCATTCATAGGCGGTGTGGGTTGTATTGCGTAAAAACAAGACAGCCCCGCGAGCGGGGCTGTATCAGGTCGAGACTATTGGGCCGAGGCGCTCATCCCTTGGCGGCAATCATCCGGTGAATGATCGGTGCCAGGATGACTTCCATGGCCAGCCCCATCTTGCCGCCAGGAACGACAATCGTGTTGCGCCGCGACATGAACGAACCGGGCAAGACCGCAAGCAGGTAGGGGAAGTCCACATCAAACTTCACTGGGTCGGCGAAGCGAATGACGACAAAGCTTTCATCGGGCGTCGGAATGTCGCGGGCGATGAAGGGGTTGGAGGTGTCGACGGTCGATACGCGCTGGAAGTTGATGTCGGTACGTGAGAACTGCGGCGTGATGTGCTGCACGTAGTCGGGCATGCGGCGCAGGATGGTCTCGACGATCACCTTTTCAGAGTAGCCGCGCTCGGCGCTGTCGCGATGGATCTTTTGAATCCATTCCAGATTGACGATGGGCACCACGCCGATACCAAGGTCGACATGCTGGGCGACATCGTAGCCGTCACCTTTCACCAGACCATGGAGGCCTTCGTAGAATAGGACATCAGTGCCTTCGTCGATATCTTCCCACGGCGTGAATTGGCCAGGTTCCAGGTTCGTGCCCAGACGTTCGTTGTGCTGTTCGGCTTCCTCGTGGCTGTGCAGGTAGTAGCGCTTCTGACCCTTGCCGGTCTCGCCATAGGTGCGGAACAGTTCTTCGAGCTTGTCGAAGACGTTGGACTCGGGGCCGAAATGGCTGAATGTCTTGTCGCCGGCGGCTTCGGCCTTGGCCATGGCCTCTTTCATCGCGGCGCGGTCGTAGCGATGGAAACTATCACCCTCAACAACGACTGGGGTGATGTTCTCGCGCTTGAAGATGTGCTCGAAAGCGCGCTTGACGGTGGTGGTGCCTGCACCGGAAGAGCCAGTTACGGCAATGACGGGATGTTTCTTGGACATAGGTTGTTCCCCATAGTCTGGTTTCGATTCGAAAAGCACGAAATGGCGCCGCTATCCGCCGGACGGGCTTCATGCTGAATTGTAAACTGGCGCTATTCTAACCGTGTTGCGGGGTGAGTGCGAATCAGATCACTCTGTGACCGCTGGCGTCCCGCCGGCAAGGCCAGCAGGATGCTGGCGCTCCCCGAGAGGGTAGGCACCGTTCATTCCGTGCGTTTGGCAAAGATCAGATCCCACACCTCATGCCCGAGCCTTTCCCCGCGCCGTTCGAACTTCGTCTGGGGGCGCCACTCGGGGCGCGGGCAGAAACCGTCTTCGACCGTGTTTCTGAAGTCGGCATGCTGTTCCAGTACCGCCAGGGCGGCGTGGGCATAGTTTTCCCAGTCGGTCGCCATGTGCAGCAGTCCACCGGGAATGAGCCGGCTGGCAGCCAGGGTAGCGAATGCTTCGTTGAGAATACGACGCTTGTGGTGCTTCTTTTTCGGCCAGGGATCGGGGAAGAACAGCTGGATGTGATCGAGTGATTCTGCCGGAACCATCTGTTGTAACACGTCATGTGCGTCAGCACTGATTACCCTGATGTTCTCCAGCTTGTCTTTCTGGATGCGTTGCAGCAGCTGGCCAACGCCGGGGCGGTGAACCTCGATGCCGATGAAGCCTCGCTGTGGTTCCGCTTGTGCCATATCGGCCAGCGATTGACCATTGCCGAAACCAATTTCCAGTGTCACCGGTAGATCGGTGCCAAAGATTGCCCGAAAATCAAGCAGCTCATCTCTCAGCTCCAGCCCAAAGTGTTTCCACAGTTGCTCGATGGCTTGGGCCTGACCCTTGGTCAGGCGTCCCTGGCGCTGCACGAAGGTTTTTACCTGACGAGGATGTGCAATGGCGGGAATGGACTTGACGGTCTCGCTGCTCACTGCGGTTCAGAAGAACGTGCCGTCGATGGGGGACGAAGCCGATGCATAGCGCTTGCGTGGCATCCGTCCTGCCAGGAATGCCTCGCGTCCGGCTTCGATGCCTTTTTTCATTGCCGAGGCCATCAGTATTGGGTTCTGTGCAGCAGCAATTGCGGTATTCATCAGCACGCCGTCGCAACCCAGTTCCATCGCCACGGCGGCATCGGAGGCCGTGCCAACCCCTGCATCGACGATCACCGGCACCGTTGCGTTCTCGACGATTTCGAGGATGTTGTATGGGTTGCGAATGCCAAGCCCGGAGCCGATCGGCGCCGCCAGCGGCATGACCGCGACACAGCCGATTTGCTCCAGTTCACGGGCGATGATCGGGTCGTCGTTGGTGTAGACCATGACCTCGAAGCCTTCATCGACCAGCGTTTGAGCGGCCTTCAGTGTTTCTGTCACATGCGGAAACAGGGTTTTTTCGTCACCGAGCACTTCGAGCTTGACCAGCGTGTGGTCATCCAGCAGTTCCCGCGCCAGGCGACAGGTACGCACCGCATCCTCCGCGCTGTAACAGCCGGCGGTGTTCGGCAAGTAGGTGTATTTGTCCAGCGGCAGTGTGTCGAGCAGGTTCGCCTCACCGGGGTTCTGGCCAATATTGGTGCGGCGGATGGCCACGGTAATGATCTCGGCGCCACTGGCTTCGATGGCCAATCGCGTCTCCTCCATATCCTTGTATTTGCCGGTGCCAACCAGCAGTCTGGAATGGAAGATTCTGCCGTTGATGTTCAGGGTGTCGGCTGCAATGCTCATCGATGTTCTCTGCTGGAGTAGGGGGGTAAGGGGCTCAGCCGCCGCCGATCGCGCGGACGATCTCAACCTTGTCGTCCGGGTTGATCACAATTTCGTGGTGACGGCTGCGCGGCGCGATTTCCTGGTTGATTTCCATCGCCAGACGCTCGTTTTCGAGGCCAAGATGGCGAATCAGCTCGGCTGCCGTCAGACCGTCCGGGGTTTCCACAGGCTCGCCGTTGACAATGATCTGCATGGCTGGGGCGTCGTTTGAAAAAACGTATTGTAGGGTATTCGCCCATTGTCATTCCAGCAGGATAGCGGAATCCAGTACCAGGGAGGGCAACCACCGCCGGTGGCATACGTTCTTGTGGCTGGATCCCCGTATCCCGCGGGGATGACAGCGGTTAAGTCACCGCTGCTGTGATCCCAAGGGTGATCCCTATATACTGGCAGCCCACGGTTTTCAGAGGGTTGTACCGAAAATGACCAGCCCGGATTGCATTGTCATCGGTGGCGGCGCCATTGGGCTGCTGTCGGCGCATTTTCTCGTCGAGCGGGGCATGCGCGTTTTGCTGCTGGAAAAAGGCGAGCTGGCGCGCGAGTCATCCTGGGCCGGTGGCGGCATCGTTTCGCCGATGTATCCGTGGCGCTATAGCGATGCGGTCAACCAGTTGGCCAGCTACGGCCAGCAACACTATCCGGTTTTCCTTGGCGGGTTGCGTGAAGAGACCGGTATCGATCCCGAGTTGCTGCCTTCCGGCATGTTGATGCTCGATGAGGCCGAGCCGGAGATGTGGGCGTGGGCGGAGAAATGGCATGCGCGAATCGAACCGCTGACCTCCCGCGATGCGCTGGACGCCGTCCAGCCTGGCCTTGATCCCCGCTTTACCAGCGGGTTGTGGATGCCAGACATCCATCAGGTGCGCAACCCACGACTGGCGAAAGCGCTGGCGGCGCGGGCGCGGCATACGCAACAGATTGAAATCAGGGAGCAATCTCCGGTTGCAGAAATCATGCTTGCTGGTGACAAGGTCGAGGCTGTCCGGCTGGAAGAGGGTGAAATCCTGTCGGCGGACTGCGTGCTGGTGACCGCGGGTGCCTGGACTGGCCGGCTGATGCCTGACGCTTGTCCCGCGCCGGCAGAGATTCAGCCCGTGAAAGGCCAGATCGTTCAGTTCAAGGCCGAGCCGGGTCTGTTGACGCGCATGGTCATGCTCAATAGCCGCTACCTGATTCCGCGCAAGGATGGCCTGATTCTGATTGGCAGCACGTTGGAATTCGAGGATTTCGACAAGCAGACGACCACATCGGCGCTGGAGGATTTGCAGGCTGCGGCTATTGCTCTATTACCCGCGCTGGCAGACAAGCCCGTGGTCAATCAGTGGGCCGGTTTGCGACCGGGAACAAAAGAAGGCATTCCGTACATTGGTGAATGTGCCGGGGTCGAGGGGCTGTTCGTCAATGCGGGGCAGTTCCGTAATGGTATTGTCATGGGCCTGGGGTCGGCATTGCTGGCCGCTCAAATGATCACCGGTGAAGCGCCGTTTCTTGATCCGTTCCCCTACAAACCTACGTGATGTGGTTGTCAATGGCTGTGAAACTGTGAGGCAATTTTCGCTTCGATCCGCTCAGGATGTATGCTTTGGGCATGAATCTGTATCCTGATCAACTTCGTCAGCGTGTGATCGCGCGGCTGGCGCAAAACAGCATCAATCCAACGCGGCAGCGCGTCGAGATTGGCATGTGCCTGTTCGATTGCGACAAACACATTACCGCTGACCAACTGTTGGAGCTGGTCAACCAGGGCAGACACGAAGTTTCCAAGGCGACGGTCTACAACACCTTGGGGCTGTTTGCGTCGAAAGGCTTGTTACGCGAAGTGGTGGTCGATCCTGGCAAGCAGATTTTCGATACCAATACGGCGCCGCATCATCATGTCTACAACACGGATACCGGTGAGCTGAAGGATATCGAGTCTGCCGATCTCGTCGTGTCCGGTCTGCCGGTGCTAGACGAAAGCATCGAAATCACCGGCGTCGATATCGTCGTCAGGGTCAAGAACGCTTAGCCGCAAAGCAAGGCTTCAGGCACGACCCTTCAAACAATCCCGCAAATCACTTTTCTTGCGCGAAATCCGCGGCCTTCCAGTGCTGGAGATAACGATTGCCCGAGCATGTTCAGGGCTGGCATCGGCATGGCGGTCACAGAGCATCAGCCGACCGGCCTGAAATGCGCCGTTGATCTTCTCCGAGCGACCCAGGTTGGTGTAGGAGATATAGTCACGCACATTGCGGTTACCCGTCAGCAGCAGATGCCCCGGTAGCGCGCCCTGAGTGACCAGCAGTTCCTCGCCCTCATCGAGCCGTGCGTTGGCATTGCCATCGACGAAGCCAATCCAGCCTTCTTCCCAATGTTCTCCCGTTTTCGCCAGCGTGACACGAGTATTGCGCTTGATGGCTTCGCTGCGCACCAGCACGATACTGTGCATCAGCAGGTTGGCCTGGGTCGTCAGGCGGTTGTTGCCGAGCAATGCCTGGAATGAGCTGATACCGGTGTGAATCAGTGTCGTGGCCACTGCCAGCGTGGCCATCATCTCGACCAGGGTAAAGCCCCGGTGGCTTCGGTGGATCATCGCGGCTTCCTTGCGTGGATGAGTGCCCGTTAGCCTATCCGCGTCTCAGCGAAGCCGGTAGATCGTTTGCGCTCAATCTGCCACGTTGCTCACGCTGGCGTCGATCAATGGCTGTTTTCAACGATCGAGCGCGTCTGAACGTTGTTGCTACCGTATATCGGGAAGCTTCTGATTTCTGACGTGCTTCTGCGCAGTGCGTCGGGTTTTCTCGTAAACTATGAATTCGGGTCTCGGAGTGCGAGTGAGCAGGCTTAGCAGTTCCCCCTTTCGCAAAGGGGGGATTAGGGGGGATTTGAACGGCTATGCGTTAGCAGCAAGCCCCTGAAAATCCCCCTCAATCCCCCTTTGACAAAGGGGGAAGCTGTCAACTGAGGCAGCAATGTCTAGAGGGATGGTGCGGACAGTGCCGTTGATGCATTCCGAGACTTAAGTATTAAAACCGTGCGTTACCGGGCTTGATCGTTATGCAAAATCAATCATCCAGCATCACAGGCTTCACGCTGGTCGAGTTGATGATCACCATCGCAGTGATTGGCGTCATTGCGTTTCTCGGCGTGCCATCGCTGACATCGCTGCTGGAGAACAACCGCGTCACAACGCAAACCAACCAACTGGTATCGAGCATCCATCTGGCCCGATCCGAAGCCGTCAAGCGCAATGGCGCGGTCAAATTGTGCCCATTGGGTGAAGGTGCTATCTGTGGGCAGGACTGGCGCAAGGGGTGGATGGTGGTCGCCGGAAGTGAGGTGTTGCAGGTTGTCGATGTGGCGGATCAGCTGATGAGCATTTCTTCGGCGCCCTCGCAGCTGGTCTTTGATGGTGAGGGCATGGTCAAGAAATCGGAAGCGGAAGACGCCGCCGCTCCCAGTGAGAAAGAGCGTCGGATCATTATTCAAAAGGCCAGTTTCCGTCGTAGCGTTGCATTAACGCTCGCCGGCTCCGTTTCCAGCTGTCGCGCCGATAAGGATGGTGACTGTGTCGACAAGAAATAGCGGCTTCTCCCTGGTCGAGGTCTTGGTGGCCGTCGTGTTGCTGTCGATTGGATTGCTGGGGTTGGCCAAGCTGCAATTCTGGGGGGTGCGTCATACCGGCAGTGCTTACTTTAGAACCCAGGCCACACAGGTCGCCAGTGAAACAGTGGAGCGGCTGCGGGCCAACCCGATTGGTGTTGCGGGTGGCAGCTACGAACTGAATCCTGATGGCTGCAAACCGGCGGTTTGTCCCATTTCGCAGCTCGATTGCCGTGGGGAGAGTTGTGAGCCTGAGGAGCTGGCGGCGTTTGACCTCAATGAACTGGCCTGCGGTGTGACAGGAGAGGGTGACCAGTTGGGTGTCGACGACCTGCTGCCTGACGGCGGCATGCGGGTACGCTGCAATGATTTGGCGAGCGGCGAGAAGGTTTGTCGCATCGAAGTCTGCTGGAGCGAGGCAGAAGCGCCTGGCGACAGCAACGGCGTTGTTGCTTTGGAGGTGGTGCCGTGAAGCGGTGCAGGCAACAAGGTTTCTCTTTGGTCGAGATGATGGTGGCGCTGGTCATCGGCCTGTTCGTGCTGGCGGGCGTTGGCTCGGTGTACATTACCGGCAAGCGTAGCTACCAGGCGCGCGATGGCTTGTCGCTGTTGCAGGAGAATGGCCGCATCGCGATTCGTATTATCGAGCAGACGGTAGTGCGGGCGGGGTACCCGATGTTTGCGGAGGTTCAGCCGGTCATCGTAGCGCCGAAGAGCGGGTTGTCGCTGGTTTCGCTGCAAACGCAACTCGAAGAAACGATGGAGCCACTTAAGGAGTTGGGGGCGCAAGACAGTGACAGTCTGGAAGTCATTATTTCAAATGGAAGAGTAAAACAAGTCGCTGGCGATATATTGACTGTCCAGTATCAGGCGATTACCGAAGGCAGTTGGCGACGAGGGGATGATTGTTTAGGGAGTAGCAGCCAACTCTCCGATCGGGTGATTAGCAAGTTGTTTCTCAATATTGATAACAGGACTGGAATCGCAAGATTGATGTGCTTGGGAAGCGGTGGCGGAACTCAGCCGTTGGTAGACAATGTTGTCGCGATGCAAGTCGAATACGGTGAAGATTCGAATAGCGATGGTTTTGCCGATAAATATTTGCGGGTGGCTGACGTGAGTGACTGGAACAAGGTCGTCGCCATCCGGGTTGGGTTACTGATCAGCAGCGGTGAAGATGTGCTCGATGAACCAGTGAATGAGCCGCAGATATTTACGCTGGCGGGGCAGCAAGTGACCTTGAACAGCGAAAATGACAGGAAACTCTATCGTGTGTTTCAGACCACGATCCCGCTGCGAAACCGGATGCCAATTTTTTAATAATGAAGTACGAACTCAACAACGATCGAAACAGGCAGCAGGGTGCAGTCCTGGTGGTCGGCCTCGTCCTGCTGGTGGCGATGACATTGATCGGGGTGACGGCAATGAAACTGACAACGCTGGATGAACGTATCGCCGGCAATGCGCAGCAGCGCCTTGGTACTTTTCAGGCCGCAGAATCCGTGCTCAAGGAGGCCGCTGTGTACGACAAAGTACTGTCCTGCTCACATGAAAAATGCGATTGCCTGCCGGATAAAAATCCGGATAAAGATAATGTCTACGTCATTGCCGACCAGGAGAACTGTGAAACCGAGGGGTATGCACTGAGCCGTGCCTATCCATTTGGCCCGGATGTGGAGGCGGGTGGTGAAACCATCCCCGCCATCGCGGGGATGAAACATGAAGGCGATGTGAATGTATTCGGCAACAGCATCGGTGTTGATACATCGGTTGCCGGGCGACTGGTGCGGATACGTGCGGTAACGGGGAACGATCGCAACGGAAGCGCCGCTGCCGTACACGACCTGCTTGTCGCGCCAGTTGGCTTGAGGAATAGATAATGCCTGAACTTGCAGAAAACATGCGCCGAATATCGCGTTACATGAAGCGACTTGGCGTTGGGCTGGTCACATGTTTGCTGCCGGCAATGTCCGTTGCGGATGATACTGAAATTTACCTCACCTCCTATGCCGCCGCCGGGCAGCCGAATATTCTTTTCGTGTTGGACAGTTCGGGAAGTATGAATGATGGGTTGACGCTTAGTGGTGATGGTCAACTTGGGAAAAGTAAGTATCTGTTAATGAAGGAGGTGTTGGAGGAGGTCTTGGCGACCATTCCTGATACAGTCAATGTTGGTTTGCTGAATTATGGTGGCCACAGTGAAAAAGCCCAGGCTAATGGCATTCGTTATCCGGTCACCTCGTTGTCCGCCGTTGATGCAGATGGCAAGCCTCTGAACAAGGATGTTCGTGCTGACATACTGGCTGAAATCGACAAGTTCGAGGTGGAAGGCTATACCCCTATCGTTCAATCGTTGTATGAGGCCGCGCTCTATTTTCGTGGCGAGGGAGTGGATTACGGGGCGACTGGAACACAACAAAAGATTGCACATCCGGACTCTTATGTCTCGGGCACAAAAGTGCCGCTCGACCCCGGTTCTGGAGGGACTATAGAGTGCAATAAAACGCGGAATGAGTGCCCAGCAGACGTGCTGGCAAGCTGCAATCCGACGACTCGTGTTGAATACTACTGCACCGAGGGGGATTTGAACTGTCCGCCAATAGGGGTGTTGGGGTGCGAGCGACAGGAGATACCAGCCGGAGAGTATACGGAACAATTTTGTAATGGAACGCTTGATGAAGCCGGGAACTGTTCAAGCTACGGTGAAAGGACTGTGCAGGTTGCAGCCCACGTCAACTACAACTGCCCTCAAGAGTTTTGCACTTACGAAGATCCTACCAAGGCCAAATACAGCATTGAGGATGCGCGTTACCGTTCGCCCATTACAAAGGAGTGCCAGACCAACTATCTGGTATTGATGTCGGATGGAAAGCCTGACGATGGCTTGCTGATTTCGGCGGGTGATCCTGTCGAGCACGATCCGGCTATTCTCGGCAAGCTGGCAGATTCCTTCGATATTGCTGCCTGCGAGAATCTGGGGGATGGACAGTGCGGACCGGAATTGACCCGTTTCCTGGCGACCAAGGATCAGAGAGAATCGCTGGAAGGTGATCAACTGGTATCCACTTACGCCATCGCCTTTGCCGTAGAGCCTGAAGGTCAGGAGTATTTGCGTAAGCTTGCGAACTTGGGCGAGGAGGCTGAGGCAAACGGTGAGCAAGGCTTTTTTACTGCAAACAATCGCGAGCAGTTGAAAGAGGTTTTCAATAACATCGTCAGCAACATTGCCGTGGTCAATCACGATCTGGCGATCCCTTCCATTTCGGTTGACCCTGAAACCGGGCTGACTCACGGCGACGAGGTTTTTTTCCCTTTCTTTCGACCCGGCATTTCGCCGCGTTGGCCTGGCAATCTGAAAAAGTACAAGCTGGAGCGCAGTGATGAGGGTATCCGGGTTGTCGATGCGAGCGGAGCGCCCATTTATGATGAGGACGGTAAGCCTGTGCAGGGTAGCCGCAGCTACTGGTTGCCGGATGCGGACCCGGCGGATGGTGCTGATATTGCCTCGGGTGGGGCTGCACGCTTGTTGGGCGCGGGCAGGACGATATTTACCAGTAGTGATAGTAACAAGCTGATCGCGCTCAATGCCGATACGGTGGAAGCCGACTGGTTCGGTGGTGGTGACCTCGCTGAGTTGATCGATTACGCGCGCGGCATCGATACGACAGCAGCAGCTGGCGAGCTAGAATATCGCCAGGAAATGGGCGATATTCTGCATTCCGCGCCGGTATTGGTGCCCTATGAAGATGGCCCTGATCTGGTTTTCGTTGCCACCAATGAAGGCTATCTGCACGCCATCGATACGGCGACCGGTATTGAAAAGTTTGCCTTTATTCCCAAAGAACTGCTGCCGGTCATCAAAATTCGCAAGGACAACGATCTCGACGAGCCGCATCCCTATGGTCTTGATGGGCATATAACCGTATGGCGCGACGATCTCCCTGTGGGTGAAAACGACGACCCAACTGGAAAAACCTTTCTTGTTGTCGGCATGCGTCGTGGCGGGCTTAACTACTATGCGCTTGATATTACGGATCCGGACAAGCCGGAGCTTGCCTGGATGATTCGTGGTGGCGCGTCGGATTTTGAAAAGTTGGGCCAAACCTGGTCTCGTGTATTTCCTGCAGTTGTCCAATTGGAGGATACGCCGCAGTCGGTATTCATCTTTTCGGGAGGCTATGATCCAGAATACGATCAACCTGACCCGCAGCGTCGCTTTGCAGAGAAGATCCGGGGAGGGGAGGGTAATGCGCTGTTTATCGTCGACGCGCGCACCGGAGAAAAAGTGGAGCAAGTGAATCTCGGAGAGGTTAGCGCCAGCATTCCAGCCAATCCCCGCATTATCGACATCGACAACAATGGCATCGCCGACCGTATCTATTTGGTCGATATCGAAGGCCATATATTCCGCATCGACCTGCCCGATCCCGGAAATACATTGATGCCCGTCAGCGAAAAGGTCAAAGAGATCAGAACCGTTTTGCTCGCTGATCTGAGCAGTACCAGCCTGGGGGTGCCAAGACGATTCTACAACGAGCCGGACGCGGCACTGGTGGTGCAAAATGGCATCCGCTTTATCACCTTGTCGCTGGGTTCCGGATATCGGGCGCACCCGTTGATGAAGGACAAGGATATCGATCAGGATTACCTGTTCGTGGTTAAGGATAGGCATGTCTATCAGCTTCCGCTGGAGACGAACGATGAGAGTTACCACCTGATTAAGCCTGACGACCTTGGCGATATTCCGAATCTGAATGCCGGTAAGCCTGGGCTGGAGGAAGAGCCTCAGCCTTCTCAATATGGTTGGAAACTCGCGCTGAACAGGACGGGTGGTGAAAAGGCATTGGCCAAGGCTGTCACGCTGAAAAATACCGTTTATTTCACCACCTTCGAGCCTGAAACAAAACCGGCTGCGGATGTCTGTTCCAATGCCTCGCACACCGGGCGGGTATATGGCCTGGATGTGCGTACAGCCAAACCAGCGCTGAAATTCGCCGATATCGAAGATCCGAAACAAAGCATCGAATACACGACTTCGGATATCCCTTCTGAAGTGGTGCTCGTCGCATCGCGTTACGAAAAAACTGTTGCTGGCAAAAAGGTAGTCAAAGGGGTCAAGTTCGATATTCTCGACAGTAAGCTCAAAGGGCTGGAATCGCCGACCTTCAGCGGCCTGAATAAATGGTACTGGGAGGTCGCCAAGTGAGCCGTTGGGCAGGTGCCGGGTTTACCTTGCTAGAGTTGTTGATCACCCTTGCGGTGATCACCGTGTTGGGGATGATTGCGGTGACGTCATATTCGAGCTTTATTGTTCGGGGTTATCGCGCTGAGGCCAAGGTGGTGATGTCGGAAATTGCGCAGAAAGAAGAACGCTATTTTTCTGCTTACCACAAGTATTTGCATGGCGATGACGCAGTCAAGCAGTTTCGAGGTGATACGGCTGCAGATATTCTCTCTGAGCACGGCATGTACAAGATTGACGTGAAACCGAACGGTACTGGCTATTTGATTGAGGCTACCCCGGTGGCTGGTGAGCCCGCGGCGGCGCGGGACAAGGATTGTCGTGTGTTTACCCTGGATCATACGGGTAAGGAGTCCGCAAACGATGGTGCGGGCAGGGATACAACGGATATTTGCTGGGGGCGGTGAGGTCTACCTACTGCGGTGGTACGGCGAATGAATTCGCCCCTACTGCGGTGGTATGGCGAATGAATTCGCCCCCACGGCGTGGTGGTCGATGGGATAAGTAACAGCAATATTCATTTAGCGCCTCGTAACGCAACATCCGTAGAGCAGCGGATGCGTTACCCGTCGCAGGCGCAGCCGGTTTTGAGTCGGCAGGTGACATCGCGGGGGATGCAGCTGTCGCCACAGGCTTTGCCGTTTCGGCAGATGAGGCAGCAGGTGGTGCCGTTGGCCGAGCTGTCGCGCATGGCATCTCTGAACAGGCAGCCGGTGGCGTCGGCGGTTGCTTCCGCCCCCAGCTCTTGCAAGTAGTCGGCGTAGTAGACGTCGGGGTAGTAGCGGTAGGGCACAGCGTAGCCTTCGCGCACCAGCCGGCCTTCGGTGAAGATGCCGCCGGCGCTACACACATAGCGAACCAACCGGCCGTAGCGATCACGCTCGCTTTTGTCTTTCATCAGCGTTACCTGGCCGTCAGCCAGCAAGGCCTTCAGCCTATCAGTTGCTTCGGTAAAGCAGGTTTCGCCGCGCTCCGGCGTGTCGATGCCGATCAGCCGGATGCGTTCTTGCTTGCCGTTTGCCAGTTTGACATCGATGGTGTCGCCATCGACCACTTTCACCAATGTGGCCGGTTCCCCCTGATTGCAGATCAGTGCATCAGCACCGGTGGCGGCTGCCCGGCTGACATCGCGGGCGGTGCCGGGTTGGCCGAAACAGCCGCTGAGCAGCACGGCTGCAACGAGGAGTGCCAGCAGGCGGCTCATCAATAGCCCCATTTTCTGAAACGTTTGCGGCAGTAGGCCAGTAGGCTGTCGTAGTCGGGGAAATAACGCTTGAAGCCGTTTTCGGCGGGGGCGTCGAATTCACAATAGTCGTTGCTGTATTCGCGGCAGATCGGTGGCCGGGTTTCGTAGATGCCGCAGCGGCCATCGGGTTGCAGGTGTTCGCAGGCGGCGTCGATCAGCAGGAACCAGCCGTCTTCGTCCTGGTAGATGCGGATATTCTCGTGGGAGACCTGCCACAGCAGCATTTCGAAATCGGCTTTGCTACGCGGCGTGTCAATGTGCTGGGTGATGTAGGTGCAGCACTTGGAGCCTTCGCAGAAATCGCATTTGTTGTCCGGGTTGATGCGGCTGGTGTCGGCTGCGATCGGAATCACTTTCGTCATGGTGGAAAGCCGCGTAGCTGTAGTGACTGGCGCACGGTGACCGCGCCCTTGCTGTCAGGCCGCCCCAGCATGGGCAGCATGTCGCGCAGCTCGCGTGGTGTGTCTTGGGTCGGCGCGACTTTGATATTGGCGCTAAAGGCGCCATTGCGCGAGAGCGTGAGTTTGCCTTTGGCGTCCAGCGCCCCCTCGGTGCGCAGATCACCATTGAGCTGGTTATTGGCGCTGCTGACTTTGAGCGTGGCCTTGCCGGCATCGAGTTCGAATGGCGCCAGCAGTCTGGCGGGTTGCCAGGTGATGTCGGCGTCTAGTTCGGTGGGCCAGCGGTTTTCGATGCGCGCGTGCTCGATGATGGCGTGGGCCTTGCCGCCCGGGGTGGCCATCAGCGTTGGTGGCAGTGGAAGTTTGGCCAGGTCGGCATCGATGGTGGTGTCGTTGAGCACAATGACCTGATCTCGCGATGCTGTGAGCCGGCCATGGGCGCTCACCCCTTCCCCGGCAATATCGACATCAGCCTTGAGCTTGCCGAGCAGCAGCGGGAAGGGCGAGAGCTGCCACTGCACACGCCCGATGGGCTGGTTTTGCCAGCTTGCCCGGGCGGCGCTGCCGTTCCAGATGCTGCCGTCGATACCGGCGAGCCGTAGCGGCATGTTGGCGGGCAGGTATTGCAGTGCAAAACCTGCGGGTACGGTGGCGATGAGAAAGATCGCGAAAGCGGCAATGAACAGCAACAGTCCGGCAAGCAGCTTTTTCATCATTGCCCCCTGGTGATCACCAGCCGCGCCTGCACCCGGCCGGGCTGATCGCTGCGGGAGGCGTTGAACTGCGCCACCGTGGCGCCATAGCGTGTCTGCAATTCACTGATCCAGTGAATGATGTCGTCGAAAGCGGCGTCATCGATATCGATGGAGATCTTGTTGCTGCCTTGTGGCTCGATGCGTTTCAGGTAGCTGCGCAGGTTTCGTTCCGCCGCGGATGTCTCGACTGCGGTAATCAGCGACACGTTGCTGGCCGGTGTCACGGCGTTGCCGCTGGCCTGCAACGCACGGGCTTCGCTGCTCGCCTGTTGCAGCCAGGCGACCTGCTGCTGGCCGGCATTGACGCTGGTGCGCAGGCTGCCCACCTCCTTGCTGACGGGTTCCCAGATCAGCAGGTAGATCAGCAGCGGAACAAGTAGCAGGGCAGCCGCCATCAGTATCAGGCGTTCGCGCGGTTGGAGTGTGGCAAACCAGTCTTTCATCGCTGCTTGATCCTCAGGTTGCCCACGGCCTTGCCTTGTGCCGAATCGGCATTGGTCAATTCGGTATCGAGACCCGCCTGCATCATCTGGTTTTTCAGGCTGTCGAGCTTGCTCAGCGATGCGGCGCTGATTTTGAGATCGAGGCGCTTGTTGCGGTAGCGGATGCTCTCCACGCGGCTATCCTTGTTGGCACTGAGCACTTTGCTGCTGGTGGCGAGCAGTTCGAGGAACCTGTCTTCACTGCTTTCCCCACCGCCACGCAGCTGCTTGAGCCGTTGCTCCATCTGTACCCGGGGGTTTACGACCTTGCGTGCATCGGGGAAGGTCTGGCGGTAGATCTGTTCGGCCTGCTGCTGCAGGGCTTGTTGCTGGCTTGCAAGTTGGTTGCGTTCGATTACCTTGCCGGTGTAAGCCAGGCCAAACAGCAACAGTGCCAGCCCGGCAGCCCAGCGCCAGGGCTTGAGGGATTTGACCAGATCGGTCTGGACGCTGTAGTCGCCTTGCAGCAGATTGATGGCGTTGTTCAGGTCGATGCTTTCGGCGAGTAGTTGCAGCAGGTCGCCATCACAGCGGTGGCGCAGCAGCCGGGGCTGCTCATGAGGCCATGCCAATGTGCCGCTGTCGCCACATTGCCAGAGATGAACATTGGCGGGCGGCTCTGCCGCGCTGTCGAGGCTTGCTTGCAGGAGAATAGCGAGGTTGCCTCGATCGCAAGCGTAGCCGCTGGCCGCGCCGGTGCGGACCAGGGCGCGTTGTTGGTCGCAGGCGACAAACCAGTCGCCTTCCTGCCAGGGGAGGGCGAGCACATCGGGCACCACGGCCCGCGGGACGACCTGGTGGCGATTGCAGGCCTCGAGCCACTGCCGGAGTAGCTTGTGCTCGATCACAGCCACTGTTTGCCTGCCGGTTTCGACCGGCCCCAGTGCAAAATGCAGCTCGTCGACGTCGCCGGCGAGCTGCTCTTCCAGCGCATAAGGGATGGCTTTGCGAAGCTTGGCTTTTTGCCGGATTTGCAGCTCGGAAGTGGTCAGCACCACGTTTTCCGCCGGTGCGAGCAGGATGACGGGGTGGCCCGCGGCGGCCTCGATCGCTGCGTCGAGTGTGCCGTGCTGTAGCGCCGCGTTGGCCGTACCCGTCAGCAACCAGCTGGCTTGCCCGCTATCGTCGGCTGAAGGTTGGATCAGAAAGTAATTCATGGTGTTCCCAGGCTTCTCGCTATCACCCGCAAGGCTCCCTTTTGCGAACGGTGAATAATACTGTACTGCTTCAGCCGAGTGCGACCTATTTGCGCTGTAGTGGTCAGTTGAAAGTACTCCGTGGTCGTACTCAAACCTTCGAGCTTGTCTTCGGGTAGCAATTTCAGCTGCTTGAGTTCGTCGAGCGACTGAAATGGCCCGCCGCCATCGGCGCTGAGGCGATTGCGAATGGTGCTGATACCGTCGGCCTTTAAGCCAATGGCCTTGAGCAGGTCTTCGCTGGCGCTGTTGATGTTGATACTGGTGCTGGCAGGCAGGGTGCTGAGATTTTGTTCCAGCGCTGCACGTTTTTCTTCCGGCAGCTTGCGATAGCCACGTAGCAGCATGACTTCGCTGAGGCTCACCATCCGGGTATTGGCGGCGCGATAAGGGGGGGACAGGCTCAGGTAATAGTCGTCCTCGGCACCAGCCTGTGACACGGGTGTGCTATCGGGGTCGAGCCAGTCCGTTATGGTATCGGCGAGTCCGCTATTGAGACCCTGTGCTCTCAGCAAATTTTGCAGGCGTTCGTAACTGCTGCCAACAATCTTGCCTTTGTCATCTACGATGGCATTGATGTTGAGACGGCCTTGCAGATCGGTGATCTTGCCGGTAAGCACACCGCCCTCGACGGGAAAGGCGCTCTCCTGGCCCAGCAGGTCGTAAAGACGATTATTGCGAATCGCCTTGTCGATCAACACCATGGCAAAGGCTTCGCTGCCCTTGAGGTACTGCCATGCCTGATCGCGCATGAACAGATTGCCGCTATAGCGCAGATTGAGGTACTGACTGGACATCAACTGAGCTGCCGCTGTCGTCGCCAGCGCCACCACCAGCAAGGCGCTGATCAGCGCCACCCCACCTTGCTTTTTCCTTGCACGAGGAAGCCAGGCAAAAAGCCCCCTCTCCCCCCAGGGGGAGAGGGTTGGGGAGAGGGTGCAATCGGCCCCAGGCCGATACCTCAAACACCTCAATCTGGAATGACCCACGCTCACAACACAAACAGCCGCGGAATGCTGCCCCATTTTTCGGTGACCAGCGTAATTTCCACCGCAATCGGTGGCGACAGAACCTTCTTCGTCGCGCTGATCGGCGGCCATTCGCTACGCCACTTTTTCTGCTCGTCCATAAAGCGGAAGCGAACCTCGGTGACGCCTTCGAGCAGCGGCAATTGCAGAGTTTCAACGCCAGGAGAAGCATCCAGCTGTGGCCAGTATTCGCGCACCAGCGTGGTGTCATCGAGCCGGTAGGCAACCCGCTGCAGGGTCGAGCGTGGACGTTCAGCCGGGTTCTTCCAGCCGCGCCGGGTAAAGCTGATGAGGCGGCCAAAGGTGCCGGGGCTGAGTACCGCGCCTTCACGTTCTCCGAACTCGTTGCGTACCGGCCGGTTGGTGATTTGCGACAGATCCTGCTGAATGATGCTCATGGCCAGTTGCAGCTGTTGCAAGTCGGCGGCGACGGCTTCGGTCTTGTGCGCGCTGCGCAGTACGGTGTTGAGGCCACCATAGGCGAGCGCTGAAATCACCGCGAAGATGCCGACGGCGATAATGATTTCGAGCAGCGTAAATCCACGTTGGCGGCTGGTTTGTGTGTGCACGTTACCAGATTGACAGCTTCCCCCTTTGTCAAAGGGAGATCGAGGGGGATTTCCCGGAGCTTGCTGCATGCCCCGAGGTTTTCCATCCTTCTTGGGGCGTAGTCCACGCTGCTCAATAGCAGAGCCGGGATTGCTGTGAACGTGAATCATTGCTGGCTGCGCTTGTGGATAAAGCCGGTGAGCAGGGTCAGGCTGGTTTCTTTGGGGTCGCCCGGTTGCCGAACCCGGATATCGACACGGCGAATGCTGGGTTCCGGTGTGCCGCCGATGGTGGTTTCGACTTCCCATTCGCGTTCAGCCAGTTCGCTTTTGCTTTTCTTGATGCCGGGCTCCAGCCATTTCCCCGAGAGCCTGATCTGTGCCATTTTGTTCATCGCCACCCAGTGGGCCATGGTCTTGTCGCGCAGGCCGATGGTGTTGGCCGTGGCGTTGCTGGTGCTGTTGATCAAGGCCGACAAGGCAATGGCAAGTACCGCCAGCGCAATGACCACTTCGATCAGGGAAAAGCCTTTTGACGACGCAGCATGCTTCATGAAACCGGTCTGCCGAGTTGATCGAGCTCGATGACGACGGGATCTTGCTCATCGTCTTCGGGTTCCAGCGTCAGCCGGAAGGCGGTGGTCTCCCCGCTCGACAGGATCAGGATCTGTGGTTTGTCGGGCGCCTTGGCGTCGAGCACGATTTCCTGGTTTTCTATTTCCAGCAGCGGTTCGATCGTTTCGGGCAGTTCGCGCGGGTGCAAATGGGTATCAGACAGCAACGGTGCCCACTGATTGGTTGACTCATCCAGCTCATAGAACTGATAGTGCCCGCGCCATAGCCCGAGGCCGTATTCCCGTGCCTCAAGAATGGCCTCATTGCGGGCCAGATCAATCAGCGTGGTGATGCGCAGCGATTCCTTCTTGAGCATGTCGCCGCGGCGATCACCAATATTGAGTACGGCCATGCTGGCAAGAATGCCGATGATGACCAGAACCACGAGGATCTCCAGCAGCGTGAAGCCGCGCTGGGTGCGGGGGGTATTGTGGGTCATAGCCTGATGGGCTGGTGGTTAATCGAGCGTCCAGTTGCCGATGTCAGCCGCCACGCCTTCGCCCCCAGGCTGCTGATCTGCGCCCAGCGTGTAGATGTCGATCTCGCCGTGTTCGCCGGGGCTAAGATACTGGTAGTCACCACCCCAGGGGTCTTTCGGCAGACGGGCGATGTAGCCACCGGCCTTCCAGTTGCGCGGCTCTGGGTCAGAGCTGGGTTTTTCCACCAGCGCATCCAACCCTTGATCGGTGGTGGGGTACTGAAAATTGTCCAGCTTGTAGAGATTGAGCGCAGCCTCCAGCGCCCGGATGTCCTGCTTCGCCTTTGCTGCCCGCGCCTTGTCGGGGTTGTCCATGATCCGGGGCACCACCACGGCAGCAAGAATTGAGAGAATGACCACCACGACCATCACCTCGATCAAGGTGAAACCTTTCTGCAGTGCAGATGAATTTGCGTTGTTCGCTTTCAAGACGGGGACTCCTTCCTTTCGAAAACTCCGGCGCAACAGCCTAGCCGGAAATGCCTGATTCGTCGCTGAATTGTATCACGTTAGGGGGTGTGCGAACGGCCGTGGCCAGTGGGTAGGTTGGGCAAACCGGAGCGTGCCCAACGACAGTGCGGTGGATTTCAAGTCGCCGCTCTTGATAACCACCCATCCGTTGCCTGGATGGACTGGGCAGCTGCAATATACGTATCTAAAACCGAACCAACACCCCGCTGTTGAACAGTAGTCCCGATTTCCCGAACTTGTTCGCGGTATAGGCGTTGTAGGTGAAGGGCACCATATCGAGAAGGCGATTGCTCATGTATTCGCTGCGAAAAAAGAACCCGAGATGCCGCGAAAACTGAAATCTGACCTCGCCCTGTAAATTGTGGCTGGTGGTCGATACCTGATCTCCCCGTTGCCGAATAAGATCGTCGAGAGCTCCGCGGTCGAATTTCTGGTAGAGATAGCCCAGTCGTGTTTGCCACTCGGCGCGCTGCCACTGAACAGACCCGCCCAACTGCCAGTAGCGCGAGGTGTAGCCAAGTTCGTCTTCCGGGGAGATACCCAGTTCGTCCTTGATGACCTCCTGGTTGGGCAGCACCATGCGAAAACGTGTGGTTGACCCGCAGCGCCCCAGTTGATTGATTTCTGCGGAGCCTTGTCGGTAATCGAAACGGTAGTTGCAGCCTTCGTCTGATCGAAAACTGGCTGACAGCGCCTCAAAATCGACGGTGCTGATCCCGACGCCGGTAAATAGGGACCCTTGAATTTCCGAGTTAAATTTTCGGGCGCCAATGAGATTGACCTGAGTTTGCAGGTCGTTGGGGTTGACTACCGAAGCAGAGGTGAAAAGGTACTCACCTTGTCTTGTATAGGAGTTTTTGTCGAAGACGTCGGCTGAATTCCGCCATGCCCCCAAGCGGAGTGCAAAAGACGTCTTCACGATTTTCCGGTTGAAATTGTACTGGATTGCACCATGGAATGAGTCTAGGCTGTAGCTGTCACGTAGCGATGTCACTTGGCGTTTCCAGAGGCCGCCATCAACGGTGATCTGTGGTGTGATGCCTAGTCGAACTCCAATATGTTGGCCGAGGTACCGTAACCTGCTTTCAGGTTGAGCCTGTCCGCCGTCGCTCGTATTGGGAGCGTAGTCAACCTTGTCGGTGGTAAAGTCCTGGCTGATTTCGACTTCGAGCTGGATAAGCTGGTCTTTTGCAGAGTAGGTAGAGAGGAAATTATCCATTGGCATTGAATGGAGCGATCCGGGAAACTGAATCGCCAATAGCGCAATGGCTTTAGTGAGGTGACTATCCATGCCTTTTTCTAATTGTTATTGAGCAGGATGAAAAAAATGTGCCGTGTTTTCTACATCAACGATTTATCTAGTTGGTTGTGTTGTCTAACCTATCACCATCTCCGGATCAGATCCGGAGATGATGCCCTTCGTGATGGGTCCGTGTTTTAGAAAATGTCGTCTGAGTTGTCGTCCGGGTTGTTGCTAGGAAGCACTGTTACGTATCCCTGGAACCCGGGGCCTGAGAGCTCGTGGTTATCATCGACTTCGACACCATAGATGAACGCCGGAAAAATATTCCGGTTGGGCTCGTCACCACTGATGCGGTTGACGCGGATGCCATTGATGATCAGAGTGACCTTGAAGTTCCCTTCAGCAAGCGTCAGGTCTGGGTAACCGCGATTCTTGATCGCCTCCGAAATCTTGTCAAAGTTGATGTTAATGCCGTTGTTGTTGGCATCGAATACGCGGGTATCGTTCTTCAGCTTGGTGACGTCAACTTGGGCGCCTGCCGCTGTCACGCCATGGAAGCTCCATTCCGACCCGGCAGGGACCTCAAACTTGATACTGGTTGGGTCATCTTTGGTTGCGGAAAGCTTCAGGCCCGTGCCGATAACGCTGAGAATGCGGCTGTCACCATCATCAGCGCCTTCGATCGCGATGCCAACGGATACAGGCACATCTGTAACGGTCTTGCCAACGCGAATGGCGCTTGGATCATATGCAATCCGCTTGATTCCACGGTTGAGTTGCGCCGTGTACTTGCCATTGGTCTTGGTATCCGTCTCGTACTGAATCGTCGTGTAGGTGAAGTTGGTTCCGGTTGCATCGGTAAAAATAACCGGGCCCTTGTATTTGTCGATGGCAATGACAAAGTCTTTGCGTGCGTTGGTCGCTGTTGCCGACTGATCTGAGATGCTCGACGGATCCGTCGCATTCTGGATGCCGGTGTTGGTGTTTTCAACAGTCTGGATGACATCGTTGAGATCAGAAGGGGTGAATGTGCGTCCCAGTTTTTCGTTCAATGCCCTTAGCGTCGGGCCAAGACCTTGGGCTACGGGAACCGTTTCACCCGCGGCGGCTTTTTCGCGGGCCAGCTCTGCGAACGATGCCATAGCAGTTTTGTACTCGCTGCTGGTCGTCGCAAAACCTGACACGATCTGGTGAACCTGAGCATTCAAACGGGCGGTGGCGACATCGGCGGCAGGGTCAGCATCCAAGTTGAGTGTCGTCAGGCCGAGCGCCTTCTTGACCGTTTCCTTGGCTGCATCAAGCCTGGTGGGGTCGTATTCGCCATTCTCATTTTTTGCAAGCTCAACAACAAGTGTCGAGATCGGCGTAATAAATGCTGCCGAAGTTGGCCCGGAAAGTGCGCCGATAAATGCTGTTCCGCCTGATGTGGCGGCTGCATCAAAACCTACGTCCTGCCCGCCCGATATACTGGCAAGCTTTGTTCCAGCAGGACAGCTGTAGCGCCCCGCTGCACCAGTGGTGCTACCACTTGCAGCACCATCACAGCTGACCTGAGCGCCAACAATGTAACCATCGATCGCTTGTTGGTAGATGTTGGAGTCGGTTTCCTTGTTGCCGCTGGATGAGCATCCGGTCGCCAGAACGATTGCCGCCAGCAATGCTGAATGAGTGAATATCCGTTTCGTGGTTGAATGTTGTGACATATACAGACCTGTAAGTGTTTGGTTAGTCTTTGTTAGATCCCGGGACAAACTATCCTGTGGGTTTCCCAATGAGTCCTTTCGTCTCAGTGGGACGAGACTAACGCTTTTCCGAAAACGGAAGAAGGGTGTGCTGATGCGCGAGGGCACATAGAGGTGCCGCTCGTCGATTGATTTCTACAGATCATTTTGTTTGCAGGTTTGGTCGAGGTGTTATTGGTCGGGAATTTAGTCCGGTTTTTGAGGTGTTGTTGCGAAAAGAAGCTGGGTTTTACCGTCGTTTAATCCGCATAAGTGATTGAAAATAAGGGTTAAGTGTCCCTGGCTCGTCGCTGCAAGGTTTCGTTTTTGTAGCCGTTTGACCCCCATGCGCATGGTGTTCTCAGATAATAATTTGTCGATATCTGATGGGTTTCACAATTGATGCTCCTCTATTTGGCCAGCAGGAGAAGCTTTGGCTTGCTAGAGTTTTAGCTTCATCTGCACAAAAAGAAGCCCATTGGTGTGGTTGCGACCATCAGGTGTTTCCGGAACAACCCCCATATTAATGAACAATGCTTTCGTTGCAGATAGCTCCAGCGTTGGGAGTGGAATGAATTTTGTTTCACGGTTCCTGTTCTTGTGAAACTGCTTGTGTACCACATTCGCGGTAAGCAATACACGTAACGCGCGGTTCCTGATCCGTGTTTCATAAAGGCTGCGATTGAGGCCAGCGTAGCCAGATATTCGGCCAAAACTATCGCGAAAGATTCCGGTTTGCCATCCCCATTGGTTGATTGGTGATCTCTCGATACCAAGTGTCGTGTTAACGCCATTGCGCTCGGAGAAGTTGTCGAAATGCAGGGTCAGCGTTTGGAACACGACATACATCGAATCATCTGCTTCATCGGCCCCAGTTGACGTAGAGGCGAGGGCGGCAAGCAAGCAGCCAATAGCGGCCTTGCTTATCACTCTTGACGTAGGCGAGGTATGGAGCCAGGACATGATTTAGGCCACTTGCAAGGGAAACTATTCATTTGGTCGGGATCCTCGGCGGAAAGTGCCGAGGCGATACCCAAACTGTGAGCCATGCCATGCAGAGGGCGATACTTGTCGCCATAAAGTAGCGCTCCCTGACTTGCAGCGAGTGAGTCGGCGGAGTCGGCTGTCACGCCTGACGCCGTCATCCCCGATACGGGGAACCCGGCCCGGATGTCTCGCTAATCCAGGGGGATCGGGCTAGATCACTGATACAAGGATGTATTCGCATGAATGGACCACTACAGGGCGCCGAACCCGTGGCTGCTGGAACAGAAGTCACTGCATTTCACGGTATTGCAGTCGAATCTCTAAGGGCCCAGTCGCAAGCGCTGATGTCTATGTCGGAACGACTTGGCAGCGAATTCGATGCGGCGGTGGATTTGATTTTGGGCTGCTCGGGGCGTGTGATTATCTGCGGCATGGGTAAATCCGGGCTGGTCGGCAAGAAAATTGCCGCCACCCTGGCATCGACTGGGACACCTTCCTTCTTCCTGCACCCCGCCGAAGCGTTTCATGGCGATCTTGGAATGATTACTCCAGACGACGTCGTTGTCCTCATCTCCTACAGTGGCGAGACCGCAGAAGTAACGCAGTTGCTGCCTTCACTGAAGCGTTTTGGCAACCCGATTATCTCCATGCTCGGTAACCATGAGTCGACGCTTGCCGAACACTCGGATGTGGTACTCGACATCGCAGTTGAAAGAGAGGTCTGCCCTAATAATTTGGCACCGACCACATCGACCATGGCAACAATGGGGATGGGGGATGCACTGGCTGTCGCGCTGATTGAAGCACGCAATTTCAAGCCCATGGACTTTGCTCGATACCACCCTGGGGGCAGCCTCGGCCGCCGCCTTTTGACGCGGGTGCGCGATGCGATGACTACCCAGCTGCCGATTGTGAAGCCGAGTGCCGCGGTTCATGAATGTCTGTTTACGATGACTTCGGGGCGCATGGGTTTGGCACTGTTGATGGAGGAAGGCCACCTCGTTGGTATTGTAACTGACGGCGACTTACGTCGTGCAATGCTTCGGGAGAATAACCTCTTGGGAAAATCCGTCGCTGATTTTGCGTCAACGAAACCCATCTGTGTCGATGCGAATGCGCTTTTGGTCGAGGCCGAGGAGCTAATGCGACAGCAGAAGGTAAGGGTTCTTGTTGTTACCGGTACGCGCGAGGACGAAAGTGCTGTCGTAGGGTTGCTGGAGATCTTCGACTGATGGAACGCAGGAAACGTTCTTCATGGGAAATTCAGCGAAGCGTCATTTTTGCTCTGCTGATGCGGGAGTTGAAGACAAGATTCGGCAACTACCGTCTGGGCTATTTGTGGGCAGTGCTGGAGCCTCTGTCCCATGTGGCTGTGTTTGTCGTCATTTTTGGTGTCATCATGGATAGAACGATGCCAGGAGTAAATTATCCAATGTTTCTCGTCACTGGAATCATGCCGTGGCTGCTTTTTTCCAATATCGTGAATCGCGGTATGGTTGCGGTGACATCAAACGCCACGCTGTTCAGTTACCGTCAGGTAAAGCCGATGGATACGATAGTAGCGCGTGTGATTTTGGAAACGCTGGTGCAACTATTTGTCTTTGCCCTCATTGTTGTTGTAGCAATATGGATTGGAATTGATTTTAGGATATTCGATCCGTTCAATGTGATAGCCGCGCTTGCCGCCCTGGTTATATTTTCCGCTGCTATTGCAATATGCCTGTGCATTGTGGCAACGCTTTATCCTGAGCTGGGTAAGGTGATCCCTATGGTCATGCGCCCTCTGTATTTCGTTTCCGGTATATTTTGGCCGTTGGCATCCGTTCCCCACGAGTATCACCCCTATCTAGTCTGGAACCCGGTTCTTCATGTGATTGAATCGGTCAGGAACGATGTCTTTCCGGCCTATCAGTCGAGCAACGAAATTAATATCACCTATGTTTTTATGCTTGCTGTGATTTTTCTTGCGCTGGGACTGGCAATATACCGGCAAACCACAAACCGACTGATCGCTACATGATACGCCTGGAAAATATCACGAAGAGCTATCGGACTCGTGGTGGTCGGAGGTACGTGTTTCGCGATCTCTCCATGGAGTTCCCCAAGGCGAAGAATGTCGCGCTGCTCGGCAAGAATGGTGCTGGCAAGTCCACCTTGATGCGCTTGCTAGGTGGCATCGACTTTCCAGACCGAGGACAGGTCGTGACCGATCAGGTGCTTTCCTGGCCGCTGGCACTTGCTGGTGGGTTCCAGGGCTCACTGAGCGGCAAGGACAATGTCAAGTTTGTCTGCCGTACGTTCGGGGCTGGAGACGAAATAGATGAACGGTTGGCGTTCGTTCACAGCTTTTCTGAGCTCGGCGACTATTTTTATGAGCCAGTCAAGAGTTATTCCTCCGGTATGCGTGCGCGCCTCGCGTTTGCGTTATCACTTGCCTTCGACTTTGATGTCTATCTGGTCGATGAGGTGACCGCTGTTGGTGATCAGAATTTTCGTCGCAAAGCTAAACAGGCGTTCGAAGATTTGAAGGGGAGGGCGACGCTAATCATGGTCTCTCATGATATGCAGACGCTAAGACAGCATTGTGATGCTGCCGTCTATCTTGAGCAGGGAAGGGCGGTCTGGTTCGATGATCTCGAAGAGGCCATTGAGCGATACAGGAATGGGTGATTCATGAGTGAGAACGACAATGCGCATTGGTAGATACTTGGGCCTAATACTGCTACTGATAAGCTGGCTGCTGGGGGCTGCCTATTGGTTTGTGGCGGCGTCAGATCGCTTTGTGAGCGAGGCGAAGTTCGTTGTCCAGCGAAGCGGTGGTGAAGGTGGTTCAGGTTTTTCGGTTGCTTCTCTACTCGGAGGGGGCGGCGCCGTCGCGAGCAGCGATGCGCTGATGCTAAAAGAGTATATCAAGTCCGTAGACATCTATGAATTACTGGATGAGGAGCTCGGATTGCGCGAGCACTATAGTGACAGCTCGCGTGACCCCCTGTCACGACTAACGAGTCACGCTCCCCGTGAAGAGTACTACCGCTACATGGATGAACATATCTCGGTAGCGTTTGATGATGTTTCGGCGGTGATCTCCGTGTCGGCCGAAGCCTATTCCCCGCAGATGGCCCGTCAAATAGTTGATTACATCGTCCATCAGAGCGAGTCGTTTATTAATAATGTGGGGTATCGCCTCGCGCGGGAACAGGTCGATTTTGCGGCACTGCAACTGACGGAAACGCGTCGCCAACTGGAAGATGCAAAGGAAGCCGTCTTGGAGTTCCAGAATAATAATGGGGTTCTGTCACCCGAGATAAAAAGCAAGTCGGTCACATCGATTATCTCGACGCTTGAAAGCGAGCTGGCGGCAGCGAGGACGAAACTGAATTCGCTAACCTCCTATTTAAGTGATAGTGCACAGGAGGTTGTCGCAGCCCGTGCAAAGGTCCGTGCCTTGCGTGCACAGATTAGACGCGAAAACAGTAAACTCGTGGGCGGGTCTCAGGGAACCAGTGAGGGGAATAAGCTTAACACCCTGAATGCAGAGTTCGAGAAATTGAAGCTCGAAGCACAGTTCCGTGCTGATACCTATGGTTCAGCATTGACAGTGCTGGAAACCGCGAAAATCGAGGCGAGCCATAAGCTGAAGCATCTTGTGGTTATAGAGTCACCGGCATTGCCGGAAGAGGCGATGTACCCGCGCAAGCTCTATAACATGGTCACCTTTATAGGTATAACGCTACTGCTTTACTGGATTGCAAAGCTAGGTGTTGCCACAGTCAGAGACCACAGGGATTGATAGATGAAACGATTGAAATGGATTTCGGGCGTCTTCGCCATGTTGGTGATGCTTTCTTCGACGGGAGTACTTGCGCTCGATGTCGGCATGGCAACCGGATCTCAGGCCGAGGAGTCAGCTAGACAAATCATCAAGCCGGGACAGAAAGCAGCTTCGACACCTGGTCGAGCCGTAAGCAAGTCGAACCCAGCGAAGGTGCCGGTATTTGGAGAGAACCTGTTCAGTGGTGCATTCTCTACCGACTCATTTACCGGTTTCAATCCCGACTATGTGATCAATATCGGCGATAGGGTCGAGCTGAAGATGTGGGGTGCCTACGAGTTTGAAGCGGCCTTGACCGTCGATGCCCAAGGTAACATCTTTGTACCTAGGGTTGGCCCAATCAAGGTCCAAGGGATTCGGAATGCTGATTTGGCACGGGTTGTGCGTACGAAGATAAAGTCGGTCTACAAGTCAAACGTGGGTAGTTATGTCAACCTCACGGCAGCACAACCTGTAAAAGTCTTCGTGACCGGATTTGTGTCTCAGCCGGGGATGTATTCCGGGCTTTCGTCGGACAGCTTGCTGTATTTCCTCGACCAGGCAGGAGGTATTGATCCGGAGCGCGGAAGCTTCATCGATATCGAAATAACACGTAGTGGCCAAGTCTTAACGAATGCGGACCTCTATCGCTTCGTCCTCGAAGGGACTCGGATCCAGCACCAGTTTCAGGATGGCGATACGATCGTCGTCAAGCCGCGTCTCAATATGGTTGAGGTAGGCGGGTTGGTTCAAAATGCGAACCGCTTTGAATTTAGGAGTTCCGTACTTCGGCTCACCGACCTGCTTGATCTAGCGAAAGTTGCGCCCGAAGCGACGCATGTTCGTATCGCGAGGAATACGGGCAACTATCGTAATATCGACTACCTGAAGTTAGATGCAATAAAGGGTGTACTACTTTACAGTGGCGATCGCGTGATCGTGACTGCGGATAAGAAGCCTGGAACGATATCGGTTCGTGTTGAGGGTGAACACGGTAGCCCTCAAGAGTACGTCTTACCCTACGGTTCGCGGCTTGGAGATCTGCTTGCGAAAATCTCATATACCGACAACACGGCTGTCGGCTCCATATCACTGTTCCGCGAATCTGTTCGCGAGCGACAGAAGGCGATGCTGCAGCAATCGCTCAAAACGCTTGAATCTTCGGTGCTAACCGCACATTCCGCGACGAGCGGTGAAGTAGAAATTAGAAAAGGTGAGGCTGATCTCGTTCTTCAATGGATCGAACGGGCAAAGTCTATAGAGCCAAAGGGCCAGGTTGTACTCGGGAACCGTGCACGTGCAAACGAAACGGTACTCGAAAATGGTGACGTCATTCGGGTGCCACGTAAATCAAACTTGGTGATGGTCAGTGGTGAGGTGCTTTTCCCTACTGCTTCAGTATTCGACCCTGAGCTAAAATTGCTTGACTATATCGACCGTGCCGGTGGATTTGTACAAAATGAAAAGTTGGCGAGAGTAGTAGTTCTTCATCAGGGTGGTGCATTCACGAAGGTTAAAAAACCAGGTTGGGGGATGCATATGGCAGCAAAAATTAGGCCTGGCGATGAGATTCTGGTCCTCCCGAAGATTGATCTAAAGAGGCTCCAGATCAGCAAAGATGTAACTCAAGTGTTATATCAGATCGCAGTCGCGGCAGGTGTGGTGTTGGCGTTGTAGCCTAGATTGATATCGTAAGACTTTTCCGGACAAAAAATCACGGGCTCCTCGTAGAGCTAAGTGAAACAACAGGTAAAATACGTTCTCCAGTATCCAGACCCTTAGACTCACGCGGAGGTGTAAGCTAATGGAAGTCGAAGAACACAACGCTGCCCTGTTGGGAATCCCGTAACCCTGGTGGGAGATATCTAGCGTTGATCTGAAGCTTGAAGAACAGCGGGTCGATATTGTCATCGAATACATTGATGATGAAGGCCTGTGCCCAGAATGCAGCGCATGTGTCCAGAAGTGAGATGACCGCAAGGAAAGGACCTGGCGACACGTGGATGCCATACAGTTCTCGACCTATCTTCATTGCGCAGCACCAAGGATTCGATGCAAGACCCATGGCGTCAAGACCGTCTCCATCGCCTGGGTAGGTAAGAATAGCCGATTCACCTTGCTGTTCGAGGCTTTCGCCATTCGTGTGTTAAAAGCAGCGCGTGGTGTCGAAGAAGCACGCAAGCTATTGAGCCTGAACTGGCACCAGGTCGATGCCATCAAAGCGCGTGCTGTCGAACGTGGTTTGGCGCACCGGGCTGAGAGCGAAATCCCTACCTGGGTATTGATGAAAAACAGTTCCGCCGTGGTCATCGTTACATCAGCAGCCTCTATGACCTCGAAGGCGGACGTGTGCTGAAAATTGTCGAAGAGCAAACAGAAAAAGCCTGCAAGCGGTTGATAACAAGGGCACTAAGTGAGCAACAAAGGCAGCAGATTCAAACGCTCGCACTGGACATGTGGCCGGACTATGCCAACGCAGTTTTAGAGCTACTGCCACACGCATAAATCTTGCATGACAAGCCCTTGGATCCGACGGGAACTTCCCAAGGTACGTGTTGTTAATGCTTATACTGAAGGGCGATTTTGCCGCAGATAGTCCAAGTAGGAGCCGTATGTGTTAGTAGCGAAGGTACGGAACTGTATGGGAGTACCGCGTGACCGGTGTTCCTACCGTGACCTGAACGTTGGTATAGCTTGGGCAATACGCAGCCGTTTGGGACCGATCAAGAAAAAAGCCTGGATGCTCAAATCCCATTTGCCAAATCTCTTGAATTACTAACTCGGCAAAAACGCACCAGACATCCTGTGCTATAATTCAGCACCATGAACAAACAAGATGGAAGAGCACTCTCACACTCTGTTCGGGAAGAAATTCGCAAGCGCGCCGTGGCACGCGTACTCGACGGAGAGAGCCCGGAAGAGGT
>Ga0256839_1000434_pt1 | contig 54454 bp, 37 predicted proteins | sample 354166metaG_FD_185968 | JGI IMG/M metagenome (GOLD analysis project Ga0256839, IMG submission 185968) | Hydrothermal vent microbial communities from Mid Atlantic Ridge, Atlantic Ocean - 354-166 | ecosystem: Environmental > Aquatic > Marine > Hydrothermal vents | place: Atlantic Ocean: Mid... | reverse complement strand
CTAATATAAGCAAATAAATAAAGAGTAAACAAACTCCGCGTTTTTAAATCCAAAGGTCACGACTGTGACCTCGGCGACAATTCGCCGCTCTTAATCCAAAGGGTGAGACCTCACCCTCGCGGACAATTCCGCGTTTTTAAATCCAAAGGTCACGACTGTGACCTCGGCGACAATTCGCCGCTCTTAAACTAAAATGGGGCGATCGACGGGGCTCGAACCCGCGACCACTCGGATCACAACCAAGGGCTCTACCAACTGAGCTACGACCGCCACAAGTAATAACGCACTATCTATAATATTTTATCACAAAAGGTCAAGCATGTTATTTAAAACTTTCTTGTCGGGCAAATGGCTACATGCTAAAAGAATGGATACTAACCACAAATGAGAGGCTATTGCTCGTGAATAAATATAAATTATCATTCAAAACCCCTGCTGAATTATTAAAATATATCGAAGAGCAAGAGGTGCAGTTCATTGATTTGAACTTCACAGATATTCGCGGAAAATGGCAACATATAACTCAGCATAGCAGCCACTTTACAAAAAGTTCAATTGATGAAGGCATAGTTTTTGATGGTTCTAGCGTTGCGGGATGGAGTGAGCTTCACAAGTCCGATATGCTGCTAAGGCCTGACATAAAACACACAACTTATGACCCCTTTGCAGCGCAAAAAACAATTAAGCTCTTTTGTGATATTTACGAGCCTGAATCTCGCCTCCCCTATACACGTGACCCGCGGGCGGTAGCACTGGCGGCTGAAAACTACCTAAAAAAATCAGGCATTGGTGATAATGTTTATTTTGGTGCAGAAGTTGAATTTTTCATTTTTGATGATGTCAAAATAAATACTCAAAGCCATCATATGTCCTATAAGCTAGATAGCGAAGAAGGTGAGTATAACAAAGGGCGCGACTACCCTACTGGAAATTTAGGGCATCGCCCTCATGCGCAAGGCGGCTATATGACGGAAGCTCCAATTGATAGCCTATCTGATATAAGAGCAGAAATGCTTAGTGTTATAGAAAGTATGGGCGTTGAGGTTGAAGGGCATCATCATGAGATAGCGCCAGCTCAATGCGAGCTTGGGATAAAATTTTCCTCACTTCTACAATCGGCAGATAATATTCAAATATATAAGCATGCAGTGCAAAATGTGGCGCGTAGCTATGGCAAGAGCGCGACATTTATGCCCAAACCTATCAATGATTATAGGGGTTCTGGCATGCATTTGCATCAATCTATCTGGAAATCAGGTAAGCCCGTTTTTTCTGGTAAAAGCTATGCCAATCTTTCTGAAACTGCGCTTTATTATATTGGCGGGATATTAAAGCATGCGCGCAGCCTAAGCGCATTTACAAATCCATCCACCAATAGCTATAAGCGGCTTAACCCTAAATATAAAGCTCCAGTGCTGCTTGCCTACTCCGAATCAAACAGGTCCGCAGCATGTAGAGTGCCATTTGCCCCATCACCGAAAGACCGCCGAATTGAGATTCGTTTTCCTGATCCGCTTGCAAACCCATATCTTGCTTTTTCTGCTATGCTTATGGCTGGAATTGATGGCATAGAAAATAAAATACACCCTGGTGAGGCGATAGACAAAAACCTACATGATCTACCAGAAGAGGATATATCAAGTGCAACGCAGCTATGCTCATCACTTGAATGCGCACTAAATGCGCTAAAAGATGACCATGATTACCTTTTAAGGGGCGATGTTTTTACGTCGGATTTAATAGAAACCTTTATAGATCTTAAAATGCAGGAAATAGAGCATTTAAATGAAACAACGCACCCCGTGGAAGTTGATATGTATTATTCTGGGTAACATTTAAAGCACAACTCTAATAATTGCGATCCAAAAATGCACCAGGCATAGGACGGAAGTTTTCTAAAATCACCTTATAATTTTGAGTATTTTCAGCCCAAATACCAAATCTATCATTACGAGATGCTGTTGTTAACATAAATAAATAGTAGTAATTACCCCCAACGCCAACCGTAAACCACAACTCATAATTGCTAAGGTTGTTAGTGGTGTCCACGCCTTCGTAAACTTCCGTTATTGCAAAATCCAAATTTTCATTATAAATAAGCTCATCCTTAGTTTCTAACTTATCACCAATAAGCATGCCGCTAGCCTCAATTTTTTGCCTATATTTGCTTACCTCATCTATAAGTGTTTCATGTGCAGACGCTGCAATCACCGAAACCTCTAGTTTTCCCTCTGTAAATACAGAAGGACGCTCACCAAGTTTACCTGCAACCTCACGAAGATTTAACAATGACACATCCATACGATCTACATTTCTTAAAGGTTTGGCATACACCGTCCAAGATGATGGGTATTTTAATTCAGCAACATCTAAAAACCTATATAAAGACATCTCAGAAGGAGGTCTTTCAATATTATTAACTATTTTAAAAGATTTCAGCACCTGTTCTTGCATAGGAGCTTGCTTATTCATATAATACAAAGGAACAAAATATTTAACCATTATGACCTTATCACCATTTGCAATAGCAACAGTTCTTACATAGTAAGTATAATCTTTTTCCACGGAAACTATAAGCGACTCCATTTTATTTTCGCTGTGAGTTACAAATCCTTCTGTTGTATAACCTCTTTTTAGAATATAATTCAAATACCACTGCTCTGTTGTTAGGTTGCCTGCCAAGTCAAAAGCCTCTACCTCAATGCGACTACGCCCACTCGGGGTTGGTTTACCGTAGAAAACATTTAGCTCCAAAAATAATTTTTTATTCAAGACGAAGTTGCTAGAGCCTCTATCCTCAGGCTCAACCCAGCCTTTTGGAATGCGGATAGTATATTCCAAAACATCTTGACCATATGGCTTCTTTTTCATAGGTCTCGTTGCCTTGCGAAAATCCTCTTCACTTAATAATTTAAGCTCAGGCATTGGCTTTTTAAAGCGAGTAAAAATATCATCTTTACTCCCCGAAGCATAGGCACTGGAAGCAAGCGGCACACATACAACAAGCACAGCGCATAACAAAATCAACTTAATGCCCCAAAAATTTCTTAATATCATCAACCGATACAACCTTTTTTATTTATAATTATGTAGAAAATAATAATATCATATTTATTGATTGATTCAAAGCGTGCATAAGATTACTGAATAAGTCTCACCCTATTTATTTTAATTAAAAAAGATTATACCATATAAAAATGTCAAGTTATTTAGCCTCCGATATTGAAGTCCTTGAAGGATTAGAACCCGTCCGTAAACGCCCAGGTATGTATATTGGCGGCACGGATGAGCGCGCCTATCATCATTTAGTTGGTGAAATCCTTGACAACTCTATGGATGAGGCTGTGGCTGGATATGCCGATTGGATTGAGTTTTCACTAGAATCAGGAAATATAATCACAATAAGTGATAATGGTCGCGGCATTCCTATTGATGAGCATCCTAAATTTCCTGGCAAATCCGCCTTAGAAGTCATAATGACAACGCTTCACTCTGGCGGTAAGTTTAGCAATAAATCATATCAAACATCTGGCGGTCTGCATGGAGTTGGGATATCTGTTGTAAACGCCTTATCCGATGATATGTGGATAGAGGTTGCGCGAGATAAAACCCTATATAAGCAAAAATATTCAAAAGGCAAAGCCGTATCAAAGCTAGAAAACATGGGAGCGGTTCATAATCGCCGCGGCACAACTGTATGCTTCCATCCTGATCCTGAAATATTTGGCGATAAAATAGGCTTCAAGCCGTCATGGCTGTTTCAAATGCTGCGCTCTAAAGCTTATCTTTACTCTGGCGTGGAAATACGCTGGAAATGTGCTCCCGAACTGATAAAACCAGACAGTATAGTAACTCAAGAAGCCGTATTCAAATTTCCTAATGGATTGATGGATTATCTTGGTGACGTCCTAAAAGACAGAACAACCATCACGGATAATGCCTTCCACGGTAATATCAAGCTACCCAATAATGCGGGCAGGGTTGAATTTGCTATTAGCTGGCCTGAATATGGAGATGGCTTTACGCATTCATATTGTAATACAGTGCCAACACCGCTTGGCGGCACTCATGAAAATGGTCTTAGAACTGCCTTGTCTAAGGGGCTGCGCAATTATGGGGATATGACAGGGCAGAAGAAATCCTCAATAATTACGGCTGATGATATATTATCGAATGCGGCGATTTTGCTTTCTGTATTTGTAAGTGACCCACAATTCCAAGGGCAAACAAAAGAAAAACTGGTTAGCAATGATGTAACAAAATTGGTTGATACCGCTATCAAGGATTATTTTGACCTTTGGCTTTCAAAAGACCCGACCTCCAGCACAAAGCTCCTTAATAATATCATTGAAAAAGCGGAAGAGCGCCAACGCCGCAAAAATGACCGCGCTATGGCTCGTAAAAGTGCAACAAAGAGGCTGCGCCTTCCTGGTAAGCTTGCGGATTGCTCGCGCGGTGATGCAAATGATACGGAGCTTTTCATTGTTGAGGGAGATAGCGCGGGCGGCTCTGCAAAACAGGGACGTAACCGCAAAACTCAAGCTATACTGCCGCTGCGCGGAAAAATACTTAATGTCGTAAGTGCATCAAAAGATAAAATACGCGCAAATAATGAGATACAAGACCTTATACTTGCGATGGGGTGCGGCACTGGCAAGGACATAAATCTTGATAACCTAAGGTATGAACGCATCATAATAATGACCGATGCGGATGTTGATGGGGCGCATATCGCGGCATTGCTTGTTACGTTTTTCTATACTCAAATGAAACCTTTAATAGAAAATGGACATCTATTTATTGCACAACCTCCATTATACAGATTAGTAAGCGGCAATATAAGCGCATATGCGCGTGATGACGAGCATAAAGATGAGCTGATGAAAACCACCTTTAAGGGCAAGTCAAAAGTCGAAGTTAGCCGCTTTAAAGGACTTGGTGAAATGCCTGCAAAACAGCTTAAAGAAACGACTATGGATCCTAAATCCCGTATATTATTGCGCGTTACCTTACCCGATGCCCCACAAATAGATGGCGAGGAATTTATCAGTCCATCTTGCAATATTGATGATTTAGTCGAAAGGCTTATGGGTAAAAATGCCGAAGCCAGATATGAATTTATTCAAGATAACGCACAATTTGCATCCGATATAGATATTTAAAGAATTAAAAAATATGAAACGACTATTAGCCGCATTATTAATTATTTTCACGCTAAGCTTATCTAGCTACGCCTATTTCATATATATTCCAGAAAAAATAGAAAATAAAATAATCTATAGCTTCAAAAACTTTGGTTTTGAGGAGTTGAAATTTGGCAATATAACTAGGAATAATGGGAAAATAACCTTCTCTGACATATCGCTAGATAAAAAAGAATTTAGCTCCATTGGTAAGCTCGACGTACATTTCTCTTTGCTAGAATTTATGCTTAACCCAAGTCATGCACAAAAAATTATTATAAGTAACATGGTGCTAAGTGGTGAAATTTCAAAAGGCGACATAAGCTTTTCAGGGTGGAATAATGACGATAATATATTACAAAGCCTTAAAAATATCCCCGCCAATATTGTTGTAATAAAGAATGCAACGATGGATATTCTTTCAGATGAAATTGGAGGTATAAAAATAGATTATAATGGTCGGTTTAAGCCTTCAAAAAATGGCGGAATAGAAATTAAAGGACAAGCAAATAGCCTGCAAAAGAAGCTAGCCTTCCAAGCCAAAATTAATGGGAAAATCTCACCAGACGGCATTTTATCAATGACCGCGCAATGCGACCAAATATCGCTTACACAAAAAGATTTAAGCATAAAAAGAGGCACTGCTAGCATAAACCTACAGCACTCTATAGGAAATTCTACTGCCTCTATTTCCGCAGAGGGTGATTTTTCGTCCGTAAATTGGCGTAATATGCCACTAAGAGATGTTCATTCAACACTGGAATATAACCATGATAACTATGTACTAAGCGCAAATGGAACAACTTTTGGTAATGAAAATATAAAATGGAAAACAAAAATAATAAATGATGGTAATATCAACGCAAAAACAACAATAACGCCTAGTAGCTTAAATGATTTATTGTCATTTCTATCATTCAATCACCGCCTTCAAGAAAAGCTTAGCTTCCCCGCATTTATTTTAAATATGAAGCAGCCAGTAATTTCTATAGATACAAAAATAAATGATGATGGCATAATAAGTGGTGATTTCAAATTTATCAATAACGCACCTATTTTTGAGCTCGGCGGGAAATTTATATCAAATAAAAACACCAAAAATATAAAAGGTAAATTTGCCCTTACAAATCCGCATATAGACACAATAGATAAAAAAGCACGTTTTAAGCAACGCTCATTAGGTGAATTTATAATCCGCAATATAGAGCAGGTTGCTACGCTGGAATGGTATTTAAACACTAAAATAAATGAAGGCAGCATAAATTATGGCACTCTAAATATTAAAGATATAAATGGAAAATTCTTATATAACTCTAGATCTCCTAAAAAAAGTGAAAGATATCTAAACTTTAAACTGCCTTTAAAACAAGATATCAAACAATCTGGTAAAATTAGCATTAACCTTACTGATGGCAATAAACCGTTAGTTGGAAATATGTCACTTAACATTTATGGCGGAAATATAAAAACACAAAGCCCTATATTTAAAGGCGGGGTTTTATCAAACAACATTAAATTAACTATATCAGACATAGATTTAGCTCCATTTTTCCGTGATGCACGATTTAAAAGGGCAAGAATATATGGGCAGCTTGGCGGTGTTTTGCCATTAACGATAGATAGTAATAAAATAAATATAAATGGCGGCTTATTACAAAGTCAGGGCAGCGGAGTGATAAGACTAGCCCCTTCTATCATTGCTGAATTATTTCCTGAAAAAGACCAAAAAGCAGCTCTAATCAAAAAAGCTTTGAGAAACTACCATTATGATTTTTTTGAAATTAGACTCGATGGAGATTTAACGGGGCAAGTCATGGTAACTATTAATGCGAATGGACGTAACCCTGATATTAATAATGCAGAGCCTGTTGATATCAGCTTACATATAGAAACAAACGCCTCCACTATATTTAAAAACCTAGTGAAATGACTAAGTTAAGGGTAATCGCAATGGTCAAATGTGACTTTAACAAATGACTTTGCCCCTTCTGTAATTGTGAATCTATATTCTTTATCTTTAACAATCATAGAATGACGCAACGGAAGCAAACCCTTCTTTTTCTGTAACTTCACCCCTTTTGCTTTAAAAGTAACATCTATAGGCTGCTCTGGATCAAACCATGCCTCCTTACTACCATTATTATTTTTAGATGAAGTGCCACTCCCCGCAACAGATATCACGCCATTAATAGATGCTGCGCTTCTAGGGCCTTTATATACAGGAGTAGAAACAACAAAGCGCTTATTTTCTGGATCACTACAATTTTGTGGGGGGCGAGCAGATAATATGATAGATTTTAACCGCTCCGCATCAACCCCTTGATCTATTTGCTTGCGCACAAGAGTTATAATATCACGCATAACCCCTTGGGATATAAGCTCTTCATATGTGGCGCGTAATTGCTCAAGCCTAACATTAGAGGTCTGAGCTTCGGCCCTAAGCTCTATCATATCACTTTGTGCCTGTTCAGATCCCTCACTGAGGATACGTTTTTCCTCTTGCAATATATACATATTTTGCTGATAACGCATACCGCCAACCCAATAGCCTCCGCCAAATATAGCAAGGAAGAAAAAAAACAGCGCGATAAACTTAGTTGTGCGAATTGCTGAACGCTGACGATAACGGTCATAAGGGTTATATGCGGAAAAGCTCATTTTAAAATCTCATATATCACGATAATCCAAAATAATATTTAGCAATAAAAATATATGCTATCCATATAATTATAACAAGCGGTACACCTGCTTTTATAAAATCCCTGAATTTATATTGCCCTGGCCCCATGACCAGTAAATTAGTTTGATAACCAATTGGTGATGCAAAAGAGCAATTTGCAGCAAAAACAACGGTAACAGCAAATATATAAGATATGTCAAATTGCAAATCAGGCGGGACATCTACTTGCGTGGCAAGGTTAAGCGCAATGGGCGTAAATAAAATAGCGCATGCATTATTTGTTAGGATATTAGTTGTGATGGCAACAATTATAAATAAAAGCGATGCAAGCATTAGGGGCGAGTCAGAGAATGGCGCGCTTATTATAAGGCTAGCGATATAATCAGCCCCTCCCGTAACTTGAAGGGCTGCGCCAAGCGCAAGCATTGATCCAACAAGCAAGAATATCTTACGATCAATTGCCCGCGTTGCTTGCCTAATATTTAAGCAGCCCGCGCCAATCATTGCCACCGCGCCAATAAATGCAGCAACAGGAATGGTTAGGATGCCTAGTGCGGCGCTGCTTATTGTTGCAAGGAATATTAACATTGCAATTGGCGCTTTTCCTGGTACTGGCAGGTCTTTCTTTGAGCCTGATAAAACAATAAAATCAGAGTTGCGCCTAAGATTATTAATCCTATTATGCTTTCCTGCAACTAACAAAACATCACCAGCCTCAAGCCTTATGCGCCCAAGGCGGCGGCGAACCACTCGCGCACGACGCTGAATACCAAGGACTATTGCGCCAAAACGTTTATGAAAGCCAATATGATCTATAGATACATCAATCATGCGCGAGGCAGGTGTTATCATTATTTTTGCTAAAACTCGAGTTTCTGCGCCACTTAAGGCTGCATTTTCTTCACCTTTATCGTGACCATCTTCGCCAGCAATAACTTCTGCCTCTTCCTCAGATAGTAAAAACCCAGGGTATTTTGTAAGAAGAGTCCCTAATGTTTGCCTTGTTGCGGCTACTATTAGAATATCACCGCTATGGATTTGATGCCCCTCAAATGGAGGTAAAATCAGATGCCCGCTGCGCTGAATTAGCTTTACATTCATATCTTTTAATTGCGCAAACTTGCCCTCAATGCATTCTGCGCCGATTAGAGAGCTATCCTCTGCTATATCAAGCTCGGCTACAAATTCAGTTTCATCGCCGACAAGCTCTTCTTTAATAGATGCGCGGTTTGGCAAAGTTTTGGGCAAGACTAAAATAACATATATAAACCCAACAAAAGCCAGCATTGCCCCCGGAACTGCAAAATCAAAAAACCCAAGCGGGGCATAGCCAGTCTCAACCATGGTAGAGGAAACCAAAAGATTTGTTGACGAGCCCACAAGAGTGACCATCCCGCCAAGGATCGCTATAAAACTTAGGGGCATCATCATGCGGCTTGCGGGAACTTTCATGGACTGAAGCACTGCCTGCATAACAGGAATAGCGATAATAACAAGGGGGGTGTTATTCATAAACCCGCTTAAAACCAAAACAAAAACCAATATTGCCAGAATAGAAAGCCATGCAAATTTCTTGTTTTCAAACACAAGGAGATTAGTTAAAAAGCGCAAAGAATCCGTGTGAATCATTGCTTGCCCCATAACAAGCAACGCCAAAACAGCAATCAATGATGGATTAGCAAATCCTGATAATATGACTTTAGGGTCAAGTAAGTTATTATTAACATCATCAGTTATAGAAAAAATCTGACCATATAGCAGCAACACCGCCATAATAACGACGCTTGTAACCTCAAGCGGTAATTTCTCACGCACAAAAGCATAAACCGCGCCCGCCGTAAGAAACAGCATAAACCACATATGGAAATTTGCGTCTATCTCAAAGCCCAAGAGCTGTACCTATTCTTCGTTTCTTCCGATATTAACGCCAGATGTTTTAAGCTCACCAAGATTTTTAAACCCTATTCGGAGCATAATTTCAGTTCCGCTATTACCAGAAGATTTATCGGTAAGATTTCTTTGACCGACCATAGATAGCGACACGCAATCACCTATGTAATCGACGCCAAACCTTGTCTCACGCAAGCCAGAATCTTTGCCTAAATCATGCTGAGCTGAGCCATGGATGCGCCAATTATCATTAATATAATAAGACGCAGAATTACGAATTTGCTCTCGTGTTTCATTGATATCAGTGCCATCCAGCGCCTTAGCATAAAGATAGCGCGTTGATAAGTCCAAGCCATTTATATGAGCCGAGGCATCAATTTCATGGCGCTGTGGTGATAGATTTTCATCATCAAGTTGAAAGCTATAATCAAGGGCATAATCCCCCTTATAATTAGCGGAAATTTGACCAACAATGTCAGACGCTTTCCTGTCCAAGCCCGAGCCTTTAGCAAATGGGTTATCACCATTATCAAATCTATAGCTTTGTCCAAGGAATGCCTCGCCATAGCTGCCATCATCACCATATATACCAGCTCGCGCGCCATATGTGATATGCGATCTGTCTTCAATACCATCAACTCCAGAAAATCTATTAGCTTCAAATAAATTTAATGCATCTATCTGAACATCTTGACTGTCTTCATTCGGAATATCACTATCAATGCCGATATTAGGAGATATGGTCACAGAAATACTTGGCTCCACCAGTATTTGAGCCTTTTTAAGCCGCTTTGCAACAGGGTAGCTAGTCGCTGCATTAATATAGCCATAGCCTCTAGCTTCAGTAGAATTTCCATCAATATTATCATTGCCTTCAGATCCTGTGCGATCATTAACATTATAAACCGCGCCTTGAATATTAGCGTCCAAAACAGATACAAGCCCGAAATCAGAAACATAGCGCTTTTGCCAGCCAAGCGCAGTATAAGCGCGATTAACATCTTGATCATCATTATCACGGACAAGCCCAAGCAGCGACATATCAGCGCTCCACCTCCCGCCAATAATGGGCGTGCTGTTAGGCTCACCCATAAAACTTACCTCTATTTCTGGTAAGACATGCGGTTGATCTTGCCTATTTTCATCAGTTCTCAAATCCTGAAAAGCCATCAAACGCCCTGCTGCATAATTCCGCCCTGAAAAACGCTCAAGATAAAGCTCATTCTTCAAAATATATTTGTTATCAAAGTTATATTGACGGAGATATTGATCATCTGACACGACGTCAATATCAACACCGCTGCGCCATTTATTATTTATATTCCAAAGCCCATCAACAGAAAAACTGCCTCTTATTTTATCATCACGAACAATATCAGCACCGCCATCAATATCCCTGCGTGATGAGTAAGTGACGCTGCCATCCATCACTAATGAAGCATCATCCCAGCGTTGCCTATACTCAGCCAAAGCCATTGGCGCTTCCCTAGTCATGGCCATAACCCCAAAGGTTAAGTCTTTTTCGGGGGCAATCGACCAATAGTAATCACCTTGCACAAACGCGCCCAAATCACTTTTATACCCAGCCGACGGGGTTAAAAAACCGCTTTTACGATCAACGCTACCGTCAGGATGAGAGAAATAAGGAATATAAACAACGGGAACGCCCTTTATTTCAAAACGCGCATTTTTATAGCTAACTGCCTTATCTTGCTTATGATGTTTAACTTCGGAAGATGTAATCTGCCACAAAGGCTCTTTGTCAGGGTGATCTTTACATGTCTTGCATGATGTATAAGAAGCATTACTCATAACTGTTTCAACGCCATTTATATGACGCGCACTATCAGCTTTAAAGCTTGAACCATCCGATAGAAAAGTTTGCAAAGCTTCTACAAAACCATCCTTAAGTGCGTTATTAAACTTTGCGCTTTTTGATAAATGCCTATCTCCATTTTCCTCTATCAACACAACATTTCCCGTTGCAATAACTGTATCATCACCGATATTATAAATAACCTTATCCGCTTTTAATGTACGCTCACCTTGTATCAGCACAACATCACCCAAAGCAGTGACAGTTTGACCCTTTTCATCATGAGAGAGACTATCTGCTTGCAGATCCACTGGCTGCTCTTTATCCTGAGCATAAGATGGACTAGCCGCGAACAAAGTAAGTGTTGAGAGTAATATCAAGGATTTATATATCATAAAACTAACCAATAGCCATCACTATAAAAAATTCATTAAAAAAAAACCACGACTTGTATTTTTAATTTTCCACCACATAAAGTCAATAGTTCAAGATATAACTACTTAAAGAATGCAGGTATTTCATCTCCAAAACCGCTTTTACCAGAATTATCGCCCTTATGAACAGGTTTTGTTTTTGCTGGCTTCTCATGATTTTTGGCAGGCTTTGGCTTGGGAGCAGCTTTGGGAGCCGTTTTGGGTGCGGCTTTATTCTCCTCAATATCAATAATTTTAATAGGCTTACCAATATGCTTAATAACAGCATCAAGCTGCTTCTCATCATATTTTGTTGAAAGCATCCAAGCGTGACCGCTCTGCCCTGCTCTGCCTGTTCGCCCTATTCTATGCACATAATCATCAGGATTAACTGGCACATCATAATTAAATACATGAGACACTGAATCAACATCAATTCCGCGCGCAGCAACATCGCTGCAAACAAGGAACGGCACTTCACCAGCCTTGAACTTACGCAATGTCTCGGTGCGGCTTGATTGCGCCATATCACCATGCAAAGCGCAAACATCATAACCTTTACCGCTAAGCCATTTACTAAGAGCATCAACATCACGCTTGCGATTACAGAAAATAAATGCATTTTTAACATCTTCACGCTTTATAATTTTGTGAAGCACGTCGTTTTTACGCTTAGGGGTCGTATTTACCTGAAATTGTTCAACTGTAACAGCGGTAGAAGCAGACTTTGACACGGCAACTTCACGCGGATTAGAAAGAAACTTCTCAGTTAGCTTTTTAATCTCAGGCGCCATAGTAGCGGAAAACAACAAAGTTTGACGCATCGGCGATAATTTAGAGCAAATTTCTTCAATATCGGGGATAAACCCCATATCAAGCATGCGATCAGCCTCGTCAATAACCAGAATTTTTATATCAGTAAGGAGTATCTTTCCGCGACCAAATAAATCAAGCAAACGCCCTGGAGTTGCAATCAAAACATCCGCCCCGCGATCAAGTATTTTGATTTGCTTTTCCATAGATGACCCACCAATAAGCAAAGCCTTGGATAAATTACAATTCTTGCCATATGTATCAAAGTTATCGGCGATTTGCGCGGCAAGTTCGCGCGTGGGTGAGAGTATAAGGGAGCGCGGCATAAGTGCCTTTGCCCTGCCGCCTGCCAAAATCTCGATCATTGGTAAGGTAAAGCCCGCAGTCTTCCCCGTTCCTGTTTGCGCCAATCCTACAACATCACGCGCCATTAAAATATGGGGAATAGCTTTTTCCTGAATTGGCGTAGGAGTATCATACCCACAATCATTAATAGCATCTAATATTGGCTTACTTAGCCCTAAATCTTCAAACTTCATTTAATATTTTTTCTTATCTTTATTTCTTTTCGTATAGTTCGTATAGATAGCTATTACAAATAAGAGGCAAAAGCAAGAAAAGTAAGTAATATGACCCTAAAAATAGCAATTCAGATGGATTTCCCTGAAAATATCAACATAAATAAGGACTCCACCTTTGTAATCGCACTAGAAGCCCAAAGGCGAGGGCATGAGCTTAGCTACTATCATCCTTCCACTCTTTCACTGAAAGAAGGCAATGTCACCGCCCTATGTTCTGCAATAAAATTCAAGCGGAAAATAGGCGATCATTGCAAAATAGGCGCTCCATCTTATAAAAACCTAGAAGATTTTGACATTATATTAATGCGCCAAGATTTTACCGATCCGCTAACATATAACGCATCTACTTATATACTCGATCACCTTAAAAATAAAACATTAGTGCTTAATGATCCTACTGGCGTTCGCGAATCGCCTGAAAAAATCCTTATCACATATTTTCCGCAATTTGCCCCTAAGACATTAATTACTCGCGATCTAGCGCAAATTAGAGAATTTCAAAAAGAGCATGGAAGCCTAATATTAAAGCCGCTTAATGGCTTTGGCGGTATGGATATATATCACATGAAGCCAGATGACGATAATATAGCCTCAGTATATGACATGATGACGCGCCTTCATCCAGAGCCACTTATCGTGCAGCAATATATCCCCGAAGTCCGCAAGGGCGATAAACGCATAATTGTTGTTGAGGGCGAGCCTATTGCAGCAGTTTTGCGCGTTCCTCCACAAGGCGAGGCTAGGGCTAATCTTTGCGCGGGAGGAAGCGCAAAAGCCGCAGAGATCACAGATCATGAAAAAGATATTTGCAAAACCATTAAGCCTGAGCTTGTAAAACGTGGACTTGTATATGTTGGAATTGATGTAATCGGCGATTATGTTACAGAGATAAATCCTAAATCCCCGACGGGGATTCAGCAAATTTATAAGCTGCAAGGCATAAAATGCGAGCAAGCCATATGGGATGCTTTTGAAAACAGGTTAAAACAATGGAAAAATTAGAGCTAGAAGAAAGCCTGAAATTCACACCTCAATTTGATGATAAAGGCTTGATCCCTTGCATTTGCACATGCGCGACAACAGGCGAGGTGCTTATGTTTGCATTTATGAATGAGGTATCGCTTGCCAAAACCATTGAAACTGGTGAAACTCATTACTATTCCAGATCACGCGGTGAGCTTTGGCATAAAGGCGCAACCAGCGGTCAGATTCAAAAAATAGTATCTATGAAAACAGATTGCGATCAAGACTGCATATGGATAAAAGTAGAGGAAACTCCCTCATGTCATACAGGCAGAAAATCTTGCTTTTACAGGGAAATAGACCTAGACAAAAATATGAGCTTGCAGATGATTGAACAAAAAACTACGTTATAAAAAATTGATATAAAAGAGAGATAACATGATAAAAGAGCAAAATTCCAATAAAATGTGGGGCGGGCGGTTTGAAGACAAGCCATCTGACATTATGGAGCAGATCAACGCCTCTATCAGCTTTGATAAGCGCATGTGGAGGCAGGATATCCGCGGCTCTATCGCTCATGCTACTATGCTATCTAATCAAGGGATTATCACCAAAGACGAAGCGGTAGAAATCGTTAACGGGCTTAATAAAATCGCTGAGGAAATAAAATCGGGTAATTTCGAGTTTAAAGCCTCACTTGAAGATATACATATGAATATAGAAAGCCGTCTGCGTGAGCTTATTGGCGAGGTAGCGGGCAAGCTTCATACTGCTAGGTCTCGCAATGATCAAGTAGCCACTGATTTTCGTATGTGGACTCGCGGGGCTTGTGATGAGCTAATCCATTTAATAGAAGAGCTACAAGGAGCGCTTGGCGCACTATCTCAAAAACATAAAGATGATATCATGTCAGGTTTCACGCATTTGCAAGCAGCGCAGCCAATCACGCTAGCCATGCATTTAGATGCTTACAGCCAAATGTTAGAGCGCGATAAGAACCGTTTCATTGATTGCCGCAAACGCCTTAATGAATGCCCGCTTGGCTCTGCTGCACTGGCGGGAACGCCCTACCCCATTGACCGCAAATTTACCGCCGAAAAGCTAGACTTTGATAAACCTATGAGCAATACATTAGACGGTGTGTCCGCGCGTGATTTTGCCACTGAATTCCTCTTTTGCGCCGCGCAAACAGGCCTTCATTTATCACGCCTTGCCGAGGAAATCATCATATGGGCAACGCCGCAATTTAGCTTTATCCAGCTATCCGATAGCTGGAGCACTGGCAGCTCTATCATGCCGCAAAAGAAAAACCCTGATGCAGCCGAGCTAGTGCGCGGTAAGACGGGAAGGCTAAATGGCAACCTAATTCAGATGATGACAATTATGAAGGGACTTCCACTTGCTTATAACAAGGACTTGCAAGAAGATAAAGAGCCAGTATTTGATAGCTTTGATAGCATATCCCTATGCTTGCAAGCCATGAAGGGAATGCTTGAAACTGCGACTTTTAATACTGCTTCTATGCTAGAAAGCGCAGAGATGGGATACACTACCGCAACCGCGCTGGCGGACTGGCTGGTGATGAATTTAGGTCTGCCATTTCGCGATGCTCACCATGTCACGGGCGCAATCGTTAAAATGGCAGAGGATAAAGGCTGCAAGCTCGATGAGCTAAATCTCGCCGATATGCAAGCGATTAATTCCAACATTACGACGGAAATATTTGCTGTGCTTAGTGTTAGAGCATGAAATTTAATTCAAAGTTTTTGGCACTTTCGCGGCGCGGTCATAGCCGAAATTGAACAGCTCAAGCACGATATAGCCAAGCTCATATAGGCTGAGTATACTCATAGAATGACATATTCAATAGATTATCGCCGTAAAGTTTTATCAGTTCGTGAGAAGGAAGAACTTACAATTGAGCAAGTGGCGAAGCGTTTTTGTGTTGGAATTGCTAGTGTTACGCGTTGGCTTAGTAACATTGAGCCAAAAGTTGGTAGCAATAAGCCATCAACCATGATCTCTGTATGTGCTAGGGTCAAAGCCACTTTCGCGCAATAATAAACTGGGGTTTTCTTCAACGTGGCGCTTCAAATCAATGATCTACTTAAGCTGCTTATATGAACACCAAAGATTACCGCCCTTTCGCGCAATAATAAACTGGGGTTTTCTTCAACGTGGCGCTTCAAATCAGCTTTATTAACCTTACGTTGGCGAGTTACTATAAATGAGATTTTGGAGGCGATGGCGCAAGCCACCAGCGGTAAAACTGCGAGCGAACTAGGCAAAATCTGATGTCCCCTATATTTGTAACAGGAAGATTGTAGCTGCACTACACCCACCAGTTTACACTGGCGGTCTTATTGCGCGGATAAACAAAAAACCCGCCAAAAGGCAGGTGATTTAAGTAATATAACGTAATAAGCTTAAAGAAATTAGCATGAACTTAGAAGACTCGGCAACGAACTACTCTCCCACGCCTTAAGACGCAGTACAATCGTCGCGAAGAGGTTTCACGGTTGAGTTCGGGATGGGATCAGGTGTTTCACTCTTGCTATAATCACCGAGTCATCTAAACTCATGCTATCCAAAAAAACATTTGCAGGTATTACTAATGTATTTTAAAACCTGAATTATCAATAAACGAACAATATTTTTATCACTGCGCGCAGACAACGGCTCCTTTTGTTCGTAGATCGCTCTACATGCAAGCCATTGCATAATTTAAATTCAAGCCAATCGAGCAATTAGTACCAGTTAGCTTCACTCGTTACCGAGCTTCCACATCTGGCCTATCAACGTGGTGGTCTTCCACGGCTCTGATAGGGAGTCCTAGTATTGAAGGGGGCTTCCCGCTTAGATGCTTTCAGCGGTTATCCTGTCCGAATATAGCTACTCTGCTATGCTCCTGGCGGAACAACAGATACACCAGAGATTCGTCCACCCCGGTCCTCTCGTACTAAGGGCAGCTCTTCTCAAGACTCCAACTCTCACGGCAGATAGGGACCGAACTGTCTCACGACGTTCTGAACCCAGCTCACGTACCTCTTTAAATGGCGAACAGCCATACCCTTGGGACCTGCTACAGCCCCAGGATGAGATGAGCCGACATCGAGGTGCCAAACAGCGCCGTCGCTGTGAGCGCTTGGGCGCTATCAGCCTGTTATCCCTAGAGTACCTTTTATCCGTTGAGCGATGGCCCTTCCATGCGGAACCACCGGATCACTATGACCTGGTTTCCCAACTGTTCGACTTGTCAGTCTCACAGTAAGGCGAGCTTATGCCATTGCACTCGATGGACGATTTCCGACCGTCCTGAGCTCACCATCGCGCGCCTCCGTTACAATTTAGGAGGCGACCGCCCCAGTCAAACTACCCACCACGCAGGGTCCTAGATCCAGATAATGGATCGTAGTTAGACAACACGAAAGCAAAGGGCGGTATTTCACTTGTTGACTCCACCAAAGCTAGCGCCTTGGTTTCAAAGTCTTCCGCCTATGCTACACGTTACAGTCATATTGTCACTGCGAAGCTATAGTAAAGGTTCATAGGGTCTTTCCGTCTAACCGCGAGTACGAGGCATCTTAACCTCGAATTCAATTTCACTGAGTCTGCCCTGGAGACAGTGGGGAAGTCGTTACGCCATTCGTGCAGGTCGGAACTTACCCGACAAGGAATTTCGCTACCTTAGGACCGTTATAGTTACGGCCGCCGTTTACCGGGGCTTCAATTCAGAGCTTGCACTCCTCCTCTTAACCTTCCGGCACCGGGCAGGCGTCAGACCCTATACGTCGTCTTACGACTTCGCAGAGCCCTGTGTTTTTGATAAACAGTCGCCACCCCCTATTTTGTGCCCCCTGAAAAGAGTTGCCTCGATTCAGGGCTTGCTTCTCCCGAAGTTACGCAAGCATTTTGCCGAGTTCCTTCAGGACAGTTCTCTCAAGCGCCTTGGTATTCTCTACCATCCCACCTGTGTCGGTTTGGGGTACGGTCTAGTGTGGAGGCTATTTCCTGGAACCGATTCACAGCCCCTCCAATCCAATAAGGAGGAACAATTTACTCGATCCGTCACACTTCCACTGGCCCACGAATATTAACGTGGTTCCCATCGACTACGCATTTCTGCCTCGCCTTAGGGGCCGGCTGACCCTGCTCAGATTAACTTTAAGCAGGAAACCTTGGGATTTCGGCGTGAGTGTTTCTCACACTCATCTCGTTACTCATGTCAGCATTCTCACTTCTGATACCTCCAGCTAACCTCACGGTTAACCTTCACAGGCTTACAGAATGCTCCGCTACCGCACATATAAATATGTGCCCTAAGCTTCGGTACGTAATTTAAGACCCGATACATCTTCGCCGCCAAAAGTCTTATTTAGACCAGTGAGCTATTACGCTATCTTTAAAAGATGGCTGCTTCTAAGCCAACTTCCTGGTTGTCTTGGACTTTCGACTTGCTTTTCCACTTAATTACGATTTGGGGACCTTAGCTGTAGGTCTGGGCTGTTACCCTTTCCACCATGGACCTTATCACCCATGGTGTGTCTGCCAGATATTACTCACCGGTATTCGGAGTTTGGTTAGGTTTGGTAAAGCTCGCGCTCCCCTAGCCCATCCAGTGCTCTACCCCCGGTGGTATTCGTCTGACGCTCTACCTAAATAGATTTCGCGGAGAACCAGCTATTACCCGGTTTGATTGGCCTTTCACCCCTAGTCACAGGTCATCACCGCATATTGCAACATACGTGTGTTCGGTCCTCCAGTTAGTGTTACCTAACCTTCAACCTGCCCATAACTAGATCACCGGGTTTCGGGTGTAATCCAACATACTATGCGCCCATTTAAGACTCGCTTTCGCTACGCCTGCGCCTAACGGCTTAAGCTCGCATGATAGACTAACTCGCTGACCCATTATACAAAAGGTACGCTGTCACATCTTAATGATGCTCCAACTGCTTGTAGGCATCCGGTTTCAGGTCTATTTCACTCCCCTTATCGGGGTTCTTTTCACCTTTCCCTCACGGTACTTGTTCACTATCGGTCAATTAGGAGTACTTAGCCTTGGAGGATGGTCCCCCCATGTTCAAACAGAATTTCACGTGTTCCGTCTTACTCAAGGACTAGTCTTCTTTTTACGCATACAGGGCTATCACCTACTTTGGCGTGGCTTTCCATCCACTTCTGCTTATTAAAAACTAGCCACTGGGCTAGTCCGCGTTCGCTCGCCACTACTAACGGAGTCTCGGTTGATTTCCTTTCCTCAGGGTACTGAGATGTTTCACTTCCCCTGGTTTGCTTCTTAACACTATGTATTCATGTTAAGATATCTCATAAAGAGATGGGTTTCCCCATTCGGAGATCTGTGGGTATAACGGGTGTTGACACCTTACCACAGCTTATCGCAGCCTGCCACGTCCTTCATCGCCTCTAATTGCCAAGGCATTCACCAGATGCCCTTCAAAACGCTTGAATTTAAATCACGCGCAGGGATAAATCCACTGTTTTTGATCCAAAAGCGTGGCACTTACCACGGAACCCAGTCGAACGCTTGAAAACAAGCGAGTGACCACGAGCCGCGAAAAGTTTCGCGTTCTTGAAAAACACATTCATTAATAATTATTGTAAGTTCTTGAGGCTTACAATGTTCTCAGATTTTGTTAGACATTAAGTTACATTCAATAAATTGAATGTAATAATTTATTTAGTTAATTCAAATATAAAATAATGCCTAAGCACTACTCCATATAAAAAACTAACTAAACCTACAAATATAATAATTTATTTTTGGAGATTTCATAATTTGCTAATAGTTATTCAACTCACTAACAAGGATAAACCTTGATAGTATTTTGCTATTAACACCTTATGATGTCATTTCTTTAAACTTATTTACGATATATTAGAACCTCTGGAAAAAACCAGAAATAAACCGTTACAAACGACTTATTTCTAACTTCTTAAGAAGCTGCGTACATTATACTTAACACTTAAAAGTGCGACTGCACTTTCGCCAATAATTTGGAGCTTTTAAACCAAGGAGATGGTGGACCCTAGCGGGATCGAACCGCTGACCTCCTGAATGCAAATCAGGCGCTCTCCCAGCTGAGCTAAGGGCCCTCTCTACAGAATTCCACAATGGTGGGCCCGGCGAGACTTGAACTTGCGACCTCACGCTTATCAAGCGTGCGCTCTAACCAACTGAGCTACGAGCCCACGAGGGAAAACGAGGGGGTTACGTTATCCAAATAACGTACGCAGGAAAGAAGAGATATGCGGGCAACAGCATTTGAATAATTAATACACCAAGTAGCATCCTTAGAAAGGAGGTGATCCAGCCGCAGGTTCCCCTACGGCTACCTTGTTACGACTTCGTCCCAGTCGCTGACCCTACCGTGGTCCGCTGCCTCCTAAAAGGTTAGCACACGGCCTTCGGGTAGAACCAACTCCCATGACGTGACGGGCGGTGTGTACAAGACCCGGGAACGTATTCACCGCGACATGCTGATGCGCGATTACTAGCGATTCCAACTTCATGCTCTCGAGTTGCAGAGAACAATCCGAACTGAGATAATGTTTGGAGATTAGCGCCTCCTCGCGGAGTGGCTGCCCACTGTCATTACCATTGTAGCACGTTTGTAGCCCCACACGTAAGGGCCATGATGACTTGACGTCGTCCCCGCCTTCCTCCGGCTTATCACCGGCAGTCTCGCATGAGTCCCCAACTAAATGATGGTAACATACGATAAGGGTTGCGCTCGTTGCAGGACTTAACCTAACATCTCACGACACGAGCTGACGACAGCCATGCAGCACCTGTCACTTCCCCGGCCGAACCGAAAGCGATCATCTCTGAAAGCCCCAAGAAGGATGTCAAGTGTGGGTAAGGTTCTTCGCGTTGCTTCGAATTAAACAACATGCTCCACCGCTTGTGCGGGTCCCCGTCAATTCCTTTGAGTTTTAATCTTGCGACCGTACTCCCCAGGCGGTATGCTTAATGGTTTCCCTGCGTCACTGAAGACTTAAGCCTCCAACAACTAGCATACATCGTTTACGGCGTGGACTACCAGGGTATCTAATCCTGTTTGCTCCCCACGCTTTCGTACATGAGCGTCAATACCGGTCCAGTTAAGCGCCTACGCCACTGGTATTCCTCCTAATATCTGCGAATTTCACCTCTACACTAGGAATTCTCTTAACCTCTACCGGATTCTAGATATGAAGTTTCAAAAGCAGTTCCAGAGTTGAGCTCTGGGATTTCACTTCTGACTTTCATATCCGCCTGCGCACGCTTTAAGCCCAGTTATTCCGAACAACGCTTGCCCCATTCGTATTACCGCGGCTGCTGGCACGAATTTAGCCGGGGCTTCTTCTATAGCTACCGTCATAATCTTCACTATTGAAAGAGCTTTACAACCCTAAGGCCTTCTTCACTCACGCGGCATGGCTGCATCAGGGTTTCCCCCATTGTGCAATATTCCTCACTGCTGCCTCCCGTAGGAGTCTGGACCGTGTCTCAGTTCCAGTGTGGCTGATCGTCCTCTCAGACCAGCTAATGATCGTAGCCTTGGTGAGCCATTACCTCACCAACTAGCTAATCATGCGCGGGCTGATCCTCTGGCGATAAATCTTTGATCCGAAGATATTATAAGGTATTAGTATTCGTTTCCAAATATTATTCCTTACCAGAGGGTACATTCCCACGTGTTCCGCACCCGTGCGCCACTATTCCCGAAGGAACCGTTCGACTTGCATGTGTTAGGCCTGCCGCCAGCGTTCGTTCTGAGCCAGGATCAAACTCTTAAGTTTAGATCCATCAAAATGCTCAAAAAAGAAATTTTTTGGTTTTTTGAAGTATAATATTTTCAAAAAGACCTGCTTGCTTGCGATGTAACATCTTAAAGATATTACATTTTGCTGTTGTGACTTAATAATCAAGCTTCCGACTGGAAGCCGTGGCAAATGCCACGCTTTTTAACTAAAAAGCCACGATTTAGTGATCGCGCCTTTCAAACCTCATACAAGTACGAGGGATCAAAAGGTGATCACTGTGCGTCATAGAAGATACACATTTTACCAAAAACCACCGAAGTGATTAATAGTGGCAAACAGTCTTTTCTTGTTAATGCACTCAATGCATTTACAAACACTGCTGCCTGCGTATCTCTTCTTTCCTATTCACGATGTACAAGAACTGCGCTACCTAAATAAAACTTTCGTAAAACCTTGGTCGCAAATAACCGAATAAATCCAGTCATTCAATTTTTTGATTGAGGCAACATATAAACATAAGCTCATTTGCTTGTCAACCTAAAACTTGAAGAAAAAGACTAAATAAAATCTTCTTTTTCAAACCCTTAGAAACTTCAACTCTAAGTCTTTTTTATGAAGCGTGGATGGGCTTTATACTTCCCAATCCAATCACTGTCAAACCTTATTTTAAAATAATTTTTCTCAGCAATTCCGCTTCGTTTTGAACAAGTTCTCCTCAAGGCGTGAGGGGGGTTATACGTACATCCCCCTCCCCTGTCAAACATATAATTCACTTTTTTCAAAGTTTTTTTATTCAGCCTTAAATAACGGCAGAAAACAATGATAAATGCTCCAAATCAAGCCTCGGGGACATTGCCCTTAGGCTCACTAAACGATTTCATGATTTGATAATCAGTCCGCGGCTTACCATTAGGAGTGTTGAATATAGCAGCAGATAAACTATCCTCGCCATCCACCTGAAAATTTCCGAGCATGCCCTTATACCAAGTAAACATATCAGCTATTTGATCCATTTGGTCATAATAAGCCTTCGGCACTTTTGCGTAATCTTTACCATCTACATTCACGATAACCTCATGGCGATTAAGGTAATCATCAGGCATTTCACTGGATTTACCATGAAGAATATCCGACGTTCCATCAAAACCAAACGCCTTAACGTCCAAAGCATCAACGTCCAAAGCAGAAAAAATGTTTTTAAGTTCCTTCTGATGCCTTAACGCAGCGACCACAGCAACCGCAGCAGGAGGTGCGCCCGTTCCCGTTCCAACCAAAGATTGCCCAACCTCAGCTATTTGATCTTCATCCAAAAGAGCATCATATAAGAAAATATTTTCATTCGGCACAATATCGCTATCCATTAAATGCTGGATTGTTGAGCCATTACCCGATAACTCTTCTGATGAACAATGCGAAGCCATAAGATATTTAATATCACTGCGCGGATTTTTAAACGCCTTAGTGTGCGAGTTTCCAATAGAAAAATTTGAAATAGCCGCATGAACATATTTAGGATTAACAAATTTGCTTAAATCTATGTCCTTCTCAGCCGTTCCTTCGGGTGGCAAAGCATAATGCCCCGCGCCCGCCACAATGGTGCAAACTTCTTCACAGCGTTCAACATAGCCTGCAAGCTCTTTATTCAAAGCAAGCATTCTCTCGCCCTCAATATCACCAGCCGCAGCAATAATAATTAACTTACCACTATTTATAGGCAAGCCAGCATCAACCGCATTATCGCCCAAAAGCTCATTCAAGCCCAGCGCCTTATTATGTGCAACATCATCAAACATAACATCACGATCCAAACCAACATCAGTTGATAAATATTTCTCATCAGCAAAATACACCTCTCCGCTTATATTACTAACACCACCAAACTCATCTTTAGCCATTTTTCAAATATCCTTACTATTTACATTGCTGTTTAATTATTAAAATTATCGACACACTACCCCCCCCTGCAAAACTATGTCAAGAAAAATATGCAGTTTGAAAACTAAGCTTGAAAAACCACCCGATTCGCGCTAGAAGGAGAACGGCTAGGAGACATGTCATTTCAGTTACACTTATATTACTTAAAATTATCGGCGCAGTAGCCTTGCTCCTTTGGGGAACGAGAATGATCAAGCTCGGCTTCACCCGCGCATATGCAACGTCTTTGCAAAAAACTATTGCCACCAACACCAGCAACCGCATTAAAGCCTTTTTTGCGGGAATGGGCGTTACCGCCATACTGCAAAGCTCTACCGCCACCACCATGATATGCGCTTCATTTGCATCTAAAAAGATGATCGGCACAACTGCGGGGCTAGCGGTTATCATTGGCGCAGACGTAAGCACAACACTTGTCGCCCAAGTTCTTACATTTGATTTATCATGGCTAATGCCAATACTTATATTAACGGGCGTTATAATGCATAATAGGTACGAGCATGGCGGACGCAAAAAACATATTGCCCGCGCTTTAATCGGTCTTGGTCTTGTTTTGCTATCCTTAAGCATAATAAAAGAGAGCGCCGCGCCATTAGGGCAATCAGAAATACTGCCAATAATATTACAACCACTAGAAAATGAACCCATATTAGCGCTGCTCGTCGCAGGACTGCTCACTTGGATGCTGCATTCCTCATTGGCATCAGTGCTTCTTATTGCTTCATTCGCATCCAGCGGATTAATAAACGCACATTTGGGGCTATTGCTTGTATTGGGAGCAAATCTCGGAGGAGCGCTAATCCCATATGTTATGACACTTAAAATGGGAGCAAGGGCAAGGCGCATAACAGTAGGCAACTTAATAATGCGCATTACTTGCGTAATAATGATACTGCCATTCCTTGGAATGATAATAACGGCATTGGACTCAATGGGAATCGAGCAAAGCCGTGAGATAATCCACTTTCACACATTATTCAATGTGCTTTTAGCTCTAACATTCTTGCCACTAATAAAGCCGTTATCAAAAATATGCCGCAAGCTTGTCCCAGATCAAGAAGAGCCAGTAAACCAAGAGCATCAGCCACTATATCTTGATGAAACAGCATTAGAATCACCAACAATAGCATTAGCAGGCGCAGCGCGTGAAACCTTGCGCGTGGCAAAGGTGGTCGAAGATATGTTCGCCGATTCTATGGCTGCATTAAAAAATGAAGACACAAATATCGTAAAGAAAATAATATCGGACGATGACACGGTTGATAAGCTTCACACGGCTATAAAACTATATCTCACCCGCGTTAATGAAGAGGCGCTAGACCCCAAAGAATCAGATCGCTTTGTGCAGATATTATCCTTTTCTACCAATTTAGAGCATATAGGCGATATCATAGAAAAAAGCTTGATTGAATTAATATCAGCCAAAATAAAAAGAAAGAACAGGTTTTCCAAGGAAGGATTTAAGGAAATCCAAGACTTCCACCAGACCATACTTGGCAATATGAAGATCGCACAAGCTATTTTCATGTCCGAAGACCCAAAGCTAGCGCAGCAACTCGTTGAAGGTAAGGCAAGTGTACGAAGAGCCGCACAAAGCAGCTCCGCCAAGCATTTCCAAAGACTTCGCGCGGGCGTGCCTGAAACTCAAAATACAATCTCGCTTCACACTGATATAATTCGCGATTATAAACGTATAAACAGCTATATCACGAGCGTTGCCTACTCTATATTAGATAACGCAAGTTCTCACAAAGATAATCGCAAAGGCGATGATGCTTAATTAAGGCTCTACACTAGGCGCAGGATCATTATCTTGCGAATTAACAAACTCTTGTGTGGCGTGCGCTATTGAGATGTTTTTGATTTTATCAAGATGTGCGTCAAATTCATCCATATTAACATGCGCCAGCGCCACCATATCTGATAATGAATTATATATTCCCTGTGCTAAGTCAGGGTTATCTTGCGATATATCTGCAAGTGCGCCTGCAATATCACACCTAGAATAAGCCGCTCCATTATGGCTTATATTTTCAAGCAGTCGCGCCGAGTTTAATAAAATACCAACCACATCTTCAGTTACATCATCATGAGCCTTTGCAAGTCTGCAGAGGTTATTCGCCAAAAGATCAAATTCAATATCAAGAAGGTTTTTTTCAATTGCTTTTTCAATTAAAGGCAATATATATAGCCTCATTACATAATCATTTTCAGCTTTGCACCCTATATCCACCAACCTATCAAAAACATCTGACCTGTGACCATTTTTAAGAAAATCTTCACAATGTTCAATAACCTCAAAATCGCTTAAACTAATACCGCTAAGCACTTTACCAGCAATAAAACCATTAAGCATTAAAACATCACCCGCAGAAAACTTTGTTTCATTTTCTATAGCGTCATCAATATATCTTTTAAAGGCAGGAATAATCATGTCATTATCAAGCTCTTCATCACCTAAGTCATTAAGAGCTTCCAAAATTTGAGTGGTAATTTTAGCATCAGGATCAAGTTTAGCATAAGGATCAAGTTTAGCAGCATCTTCAATCCAATTTATCATAGATGGAACGATTTGATTTTTTGCAATATCAGGGTGCTTTACCCCTATATCACGAAGAGATACAACAACCTTGCTATCAATACCATAAAAATCCTCACGCGAAACATTCTCATCCTCAAACATTTTAATCATAGGTGGAACGATTTGCTCTCTTGCCAAACCTTCATGCGCCATGCCTATTTTTGTAAGCTGATCAACAATAATATCTTCACAGTCTAAACCACTTGACAAAAGACTTTGAAACAATGGGAGAGCTTTATTAGCTGCAACATCATGACTAAGTGCCGCAATATTCCCAAGCTCTTCGATACTATCCATAACATGAGTGCCATTAGAAATATCTGAAATCACCCGTTCAGACTTAGCTATCAGCTCATCTTGGCTTAGAACAACATATTTTGGAACACCCTCCTCTTTTCTTTTGCTAACTCTCCGAAAAGCGCCCAAAATACCCTTTAAAATATCCATTTAATCCACCCTGCATTTTATAATTTACATAGCTTTGTAACGGGCTATTTTCAATAATGCAAGTTTTTTATTGTGGAACAGTGCATAAGAATATTTCACAACCACAGATCAATCATATAAGATTGAGTGCGATTGTATTTTCTTTAAGGTGGTCATGCCTAAATTTTATCTGTTATTTTTAATCACATTATATATGGCTATATTGCCCTATAACCTCGCGCAAGCTGAAACAGAGCAGCTTTCAACACTTGAAGCCGCATATGCTCAACGTCTAATAGATGAGCCTATGCAATTTGGATATGATTTATTCGATAGTGAAACAAAAATATCACCCCCTATGGGCGCAGTGCAAGATGATTTTGTACTAGGAAGCGGCGATACACTGCAAATCACCTTCACGGGCGAGCGCAGCGACCAAGATATCTATAAAATAGATACGAAAGGCATGATAACCATAAAGGAATTCCCGCCAATAACAGCAACAGGGCGCACAATAGCGCAGCTACAATCGGCAATAGATGCGCAGCTTGCCGAGATGCATAATACAAAAGCCTATATATCCCTATCCTCAATAAGGCAAATAAGCGTGCTTATTGTTGGTAACGTCAAATCACCGGGTAGAAAAAACCTAAATGTCTTTCACAGCGTATTAGACGCGCTAAACCTTGCGGGCGGGGTTAATAAAGACGGATCACTTCGGCGAATCAAGCTAGTGCGGGGCGGGCGCAGCACTATAATAGACCTATATGCATTATTAATACATGGCGCCCCCCATATAGATATGCGCTTAAAAGATGGTGACCGCGTAATAGTCCCGCCAATAGGAGCAACTCTTGCTGTGTCAGGCAATGTAAAACGCGCAGGCATCTATGAAATAAGAAAAACTGCCTTTGGTATAAATAACCATATAAATCAAAATAGCGAAAAACTTAGCCTTAACGCAATGCTTGATCTTGCGGGCGGCACTCTAACCGCTGGCAAAAACAGATTCATACATCTAAGCCTAACCCCAGATGGCAAGGAAACCATAACCCAAATAAATGATAACTTCGCGCGCATATTTAAAAGTGGTTCAATCTTAAGTGTCATATCTGGCGATGCAAAAAGAACTGATACAATAGAGCTTGTCGGCAATGTAAGGTCATCAGGTCTATATGATTTATCGCAAAATAAAACGCTCTCAAGCTTGCTAGAAAATGACACTATTTTAGGTGATGATATATATCCATTAATCGGAGTGATAGAAAGATGGGATAAAGAGCAGATAACCACCAAGCTTTTAAGCTTTCCGCTGCGTCTCGTATTAAAAAAAGAATTTGACCTTCAAATGCATAGCAATGATGTGGTTTACCTATTCTCTAACGCTGATATATCAAGCCTTTACAGCGATATTGATAAGATTGACAAAAACACTGATATGATAGAGCAAGGCTCACAAAATAATGATGATATAATCGCAAATAATATTGCTCTTAAATCTTTCCTTAAGGAGCGATCCGTCTTTGTTAGGGGGGCTGTACGTGTGGCAGGGTCATACCCCGTTGCGCAAGGAATAACTCTCGATAATATCCTCGCTATTGCTGGCGGAATTACACTGGAGGCGAATAGAGAGAATATAGAAGTAACATCCAAAAATCTTGGTACAGGGCATCAAAGGCACAAGAAAAGCGGCACGCAAAGAGCAACCATAGATTTAAGCGTTTCTGACCCTAAATATATATCAATATCGGCAGGGGATTCGGTTAGGGTAAACCAAAAATTCCGTAAAATGGATGAAAAAACGGTGCTTATTATGGGCGAAGTTTTGCACCAAGGAGAGTATGATTTACTTGCAGGAGATAAAGTTTCCGACCTTATAAAACGCGCGGGCGGGCTAACCGAGCAAGCATACCCCGCTGGCTCTATCTTCAGCCGCAAATCAGAAAGAGCAGCAGAAGAACTCCGCTTTCGCACATCTGCTAGAAATATGCAGCGCAGCCTAGCATCCGCAATAGAGCGTGATGATAACCCACCAAATCCCGCGCAAATTGAAATGGTGCAAAGCCTCGCTGATGAGCTATCATCAATCGAAGCAGTTGGAAGAATAACCGTAGAAACCGACCCCGCAATATTATCAGTGCGCCCAGAGCTTGACATGCTTTTAGAAAAAGGTGACCGCATATATATACCAAAACGCCCGCTCACAGTGCGAGTTAGCGGAGAAATTCTGTCACCCGCTAGCCTGCAATTCACAAAAGATAAAAGCCCGCGCGGCTATATTAACGAGGCAGGAGGCTTCACCTATCACGCCGACAAAAACCGCAGCTTTGTGCTATATCCAGATGGAAGCGCGCAGCCATTAAGAATTTCCACATGGAACCACAATCCTGTATTTATTCCACCGGGTTCAACAATAATAATCCCGCGTGACCCAAAACCATTTGATTTCATTGAAAATGCAAAAGATATAGGGCAAATTCTAAGCAACTTGGCTATAACATCTGTATTCATCAATAATATCCGTGATTAAATGACATGAAAAACTTTCCAACATTCAGCATCATAACAATAACTTTGAACAATTTTGACGGTTTTAAAAAAACTGCAAAATCCATTGAAAATCAAACATTTAGCAATTATGAATGGCTAGTTATAGATGGGGGATCTACCGATAAAACCATAGATTTTCTTCGTGAGAAACGCTCTAACGCCCGCCAAGATAAATATCCATTTACATTCACAAGCGAAAAAGATGACGGCATATATGATGCTATGAATAAAGGCATATCATCTGCAAAAGGGCGTTATTTAATATTCCTAAATGCAGGTGATGAGCTTGCCTGCTCAAATATTTTAGAAAAAATTGCTCCCCTTACAGCAAAAAAACCAGATTTTATTTACGGCGATTCGCTTGAACCATATAAAAATAAATCCATATATAAATCGGCAAGAAACCACAAAGACATTGCGTGGGGCATGTTCACTCACCATCAAGCCATGATATATAGCCGCCATAAAGTGCGCGACCACAAAATGCACTACTCATTGCGCTATAAAATATCCTCGGACTATGATTTTACCGCTAGGTTTTTGCAAAAATTCAATAATATATCATATATAAACCAGCCAATTTGTATTTTTGAGCAAGGCGGCATCTCACAAAAAAACGCCGCATTAGGGCGCAAAGAGCAATATATAATCCGCGAAAATCTTAACATGGTGACGCAACCAAAAAATCTATGGGTTTTAATATCTCAAAGCCTATCATGGCGATTAAAGAGCATATCACCCTCGATTTACAACGCTTTAAAGGTTTTCACTATCAAATGACAATAATTTTTGCGGCTAATTGCAAATTTATAGCCCGCAGCCCCATCCAAAAACCCTAATTTAATCAAATAAGAGTATAAAAACACGATATATGGACGAAAAGCTGACTTTCTAACCCATTTTTTGAGCATTTCACGCCGCCAAATGGGGTCTTTTGCCCATGCCCCGCGCTTATTCATATGCGCCTCCCAGTTTGCATAGCGAATATGCCGCGCCTCCCACTTTTTCTCATCTTCATAAGCATAATGAAGCAAATATGCGCGCAATTGCCCAATAGCCCCGCTACTACCTACCTTAATCACAGGCTGATAATGCCCTTCAATCTCGCCCATATCCTCAATATCCAGATCATTAATTACTGGAAACTCCATTTTATGACGATTAAACAGCGCAATTTTATTATTCTGCAAACCATAACGCAGCTCTATGCCATTAAAAACATAGCGACCGCGCACGAAATAGCCTGCCTCGCGCGGCTCACTTTTAAATAAATTACGGATTTCATCCATTAACTCAGGCGTGAGCGCCTCATCACCATCAACCCAAAATACCCAATCATGAGCGATATTTAAATTCTCCAAACACCAGCCCCGCTTTTTTGGATATGCCCCATCCCATTGATATAAAACAATTTCCGCGCCAAGCCCGCGCGCTATTTCACATGTTTTATCACTGCTATGCGAATCGATAACTATTATTTGTGCAAAACCTGTAATCGATCTTAGGCAACGAGCAATATTATGCTCTTCATTTTTTGTGGTAATCAAAATGGATACGGGAATTTTACTCATTATTCCGCAGGCCATAAGCAATAAAACCCATTAATAACCCAAAAAACAAAAATACGGGATAAATAACATAAGGATCAGGCCATCGCGGCTTGGACAGGGCATGCACAGGCTCAATAATGCTAGCGGCGTATGGCTGGTCAATTGACACCAGCATTTTAAGCCTTTCTTGCTCCATCAAAAGAGCTGTCAAATTACGCCTATGGCTAGGATTTGCAATTACTGCCAGCGATTTATTTAAGTAATTAATCCGCCCATTTACTTCTTTTAAAATGCTATTGCGTATAATTTCATCACTAACGCGATGAATGCGCGAAACCAAATAAACTGCAAATTCCTTATTCGGGTGCAGATATGTAATTCTGCGCAAAGATGTGCCGCTTACTGGCTCTAACTTAACGCGCATAGATAAATATTCAGATAACCCCGCCGCATCCCAATCATCTTTAGGGTTAGAAAACTCGAAACTGCGATCATGTTTTAGGGCGGCTATTATCTCTTTATCTTGCAGCAAAATAGAGGCAACAGAAACGCCAGCATAAATATTTTCAAATCGCAAAAAAGCCTCATTACTTTGCAAGCTTGAGCTTTGCACTGAAATAGAACCTTCACCAATATCATTGCGATCATGCAAAATGCCCTGCCCCATGTGGGTGGCGGGGGCTATAATCATCTCCGCTCGATAGAAATCTTTTGCAAAAGACATGAATATGAATGCTAACAGCAACAAAGTAGCGCCAAATATTGATAAGTAAATCTTAGCTCGCCATAAATCACGTAACACATCAAATAATGTTTTTTCTGCTATAATATTATTATGATTCATTATTTCCCCTAACGCCGCCCACGTGATCCATCCATTCGGCTATACAGATTTTCGGCGCAAACTCAACCTGCGCACTAAGCGAGCCGTTATGCGCATCAAACCAAGCATCATCGCTCTGCCTGAAATAAAGCACAGCATTAACAAGGCTTTCTACGTCACCCTGATCAACAATAAGCCCCGCTCCAAAATCATTAATAATTTTCGCTGCCTCACAATTTTTAGGACCAATAAAAATACAAGGACGCGCCACAGCAAACGCGCTGTAAGTCTTTGATGGAACCATAAGCCCCAAAGCCGCCTCATTCATTATACTTAAGTGAATATCACCAGATTCTAAAACCTCACAAAGACTTGATAATGGCTGATATGGTAGCAGGTGGACATTATCAAGGCACATTTGCGCGCGGCGATTCGCTATATAATCGAATCTCTCCCCATTGCCAACAAATACAAAATCAATATCACTGCCCCGCTCTTCCAGTATTTTGGCGGCATCTAAAACCACATCAATAGGATGGGCTAACCCAATATTACCAGCATATAAAACTCTAAATTTTTTACTATTATTGGGCTTCTTATTTGAACTTACAAGCTCGCTATTGCACCAATTCGCAACCACTTTTATTTTCTGAGCATTAATTCCTTCGCGCGTAATATGTTTCATCATACAGCGACCACAAACAATAATCTTATCACATGATTTCATCGCCTTTATACGAATCAGCCTAAGGTTTTTAAGCAAAAATTTTGGCATTTTAATACCAAGGGCAGGAATAATATCAGGATATAAATCATGACACCAATTCACATGGCGGCTCTTTTTAAGCTTTGCAATAAGGCTTCCTGCAACAATTATCATCGGCGGATCACTAAGCGTTACCAGTATATCATGTGGCTTAAGCCGCAATCCTTGAAACAACATACGCACCCATATAAAAATATAAGATAAAAAGCTGCTAGGGTTTTCCTTGCCTTTAACGCGCACTATGCTAACGCCGTCTTTATGCTCCATGCCCGCTTTAGAGCCAGAGCAAATCACCGTCACATCCCAACCATCTCTAGCATATTGTGCGGCGAGATCACTTAACAGCCTGCCAGTAGCCCCGCGCACAGGCGGATATACTCGATTCATAAATAATATGCTAGAATTATGACTCATTATTATAATCTCTTAAATACACTAAAGACCCTGATATAAGCAAAAGCACCAAACCAAAATCAAGCGATTTAAAGCTAGCATATAGCGTTAGGTCAATCAAAATAGGCGCAGCCAAAGCAAGACCTAATATAGGGTTTTTAAAAATAACGCGCAATAGCCTTTCTAAAAGCCCCACAATATAAGCGATGCAAGCGACAACTCCAATAATGCCCGTTTTCAATAATAATGTAGTGAAAAAATTATGTGTAAAATTCACACTAAGCCCGCCAACAGCAGGAGAGTAAAACTGCCCGCCCCAGCCAATGCCAAATAAAAACGCCAACGGGTCACCAGAAACAATGTCCCAAATAGCTACAAATTCTTGTGGGCGCATATTAAGCCCAACATTTTGCGTCTTACTTAACAAATCATAAAATACAGATGAAAATGAAATATTAATAATAAACACAAATAAAGTGCCAATCAAAAACAACAAAGCCGCTTTTGCAGGGGATTTATAAAAGAAATAGCATTGCAAAATCACGACATAAAGCGCAACTGCCCCAAGGCTAGCGCGCTGCAAAGTTGTGACCATTGCCACAATCGGGATTAAGCTAACCATGATAAGTGCGCTAAATATTGCAATATTGCGCATAGTTACCCCCCGCATAATAAAGCTCATCGCAACGCCAATAATTAACAGGCAAGCAAATAAAACTGTGGGCATATTCTCCAAATATAACAGCTCATCAGGGCAAGCAAAAAGACAACGATCATAAATGCGCATCATCAAGGAGCGGAGCGCAAATAACAGCCCTATCATCAAAATAGCGAATAATATGCTCCTGAAATAATAAGGGCGCGCCCGCAAAAGCGGCAGCAAAAACATTGGCAAAAACAAAAATAAGAACGGAATAATATCTCGCAACATAGCTGAAAAACCATTGCCATATACAGCGCCCGCCAATATAGGAATACTCATTCCATAGATCAAAAACACCTGCCCCGAGCTTTTCCAAAACTTGGTTTTATCGCTCTTAATAAATACATCATGCGCCCGCCCTGCTCCAATGCTAAGAGCTAGCAATATCCCTATAACGACCTCAGCCACGCCGATATTATCAGGAGTAGGAGAGCCAAATACGGCGTAGGTCATGCACGCAAACACTAAGCATATAGTGCGGTAGTCATAGAAATCAACCCTACCCAAAAAGATACCCTCGCCACACATTAAGCGCAATAATCATCATAAAAATAACAAATATAACCTTAAGCTTACTAACGCTCATTTTATGGGCAGCATGAACTCCAATAGGAGCAAATATAACGCTAGTAATAACAATAGACGGCAAAGCAATAAAATTAACATACCCCAAAGAAAATGGAGGTAGATTAGCTTGCCCCGCCCCAATCACCACAAAACCAACCGCGCCAAATAGAGCTATAATAACCCCCAGCGCCGAAGCCGTTCCAACCGCCCTATGTATAGATATCCCGCGCAAGCTCATATAAGGAACGCTTAATACTGACCCACCTATCCCTGCTAGTGCTGCTATGAAACCAATAGCCACGCCCGCCAAACCATCAAATAATTTGTGCGGCTCTTTACTCTTAGGAGGAATGCGCTTTAAATCTAAAATCATAATAATCGCTAAAACTAAAATAATGCTTGCAAAAATCAATCTCATTTGATTGGAATCCAGCCCCTTAGCAAACCAAGCAGCGAGAACAGCGCCGCAAATAATGCCAAAGCCAATATTTTGTACTGAGGTAAAATCAACGCTGCCCTTTTTATAATGGGCAAAGCTTGATGATGCGCCAGTAAATATAATACTAGAAAGTGACGTGCCGACAGATATATGCATTAAATAAGCAGGATCAAAGCCCATATCATTTTGATAAATACCAAATATATAATACAAGCTAGGGACAAGGATTAGGCCGCCGCCAATACCAAGCAACCCCGCCATAAATCCAGCAACAGCCCCCGAGCACATCAACATGATAATTAAAGGAAATATATTTATAAGAAAATCCATCTGCGCAATATATCACGCAAAAAACTCTCCGCAATAAAAACAATTACAATTAATCATTAGGATCGTTAAATAATCTCTTAGGCTTTTTCAAGCCTGTTTTAGGCTTTTTTCTAACAGACTTATATTTGCGATTTGATCTTTGATAATCATCTCCCCAGCGCAAAGCATCATGCTTTTTCTTCCAAGCAGCCCGTCTTTCCAATCTCTTCTTTTCTTGAAATTTCTCAACCGCGGCTTTATGTCTCTTTTCACCAGCGAGCCTATATGCTTCCCTGCTTTTAGCAGCCCTAACCATATTATTTCTAAGCCTTTTGCGAGAATTATACTCATACTGCAATGCATGGTCAGTATCCACTTGCCTACTTATAATAGCAGATGGTGACATAAACTTCCAAAGGCGCGATTCCCTCGTTTCTCTGGCTATTTTAATTCTTCTATATGCCCTAATATCACGATTAAGACCTGCGGATGAATAAGTCCTGCCTGAGTTTTGGCGATTATATAATGTAGGGCTACTATCATCTTTATATCTCTTATTATACAAAGATTTTTTTGACCTTTCGCCCCTCGGCTCAGAACTATTCCATAGCTCAGCCGCGCTAAGCTGCGTAAAAGGCTTTACGGTTACAATAGTAAACGCGCATACCATAAATAAACATAAAATTGGGCGTTTCGTCATAGATTCTCACTTAAATAAATAACCCCTACCCTAATACTGTAACAGCAATCACAGCCACTTTGCAAAATAGAATTATATTTTTCTTATAAAATACAATCAAAAATTAAGTGCTTTTTAATGTTTTAGGGTGATTATAGAGTTAAATTATGCAAATATGAACTGGAGTAAACGCAATGCAAGTAAATATAAAAAAGTTTTTAGTGGACGCCGATATAAAAGAGGCGCTATATCCAGGAAAACGTATTGTAAAGAAATGCAAGCAAATTGGTGAGTACAAAAACCACTGCGTTGTTATTGATTGGCGCGACCCTGATAATATCCAAATTGATATTAAAGCAGGGTTAAGCGGCAAACGCCTTGCCCCTGAAATTGCAAAGAAATACCCAGTTTGTTTTCAAATGCCTACTAAGATCAAGATCAAAGTCACAAACGATAATGAAGAAGATGAGGATGAGAGCGAAGAAGGCAAATCAAAAGGTAAAAGCAGCGGTGGCGGTGGCGGTAAAAAACCCGCTAAGAAGAAAGATCTTAAAGATGTTGAGCTAATCGCCACGCGTTTCAAAGGCAGCGCAGAGGGCGCAGTGCCCACATTAGGCGAGATCAAAGAAATGGTGATAATGGGCGTTGATATAGCCAAAGAGGCATTTAGTAATGCTTTTTCAGAGCTAACCAAGCAAATAGGAAACGCGCACATCGCCGTTACCGAACTTCTATCAAAATCAGTAGATTTAGTAACTCGAGTTGCGCCGCCAAGCTTCATGGAAGCAAAAGGCGATGAAACCGCAAATTACAACTATGATCGTGATAAAAACGCTGATATCGGCTTTAAAATGTCATTAGGATAAATTCTTGACCCTACATGCACTCCGCTTTAATAATAATGAAAGGAGTGCATAATAGTGAGTGATAAAAATAACCAAAATGACGATAAAAAAATCATCCATTTCCCTAAAATGGATAAGCGTAAATCTTTAAAAAAAGCAAAAAAACATGCGGATAAGGAAGATAAAAAAGCGCGTAATACTAGGCATGCACTAGAAACCAAATATAGAGCAGAATACCGCTATGCCAAAACTAAAGAGCATAGCAACGCAGCAAGAAATGGTGCAAGCGGCGGTAAAGTGCCATTTATAAACTGGGATAAAATCCCCCCATTCACACGCTGGACAATGGCAACTTTCCTTATCGTGCATCTAATAATGTCATTTGCTATTGATCCTGCCGATAAAATATCGATAATTTATTATTTTGGGTTTGTCCCCGCCATGTATAGCGGCGGCGTTGAATGGAGCTGGAGCGCATTAATAGCCCCCTTTACAACGCTAATAATACATAGCAGTTGGATGCATTTAGGGTTCAACATGGCGATGATGCTTGCTATGGGCGTGTTTTTCGAACGAGAATTCGGGGCAAAGCGCATCGCTATTTTCTTCATATTATGCGGAATAGCTGGAAATCTAGCATATCTATTGCTTGATTTCGGCTCTACCGTGCCTGTAATTGGCGCATCAGGAGCAATAAGCGGGCTATTCGCCGTTACCTTCATGATTATGATAGAACGCGGATTAATGGGCGCAGAAATGCAAAAGCGCGGGGCGCTGCCCTTTATATTACTATGGTCAACCATTATTATTGCTCTAGGGTTAATGAGCAGCGACACCTCATGGCAATCACATATTGGAGGATTCCTTAGCGGGGCTGTTATATTTAATCTTTGGAAAAAGGGGATATTTAGATTCTAACATCGACCGCCCATAAACTCAATGTTTACGAAGCCATCAACAATGCTGGAATAGATTTTTGAACATTTCCAATAAAATTAGATTTAACAGCCCGACCTTGCGGAAAATCCCATATGATTGTGTTAAACAACCCTTGATCCGAAATAGCCATCCATTGCTCATAAATACGACCAGTTTCAGAGCAAATCCAAACGCGCTCACGCGGCGCATCAGCCGCTTTTTCCAGCCATATGCGAACGGCTTTATCATCATGCGTTGCGCGCTCTTCCAAACGCGCCCATATTTTATAAAGATTAACATTCGGTCTTATATTTTCAGCCTGCTCTAACTTTTTCCTAGCCTCACCCCAAAGCCCTTCAGAAATAAGCACATTAGCCAATGCCTGCAATCCTTCTACGCTTTCAGGGACAATATCGGCAAGCCTTTCGAACCAGCGCACATATGCCATAGGATCATTATCGCGCGCAGGCGGTGCAGATTGCCCCCATAAATCCACCAAACCAGTATGAGTATTAGCTTTCCAAGCTTGCTCCACCATAGAAACAACCGCCCTGCGCTTACCTCGCGCCAAATATATATCGCCAAGACGCAATATAGTGGGAATGAAATGCTTATCCATTTTATAGGCTTTAGTTAGGCAGCGATACATAAGCTCTTCATTGCCTAAATCTTTCGCCAAATCCGCCTGCGCTAAAAGCATAGCAACCCTATCACTATTAGCTTTTTCCGCAGTAATGGCTTTGGATTTTTCCAAGCGGTATAATATTTTACGCGCAGCGTCCCAATTATTTTCCTTAATTTCAAGCTCATAAGTTATTTGCAAAAGCCATAATTGCTTTGGATGAATTGATAACGCGCGATGGCAAAGCTCTAACGCCCCCTCATTATCACCGCAATCAAGCGCGGATTGCAATAATCCACGAACGCCCAAAAACTCGGCATTTTTATCCTCCAAAAGCTCCGTAAAGGCGCGCGCCGCGTCCATTTCACGACCTTCTAGCCGCGCGGATTGTGCCTCTAATAATAGTGACATCGCATTATCATTTTTAAGAAATTTACGCACTCTTGCAGATTGATAAGCAGCCGATTTAGAATCACCCGCAGCAACGGCAGTTAAGCCAATAGAAAGAGCCTTAATCCCCTTATCTTTCGCTGTAATATCGCGGTAACGCTCTATATTTTGAGGTAAATCAAGAGCAGCCTTAATAAGGGAAAAAATAATAATGCCAAGAACGACAACAAGCAGCATAAAGATAATAAATAGCCCAACATGAAATGTCGCTTTATATTCAAGCCAATCAATTGTAATAGTGCCTGGGCGCTCTGCCACCCACATGACAAAGGCAACAACGAAACCAATTTTAACCAATGTCCATAAAGAGCTAATCATAACGTGGCGCTACCTTTGTTTATTCATCATTTAAAAGTTGAGATCCGCCAAGATAGCCGCTACCTACATTAAGCTCAATCGCCTGCTCAAGTGCCTTTTTGATTTTAGCAGATTCAAGCACAGCTTCCGCTTGATAAAGCCATGGTCTAAGCGGTTTTAGCTCTTTGGCATTAAGGCTTTTCTTTAGGTAAGTAAGCGCACCCGCTAAATTGCCATTTTTCATCATTTTATCAGCTTTTTTAACTTTTACTTGTGTTTGCGTACCAGTTAAAAGCTCCCCATCTTTTTCAAGCTTCAATATGTCATTCATGCGCGCCGTAGCCTTTTCAGAAAAAGACACATCCTCCCCACTTAAAGAAGCCGCAACAACTTCACCAGCAACAGTTCTAAACTCTTTTTGCAATCCACTTGTTGAAAGCAAACCAGTTTTTGCATGCGGTGATAGTTTCTCAAGCGAGCTTTTAAGCTCGGCATTATCATCACCAACCATATTCATTAATAAGGCAAGATCATTATCAAATGCTTCGTCATTTCGATTAAGAGCAGAACGAACTTGCGTCAATGCAAGCAACATAGCCGCAGCCTTAAGCTCACTTTGCGGAACATCACCAAGAGTTTGCTGCATAGATGCATTTTGTGATCTTGCCAAATTCAAGGCATTATTAATATAGGAATCATCCTTGCCTTCTGCTCCTGCCATAATTGCGGATATATTAAGCACAGCATTATCAAGCATGTTTTCACCGCCTTTACTGCCCTCCATATTTTGAAAACGCGATAACAAGGAATACATGCCACTGCTATTTGATATTTCAGAAACATAAGATTGAAGTTTGACAACGCGGCTTTCCAAGCCATTTGCTTGGGTCAGGTCTTTTGATAGATTTTTAACACTATTAACCGTGCTGCCCACAGCGTCCTTAGCTTGCGATACCTGATTTTTCAAATCAGATAGCTGTTTTGACCAGTTTTCAGGCACAAAACCTTTAAATGATGATTGCGCCTTTTTCATGTCATGTATTTCATTTTCAAGCGAGGCGAGGCGGCTTCCGCGCTCACCAATATCTTTAAGGCTAGGCCACATCATAGATATAGCCGCGGCAATTATCACAAAAACGGCAACCACCGCAATAATCGCGCTTTTTGCCATGGTTTTGCGCTCCGTAGTCATGGCTATTTCAGTGAAATTCTTATGCTCTAAAGCTTCTTTTCTAGGCTCAATTTTGGACGCAACCTTACGCTCAACCTTAGGAGCAAATTCATCCGTTTTATCAGGCTTATAAACTGGTATTTCAACAATATTGTCATTTTCTATTGTGTCATTTTCTATTGTGTCATTTTCTATTGTGTCATTTTCTATTGTGTTTTTAGATTCTAAAACTTCGCCAGAGGATTCAGCAACAATTAAAGGCGCATCATCAAAAAATTCAGATAAATCAACATTATGTTCCTTAGCAGCCTTTAATATCACGCCCTTACGAGCAAACGGTATAGCGCCGCGTTTTTTCCAACCCTGAATAGTGGTAACGGCAATGTTAATTTTATTAGACATTGGTCTTATGCCACCAAATGCTTCTATAATTTGCGCCGCATTTTCAATTGACGGCTTAGCGGATTTACTCATTATTTAACTACCTCTTATATTATTTACCATTCGCGCCATCGCGCATACGTCAGGATAATATGAAACTTCGATATTATCCCCCTCGAAAATAGAATGTAAGCACTCTACCACGCTATCACTGATGCACAAGGCTTTAGCATTTCCTATATTATCCAAAATACCATGCTTAATTGCAAGCTTTACAAAAATTTCAGCCGTCCTTTTGGAAAAGAAAACTACCTCGCCAATTTCATGATTTTTAAATGCATCAATAGCTTCGGCGCTTAAACTTGCGCTAGCCACAGCCTCATAACTTATAAGCTCATCTATTTGATGGTTTTTTAACGCGCGACGCATATCAAAAGCAATATCTTTACCTCTTATATATAAAAGTTTTTTATTTTGATTATCACTGATAATTTTATCTGCCAAATCACTAGCTGTTGGTGCATAATCACCAACGCTATAGCAATGAACGCCCTTAGGCACAATATCTTTGGCATGTCTGCTCGTTGTAATAATTCCATCATAAATATCAAAATCTGGCAAAGCTATATTAAGGTGATTTATCTCAATTAATGGCTCAAACAAAAATCCATCCACGCCGCCGCCCACTTGCTGCGCAAATAACAATCCTTGATCTTTTGGGCGAGTGATAAGGGTTTTTTTCATATTAGCTCAAAAATACTAGCGGGAACGACTGATTTTAAACGCTTGCCAATCTCTGCGCCAAAAGCAGCGGCTTCTTCATGTGAAGAAACTTCCCTATACTCATCCTCAAACCATATATGCTCACCATCCAAAGATGCTGCCTGCGCCCGAATATGCATTTGCGTCCCATTAAGAACAGCATACGCGCCAATAGGAGTATGGCACGAACCACCAAGAGCGCGAAGAACTCCGCGCTCCGCGCTTACGCATATATATGTTTTTTTGCAAGATAATTGGCTTAAAAAAGATAATCTATCCATATCTTCACTGCGAATTTCAATGCCAACCGCGCCTTGTGCGGCGGCAGGCAGCATCTCCTCAACTTCAACAATAGAAGTAATTTCATGCGATAAGCCAAGCCGATTTAAACCCGCGCAAGCCAAAAAAGTTGCATCCACCTGACCAGCGCGAAGCTTATCAATTCGTGTTTGCACATTACCGCGAAATACAGCAATCTTTAAATCAGGGCGTTTATTAAGCAAAAAAGCCTGACGGCGCACGCTAGAAGTGCCAACCACCGAACCCTTTGGCAAATCACCAATATTTTGGCTAACATCAGACAAAAAGGCATCTCTAGCATCTTCACGCGGCAACATAAATGGGATAGATAAACCATCGGGCAATATACTATCCATATCCTTCATGGAGTGAACAGCTATATCAATTTCACCGCTTAAAAGAGCATCTTCAATCTCGGTAGCAAATTGTGCCTTACCACCTTCAAGAGTTTCAAGCCGAACCTCTCCATCTTCAGGCTTCCAATCCCCCGAAGTCTTTATAATCCGCAAGCTAACATCAATATATTGGCTGATTTTAGCTATTCCATCTTTAACCATATTGGCCTGTACCAACGCCAAAGGCGATCCACGCGTTCCTATAATAATTTTTTCATGTTTGACACTCATCTTTTATAGCTCTATTCCTTAATTATGAACGTTCTTGGCATTGAAACTAGCTGTGACGAAACAGCCGCTGCAATTGTTACCGATAATAGAGAAATACTCTCTAATGTCGTGCTAAGTCAATTGGAAACACATGCAGTCTATGGCGGGGTTGTCCCCGAGATCGCCGCGCGCGAACATTTGCAGCATATAGATAAAGTCATAAAAGCCGCACTAAGTGATGCTGATATTAACTTTGATGAGCTTGACGGCGTAGCGGCGACCTGCGGGCCAGGGCTTATTGGCGGCGTTATGATCGGCATGATGAGCGCAAAAGCAATCGCCGCCGCAAAAAACATCCCATTTATCGGAATAAATCACCTTGAAGCCCACGCACTAACCGCTCGCCTTACAGATAACATCGAATTCCCTTATCTGATTTTGCTGGTGTCAGGTGGTCACAGCCAAATTCTTGTAGCTGAAGATATAGGGATCTATAAAAGATGGGGAACAACCCTTGATGACGCGGCAGGCGAGTGCTTTGATAAATCAGCCAAGCTTATGGGGATGCCATATGCGGGCGGCGTAAGCATCGAAAAAATAGCCAAAACCTGCAATAACACAGCAGCAGCAATAAAGCGTTTCCCGCTTCCAAGCCCACTAAAAGGGCGCAAGGACTGTAATTTTTCATTCTCTGGACTAAAAACTGCTGTGCGCACCCATATTGATAAGCTCCCCACTGGTGATTTAGAGCAAAAAGACATTGCAGATTTATCATACGCCCTGCAAAATAAAATGGCTGATATTTTAGCCGATAGATGCGAAAACGCTATCCAGCGGTTCTTAGCAGAATATAATGGTAATACTCTTGTTGTATGTGGAGGGGTGTCCGCCAACCAAACCATCAAGGCAAAACTCGAAGAACTAACCTCAAAATACAACATGAAGCTATGCACCCCGCCCCTTAATTTAAGCGGCGATAATGGCGCAATGATAGCTTGGGCAGGGATCGAACGGCTAAAACGTGGGCAAAATGATCCCCTTGATTTTAAGGCACGCCCGCGATGGGCGCTTGACCCAAACGCCGCCCCGATACATGGTAACAGCAAGAAAGGCAACAAAGCATGAGCAGCAATATAAGCGTTATTGGAGCAGGATCATGGGGCAGCGCACTAGCGCAAGTTGCAGCCAGTCATGGGGATGTGAGCTTATGGGCGCGAAGCCCCGAGCTTGCCGAGCAAATAAACGCGCTGCGCGTCAATGAAAAATATTTGGCAGGCATAGAGCTAAGCAGCCACATAATCGCCACCAGCGATCTTAAAACAGCCATGCAGCGCGATATATTGCTGATAGTTACCCCCGCGCAAGCAATGCGCCAAGTTCTAAGCGATATGTTGCCCTTTATCCGCAACAATCATAAGCTTGTTTTATGCTCCAAAGGAATAGAGCTTAATACTGGCATGTTAATGAGTGATATAGCCAAGGAAATACTGCCCAAAACGCCGATAGCTGTGCTAACTGGTCCTAACTTCGCCCATGAAATAGCCATAGGAAAACCAGCGGCAACAACTCTAGCCTGCACCGATGCTGAAATCGCCAAAATCCTACAAAAAGCAATTGCTAGCACGAATTTTAGACCCTATATTTCAAACGATATAATAGGAGCGCAATTAGCAGGAGCGCTCAAAAATATCATAGCCATAGCCTGCGGAATAGCCCATGGCATGGATATGGGGGAAAGCGCGCGCGCTAGCTTGGTCACAAGGGGATTAGCCGAAATTGCAAGGCTTGGCGTTGCTATGGGCGCACGATCCGATACATTTTTGGGGCTGTGCGGGGTTGGCGATATGATGCTTACCTGCTCTTCTCAAAAATCCCGAAATTTTTCACTTGGTTATGAGCTAGGACAAGGAAATACGCTCAAAGAGATAATGAACGCTCGCCAAAACGTAACAGAAGGAGTGCATACAGCAAAAGCAGCTATAAAATTAGCCAATAAATACCGCGTGGAAATGCCAATAAATATGGCTGTAAATAAATGCTTAAATGAAGGATTGTCGCCAAAAGATGCAGTAAAAGAAATGCTCACCCGCCCTTTAGGATATGAGAATATATAAATATAACGAAAGATATCAACATGCCTGATATATACAAACCATCAAATGAAATCCTAAAACGAGCGCGTATATCTAAACAAAAATATGGCGAGCTATATCAAGAATCCATAGAAAATCCCGATATATTTTGGGGCAAAATGGCAAAGCGTTTGGACTGGTTTAAAGATCCAACAATAATCAAAAACAGCAGCTTTAATAGCCCTGTATCAATCAAATGGTACGAAGATGGAATTCTTAACGCCTGCTATAACTGTATCGACCGCCATTTACCCGAAAAGCTAACCTCCACCGCGCTGATATTCGAAGGCAACAACCCTCAAGAATCGCGGAAAATCAGTTACGGAGAGCTAAAAGAAGAGGTCTGCAAACTAGCCAACGCCCTAAAAGAGCGCGGCGTTAAAAAAGGCGATAGAGTTACTATTTACATGCCAATGGTAGCCGAAGCAGTGTACGCTATGCTTGCCTGCGCGCGAATAGGAGCAATCCATTCCGTAGTATTTGGCGGCTTCTCCCCCGAAAGCCTTAAAAACCGCATTATCGATTGTCAATCAAATGTAGTAATTACCGCTGACGGCGCATATCGCGGAGATAAAATAATCCCACTAAAAGCCAATACAGATGAAGCAGTTAAAGGATGTTTAAACGTACATACAGTGCTTGTTTTAAGACGTACAGGCGAGAATATCGCGTGGAATGATAAGCATGACGTCTGGTGGCATGACATCGTAGACATTCAAGATAGCGAATGTGAGTGCGAACCTATGAACGCTGAAGACCCTCTATTTATTCTCTATACTTCTGGCTCTACTGGAACGCCAAAGGGCGTAATGCATACAACTGGCGGCTATATGGTCTATACAAGCCTTACTCATGAATGCGTGTTTGATTACAAAGCGGGCGAGGTCTATTGGTGCACCGCCGATGTTGGCTGGATCACTGGTCATTCATATATTGTCTATGGTCCGCTGGCTAATGGCGCAATATCCTTAATATTTGAGGGCGTGCCAAACTATCCCGACGCCTCGCGCATATGGCAAGTCATTGACAAACATCAGGTCAATATTTTCTACACCGCCCCAACTGCTATTCGGTCATTATTGGCTGCTGGTGATGGATATGTGCAAGGTACAAGCCGTAAATCCCTGCGCGTACTAGGAAGTGTTGGCGAGCCAATAAACAAAGAAGCGTGGGAGTGGTATTACAACGTCATAGGAGAAGCCCGCTGCCCCATCATAGATACATGGTGGCAAACCGAAACTGGTGGAATAATGCTAACCCCGCTTGTTAGCTTTGATTTAAAACCAAGCTCCGCAGCCAAGCCATTTTTCGGAGTACAGCCCGTTATATTGGGCAAAAACGGTCAAGAGTTAGTGGGGGCAGCAGAAGGAACGCTATGTTTCAAAGATTCATGGCCAGGGCAAATGCGCGGAGTTTATAATAATTCCAAAAGATTTGAAGAAGTATATTTTGCAGATTTTAAAGGATATTACTTCTCTGGTGACGGAGCAAGGCGCGATGCAGATGGTGATTACTGGATAACGGGGCGCACCGATGATGTGCTTAATGTATCAGGTCACCGCATGGGAACAGCCGAAATAGAAAGCGCAATTAATGAGCATGAATATATTGCCGAAAGCGCAGTTGTCGGCTTCCCACACGAGATAAAAGGACAGGGCATATTCGCCTATGTAACCCCAATAAAAGGAGCTAATATTGACCAAAATGAGATCAAAGAACAGATAATCCAAAACGTTCGCAAAACCATCGGCGCAATAGCAACGCCAGACATTATAATATTTACGCCCTACCTGCCAAAAACAAGATCAGGCAAGATTATGCGCAGGATTTTGCGTAAAATCGCCGCAAATGAAGAAGATACAATCGGCGATACATCAACCCTAGCCGATCCATCCACAGTATATACGCTCATAAAACTACGTAGGAATATTTGATAAAAAGACTCGAATAATAAATAAAACAGGATATAGTAACCATATATTAAATCATAAGGAATAAAAGTCATGGGAAATTATCCAGCAATCACAGATGATGTTTTAAAATCAGATTCTAAGCTTTTGCAGGAACGCCATATTTACAAACCGTTTTTATATCCGTGGTGTTTCGAAGCATGGCAAACCCAGCAGCGCATCCATTGGCTTCCTGAGGAAGTGCCACTAGCCGAGGATGTGCGCGATTGGCGCAAAAATCTTACCCCTGCCGAGAAAAACCTGCTAACACAGCTTTTCCGCTTTTTCACTCAAGCAGATGTTGAAGTGAATAATTGCTATATGAAGCATTATTCCCGCGTATTTGGCCCTGTAGAAGTACAGATGATGCTAGCTGCTTTTTCAAATATCGAAACCATCCATATAGCCGCTTATTCTTATTTACTCGATACCGTTGGCATGCCTGAAATTGAATATTCCGCCTTTCTTGATTATAAGGAAATGAAGGATAAATTTGATATTCTTCAAGGTGCAAGCGTTACAACGCGCCGCGATATTGCAAAAACTATGGCGATGTTTGGCGGCTTTACCGAAGGGGTCGCGCTGTTCGCTTCTTTTGCAATTATGATGAACTTCCCGCGTTTCAATAAAATGAAGGGCATGGGGCAGATTATTACATGGTCTGTGCGTGATGAGACTTTGCATTGTCTTTCTATGATACGCTTATTCGGAGAGTTTATTGATGAAAACCCAGATATTTGGGATGATGAGCTTCGCGCAGAAATTCTCGAATGCTGCAAACAAACTGTTATCCATGAAGACGCATTTATTGATCTATGCTTTGAAATGGGCGAGATAGAGGGCATGTGCCCTAATGACGTTAAGCAATATATCCGCTATATTTCTGATCGCAGGTTGCAACAATTACGGATGGAGCCTTATTACAATGTTACTGAAAATCCGCTTCCTTGGATGGATGAAATGCTTAATGGCGCAGAACATGCAAACTTCTTTGAAAGCAGAGCGACTGAATATACGAAAGCTGCAACCGAAGGCACATGGGAAGATGTATTCGCCGAGGATGCTTTTTCTGGTAGATATGCAGTAAAAGCCGTTGAAGGATAAAACTTCTTAAAAAACAAAGATATATAGCTTTTAGACCATACCCACAGCGGATTTATATAGCTCAAGTATATCTTCAAGCTCGCGGCGTTTTTCTGTATCCATCTTACGCAAAGCAATAAGTTTGCGCATAACCCTTACATCAAAACCAACACCTTTAGCCTCAGCATAAACCTCTTTGATATCTTCCATTAACGCTGTCTTTTCTTCTTCTAAGCGTTCAACGCGCTCAACAAACGAAGCTAAACGTTGCCCAGCTACCCCGCCAACATCTTTAGTTTCGCTATTTTCTGCCACAGGGAAAGACGCTACATTTTCAGTCATTTTTTAATTCCTTCATTTTTAATTTTATGGTTAATTATTATTTCTTTTTAGGTTTAACATCCCAGCTTTCAATCAAAAGACCAATATCATTAGTAGCTTCCCTACTACGACCAAGTTGAAATGTCAAAACAAACTCCTGCGATATTGCAGCACTTTTTTTAATATCTGAATAGTCATTTGCACCACTTTCAATATATGTCACCATAATATTTACCTGATAAAGCCATCTGTAATGACCGTCTATTGCCCCCTCATTAAAAATCACAGGATAATCTTTAATAAAACCAGCAATATCATAACGCCCTGTTTTTAGTGTTTTAACAAAATTACGTTCACCAAGGAATTTTATATATTCAGATAGACCAGCCTCATTAAAGCTTTTTATTTTCTCAGCATACTGCCCATTATACCCTTGAGCTTTATAGGAAATCATATCAGGCACAATCCTTTGAACCCATAAGGTCACAATATCATTTGTGCGGTGCCTTAAATGCAATGGAGTTTGATTAGCGGCGTTACCTGACGCGTCCATTTCCTCAATGACCGCATCCTCATCAGCAAATGGAGCTTTTAATGTTACGGCTGGATTTGATCCTTTTTTAGCAATACTAGGAAGAAAAAAGTCAAAAAACCCTTCCGCCTTAGCAGATTGCCCCCCTATAGCAGCGAACGAAAAAATCAGAGCGATACTAAAACATAATCTTAAAACACACATATTTCTAATTATCCTAATTAAATTTAACAAGTTATTTCAGCATATTAGCATAGCGCTTGTCTACAAAATATATAGGTGGGTCTGCATAATTCTTGTTAATTAGCAAAATATACTAGACTTTTGCGCGCCATAGTCTAACTGTTAGCATTATGAGCAAAGGTAAAACAAGCACATTAGGCAAGCGCATGTCGCGCTATAGCCGAGTATCAGGAAACATGGCTAACCTAGCAATTAAACTTGCTGGAGAAAAATATCTTGGTCTAAATATAGATCGTGATAAACATGCGGAAAATCTTGTTCATTCATTAGGCAACCTTAAAGGGCCTCTTATGAAAGTTGGTCAGTTATTGGCTACTATACCCAATGCCCTGCCTAAAGAATATGCCGAGCAATTTAGAGAGCTTCAATGCAACGCGCCTCCTATGGGATGGTCATTTGTTCGCAGGCGCATGAAGTCCGAGCTTGGCTCAGATTGGGAGAACAAACTAAAATCATTTGATCGCACAGCCACCGCAGCAGCAAGCCTAGGGCAAGTGCATAAAGCCATATCTCATGACGGGAAAAGCCTAGCTTGTAAGCTGCAATATCCCGATATGCATTCGGCTATTGACGCTGACCTAAGCCAGCTTAAGGTGGTTTTTTCACTATATGAGAAATACGATAAGACCATCAAGACAGACCAAGCACACAATGAGATGGCAGACCGCCTGCACGAAGAGCTAGACTATAAACGAGAAGCCAAAAACACAAAATTATATCACCATATATTAATTAATGAACAAAATATTCATGTACCAGAAGTAATTGACGAGCTATCGACCGACCGCCTCCTCACAACCACATGGCTTGATGGTGCGCCTATAATGGGATATATCGAAAAAGATCGGGAAACACGCAATATCATTGCAACAAATATGTTTCGCGCATGGTATTTGCCCCTATATCATTACGGAGTAATTCACGGTGATCCGCATATGGGTAATTATACCGTGCGCAATGATTTATCTATAAATTTGCTGGATTTCGGATGTGTTCGTATCTTCCCGCCTGAATTTATTGGCGGGATTCTTGACCTCTATCATTCATTAGAAAATGAAGATTTTGAACTATCTGCCCATGCATATAAAACTTGGGGATTTAAAGACCTTAATAAAGAGCAAATAGAAACGCTCAATATTTGGGCAAGATTTTTATATGATCCAATATTAGAGAATAAAATCCGTCCCATAGGAATTTTAACAGATGGAATCTATGGCAAGGATACGGCCGATAAAGTTCATAAAAAGCTGAAAAGCCTTGGAACTATTCAAATTCCGCGTGAATTTGTATTTATGGACAGGGCAGCTCTCGGGCTAGGATCACTATTCCTGCATCTAAAGGCAGAAATAAACTGGCATCGCAGCTTTAACGAATTAATAGATGGCTTTGATATAGAAAAACTCCGCAAATCACAAAATGATGCGCTAAACAAATTCCATATAACCATACAATAACAAAGTTATCCAAAAACCATCCACATACCCACAGCTTTGCCTGTGCAAAACCTTATTTAGTAAGACTTTATAAATATTTAACCTATATAATTATATATCGCATGATTTTAAGAGGTTTTATCGAATGCTTAGATATATTAATAACTGCTTATGCTTTGCTAAACATGCAAATAAGAATCAAAGTGGTAATATCTTTTTCACCCTATTTGGCGCGGTTGCGATTGTCGGATTGCTTGGCACTGTAATTGTATCGACAATGCGCGGCCCTTTAAGCACTATGGTAGAGGTTCAAGCACGCACTCAAGCTGAAAGCGAAATGGCGATTGCCTCTCGCCTTGCTTTATTAGAGGCAACAGAGCTTGCTAGTGACGGGGATTGTGATGGGGATGGGTTTGTTGAGCCGCTAGAATACGCTGATGCAGGAGCGTCAGACGCGCCAACAGGGGGCGGATTCCTGCCTGCTGCCGTTGCTTCTACTCATGTTGATCCATGGGGAACTCAATATGGATATTGCGCGTGGGACGCTGGCTTAACAACGGGCGCAATTGCTTGTGATATAAGCGGTAACAGCACCAATGAGCGCCTTGATGGTAATGGTGACGGGACAGATGAAACATATACGGTTATTGCATTAGTATCAGCAGGGCCCGACCAAGTTTTTGGAACTACATGTACGGGCGGGGCTACGCCGTCTATTTCTAAAACGGGCGATGATATTATTGTTGAATATACATATGCCACGGCAACCGCGGCAACTGGCGGTCTTTGGAATTTACAAAGCGGTGATCCTACAACAGCAGAAATATCTAAAAACCTTGATGTAACAGGTGGCGCAACTTTCTCCGCAGGTATAGACCTAACAAGCAGCTCGGCGGCTCTACAACTAGGCGCAGCGTCAATGCTATTTCCTAGTGAAGTAACATTGGCGACATGTAACGTGGCAAATGATGGTTTAATACGCATTAATACAGCCGTCGATCCTGATGTCTTGCAACTTTGCGATCATCCTAATGGCTGGGTTTCTACTAGTGGGGGTACTTGGAGTTCAGGGACTGGCGATGACATATATTATAATGCTGGAACATTCCAAGTAGGCATTGGAACTGCCACACCTTCCGAAGCATTGGACGTGGTCGGCAATATTGCAGCCACCGCCAATATTATTGCTGATGGCAACATATCTTCATTGGGTTTGGCGGTAAGTGGGAACGCTACTATTGGCGGCACACTCGGCGTTACAGGCGCGACCACTCTTACAACGCTTAATGCAACGGGAGCTGTGGATTTTGACGCTGCATTTAATGTCGATGGTAATTCAACCCTCGTTGGAACATTAGGGGTAACGGGCGCAACCACAGTTACAACTCTGAATGCAACAGGAGCGGTAGACTTCGATAGCTCGCTTAACGTTGACGGCGCAAGCACATTAATAGGAGTAATTGACGCGCAAGGAAATATTTCTGACTCTCTGGGTGATGTTACAATAAGTGATAATCTTGTTGTAACTGGCACATCTGATCTGCAAGGTGCGGTGTCAAACTCAACAGGAAATGTTGTGATTAACGACAATGTAGATTCCTCTGGCGCAATCACCGCAACAGGTAATATTTCTGGGCTTGACATAATCGCAAGCAGTGATCTTATAGCTGGCAGTACAGTAATGGTAAATGGCGACCAACTTGGCCCTGCTCTGAACTGTACTTCGGCGCAAAAATTATTATGGACAAATGGCTCTGGCTGGTCATGTGTGGCTGACTTGCTCGGCGGTTCTGGCGGGGGGGCTCCCGACCTTGAAGATGTATTAACTGCAGGCAATAATGCCGCAGGTCTTAATGCTATAAATCTAGGCAGCATATCAACTGGCAACATTTCCCCACGCGCGGAGTTAGATATAGATGGCGGTGATTTACTTGTAACAGGAACTTTTGGAACTTCCGCCGTACCCGTCTCAGGAGCAGGTACACGCATGTTCTTCCACCCTGCGGTGTCCGCCTTCCGCGCGGGAACTGTTACAGGCACGCAATGGGATGACATCAATATTGGTGAATATAGTGTAGCATTTGGAATAGACACAACAGCCAATGGGGTGGCTAGCACGGCAATTGGAAGATTGGTGGACGCTCAAGGTCTTAGCAGCACGGCAATTGGGAATCGCGCAAGCGCACTAGGGGATTATTCTATGGCGCTCGGTCTAGGAGCGCCAGTGAGTAATCCAATTGTGTCAGGGGAATCATCATTTGGTATTTTCATGGGCGATCAAAGTGGCATTAACATCACCGCGCCAAATACTCTGTCCTTAATGGGCGGCACTATGGCTATTGGTTCTATAGCCGCCTCAACTGGCGGAACACAAGATTTAGAGCTCCATGTAGCGGGAGATATTGGTGCTAACAATTACTGTGATGCAGCGGGTAATAGCTGTTTCACCGCTGCAGGTGTTGCAAGCGGCGGCTCCTCTAACCTTGAAGATGTATTAACTGCAGGCAATAATGCCGCAGGTCTTAATGCTATAAATTTAGGTATGGTTGGTATTGGCACGGCCGCGCCATCCACGGCATTGGATATTGAGGGCACAGTAAAAATTGCAGATGGATCAGAAACTTGCAGCCTTGTCGGAGATGGCGGAATGATGCGCTATAACGCCAATAACATAGATTATTGTAATGGTTCAAGCTGGACTACCCTTGCCGCAAGCGGCGGCTCCTCTAACCTTGAAGATGTATTAACTGCAGGCAATAATGCCGCAGGTCTTAATGCTATAAATTTAGGTATGGTTGGCATTGGAACAGCAAGTCCAACTGTCGCTTTAGAGGTGGTAGGGCGCGTTATTATTGATGATGGAACAACGGATAATGTCTTTATATCTGGCGGAGTTGCATCGACCCAAGGGGAAAGAAATATTGCCATTGGCGCAAGAGCGCTTGATGCACTTAGCAGTACATGCGGTGCAGGGGAATGTGATGGTAATATAGCGATTGGGGATCAGGCTTTAACATCAAACACAACGGGACGTGGTAATATAGCAATAGGAAGAACTGCTCTTCAAGACAATACAACTGGGGTGAGCAACATATCGGTTGGCGGGCTAAACAACAATATAACTGGTAGCTATAACACATCAATGGGATCTGGCTCTCTTTTTAGAAATACATCTAACTTTAATGCAGCATTTGGACGCTATGTGCTTTTTGAAAATACTTCTGGCTCTAGTAATGCTTCTTTTGGCTCTATATCTATGCGAAATAATGTATCTGGCTCCCTTAATGCGGTATTTGGCAATGATGCATTAATGAATAATATAGATGGCAGTTATAACGCTGTTTTAGGAAATAATGCAGGCAGAGGAGCTGCCTCGGGAAGCCCTGATAGAAATTCATTCTTTGGAGCTTCCGCTGGTAGGGGCATTGATACAGGATCGAATAACATCTTTATGGGGTATCAGGCTGGAAATAGTGTAACAACTGGCTCTGGCAATATTATTATAGGATATAATGCTGATACACCGCTTGCTACTACTTCTAACCACCTTAACATTGGTGATACCATCTATGGGGACTTATCATCTGGTAATATCGGCATTGGCACGGTCGCGCCATCCACGGCATTGGATATTGAGGGCACAGTAAAAATTGCAGATGGATCAGAAACTTGCAGCCTTGTCGGAGATGGCGGAATGATGCGCTATAACGCCAATAACATAGATTATTGTAATGGTTCAAGCTGGACTACCCTTGCCGCAAGCGGCGGCTCCTCTAACCTTGAAGATGTATTAACTGCAGGCAATAATGCCGCAGGTCTTAATGCTATAAATTTAGGTATGGTTGGCATTGGAACAGCAAGTCCAACTGTCGCTTTAGAGGTGGTAGGGCGCGTTATTATTGATGATGGAACAACGGATAATGTCTTTATATCTGGCGGAGTTGCATCGACCCAAGGGGAAAGAAATATTGCCATTGGCGCAAGAGCGCTTGATGCACTTAGCAGTACATGCGGTGCAGGGGAATGTGATGGTAATATAGCGATTGGGGATCAGGCTTTAACATCAAACACAACGGGACGTGGTAATATAGCAATAGGAAGAACTACTCTTCAAGACAATACAACTGGGGTGGACAACATATCGGTTGGAGGGCTAGACAACAATATAACTGGTAGCTATAACACATCAATGGGATATCGCTCTCTTTTTAGAAATACATCTAGCTTTAATGCAGCATTTGGACGCTATGTGCTTTTTGAAAATACTTCTGGTTCTGATAATGCTTCTTTTGGTTCTATGTCTATGCGAAATAATGTATCTGGCTCCCGTAATGCGGTATTTGGCAATGATGCATTAAGGAATAATATAGATGGCAGTTATAACGCTGTTTTAGGAAATAATGCAGGCAGAGGAGCTGCCTCGGGAAGCCCTGATAGAAATTCATTCTTTGGAGCTTCCGCTGGTGGGGGCATTGATACAGGATCGAATAACATCTTTATGGGGTATCAGGCTGGAAATAGTGTAACAACTGGCTCTGGCAATATTATTATAGGATATAATGCTGATACACCGCTTGCTA
>Ga0256839_1000433_pt1 | contig 54555 bp, 46 predicted proteins | sample 354166metaG_FD_185968 | JGI IMG/M metagenome (GOLD analysis project Ga0256839, IMG submission 185968) | Hydrothermal vent microbial communities from Mid Atlantic Ridge, Atlantic Ocean - 354-166 | ecosystem: Environmental > Aquatic > Marine > Hydrothermal vents | place: Atlantic Ocean: Mid... | reverse complement strand
CTACACCGAGACCGAGTTGCAGACCTCGGGCCAGGCTCAGGTCCACTGGAACAACCTGACCGGCGTGCCCGCGGGGTTCGCGGACGGTGTGGACGACGACACCACCTACAGCGCCGGCGAGGGCCTGGCCCTGAGCGGCAACCGTTTCCGGGTGGCCGCCGTGCCCCAGGCCGGCTACATCGTCCGCACCCTGGACAGCACGGGAGACGTCGGCCAGTATCCGGCCATCATCATCGGCCTGGACGGCCTGCCCATCATCAGCTACTACGACGCCACCAACCGCGACCTGAAGGTCTACCACTGCGACGACATGACCTGCTCCAGCGGCGTCGCAACCACCCTGGATTCCGCCGGCGACGTGGGCGAATACTCCTCCATCACCATCGGCAGAGACGGCTACCCGCTGATCAGCTACTACGACCGCACCAACGGCGACCTGAAAGTGGCTGTATGCCTGAACACAGCCTGCACCAGCGCCACCCTCACCACCATGGACAGTGCCGGCGACGTGGGTCGATGGACCTCCATCACCACCGATGAGGAGGGCTATGCCTTCGTCAGCTACTACGACGTCACCAACGGCTACCTCAAGATCGCACGCTGCCACGACGCCGTCTGCGGCGCAACAAGCGCCAGGTCAGTGGATACCGCAAACGACGTGGGCCAATACTCCTCGGTGGTGCGCAGCAACAGCAACTACATCTACATCAGCTACTACCAAGCCGCCACCGGCAATCTGAGAGTGGCCCGCTGCAACGACATGAGCTGCAACTCCAGAAACATCCGCGTGGTGGACGGCACAGATATCATCAACGGCCAGGAGGAGGATGTGGGTCTGTGGACCTCCATCACCGTGCTCATGGACGACTACCCGGTGATCGCCTACGCTAAGGCAACCCAGGCCGGCTCCGCGTCCCAGGCGCTGGTGACCCACTGCACCAGCAGTACCTGCTCCACAGCCACGACGGACACGATCGCTTCCATGGGCAGCCTCGGTCCCCAGTTCCAGGGCTTCTCGGTCACGGTGGGCCCCAACGGCCAGGCCCTGATCGCCTTCGGCTGGAACACAGGCAACCGGGTCTACATGGGCTTCTGTCGCGACCTGATCTGCACCGACACGTCGCTCAACGGCCAGGCAGTGGTCGGCGGCGGCCCCCGACACACGTCCCTCACCGTCGGCGCGGACGGCCTGCCCATCTTCGTCTACTACGACGAGAGCGCGGGCGACCTGAAGCTGGTCCACTGTTCGGACCAGAGCTGCCAGCCCTACCTGCGGCGAAGGTGAAGGAATCCTCCTGGAAGCCGCGCGGCTTCCAGGAGGGCATCCATCCGTCATCAGCAGTTCACGAATTCGTAGCGGAGTCGGCATCCTCAGATGCCGATCCCAGAGGGGCGATGCCGCATCGGAGGACGCTCACTCCTCCGTTTGGCTAAAATCCTGAATTACTGGTCATGGCTTTCTGGTCCCTGGCCTGCGCCAGGAGCAGCCCATCGTGTATAATGAGAGCGGACGCCGCAGAGACGTCCGCTCTTCCGTTTTCGACAGCATTTTCCCTGCTTCGACTTTCCATCCTCGGCTCCTTCGCCGCCCGCCCCTCCCGCCCGAGAAAGGATCCAGCCATGACCGCACCCACCCTGGCCAGCGTCGTCGCCGCCCATCCCTACCCCGACTACCAGGCCTGGTGGCCCATGGGCGTCCCCTTCCTGGACTGGATGTCCCAGGCCATCCTGGCCGAATGGCGCGCCCTCCAGGACGACCCGACCCACCTGGCCCCGGTCCAGGTCCTGGCGGAGGAGTACCTGACCCGGGTCTACCGCCGGGAGGCCCGGGCCGACCTGGTCCAGGGCTTCGCGGACCGGACCCGCCTGGAGGGCATCCGCTCCGGGGAGTTCGACGCCCTCTCCTACGCCTTCTACCGCTCCGCGTACGAGAAGCTGGCCAGCCATCTCCCGGACCCAGAGCGCCTGGCCCAGGCCCGCCGGGGCTTCGCGGTGGCGGTGGGTCAACGTTTCTACCGTCTCCTGGAAGAGCGCCTGGCCCTGGATCTGCCGCCCAGGCTGGAAACGGAAGCGGACTTCCGCCAGCTGCAGGCCGCCCTGGAGCGTCTGGGGGCTTTCCTGGTGGAGCAGGGCTATCTGCGGGACCACTTCGCCTTCCGCTTCCATGTGGAGGTGACCCACCGGGGCCGGGCCATCCGCCAAGGGGAAGGGGAGTTCCTGCCGCGCCTCCGGGAAGAGGGCCTGGCCTACGCCCTCTACGAGATGGGCTATCCGGCCATCCTGCCCTCCGCGGTCTACCTCTACCACACCCTGGGCGAGGCCCAGCACCATTCCTCCCGCACCATGGAGGAGCTCTTCGCTCGGGTGGGCTGCCAGGCCCGGGAGACGGATGACTTCGACCCCACCGGCTTCCCCTCGGACCGGGTGGTGGAGCTGTGGGAGATCCGGCCGGACGGTGGTCACCGGGCTTGACCTGGCCTGCGGGTCCGGTGTCGGCCTTCCTGCCAGGCCAAGGATCCTCGCTTACAGATCGGGCTTCTCCTCCCTGGTATCCTGGCCTCCAGCGTGGAGAGCGCCTCCTGGCAGGCACGACGGCGGGCGGCACATCATGGCCGGGCCGCTGGAACAGGCCGGCCACCGCCCCTGTCCATTCCGAGCCCATCGACCGAGGGATCTTGCCCCATGGCCACTACCTCTCCTCCGCCTGAGCCGACCCACCTCTCGGATCCGGGCCAGCAGGCCACAGTCCGCTGGCTGGCGAACGTATGCCCATCGGGCTGGTGCAACCCCCCTCCCAAGGGCCGGTACAACCTGGTGATCGTGGGTGGGGGGGCCGCGGGCCTGGTGGCCGCGGCCGGCGCTGCAGCCCTGGGAGCCCAGGTGGCCCTGATCGAGTGCCACCGCCTGGGCGGCGACTGCCTGAACGTGGGATGCGTGCCCTCCAAGGCGTTGATCCGCGCGGCCCGGGCCGCGGCCGCCGTACGACGGGCCTCCCGTTTCGGCGTCCACACCCAGCCGCCCAAGGTGGACTTCGCCCAGGTGATGGCCCACGTGTGCGAGGCCCGGGCGCGGCTCAGCCCCCACGATTCCGCCCAGCGATACGCGGCCCTGGGAGTGGACCTCTTCTTCGGCAGGGCCCGCTTTGTGGCGGCCGACGCGGTGGAGGTGGGCGGCCAGGTCCTGCGGTTCGCCCGCGCGCTCATCGCCACGGGCTCTCGGCCCTGGATTCCCCCCATCCCCGGCCTGGCCGATGCAGGTTACCTCACCAACGAGACCCTCTTCGACATCCGGGAGCAGCCCTCCCGGCTGGCGATCATCGGCGCTGGGCCCATCGGCTGCGAGCTGGCCCAGGCCTTCCAACGGCTGGGGACCCAGGTCACGCTGTTGGAGATCGGGCCTCGGATCCTCCCCAGGGAGGATCCGGAGGCCGCGGACCTGGTGGCCCGTTCCCTGGCCGAAGAGGGGGTGGAGCTGTGCCTGGAGGCCACCGTGGAGGCGGTGCACGCAGGGCCCCAGGGCAAACATATCCGCTACCGGATCCGGGGCCAGCCCCGCAGCCAGACCGTGGACGCGCTCCTGGTGGCCGCCGGGCGGGTTCCCAACGTCCAGGACCTGGGGCTGGAGGCAGCCGGTGTGCGCTGTGAGGGCGGGCGGATCGCGGTGGACAACACCCTGCGCACCAGCAACCCCCGCATCTACGCCGCAGGGGACGTGGCCCTGGACCATCCGTTCACCCACGCCGCGGACGCCTCGGCCCGGCTGGTCCTGCGCAACGCGCTCTTCCCCGGGCCCAAGGCCACCGTGGACCGCCTCCTCGTCCCCCGGGTCACCTACACGGATCCGGAGATCGGCCACGTGGGCCTCCATCCTCGCCAGGCCCGGGCCCAGGGCATGGAGCTCGACACCTACCGGGTTCCCTGGGCCGAGGTCGATCGGGCGGTGACCGAAGGGGAGACCCAGGGATTCGTCCAGATCCATACCCAACGAGGCACGGACCGGATCCTGGGCGCGACGGTGGTCTCCAGCCATGCCGGGGAGATCCTGGGCGAGCTGGTGCTGGCCATGCGGGCCGGCGTGGGTCTGAAGACCGTGGCCGACACCATCCACCCCTATCCCACCCGGGTTGGGGCCCTGCGCCGAGCCGCGGACCTCTACAACCGCTCCCGGCTCACCCCCTGGATCCAGCGCGTCCTGGGCGCGTGGATGCGGTTCCAACGCCGGCTCTGATCCCCGGCCGCTTCCCCGTGGAGGACAGGGCCGGGGGCCTCCACGCCTTGCCCACCTCGCCAAGCCCCCCGGTGGTGGATTTTCTTTGACGCAGGCTCCTGGCGGGTGCTATACTTGTAAAACGGCAAGGAGCGTACCATGGTCGACGACGCCACCACCGCGGGGAAGGAACCTGCGGTCCTCCACCCTGCCCATTCCACTGCATCCACGGCTCCCAGCACCGTCCATCTGAGCCTCTTGGTGGCTCGGCTGGGCAGGCTTCCGGCCACCCTGGCCCTGCTCATGCCGGTGGCCTGGGCCGCGGCCCTGGCGTGGTGGTCCCAGGGGCGGTTTGACATCTGGGTGGGCGGGCTGGCCTTTCTGGCCCAGCTCTCCCTGGCTCTGAGCTTCCACTTCCTCAGCTATTACCTGGACCACCGGCGTTGGCTGGGCCTGGGCGGCCCGGCCATGGACGCCACCCCGCTGCCGGTGATCTCGGGGTCCTTCCCCATCTGGGACGGGTTCCACCTGCTGCGGGATGGCTACTGTCGGCCCCGCACCGTCCTGGAGCTGGCGGCCATCGGCCTCTCGGTGTTCACGCTGGCCCAGATCTGGCTGGTCCTGCTGGCTGGCTGGCCCATGGGCTTCTTCGCCTTCCTGAGCCTGGTCTCTCTCTCCTTCTACCTGTTGCCCCCCATCCGTTACGGGCCTCGGTGGTGGGTGGTGGACGAGCTGGCGGTCCTGGTGGGCTTGGGCCTGTTGCCTGGATGGGCGGCCTTCTACGGCCAGACGGCCACCCTGAACGCCATGGCCCTCATCGGTTTGGTCCCTCCCGGTATCCTGGGCTGGCTGAGCCTGCTCAGCTACGGCTTCCTCAGCTGGCGTCGGGACTGGCGCCTGCGCAAGCGGACCCTGGTGGTGGTCCTGGGAACCCGAAGGGCCCGGGATGTGGCGGCCCTTCTGGGCACCTTTGCCTATCTGGTCCTGGTCCTGGCCGTGGCCTTCCAGCGGCTGCCCCTGGGAAGCCTGTTGGTGTTGGGGACGCTGCCCTCCTTCCTCCGGGCCTTCACCGGCCATGCGGATGAGCCCATCTCGCCGGAGCAGGCCCGGGAGCTGGTACGACGCACCGCGTCGGCCGCCATCCAGGCCGGCCTGCTCTCGACCCTGGTCCTCTGGCTGAGCCGTTGACCGTTGCTGCGGGCCATGGCTCCCCTCACCCGCAAGGAATTCTACGACCTCTCCTTCTGGTGTCGCGATCTGGCCCTGGAGCTGGCCCGCCACGATCCTCATCGGGTGCATCCGGGTCTCTGTCGCGCGTTCAACCAGGGGATAGCCCGGCTTCGTGCCTGCCGCGTGCTCCGTTCCCATCTGGGGGGATTGACCGAGGCCCGTCCGATCACCCGCCTCCACGTGTTGGCCACCGGCCTGGGGCTATGGCTGGTGCTCCACCTCTTCCTGGTGCGTTGGCTGGGGCCCTGGGCAGGCCGGGTGGCGGCTACGCTCTTTCTGGGCCTGCTGGCCATGGCCTTCTTCGTGCCCGAGTCCACCTATGGGACCACAGTGGCCCTTCTGGAGGGGAAACTGCTCCGGGTGGTGGATGGCCTGGAGAGCCTGCTCCAGAGCGGCGAGATGGAGGTCACGGAGGCGGTCTACTTCCGCATCAAGGAGAACCTGGAGGAGGCCCGGCGAGAGCTGCGGCAACAGCTCTACCTGGCCCACGGCGGGCCAGGACGCGGGTAGCGCGGGGAGCCCCGGCCGTCAGGGCGAGGTGGGGGCCGAGGTGCTGGAACGGGCTCGGTTCACCAGGATGGAGAGACCCAACTGGACCATGAGGAGGGGCAGGGGGTGTTCGGCCAGGGGAAGCCGTTGCAGGCTGGCCGCGATCCGGGCCGCGTCCCGAGCCAGGGCCGGGAAGCCGGCCACCTGCAGCCACTCCGCCTGGGCGTTCAGGGCCGTGGCCAGCCGGTGTCGCAGCTCTGCCTCCCTCTGGGTGGGGAAGAGACGTTCCCGGATCTCGGCCGCGGCCTGGGCGAGTGTCTGGGGATCGGCTTCGCCGTCCAGGGGCTCCACCGCGTCCTGGAGGGCGGGGGCCATGGGGATCCACCCCACCATGGCCGGGTGGCGCAGCAGCCGGGCCGTCGCGGCCTCCAACGCCTGGCGACCGTCGAATCCATCGCCGGGATCCGAGATCCCGCGGCCGGCCGCTTCCGGCCATCGGCCCTCTTGGGGTGCGGCCTGCCAGCTCCACAGGAACTCGGCGTACAGGGTGTACTCCGGGGGCAGAGGGTGCCACACCGGCCGCTGCCAGTGGAGCTCCAGGGCCCTTCGGAGTAGCTGTTGCCCACGGCCTGGTTCCAGCTCCAGGAAGAGACTGGTGAGGCCGTCGGCCAGCGCGATGCTCATGAACTCGCCCACCTGGCGCGGAGGAGGGAGCTGTTGGGGGGAGAGCCCCTCGTGGGCCAATGCGTCCACCAGGCCTGTCGCGCGGTTCAGGCGCAGCCTCAACAGCAGGGTTGAGGGCGGGGCATCGAGCTCAGGCGGCCGGGCCTGGCTCGGGCCTTCCGGCCCGGTGTAGATGAACCAGAGCTGTTGATCCGCCTGGGGATCCACCGGAGAGACCAGGGCCCGCCAGCCGTCCGCCCTCTGGGGCTGGAAGGCCACCCCGGCCGCAAAGCGCAGCTTCCGCAGGCTCCGCTCGGCCAGGTCGGCCCGATCCGGGGGCAGGTCGATGGCCAGGCTGTGCAGGGCCCGCATGGCCGGCATCAGGGCCTCCGGCGCCCGCAGGCGTCCCAGCCGCTCCATGGCCGTTTGGGCCACGCCGAGCCGGGCGTCGTGGGCGATCAGGCGCAGGAGGGGGATGCGCTCTCGGGGGGGGAACCGCTCCAGCAGCCCCATGACCAGGTGGGCCACCTCCTCGCTCTCCCGACGCATCTGCTGGACGTACTCCAGCAGGACGTGTCGGTGGGCACGGGCATCGGCCAGGGCCTCTTCCAGGCTCTGGTAGACCACCACCTCGGGGTTCTGGAGATCGCTCATCAGGCCCGGTGGCACCGAGACCTCCAGGAACCGTTCCAGGATGAGGGCCGCGGTCAGTCGGGCGCCGGTGGGGTTGCTCCGGTTTCGGGCCTCCTGGAGGAGCAGGGCGATCGTTTCCTCCCGGGGCAACAGGGTGGCCAGCCGTCCCAGGCCTCCCCGAAGCTGGCTGCTGGAGGTGTCCAGGAAGCGGCGCATGGCGGCCAGGATGAGGGAGGGCGGGTATCGGGCCGCGATCTCCCGGACCTGGGCCCACAGCTCGAGTTCCGTGGAGGTGTTCCCCAGGGCCTCCAGGGCCTCCTGGAGCTGACGCCGCCGTTGGAAATCGTCCAGGATCTTCCCGCTCATGCCCCCCATTATGCCACGAGGCCCAGAGGGGGAGAAATCCACCGGGTTTTGCACCGGGTCCCTCTTGGATGGTACACTGGGAGCGGAGACCGCCCCCGCAGCGGAGACGGAGAGGGCCATGGCCCAGGCACTGTATCGCCGTTGGCGCAGCCAGACCTTCGAGGAGGTCGTCGGACAGGAGCACGTGACCCAGACCCTGCGCAACGCGCTGCGGGACGGCCGGGTCGCGCATGCCTACCTCTTCGCGGGGCCCCGGGGCACGGGCAAGACCAGCACGGCCCGGATCCTGGCCAAGGCCCTGAACTGCCAGGCACCCGAGCCCGAGCGGCCCTGCAACCGCTGCCCCACCTGCGTGGCCATCAACCAGGGACGGATGCTGGACCTGATCGAGATCGACGCGGCCAGCAACAACAGCGTGGACGACATCCGGGAGCTTCGGGACAAAATCCACTTTCGCCCCAGCGAAGGCCGGTACAAGGTCTACATCATCGACGAGGTCCACATGCTCAGCACCAGCGCGTTCAACGCGCTGCTCAAGACCCTGGAGGAACCTCCTGCCCACGCCCGGTTCATCCTGGCCACCACCGAACCCCACAAGATCCCGGCCACGGTCATCAGCCGCTGCCAGCGTTTCGACTTCCGCCGGATCCCCGTGCCCCAGATCGTGGCCCACCTGCGCCACATCGCCCAGGCCGAGGCCATCCCGGTCCAGGACGCGGCCCTCGCGGCCATCGCCCGGGCGGCCCAGGGATGCATGCGGGACGCGGTGAGCCTGCTGGACCAGATGGCCAGCTACGGCGCGGAGGCCATCACGGCCGAGATGGTCCATCGGGTGTTGGGCCATGTGGGCGGCGAGCAGGTGATGGCCCTGGTGGATGCCCTGGCCGCCCGGGATGTGGTGGCCGGCCTCCAGCTTGTCCAGGACCTTCTCCTCCAGGGGGCCAGTCTCCAGGAGTTCACCGGCCAGGTGGTGGAGTACCTACGTGGGGTCTTGCTCCTCCAGATGACCCGGGACGCCCACCTCCTGTCCGACCGTTCGCCGGAAGAGGTGGCCCGGCTCCAACAGCACGCCCAGGCCCTGGACCGCGCGACCACCCTGTACGCCATCAAGCGCCTCAGCCAGGCCCTTCCCGAGCTGAAGGGAGGGGAACAACCGCAACTGCCCCTGGAGCTGGCCTGGATCGAGATCGTCCAAGGGGAGATCCGGCCCACCGTGGCCCAGGAAGGCCCGGCCCCTGCACCCACCCAGGCCGAACCCCCTGGGCCGGTGTCGGAAGAGGGGCAGACCGAGCCCGCCCCCTCCTCGGAGCCCTCCCCACCGCCTCCCCTGGACCAGGAGGCCGTGGCGCGGCTGCGGGACCAGTGGCGGCGGTTTCTGGACGCCGTGCGCCAGCGCTGTGGCCTGAAACAACAGGCCGCGCTGCGCTCTGTTCGGGATGTGGCGGTGGGAGAGCAGATGGTGGTCTTCGCCTTCGGCAAGAACGAGTTCGCGTGTCGGCTCATCGCGGAGCCCCAGACCCTGGAACAGGTGGCCCGGGTCCTGAGCGACTTCCTGGGGCGGAGCGTGGGCCTGGAATGCCACACCGGGGAGCAGGCCGTGCTCCCGGCCACCGCGGGCCGGGCCGTGTCCCAGCCGAAGGAGGTCGAGCGGCCGGATCCGCTCCTGGCATACGCGGTCAGCGAGCTGGGCGCCCATGTGGTGGAGACGGACCCTGCCCCGGACCCCGGCTCTCCCTCGGCGGGCTCCCCGGAGGAGGGCTCCCCAGGAACGCCCCCGGGGCGTTCTCGAGCCGCGGCCGAACAGTCCCTCCCGTGACACCTGGATCGCCGAGGAGAGAGTTCCATGGCAAAGCTTCGACGAAAGCGCAAGAGCAAGAAGGGGCCGTCTGGCATGGGCGGCGGCATGCCCGGAGGCCTGGGCAGCAACCTGATGGCCCAGGTGCGGAAGATGCAGGAGGAGATGGAGAAGGCCCAGGAGGAGCTGGGCGAGCTGGAGGTGGTGGGCACCGCCGGCGGGGGCGTGATCCAGGTGGTGATGGACGGCCATCGCAACGTCAAGGCCATCCAGATCGATCCCGAGGTGGTGGACCCGGAGGACGTGGAGATGCTCCAGGACCTCCTGCTCGCGGCCATCAACGAGGCCGCGGAGAAGGCCCGGGCCCTGGAGGAAGAGCGACTGGGCGGCCTGGAGATCCCGGGCCTGGGGTTCTGAACCGCCTTCCACCTCCTTCGCCCATCGGTGGATCGCCATGGCAGAGCCTCTGGCACAGCCGGTCAGCAACCTCATCCAGGCCTTCAGCCGACTGCCCGGCATCGGCCCCAAGACCGCGTCCCGGCTGGCCTACTTCCTCCTCCGAGCCGACGACGAGATCGCGCTCAACCTGGCCCGGGCCCTGGAAGAGCTGAAGGCCCGGACCCTCTTCTGCAGCGTGTGCCTCAACATCGCGGACCAGGATCCGTGCCGCCTCTGCGCGGATCCCCAGCGGGACCCCACGGTCATCTGCGTGGTGGAGGAGCCCCTGGATGTCCAGGCCATCGAGCGCACCCGGGAATTTCGGGGGGTCTATCACGTCCTCCACGGGGCCATCTCTCCGGTGGAGGGCATCGGACCGGAGGATCTGAAGGTCCGGGAGCTGATGGCCCGGGTGCGCCGCAGCCTGGAGACCGAGACCCCGGTCCAGGAGCTCATCGTGGCCACCAACCCCAACCTGGAAGGGGAGGCCACGGCCATGTACCTGGCCCGTCTCTTCAAACCCCTGGGGCTTCGGGTGACCCGACTGGCCCGAGGGCTGCCCACCGGCGGTGACCTGGAGTACGCGGACGAATCTACCCTGGCCAATGCCCTGACAGGGCGCAGCGAGCTGTAGCGGAGCCAGACGCCACTGCCTGCCAAGGATCGGACGAGACCATGATCGAGACGGCCGAACAGATGCTGGTGGAGCTGAAGCGACGCTGGCAGGAGCAGATCCTGGGGCCGGTGCTGCGCCGCCTGCCGGAACGCAAGGCCTTCTTCACCACCAGCAGTCCCCAGATCCCGGTGGCCCCGGTCTACACGCCCCTGGAGTGGCCGGCCACTCCAGATCCGGGCCATGCCAAGATCTACGCGAAGAAGCTGGGCTTTCCCGGCGACTATCCCTACACCCGGGGCATCCAGCCCAACATGTACCGGGGACGTCTCTGGACCATGCGCCAGTACGCGGGCTTCGGCACAGCCCGGGAGAGCAACGCCCGGTACCATTTCCTCCTCTCCCAGGGACAGACCGGCCTCTCGGTGGCCTTCGATCTGCCCACCCAACTGGGCTACGACGCGGATCACCCCCTGGCCTTCGGCGAAGTGGGCAAGGTGGGGGTCTCCATCAGCAGCCTGGACGACATGCGGGTCCTGCTCCGGGACATCCCCCTGGACCGGGTCAGCATCAGCATGACCATCAACGCGCCCGCGGCCATCCTGCTGGCCATGGTCATCGCGGTGGCCAAGGAGCAGGGGGTGCCGCCCTCGGCCCTGCGGGGCACAGTCCAGAACGATATCCTCAAGGAGTACATCGCCCGGGGCACCTACATCTTTCCCCCGGTGCCCTCCATGCGCCTGATCACCGACGTCTTTCGATACTGCTCCGAACATGTGCCCCGGTGGAACCCCATCTCCGTCAGCGGCTACCACATCCGGGAAGCCGGCAGCACCGCGGTCCAGGAGATCGCCTTCACCCTGGCCAACGGCATCGAGTACGTGCAGCAGGCCGTGGACGCGGGGCTGGACGTGGACCGGTTTGCCGGGCGGCTGAGCTTCTTCTTCAACGCGCACAACAACTTCCTGGAGGAGATCGCCAAGTTCCGGGCCGCCCGCCGGCTGTGGGCCCGGATCATGCGGGAGCGGTTCCACGCCCGGGATCCCCGGAGCTGGCGGCTGCGCTTCCACACCCAGACCGGCGGCAGCACCCTCACGGCCCAACAGCCCGACAACAACATCGTCCGGGTGGCCCTCCAGGCCCTGGCCGCGGTGTTGGGCGGCACCCAGAGCCTCCACACCAACTCCAAGGACGAGGCCCTGGCCCTGCCCTCCGAACACGCGGTGGAGGTGGCCCTGCGCACCCAGCAGATCATCGCCTACGAGAGCGGCGTGGCCGACGTGGTGGACCCCCTGGGCGGCAGCTACTACATCGAGTGGCTCACGGATCGGCTGGAGGAACAGGCCCAGGCCTACATCCACAAGATCGACGCCATGGGCGGCGCGCTCCGGGCCATCGAACAGGGATATGTCCAGCGGGAGATCCAGGAGGCCGCCTACCGGACCCAACAGGCCATCGAGAACGGCGAGCTGGTGGTGGTGGGCGTGAACCGCTTCGTCACCGAGGAGCCGCCGGTGGAGGAGATCCTTCGGGTGGACGAACAGGCCCAGGCCGAGCAGATCCAGGCTCTGAAGCGCTTTCGCAACCGCCGGGATCCGGAGGCCGTGGCCGCCGCGCTGGGACAGGTGGCCGAGGCCGCCCGCCAGCCGGATGCCCCGCTCATGCCCCGTTTCGTGGCCGCGGTGGAGGCCCATGCCACCCTGGGCGAGATCTGCGACGTCCTGCGCCGGGAGTGGGGCGAATACCATCCACCGGACTGGGTGTGAGGGATGCGGAAACAGCCCAACAGCCACCACTGCTTCATCTGCGGCGTGGGCAACGTGGCCGGAGTCCAGGTCCGCTTCTACGAGATCTGGACCCCAGAAGGCACGCCGGAGATCCTGGCCCGTTTCGTGGGGCGGCATGTGCACCAGGGCTATCCCGACCGGCTCCACGGGGGCGTCCTCACCGGCATCCTGGACGAGACCATCGGTCGAGCCATCCACCATGGCATGGGCGAGCGGGTCACCACCTGGGGGGTCACCGCGGAGCTGACCGTCCGCTTCCTCCGGCCTGTGCCCCTCCACGTGGAGCTCACGGCCCGCGGCCGGGTGGCCGCGGAGAACCGACGCCTCTTCCAGGGCAGCGGCGAGATCTACCTCCCGGACGGCACCGTGGCGGTCACCGCCCGGGGCAAGTTCCTCAAGCTCCCCCTGGAGGCCATCTCCTCGGTGGACCCCCAGGCCCTGGGCTGGCGGATCTACCCCGATCCGCCCGAGGCCCAGGAACCCCACACCGCGCCGGAGGAGAAGCGCCCATGACCGTTCCCCGCCGCACCCCTGGTCGATGCTCCGAGATCCCAGCACACCGACTCCGACAGGCACCCAGATGACCCCGTCCCCTTTCGAACACGTGGACCACATCGGCATTGTGGTGGTGGACCTGGATCGGGCCCTGGCCACCTTCCAGGGGCTGCTGGGCTTCCCTCTGTTGGAGCGCCACCACGCCCCTGAGCACGGGGTGGACCTGGCCTTCCTGGACGCGGGTAACCTTCGGCTGGAGCTGCTCCAGCCCATCGACCCGACGAGCGGCACGGCCCGCTTCCTGGCCCGCCGGGGCGAGGGCCCCCACCACGTCTGCTTCGTCGTCTCAGACATCCACGCCGCCCTGGAGCAGCTCCACCGCCAGGGCATGGCCCTGGTGGACGAAGAGCCCCGGCCGGGGATCCACGGCCTGGTGGCCTTCGTCCACCCCAAGGCCACCCACGGTCTCATGATCGAGCTCCTGCAGCGGCAGGAACCCTGAACGGCCCGGGACCCCGGACACCCATGTGTGCCATGGCTTCCCCCTCCACGGAATGGACCCCCTCCCCTCTGCGAGACTGGTGCACCGGGGTGGATCGGGCCATCCAGGCCGGGGAATACACCCAGGCCATCCGCCTGTTGCGGGTGGTGCTGGCCCGCCTGCCCCGCCACCTCCCCTCCTACGAACGTCTCCTCCACCTCATCTGGTGGCTCAAACGCTGGGACGAGGGTGTGGACTGGTCCCGGCGCCTGCTCCGCGCGGACCCCCACCACGAGCTGCCCTGGGTGGTGTGGGCCCGCAGCCTGGAACACGCGGGCGAGCCGGAAAGGGCCCGACGGATCTGGCAGCGGGCCCTCGAGTACGCGCCCTACAGCCGGGTGGTCCGAGAGGGTGTGCTCCGGACCCATGTGGGCGTCTCCTCCAATTCCCTCACGTTGACCCGGGCCGCTTTGGCCACCCTGTACCGCCACGGTCAACGCTGGGCCCAGGCCGCGGCCCTCTATCGAGGCCTGGTCCAGGCCTTCCCGGCCCGGCTGGACCTCCGCTGTGCCCTGTTGGAGGCCCTGTGGCGAGGGGAGAGGCGGGCCGAGGCATTGGAGACCGCCCGGGCCCTCAGCCGCAGCCATCCTGATCTCTACCTTCCCTGGCTGGTGATGGACCGCCTGGGCGATCCGGACGACCGGGCGTTGGCCCGTGCACCTCTGGCCGCTCTGGACGTGGACCGGGAATATGCCCGGGCCCGCTTCGAGGAGCTCGTCCCCCGCCCCACCCACGCCATCGCGGTGGCGCCGGAGGAACAGGCCCTGCTCGCCCCCTGAGCCCAGGGGAGCGCCCTGGAGGTTTGCGCTCTCGGGGGAATCCGGCTATGGTTATTGGGCATTGCGGGCTGCCCTCTTGCACACCGGAGGAGATAGGGGAGCCTGCGCTCAACCGAACTCCAGCGCCTCTGTGGAGAGAGAACGGATGGAACGCACTTTCGTCATCCTCAAGCCCGACGCGGTCCAGCGGGGCCTTGTCGGCGAGATCGTGGCCCGTTTCGAGCGACGCGGCCTGAAGATCGTGGGCATGAAGTTCATGGCGGTGAGCGAGGAGCTGGCCCGGAGGCATTACGCGGTGCACCAGGGCAAGCCCTTCTTCTCCGGCCTCATCCAGTACATCACCAGCGGGCCCGTGGTGGCCATGGTCCTGGAGGGCACCGACGCCATCCAGGTGGTGCGGAGGACCATCGGCGCGACCCGGCCGGCCGAGGCCGAGCCGGGCACCATCCGGGGCGATCTGGGCCTGGAGATCGGCCGCAACCTGGTCCACGGCAGCGACGGGCCGGAGACGGCCGCGTTCGAGATCGACCTCTGGTTCGGCGACGATCTGGTGGCCTGGTCCCGGGCCACGGATCCCTGGATCTTCGAGTGAGGCCCCCCTCCCCAGGGCCATGGTGACTTTCCGGGAGCGGGAGGCCGGGGCAGGGGCATGGTCTCTCCCAGGGCCTCTCGTATTTCCCAGGGGTAGATGTCCCGGCAAACTCGGTCCATGTCCCCATCCACGGCCATACCCCACAACCTGGGTGTCTACCGGCTCCAGGGGTTCAGCGGCCGGCAGGAGCCCCTGTTGGCCCTCCACCGCTGGCTCACGGACCCGGAGAGCCCGCCCGCGTTGGCCATCAGCGGCAGCCAGGGCAACGGCAAGAGCACCCTGGCCACCGCGGCCGCGTGGAACAACATCCACCACTTCGCCGATGGAGTGATCTGGGTGGGGGCAGCCGGGGGCGACCGCTTCCGGCTCTACGATGTGGTCCGCACCCTGGATTCCGTCCTGGGCACCACCCTGACCCGGGTCAGCGAGGACCGGTGGGGTATCGGCATCCTGGAACAGCTCTACCGCCGGCGCCGGCTGCTGATCCTGGACGAGCTCTCCGGCGCCACCGAGAGCGAGCTCCGAACCCTGGTGGAGATCATCGGCCACCTGCAGGATTCTGGCGGCCAGTCCCACATCCTCCTCATCGATCGGGACCTCCATCCCGAGATCCGAGAGCTGGTGGGAGAACACCACCTGGCTCTGGGGGGGCTGGACCTGGCCGAGACGGTGCAGCTGACCCATCGCCGTTGTCCAGAGGCCGCCCGCCCCACGGCCCTGCGCCATATCGAGGCCCTCCACCGGCGCAGCGGCGGCCGCCCCCTGAGCCTGCGGCTCCTCTACGGCCTGCTCCTGGACTTCGGCACCTGGCAGGATCTGGAGCTGGCCCTGGCCGAACTGCCCCGCCGAGACGATCAGGGCCAGGTACGGATGGCGGCCCTGGCCGCCTTCGCGGTGGAGAACTTCGCCGCCTTCTGGCCCCAGGCCGGCCCCCTGCTGGATCGGCTGGTGCGGGCCGCGGGCGGTGCCACCTTCAGGGCGCTGCGAGAGCTCTTCTGGGCCGGGCTCGGCTCGGAGGAGGAGCTCGCGGAGACTCTCCAGGGCTTGGTGGAACGGGCCCTGGTGGAGGAGAACCCCTTCGATCGGCGGATCCTGGTCCAGCCGGTGGTCCGCCGCTACCTGGTCCAGAGCGCGGCCATGTTGGGCGAGGAGTGGGACCGGCAGCACGCGCGCTACTACCTGCACCTGGCCCGCCGCTACGAGGAGCTCCCCCTGCACCGCTGGACCGAGGTGGATCCGGAGTGGGGGAACATCCACCTGGGCGCGGACTGGGTCGCGGACCGGGTCGAACGCCTGTGGGGGCGGCCGGCCCTGGAGCTGGTGTCCGCGCTGGAGACCCAGGAGCTGCCCGAACCCATCCAGCCCCTTCCAGAGGTGGAGGCCGACCTGCGCCTGGCCCGGGACTACGGCCTGGCCCTGGCCCACTACGCGTTCTGGCGCCATCCGCCGGGGATCCTGCGCTGGCTGGCCGCCGGCGGGGTGGCAGCCCACGCGCTGGGCGACGTCCGGGACCTGGGCTGGCTCCTGGCCAACATCGGCCGACAGCTCTTCTTCCGGGGCGACGTGGAGGAGGCCGTGGGCTGGCTCCGGCGGGCCCTGCGTCTCTTCGACGAGCACGACCTGGTGACGGAGATGGCCTATGCCTACACCGACCTGGGCACCTCCCTCCGGATCCTGGACGAGTCCCGGACGGCCTTGGACTACTTCTGGCTTGCCTTCGAGGCGGTGGCCCAGCTCGGGGACACCCGCTCCTTGATCGCCGCGTACCTGAACCTGGGCAGCGCCTACTTCGCCCTCCAGAACTACGAGCGGGCCGTGGAACAGCACCGCAAGGCCCTGCGCATCGCCTTGGGGCTGGGGGCCAACATCCTCATCGCCAGCACCTTCAACAACCTGGGCCTGGCCCTGGAGGCCATGGAACACTTCGACCAGGCCCGCCAGGCCTACCTCCAGGCCCTCCAGTACTTCCAGCTGGAGGGCGATCTGCTGGGCATCAGCACCTGTTACAACAACCTGGGCTCTGTGGCCTATGCCCAACAGCGGCTGGAGGAGGCCGAACAGTGGTATCGGCAAGATCTGGCCCTGTCGGAGCGGCGGGGGGCCTGGATGGACATGGCCGCCACCCTTCACAACCTGGGCCATGTGGCCCTGGAACAGGGCGATCTGGACCAGGCCCGCCGGTACTTCCTGGAAAGCCGAGACCTCTACGGGGCCTTCCAGTTGGCCGAATACGTCCAAGAGGAGGAGGAGATGATCCGCTACATCGACTCCCTCCGGGCACCCCAGGCCAGCGGAGTCGACCTCTAACAAACCTCTTATATTTTCCAGCCCTTCGCGACTTGCCAAAACCCCACAAGCCGAGTATAGTAGGGAATGGTTAGCACTCGGAGGGTGTGAGTGCTAGCCGGCGATGCCGTGACAATGCCTTTCCATGACCACACACCGAGTTCCACCCGAATCGACAGAAGGAGGAGAGGTATCCATGAAGCTCAAACCACTGGGGGATCGACTGGTCGTGAAGCCCATTGAGCAGGAAGAGCAGACCGCCTCCGGCATCTACCTGCCCGAGACCGCGAAGGAGAAGCCCCAGCAGGGTGAGGTCATCGCGGTGGGGCCCGGTGCCCGGAACGAGAAGGGCGAGCGGATCCCCATGGACGTGAAGCTGGGGGATGTGGTGCTCTACGCCAAGTACGCGGGCACGAACGTCAAGCTGGAGGGGGACGAGCTCCTCATTCTGCGGGAGAACGACGTCCTGGCCATTGTGGAGAACGGCCGCCGGTAACCTCCCGAGCCGCCCTCCGTGGGCCCTGCAAGGGACGGGGGGTGGAGGTTCTCGAGAGCAGGCATCGACAGAGCAGGCAACGACGACGGACACGAACGGGTAAGCAAGCAGCAGGAGGATGATCCTATGGCGAAGCAGCTGGTGTTCAACGAGGAGGCCCGCCGACATCTGAAGATCGGCGTGGATACCCTGGCCAACGCGGTCAAGACCACCCTGGGCCCCAAGGGCCGCAACGTGGCCCTGGACAAGAAGTGGGGCAGCCCCAACGTCACCCACGACGGCGTCACCGTGGCCAAGGAGATCGAGCTGGAGGATCCCTTCCAGAACATGGGGGCCCAGCTCCTGAAGGAGGCCGCCACCAAGACCAACGACGTGGCCGGTGACGGCACCACCACCGCGACGGTGCTGGCCCAGTCCATCGTGGACGAGGGGCTGAAGAACGTGACCGCGGGCGCGAACCCCATGCTGCTCAAGCGGGGCATCGAGGCCGGCCGGGACGCGGTGGTCGCGGCCCTGAAGAAGATGGCCACCCCGGTCCAGAGCAAGGAGGAGATCGCCCAGGTGGCCAGCATCTCCGCGGCGGACACCCAGATCGGCGAGCTGATCGCCGATGTCATGGACAAGGTGGGCAAGGACGGTGTCATCACCGTGGAGGAGAGCAAGGGGTTGGAGTTCGAGACCGAGTACGTGGAGGGGATGCAGATCGATCGCGGCTACCTGAGCCCCTACTTCGTCACCAACCCCGAGCGGATGGAGGCCGAGATCGAGAACCCCTACATCCTGATCACCGATCGGAAGATCAGCAGCGCCCAGGACCTGATCCCCATCCTGGAGAAGCTGGTCCAGGTGGGCAAGCGCGACCTGGTGATCATCGCGGAGGACGTGGAGGGCGAGGCCCTGGCCACCCTGGTGCTGAACAAGCTGCGGGGTACCCTGAACGTCCTGGCGGTGAAGGCACCGGGCTTCGGCGACCGGCGCAAGGCCATGCTGCGGGACATGGCCATCCTGACCGGCGGCCAGGTCATCTCCGAGGAGGTGGGCCGCAAGCTGGACAGCACCCGGATCGAGGACCTGGGCCAGGCGGACAAGGTGGTGAGCACCAAGGACGCCACCACCATCGTCGGCGGCAAGGGCGATCCCGAGGCCATCAAGGGCCGCATTGAGGAGATCCGGGCCGAGATCGAGGTCAGCACCAGCGACTACGACCGGGAGAAGCTCCAGGAGCGGCTGGCCAAGCTGGCCGGTGGCGTGGCCATCATCCGGGTGGGCGCGGCCACGGAGACGGAGCTGAAGGAGAAGAAGCACCGGGTGGAGGACGCCCTGAGCGCGACCCGGGCCGCGGTGGAGGAGGGCATCGTGCCCGGCGGCGGTGTGGCCCTGATCAACGCCATCCCCGCGCTGGATGAGGTCCAGTTGGAGGGCGATGCCCAGACCGGTGTGGCCATCCTGCGCCGGGCCCTGGAGGAGCCCATGCGCATGATCGCGGAGAACGCGGGCCTGGACGGCGCGGTGGTGGTGGAGAAGGTCCGGCTCCTCCACCAGGAGGGCAAGCTCACCACCGGGTACGACGTGCTGCGCAACGAGTACGTGGACATGCTGGAGGCGGGCATCATCGACCCGGTGAAGGTCACCCGCAGCGCCGTGGAGAACGCGTGCTCCATCGCGGCGATGATCCTGACCACCGAGGCCCTGATCACCGACATCCCCGAGCCGGAGAAGACCCCGGCCGGCGGTGGCATGGACATGATGTAACCGTGTGAGGGAACGGAGCGGCCCGGGTAGAGCCCAGGGCCGACCGTTGAGGCGCCAGGGCCACGGCCCTGGCGCCTCGTTCTTTTTTCTTTCCGCCTCTCTCTGCCCCGCTGGGCCCCTCAGCCCCGGGCGGACTGTTCGTCGAGCTCCGGTTCCGCCAATGCCCCCTCCTCGGGAAGGCCCAGCGCCCGTCGCAGCACCCGCTGGAACACCGCCCGCTCCTCGGGCAGGAGCACCCGGGAGGATACCGGCTTGCCTTGCAGAACCGCCTGCCCCAGCCGGCTGTGGGCCAACATGCGCAGGTCCTCCTCCAGGGGGTCCGTCACCCGGTGGTCGTCCACCATCCGGCCGTCCCGCATGCGCAGGATGCGCCGGGTCACCTGGGCCACCCGGCGGTCGTGGGTCACCACCAGGATGGTGGTGCCGTGTGCCCGGTTCAGGTCCTCGAAGAGGGCCAGGAGCTCCTCGCCGCTCTGGCTGTCCAGGGAGCCGGTGGGCTCGTCCGCCAGGATGAGGGCCGGGTCGTTGGCCAGGGCCCGGGCAATGGCCACCCGTTGGCGCTGTCCTCCGGAGAGCTGGCTGGGCAGATGGTCCATCCGATCGGCCAGCCCCACCCGGGCCAGCAGCTCCCGGGCTCGTTCCCGGCGTGGGCCTCGGCCCATGCCCAGCCCCTGCATGGGGATCTCCACGTTCTCCAACGCGGTGAGGGTGGGCAACAGGTTATGGAGCTGGAAGACGAAGCCCACGGTCTGGGCCCGGAACCGGTCCACATCCTTCAGCCGGGCGAGATCCTCGCCCTGCACCCACACCTGCCCCTCGGTGGGTCGATCCAGAGCGCCCAGGAGGTTGAGCAGGGTGCTCTTGCCGCACCCGCTGGGCCCCATCACCGCGAGGAACTCCCCGGGGTAGACCTCCAGCGACACCCCGTCCAAGGCGCGGACCGCGGTGGGCCCACGACCGTAGACCTTGGTCAGGTTCTCGGTGCGGATCAGGGGCTCTGTGGACATGGGACACCCATCGGGGTGGGGCGGGCTCACGGGATCTCGATGTTCACAAACGCGGTCATTCCCCAGCGCAGGCGGCTGTCCAGGCGGTCGAGGGCGATCTCCACCGTGTAGTTGGTGCCCCCCTGCTCCGCCCGGCTGACCGGCGCGATGCGGGCCACCGTGCCCTGGAAGGTCTCCTCGGGCAGGGCATCGAAGGTGACCTCCACGGACATGCCCTCCTGGAGGAAGACCACGTCGGTCTCCCGCAGGTCGGTGGTCTCCACGTGCATGGCCCGGGTGTCTCCCAACAGGATCAGGGGCTGGCCGGCCCCGGCCAGCTCGCCGGGCCGGACGTGGATGCGCCCCACCTGGCCCTGGAAGGGCGCGATGACCTGGGTCTGTCGGAGCTGGGCATGGGCGTTGGCCAGCCCGGCGATGGCCGCCTCCACATCGGCCTGGGCCATGGCCAGGTCCTCCTCCGTGGGGGTGGCCAACAGGCGCTCCAGCGCGGCCTGGGCTCCGGCCAGCCGGGCTCGGGCCGCGTCCACGTGGGCCTGGGCGCCCGGCAGCCGGGCCCGGGCCAGGGCCACCGCGGCCTGGGCGGAACGCACCTGGGCCAGGGCAATGGCCCGCCGTTCCGGGGTGGGTCCCTGGACCTTCAGGTCGTATTGAGCCTGGGCCGCCTTGAAGGCCGCGGTGGCCTGTTGGAGGGCCAGGGCCTCGGGCCGAGCCGCGATGTTGGGGTCCCCTCGCACCTGATTGTAGGCCGCGGTGGCCTGGTTCAGCGCGGCCTGGGCCCTCTCCAGCTCGGCCTCGGCCAGCCTCCGCTCCGGCTCCGTCGGGTGGCTGATCAGCTCGTCGTACTGGGCCTGGGCAATGGCCAACTGGGCCTCTGCCTGCGCGAGGGCGGCCTGGGCCTCCTGGAGCTGGCCTTCGGCCTGGGCCAGCGCGGCCTGGGCCCCGGCCACCTCGGCCCGGGCGGCCGCGACCTCGGCCTCCGTGGGGCCGGCCTGGACCTTGTCGAACGCGGCCCGGGCCTGGGCCAACCGGGCCCGGGCCTGGGTCACCTGGGCCTCCAGTGTCCGGTTCTCCAGCTCCAACAACAGATCTCCGGCCTGCACCCAGTCCCCCTCGGCCACATGGATCTGGGCCACGGTGCCGCCCACCTGGGTGCTCAGGTTGGCCCAGCGCCTGGGCACCAGCCTTCCCGAGGCCCAGACCACGCTCTCCAGATCCTCCGGGGGCGGCTGTGCCTCTGCCGTCTCCCGGGGCTGCCCGGGCCGGGTCTCTTGGGAGGGGCCGTAGGTGGTGTACCCCCACCATGCGGCCCCGGCCACCAGGAGCCCGGCCAGGATCAGGCCCATCAGCCGTCGCATGATCTCTCCCCCTTGCCTCATTCGTAGCGCAGGGCCTCCACGGGCTGGAGGCCCGCGGCCCGCCAGGCCGGGTAGACACCTCCCAGGAGGCCCAGGACGAGGGCCACCCCGGCTGCCTGGGCGAAGGTGAACACGTCCCACACCGGGCGCAGGAGTGCCCCGAAGTAGGGCAGGGCGGTGGCCAGGGTCAACAGCCCCACCCCCAGGGCCGAGCCCAGGAGGGCGGAGAGGAGACAGAGGTAGAGGCTCTCCTCCATGACCTGGCCCAAGATCCGGCCACGGGCCCAGCCCAGGGCCCGCAGGGTGCCGATCTCCCGGGTGCGCTCGTGGATGGACATGACCATGGTGTTGGTCACCACAATGCCGCCCACGATGATGGCCAGCAGGCTGATGGCCCCGGCCATGGCCTGGGTCTGTTGGATGTCGTTGGTGTTCTGGGCGAACTCGCTGCTCAGGCTGGCGCTCACGTCGGGGAAGCGGCGCCGGATGGCCTGGCGGACGGCCTCCGCGTCCTCGGGCCGATCCACATCCACGAAGAGGTAGCTCACGGAGCGGGGGCGGTTGAACAGCCGCTGGGCCTCCCGCAGGGCCAGGATGCCGCCCACCTCCTCCCAGGCCACCCCGGTCTCGTAGATCCCCACCACCCGGTAGCGGTTGCCCAGCACCTCGATGGTGTCCCCGGCCTGGAAACCGTAGTCCTCGGCCGCGCTCTTGCCCAGGAGGATCTCGTTGGGGCGTCGGATCCCCCGTCCCTGGATGAGGCGGTAGTGGCGCATGGCCGGCGAACCGGGATCGATGCCCAGGACGATGAAGAGGGGGAAGTTCTCGGACATCTCGAAGCCCAGGACCACCGGGCTGACGGCCTGCACATGGGGCATGGCCCGGATCGCGGAGACCATCCGCTCGTCCAGGGCGCTCAGGCTCATGTCCGGCACGTCCTTCTGCATCACGGTGATGGAACCCGGTGTGCCCGAGCCGGCCAGGTTGTTGAGCTGTTGGATGAAGCCGTTGGTCAGGCCGCCCAGCATGACCAGGGTGGCCACGCCGATGCCGATGCCGGTGGCGGCCACCAGGGTGCGCAGGCGTCGTCGCCAGAGGTTGCGGAAGGCCGCGGGGCCCACCCGGCTCAGCCCTCCCGCCGCGCCGTCCCCGCCCCCACCCTCGTAGCGCAGGGCCTCCACGGGTTGGAGGCCCGCGGCCCGCCAGGCCGGGTAGACACCCCCCACCAGGCCCAGAACCCACGCGGTGCCCAGGCCCTGGGCAAAGACCTTCGGCGTGTAGACGCCCACCAGCATGGCCCCCACACCCGGGGCCCGGGCCGCCAGCTCCGTCAGCGCCACGCCCAGGACCGCCCCGGCCAGGCCGCCTCCCAGGCTCAGGGCCATGGACTCGGCCAGGATCAGGGCCAACACCCGGGCCCGGCTCCAGCCCAGGGCCCGCAGGGTGCCGATCTCCCGGGTCCGCTCCAGAACGCTCATGATCATGGCGTTCATCATGCCCAGGCCGCCGATGAGGATGGCGATGCCCGCGACGCCCAGGGCGAACCCCTCCAGGATCTCGGACCACTGTTGGTTGGACTCCAGGGCACCGGTTCGGCTCACCTTCAGATCCCGATCCAGGGCCTGGATCCGCCGGATGACCGGCTCCACCTCCTGGCCTCGCCGTAGCCCCACCTGGAAGAGGCTGACCCGCCGTTCCTTCTTGGCAATGGCCTGGGCATCCTCCAGCACCACCACACCGCCCGATTCCTCCAGAGCCTGGCCCGTCTCGTAGATGCCCACGATCTGGTAGGGACGGCCGTAGAGGCGCAGGGTGTCTCCCACCCCCATCTTCAGGGACTCGGCAGCCCGACGTCCCAGCACCATCTCCCCGGATCGGCGCAGGCCCCGACCTGCCACCACGTTGTAGTGGCGGAGGGCCACACTGTCGGGTTCGTAGCCGAAGATCAGCAGGAAGGGGAGCGCCTCGGTGGTCACCCAGGCGTAGACCCCCGGCTCCACCCGTTCCACGCCGGGCACCTGGCGCAGACGGTCGGCCAGGGTCAGGTCCAGGCTGCTGAAGGCGGGATCGATGGCGTTGGCCTGGGTCACCAGCAGCTCGTTCTCGCCGCCGGCCACCACGGTCGCGTAGTTCTGGGCCAGCCCCTGGGCGATGGCTCCCAGGGAGATGACCGCGGCCACACCCACCCCGATGCCCAGCAGGGTGAGCAGACTGCGGATGGCCCGGCGTCTCAGGTTGCGCAGGATCATGCCATCCCCTCTCCTGGAGACCCGCGCCGATGGCCGCCATGGGGCACGGACAGAGGCCGAACGCCTTCGTTACCACCATAGTCCCGGAATATCCGGATGTCAAGGCCGGATCGCCCGCCTGCCGGGTCCGCCACATGGCCCCCGGGACATTCCCCACACACGGGGGCCCACCATCCCGGCCTCCGTGATCTCCGGGCCCGGCTCCGGTGGACACCGGAGGACCGGGCCGATATAATGGAGGCCGTCCCACCGCTTCGGCCGCCGTGTCCTCCGCCTCCGGGAGGCGTGGATGGGCCGGGGCATCGAAGGCACACCCGCGAACCGCTCTCGAACCACCCGCAACCACAGGAGTGCGACCATGCCCATGAAGGCCGATTACATCTGGATGAACGGCGAGCTCCTCCCCTGGGACCAGGCCACCGTCCATGTCTTCACCCATGCCCTCCACTACGGCAGCAGCGTCTTCGAGGGCATCCGGGCCTACGAGACCCGCCACGGGCCGGCCATCTTCCGGGGGCCGGAGCACTTCGAGCGGTTGCTCTATAGCTGTAAGGTGGCCCGCATCCCCTCTCCCCTCACGGTGGACGAGTGGATGGAGGTGACCCGACAGGTCCTGAAGGCCAACGGCCTGGGCAGCGCGTACATTCGCCCCTTGGTCTTTCGGGGCTACGAGACCTTGGGGGTGGACGGGCGGAGCTGTCCGGTGGAGGCCATCCTGGCCGCGGTGCCCTGGGGCCGTTACCTGGGGCCCGAGGCCATCGAACAGGGGGTGGATGTCCAGGTGAGCAGTTGGCGGCGCATGGCCCCGGACACCCTGAGCGCCATGGCCAAGATCGGCGGCCAGTACGTGAACAGCCAGAACATCGTCATGGAGGCCCGGGACAACGGCTTCGTGGAGGGGATCGCCCTGGACGTCCACGGCTACGTGAGCGAGGGCAGCGGGGAGAACATCTTCGTGATCTACAGGGGCGTGCTCCACACCCCACCCCTGTACAACAGCATCCTGGGCGGCATCACCCGAGACTGCGCGGTGACCATCGCCCGGGATCTGGGCTACCCGGTGAAGGAGACCACCATTCCCCGGGAGATGCTCTACCTGGCGGACGAGATCTTCTTCACCGGCACGGCCGCGGAGATCACCCCGGTCCGCTCCGTGGACCGCCTGCCCGTGGGCGACGGACGCCGGGGGCCCATCACCCAGGCCATCCAGGAGGTCTTCTTCGGCATCGTGGAGGGCACCCACCCGGACAAGTGGGGTTGGCTGACCCCGGTGGAGTGAGCCAGCGACCACCCCAGGGGGCGGGGGAAATAGGGTGAGATAGGGAGGGCGGAGAGCCGGCCTCTGTCACCGATCGTTTCCCCCGACCTTTTCCACCACCAGGAAGTGGCTCAGGCCCAGGCCGGCCAGGGCTGTGGCCTCCAGCCCGTAGGTGATCCGCCGGATCCAGCGCCCCAGGGTTGGCAGGCGGGCAGCCAGGTTGTCGTAGCCCGGGAAGATGGTGGCCAGATGGCACACCCGTACCGGCTGTCCCCGGAAGAGGGACAACAGCCCCCGTCGGGTGTAGGCCCGGACGTGGGGGGCCAGGTGCCCACGCACGGGGTCGGGGAGGTAGTTGACCAGGGGGATGTTGCCGAAGATGTACTTCCCCCGCCAGTATATGCCGTGGGTCTCGAAGGGGTAGAGGCGGTTGGGAACGAAGACGATGGCCCGTCCCCCGGGACGGAGGACCCGGACCATCTCTCTGGCCGCGGCCCGGTCGTCGGCCACATGCTCCAACACCTCGTGGCTGAGCACCAGATCGAACACCCCATCGTGGTAGGGCAGTGCCTCTCCCCGACCCAGGAGCAGGTGGGCGCCCGCCGCGTTCTCCCGGGCTCGTTCCAGATATGTCCCCTCGATGTCCACCCCGTGGACCTCTGGCACGTGCATCTGGAGGGCCCGCACGTACAGGCCCACTCCACAGCCGTCCACCAGGATCCGGGCCAGGGGCCGAGGTGCCCAGTCCAGGATCCGGCGCAGACGACGTTCCTGGCCGGCCCGCCACACGAAGGAGGGATTGCCCCGCACCGCGGCCCGGCTCTCCGGGGATCTCTCCCCTCCACGTGGGCTCATGGCTGCTTTCACCTCTCCTCCACAGATGCTTCCCCGTCTCCGGGCGTCCTCATGGTGCCACCACCATGCCCACATGGATGGCCACCGTGCCGAACATCCGGCGCTGGAAGAAGACATGGGCCAGGCCGGCCCGTTCCATCCGGTGGGCCAGCTCCTGGGGCTTCAGAAAGTGGACCGTGCTCTGGGGCAGATAGGTGTAGGCGTCCCCTGCGGGGCTGAGGAGCCGCCCCAAGGCGGGGATCACCTTGAGGAGATGGAAGCGCACCAGGGGCTCCAGCAGGGCACTCTCCGGGGGCGTGGTCTCCAGACAGACCACCCGTCCCCCGGGCTTGGTGACCCGCACCTGCTCCCGCAGTGCCCGGTCTACGTCGGCCACGTTGCGCAGGAGGAAGCCGCTGGCCACCGCGTCGAAGGTGGCGTCTGGGAAGGGGAGGTCCAGGGCGTCTCCCTGGACGAAGTGGATGCGGCCGGACGCCTTGTGGCGGCCGTGGGCCATCATCTCGTAGGTGAAGTCGCAGCCCACCGCGGTGACAGAGGGATGTCGGCGCACGGCCTCCGCGGCCAGGTCCCCGGTCCCGGTGCCCACGTCCAGGAAACGGCCGTGGGGCGGCAGATCGCACAGCCCGATCACCTCTCTGCGCCAGTACACATCCTGATATCCGGTGATCAGCCGGTTCAGGAGGTCGTACGTGGGCGCGACGGCCGCGAACATCCGGTTCACGTACCGGGGCTTCTCCTGGGGAGGTGGCAGGGTGCTCATGGCTGTGGACATCGTCTCTGGGTAGGGTCGCCGCACACGGCAGCCCTTCGGATGGCCGACCTCCATCCATTGTACCATGGCTTCCTGGGAGGGCCAGGAAAGGCAGGGCGGGCACAGTGGGCCATGGGCGCCCCCAGGGGCACCCACGGTGGGACATCGTCCAGGGGGTATTGTGTGGGCTGGGGCGGAGGTGTCCCCCGGCCCAGGCGCGCACTGTACGCTACAAACGCGACTTGAACGGATCGCCCGTGTTCGTGTACCATGGAACCGATGTCGCCTGGCATGCGGCGGTGCACACCGAGCCTCAGGAGAAGCCATGGCCCACGCCCCAAGCTCCCATTCCCAGCCCCACGACACGGCCCTGGAGGACGCGAGCCGGGCCCTCCACTTCGACGCGCTGGTGATCGACGGCCATTGCGACAGCATCGGCGATCAGCTCGAGGGGCGGCGTTGGCTGGGCGACCGCAGCCAGGAGGGCCATCTCGACCTGCCCCGCATGCGAGAGGGCGGGGTGGATGTCCAGTTCTTCGCCTGCTACGTGCCCGTGCCCTATCAACGCCACGCCCCGGTGACCCATGCCATGGCCCGGCTGGACCAGCTCCTGATGCTGGAGGAGACCCTGGAACGGGAGTTCGTCCTGGTGCGCCGAGTGGAGGACATCCTGCGGGCCAAGGCCGGCGGCAAGCTGGCCGGTATCGCCGGCCTGGAGGGCGCCGAGGCCCTGGACGGCGAGCTCGGGCTGCTGCGCCAGTACTACCGACTGGGGGTGCGGAACCTGGGCCTGGCCTGGAACTATCGGAACCCGGCCTGTGACGGCGTGGCCGAGCGCCGTACCGGTGGCGGCCTCACGGAGTTCGGCGTCCAGGTGGTGGAGCTGTGCAACGAGCTGGGCATCCTGATCGACCTGAGCCACCTCTCCCCGGCCGGGGTGGAGGACGTGCTCACCATCACCCAACATCCGGTCATCGCGAGCCACAGCAACGCGGCCGCGCTCTGCGACCACCCCCGCAACCTGACGGACGCCCAGATGGAGGCCATCGCGGCCACCGGCGGCGTCATCGGCGTGACCTTCGTGAACACCTTTCTGCGCCGGGAGGACCCGGAACAGGCCAGTCTGGAGGATGTGATCGCCCACATCGCCCACATCATCCAGGTGGTCGGAGAGGACCATGTGGGCCTGGGCAGCGATTTCGACGGCTGCACCCCGCCCCGGGACCTGGCCGACGTCACCCACTACCCCGCGATCACCCAGGCCCTGTGGGCACAGGGATTCTCCGAGGCGACCATCCGCAAGATCTTGGGAGGCAACTACCTGAGGGTATTGGAGCAGGTGATCGGTTGATGCCGGTTGAGCAGGAGACGAGTCCAGAGCCCATGACCCAGCAGGAGTCTCGTCCGCCGACGCCCGCGGAAGGGCCTGCCCGCCCCGCCCCCTCGCCACGGCCCGTGGGCCCGCGGGCGCCCCGAGGCACGGCGCCCGCGCCGGGGGCAACCGCCTTCCCGCCCTACTCCACCTGGGATCCGGCCACGAAGCGCATGGTGGTGGCCTTTCTGGTCCTCTTCGGCGCGCTGCTGCTCTGGGTCAGCCGGCCGGTCCTCCCCTTGGTGATCCTGGCCTGGATCATCTCCTATCTGCTGAGCCCTGTGGTGGACACCTGCCAGCGTTTCCGGATCCCACGCTGGGCCAGCACAGTGGTCCTGTACGCCCTCTTCCTGGTCATCCTGATCCTCACCCCGGTGCTGTTGGTCCCGGTGTTGTTGGACCAGCTCCAGGCCCTGGTGGTGCCCAGCGTCCCCACCACGGCCTTCCAGCTCTTCCAGGCCCTGCAGACCTGGGTGGCCAATCTGCCCACCCAGGTGGAGGTCCTGGGCATCCAGATGAACATCGAAGGGGTGGTCCGAGAGCTCCAGGCCACGGTGAGCGGCGAGATCGCCCCCCAGATCTTGCCCAGTTTCCAGGACCTGTTGAACACCTTCAACCAGCTCATCACCACCACCACCAGCCTGGTGGGCAGCACCGCGGTCATCAGCCTGACCGTGGTGGGGGGCATCTTCAACGCGCTGCTCTTCCTGCTCTTCCTCTTCTTCCTCAGCCTCTACATGACCAAGGACGCCCCCCTGTTCGGGGAATACGTCCAGAGCCTTTTCCCGCCCCAATACCAGCCCGAGGCCCACCGTCTCCTCCGGGAGATCGGGCGCATCTGGCACGCGTTCTTCCGGGGACAGTTGGCCCTTTCCACCATCATGGGGCTGGCAACCTGGGGGGTGTTGAGCGCGTTGGGCATGCCCGGTGCCCTGATCCTGGGCATCCTGGCCGGCGTGTTGGAGGTGATCCCCAACGTGGGCCCGGTGCTGGCCATGATCCCCGCGGTGATCGTGGCCCTGATCCAGGGAAGCACCACCCTGGACCTGGGCAACCTCCAGTTCGCCCTGCTGATCATCGGCGTCTACTTCGTGCTCCAACAGCTGGAGAACCAGCTCCTGGTCCCCCGGATCATCGGCAGCAGCGTCCACCTGCATCCGGTGGTGGTCATGTGCGGGATCCTGGTGGGGGCCAGCGTGGGCGGGATCCTGGGCGCGTTCCTGGCCGCGCCCACCATCGCCAGCGGCCGGGTCATCGGCCGCTACCTCCATGCCAAGCTGCTGGACCAACCGCCCCCCTTCATGGTGGAGGCGCCCGGCCCCCCGGCCGCGGACCAGGTGGTCCACCGGACCGTGATCCAGTTGGAGGAGAGTCCGGCCCGGCGGGAGGAAGCCCCCCCAGAGGCAGAGGAGCCCGGCGCTGCCGGGGCGGGTTCTCGCCAGGGCAAGCCCGCCACCGCGTGAGACCCAGAGGACCTCGGATCGGGCCTCCTGTTCCGGGGGACCTAGGCCCTATCCGGAACGGCCCACCCGTGCCGATCGAGCCACAAGGACCCGTCGCCGAGGTGGCGGATCCCCATCTGCCCGAGGAGCGAGCCATGGACCGCGAACGCCCGACCATCTACATGGACCACTCGGCCACCACCCCGGTGCGTCCCGAGGTGCTGGAGGCCATGTTGCCCTACTTCGACGTCCACTACGGCAACCCCTCCAGCATCCACGGGGTGGGGCGCAAGGCCAAGGCCGGCCTGGACGACGCCCGACGAACCCTGGCCGAGATCCTGGGAGCCCGGCCGGACGAGATCGTCTTCACCGGCTGCGGCACCGAGGCGGACAACGCCGCCCTGCGGGGCATCGCCCTGGCCCGTCGAGCCCAGACCGGCGCCAGCCGGATCGTCACCACACCGGTGGAGCACAAGGCCGTGCTCCACACCGCCTACGACCTCCGAGACCACTTCGGCTTCCAGCTCACCCTGGTGCCGGTGGACGAACACGGCCTGGTGGACCCGGAGGACGTGGCCCGGGCCCTGGCAGCGGGCCCCGAGGTGGCCCTGGTCAGCGTGATGTACGCGAACAACGAGATCGGCACGGTGGAGCCCATCGCGGAGATCGGCGCCCTCTGCCGGGAACGGGGTGTCCCCTTCCACACCGACGCGGTCCAGGCCGCGGGCAAGCTCCCCCTCCAGGTGGACCCGCTGAACGTGGATGCCCTGAGCGTCAGCGCCCACAAGTTCTACGGCCCCAAGGGGGTGGGGTTCCTCTACCTGCGCCGGGGAACGCCCTTTCACCCCTTCATCACCGGGGGCAGCCACGAACGGGGCCGCCGGGCCGGCACCGAGAACGTGCCCGGCATCGTGGGCATGGCCCGGGCCCTGGCCCTGTGTGAGAGCGAGCGCACCCAGGAGGGAACCCGGCTGCGGGCCCTGCGGGATCGCCTCATCGGCGGCATCCTGGAGAGCGTGGAGGGCGCCCGGCTCACGGGACACCCCAGCCGACGCCTGGACAACCACGCGAGCTTCGTCATCTCGGGCGTGGAGGCCCAGGGAGTCCTCATGGGGCTGGACCTGGCCGGCGTCGCGGCCAGCAGCGGCAGCGCCTGCACCAGCGCGTCCCAGCGCCCCAGCCACGTCCTGGAGGCCATCGGCGTGCCCCCCACGGACGCCGTGGGCGGGCTGCGCCTGAGCCTGGGCCACAGCAACACCCCCGAACAGGTGGAGCACGTGCTGGAGCACCTGCCCCGGATCGTGGGACAGCTTCGGGGCACTGTGCCCATCGCCCTCTGACCACGCTCCATGAAGGGTCCCCTCGTCCGTCGCCGTCTCCTCGACCTGGGCCTGGGCTTCCTGTGGCGTGTCCTGTGGCTGGAACGCTTCTTCCTGCCGGTGCTCCTGTGGGTCCTGGGAAGCTGGGCCCTGGCCCTGACAGCCACCCTCTGGGGCTACATCCCGCTCTACATCGGGCGCCTGGTCTTCTCCCCCCAGGACGTGCGCCACATCCTGCTCACCACCGCCCTGGTCACCCTGTTCGGGGGAGGGTACCTGCTGCGTCGTGTCCTCTCCGTGCGCTCTCTGTTGGACCACGCGGTGCCCATCTCGGGACGGGTGAGCCGGGTGGCCCGGCGGCCGTTGGCCTTCCAGGTGGAGTACTTCTTCACCTACCAACACCAGTCCTACACCGCGACGGCCACCGTCCGACGTCATCGGGTGTACGAGCGACACCCGGCACTCCGGCCCGGCCACACGGTGACCGTCCTGGTCCACCAGTTCGATCCATCCCGTTCCCTGCTCCGGGAGCTCTACGAGCCCCTGGAAGGGTGAGGGAACGCACCCTGTCCCGAGACCGTCCACGGGATCCACGTCCCCTGTCCGACCCTGGGGCCGTCGAGTCCGCCATATGCCCCGCCCTCGTGTATAATGGGGCCGCGGTTTCATCTTCTCCGTGGCTGCCCACCCACCCTTCGGCCTTCAGGGAGAGACACACGGTGTTGAACCTGTTCAATCGCATGGTCACGGTGCTGCTATGGCTGCTCCTGCTCCTGGTGGCCGTCTACACCGCCATCGAACCCTTCACGGCCCTGGCGCAGGCCATGGCCTGGCTCCAGAGCACCCAGGAACAGCTCCGCTCCTGGCAGGACACCAATCCGTCCAACTTCCTCATCGCCCAGATCGCGGTGGGCGTGGTGGCTGTCCTGGTCTTCGGCAGCCTCCTCTGGTTCGAGCTGTGGCCCCGACGGCGGCGGGGCGTGCGGCTGCAGACCGCGGAGGGCGGCGTGGTGGAGCTGGACACCGAGAGCATTGCCCGCCGGCTCACCTGGCACCTGGACCAGCTCGCCGACGTGATCACGGTGGTGCCCACGGTCAAGGCCCGTGGGAGCCTGGTGGATGTGCAGTTGGAGATCGAGACCGCGCCGGACATCGACGTCCCCATGAAGACCGAAGAGGTGGTGGAGGTCACCCGGGAGATCCTGGAGCAGGACATGGGGCTCCGGCTGGGTAAGCTGGATGTCCGCATCCGCCATGCGCCCTTCGAGGAGGAATGGCTGGCATGAACCTTCCGGCCCCGCCTCCGGGTTCGGCCCGCCCAGGGGAACCCAACGGCCGCATCCCCGTGGCGAGCGCATCCCTCTCCCTGGCCGGGCTGGTGGAGAGCCTGCTCTTCGTGGCCGACGAACCGGTGCAGCCGAGCCAGTTGGCCCAGGCCCTTCGGGTGGAGATCCAGGCCGTGGAGGTCGCGCTCCACGAGCTGGCCGAGACCTACGTGGCCCGGGGGGCCGGTCTGCGCCTGTTGCGCCAGGGGGGGCGGGTCCAGCTCGTCACCCATCCGGCCGCGGCCCAGGCCGTGGAGGACTTCCTCAACCTGGACCTGTCCACCCGCCTCAGTGGACCGGCCCTGGAGGTGCTGTCCATCGTGGCCTACCGCCAGCCCGTGACCCGGGCCCAGATCGAGGCGGTCCGAGGCGTGGACTGCTCCGGCGTCCTGCGCAAGCTGCTCCACCTGGGCCTGATCCAGGAAGTGGATCGCCTGGAGGCTCCCGGCAGGCCCATCCGATATGGGATCACAGACCAGTTCCTGCGCCACTTCGGTCTGACCAGTCTGGACGAACTCCCTCCCCTCCCTCCGGAGGACGCGGCGCAGTTGGACCAGGCCCTGGCCCTCGGCCTGGAGCCGGAATCCTCCGGGGATCCCTAGCCCGGGCCCATCGACCCCCCTCCTGTCCGCGCAGCCCGGTACGGATACAGCACCGATACAGATCGAGGACCGTGTGGAGCCGGGATGCCCCCGGGCGACTTTGACAAAGCGCCGGCCCGTGTGGTACCCTGTCTCCAATGTGCATCGGTCCTGGCGGAGCGTCCCGCTCCGGGGGGCCGTGCTTGACAACCACACAGCGTTGCTCTTATCCAGAGAGGGGGGAGGGACCGGCCCGATGATCCCCCGGCAACCTGCTGGAGTCCCGGTCTTCGGTTGCCATGGAGAGCGCCCGATCCAGGGAACCGGCCTGCCTTCGGCAGGCTCCAGGCTCCGTGGACCGGCGTCCATGGCCACTTGGGTTCCAGTTTCGGTGCCAATTCCGTCAGCCCACAAGGGGGGCTCCGCTCCCCGGGCTGGAAGATGAGAGCGGACGTGGCCCACATCCCAAGATGCCGCTCGTCCCTCCTGGAGAGAGCTTCCAGGGGGGACTTTTTTGCCCGGGGATCTCGGGGTTGGCCCCCAGGGGGCCGGGGCGGCTCGTCTGGGGGCCCTGGGGCAGCCTTTCAACATCGCCACAGGATGGAGCGACATGGACCAGCGACATGTGCGGACAGTCTTCTGGGAGGACCACCAGGTCAAGCTCATCGACCAGCGGGTCCTCCCCCATCGCTTCGAGATAGCGGCCTTCGACACGGTGGAGGGGGTGGCCCGGGCCATTCGGGAGATGTACGTCCGAGGGGCTCCCGCCATCGGCGCGACCGCGGCCTTCGGCATGGCCCTGGCCGCCCGGATCAGCCCTGCCACCACCCCAGAGGCCCTGTTGGCCGACCTGCGCCGGGCCAAGGAGGTGTTGGACGCCGCCCGCCCCACCGCGGTGAACCTGAGCTGGGCCACCGCCCGCCTGTTGGAGCTGGCCCAGGCCCTGGCCGACGCGGATCCGGACACCCTCCGCCAGGCCCTGTTGGACGAGGCCCAGGCCCTGGCCGACGAGGACGTGGAGATCAACCGGCGGATGGGCTTCCACGGGGCTCGGGTGATCCCCTCCAAGGCCAACCTGCTCCACCACTGCAACACCGGCCGCCTGGCCACGGTGGACTTCGGCACCGCCCTGGGAGTGGTCTACGCGTGCCAGGAGCTGGGCAAGGAGATCCACGTGTGGGTGGACGAGACCCGGCCCCGGCTCCAGGGGGCCCGGCTCACCGCGTGGGAGCTCATGCAGGCCGAGGTCCCCATGCACCTCATCGCGGACAACGCGGCCGGCCACCTGATGCGCACGGGCCAGGTGGATGTGGTCATCTTCGGCGCGGACCGGGTGGCGGCCAACGGCGATGTGGCCAACAAGATCGGCACCTACAAGCTGGCCGTGGTGGCCCGGGAGAACGGCATCCCCGTCTACTGTGTGGCCCCCACCAGCACGGTGGACCTGAGCCTGCCGGACGGGGACCACATTCCCATCGAGGAGCGGGATGCCACCGAGGTCACCCACGTCCAGGGCACGGCCGTGGCCCCGGAAGGCGCACCCGCCTACAACCCTGCCTTCGACGTGACGCCCCACCGCTACATCACCGGGATCGTCACCGAGGAGGGGATCTGCTATCCCCCCTTCACCGAGAGCCTGCGGGACGCGGTGGAGCGGGGGCGCCAGCGGGTGGCGGAGAACCGCCGCCGGCGCCTGGCCCGCCTGTTGGGCACGGAGAAGGGCCAGACATGAGCCGGTTTCGCCGTCTGTGTGTCTACTGTGGCTCCAACAACGGCATCCGCCCGGTCTACCTGGCCGCGGCCCAGGCCTTGGCCGCGGAGCTGGTCCGCCGGGGCATCGGCCTGGTCTACGGAGGCGGCAGCCTGGGCATGATGGGGGCGGTGGCCCGGGCTGTCCTGGAGCGAGGAGGAGAAGTGGTCGGGGTCATTCCCGCGCCGTTGGCCCCCAAGGAGATCTCGGGTCCTCCGCTGGGGGAGCTGGAGGTGGTGGACTCCATGCATGCCCGCAAGGCCCGGATGGCCGAGCTCGCGGACGGTTTCGTCGCCCTGCCCGGTGGCTTCGGCACCCTGGAGGAGCTGTTCGAGACCATCACCTGGGCCCAGTTGGGGATCCACAACAAGCCCATCGGCCTGCTCAACCCGGCCGGCTACTTCGATCCCCTGTGCCGTCTGGTGGACCATGCCGTGGCGCAGGGGTTCATCCGGCCCGAGTACCGAGATCTGTGGGTGGTGGACAGGGAACCGGGCCGCCTGCTGGATCGGCTGGAAGCCCATCGCCCGCCGGAACCCGCGGTGCAATGGATCCGACCGGAGGAGATCTGAGCTCCGGGGGGAACGTGCCGAGCCGGCCGCCCATCCCCCTGGACGACCCCAGACCGACCCCGGAGCCCGCTCCTGGCCTGGGGCTCCAGGGCTCGGCTCTCGGCCGTCCCCCTGGAGGGATAAGCTTGGGCCTGTCGGGAGCATTGCCCCTTGGGGGCTGCACCCTCCGCGACAACGGGTACAGAGGAGACACGGATTGCCCATGGCCATCGTCATCACAGGCTCCATCGCCTACGACTACCTGATGCGCTTTCCGGGCCGCTTCACAGACCACTTCCTGCCGGAGAAGCTGCACAGCCTGAGCGTCAGCTTCCTGGTGGACTCCATGGTCCGCCACCGGGGTGGGGTGGCCCCCAACATCGCCTACTCCATGAAACTCCTGGGCGGCGACCCGGTCATCCTGGGCACCGTGGGCCAGGACTTCGGGGACTACCGGCGATGGTTGGAGGAGAACGGCCTCCGTACCGAACACATCGTCGAGATCCCAGAGGAGTTCACCGCCAGTTTCTTCGTGAGCACGGACCAGGACCAGAACCAGATCGCGAGCTTCTACACCGGGGCCATGGCCCACGCGCGGCACCTCTCCCTGGCGGATCGGGGCCTCACCGACGCGGACCTGGTGGTCATCAGCCCCAACGACCCCCAGGCCATGCTCAACTACGCGGAGGAAGCCCGGGCCCTGGCCATCCCCTATGCCTACGATCCCAGCCAACAGACCGCCCGGCTCAGCGGCGAGGCGCTTCGCCGCAGCATCCAGGGGGCCACCTACCTGATGGTGAACGAGTACGAGCTGGCCCTGATCCAGGAGAAGACCGGCTGGGACCTGGACCGGCTCCGCAGCCAGGTGGCGGTGTTGGTGGTCACCGAGGGGGAGCGAGGCAGCGTGATCTTCCACGGCAGCCAGGCCCTGCGGGTCCCGCCCGCGCCCCCGGAGCGCATCGCGGAGCCCACCGGCGCGGGGGACGCCTACCGGGGCGGCTTCCTCGCGGCCCACAGCGCCGGCCTCCCCCTGGAGGTCTGCGGGCGGGTGGGCTCCCTGTGCGGGACCTACGTGCTGGAACACGTGGGGACCAACAACCATCGCTTCACCCTGGAGGAGTTCATCCAGCGCTACCAGGCCGTCTACGGCCCGGAACCCGAGCTGCGCCGGCTGGAGCCCGCGGCCCGACCGGAGGGCCTGCCCGGGCGGCCTTTCCGGGGTCCGTCACTCAGCCCATCGACCCACCATCCCAGATAGGAGCGACCATGAGCACCACCGTTCGACCCCTTTCCTACGACATCGCCGATATCGGCCTGGCCGACAAGGGCCTGGACCGTATGGAGTGGGCGGCCCGGGAGATGCCTGTCCTGGCCCTCATCGAGGCCCGTTTCCGGGAGACCCGGCCCCTGGAGGGCCTGCGCATCGCCGCGGCCCTCCACGTGACCACGGAGACCGCCAACCTGGTGAAGACCCTGTTGGCCGGGGGCGCGCAGGTGGCCCTCTGTGCCAGCAACCCCCTGAGCACCCAGGACGACGTGGCCGCCGCGCTGGTCAAGCACTACAACGTCCCCGTCTACGCGGTGAAGGGGGAGGACACGGAGCGCTACTACGCCCACATCCACGCTGTCCTGGACACCCGCCCCCACATCACCATGGACGACGGCATGGACCTGGTGGCCACCCTCCACACCCAACGCCAGGAGCTCCTGGACCACGTCATCGGCGGCACCGAGGAGACCACCACCGGGGTCATCCGGCTGAAGGCCATGGCCGCGCAGGCCAAGCTGCGCTTCCCGGTGGTCGCGGTGAACGACGCGCGGACCAAGCACCTCTTCGACAACCGGTACGGCACGGGCCAGAGCACCATCGACGGGATCCTCCGGGCCACCAACGTGCTGCTGGCCGGCAAGAACTTCGTGGTGGCCGGCTACGGATGGTGCAGCCGGGGCATTGCCATGCGGGCCGCGGGCATGGGGGCCCACGTGATCGTCACCGAGGTGGACCCCCTGCGGGCCCTGGAGGCGGTGATGGACGGGTATCGGGTGATGCCCATGGTGGAGGCCGCTCGGATCGGCCACATCTTCTGCAGCGCCACCGGCGACATCCACGTGGTGGACCGCCCCCACTTCCAGGTCATGCGGGACGGTGCCATCCTGGCCAACAGCGGTCACTTCGACGTGGAGATCAACCTGGAGGCCCTGGCGGAGATGGCCGTGGAGGTCAAGCGGGTGCGGGACTACCTGGACGAGTACACCCTGCCCGACGGCCGGCGCCTGTACGTGGCCGGCGAGGGGCGCCTGATCAACCTGGCCGCCGCGGAAGGCCATCCCAGCGCGGTGATGGACATGAGCTTCGCCAACCAGGCCCTCTGCGTGGACTACCTGCGCCAGCACGCGGCCACCCTGGAGAACCGGGTCTACTCGGTGCCGGAGCCCATCGACCGGGAGATCGCGGCCCTGAAGCTCCAGGCCATGGAGATCCAGATCGACACCCTGACCCCGGAGCAGGAGGCCTACCTGCACGAGTGGAGCATGGGGACCCACTGAGACCGGATCCCGTTCCCAGGAGCCGAGGGGGCTTCGCCGCTTCGGAGAGGCACCGAGATCGCCTTGAACCAGGAGGAGACTCCAAGATGAGCACCACCTTCATGACGGCCCCGTCCCTGCTCTTCACCAGCGAATCCGTGACCGAGGGCCACCCGGACAAGATGTGCGACCAGATCAGCGACGCGGTGCTGGACGCCATCATGGAGCAGGATCCCCACGGTCGCGTGGCCTGCGAGGCCGCGGTCAAGACCGGCTTCGTCATGCTGCTGGGCGAGATCACCACCACGGCCCAGGTCAACTACGACCGCCTGGTCCGCCAGGTGATCCGGGAGATCGGCTTCGACTGCAGCGACAAAGGGTTCGACGCGGAGACCTGTGGTGTGCAGGTGGCCATCGCCGCGCAGAGCCCGGACATCGCCATGGGGGTGGACCAGGCCCTGGAGGCCAAGGCCGGGGAGATGACGGATGCCGAGATCGAGGCCGTGGGGGCCGGGGACCAGGGCATGATGTTCGGCTACGCGTGCAACGAGACGCCCACCCTGATGCCCATGCCCATCTACCTGGCCCACAAGCTGGCCCGCCGCCTGGCCCAGGTGCGCAAGTCCGGCATCCTGCCCTGGCTGCGCCCAGATGGGAAGTCCCAGGTGACGGTGGAGTACAGCTACGGCAAGCCCAAGCGCATCCACACAGTGCTCATCAGCACCCAGCACGCGCCGGAGATCGAACAGGAGGCGATCCGGCGGGAGATCATCGAAAAGGTGATCGATCCCATCCTCCCCGGCCCCCTGGTGGACCGGGACCTGCGCGTCTTCGTCAACCCCACCGGCCGCTTCGTCATCGGCGGCCCCATGGGCGATGCCGGCCTCACCGGCCGCAAGATCATCGTGGACACCTACGGGGGGATGGGGCGCCATGGCGGCGGGGCGTTCAGCGGCAAGGACTGCACCAAGGTGGACCGCAGCGGCGCGTACGCGGCCCGTTGGGTGGCCAAGAACATCGTGGCCGCGGGGCTGGCCGACCGCTGCGAGATCCAGATCGCCTATGCCATCGGCGTGGCCCGGCCGGTCAGCGTGAACGTGGAGACCTTCGGCACGGGCCGGATCAGCGATGAGCGGATCGCCCAGCTCATCCACGAGTTCTTCGACCTGCGCCCCGGCGCCATCATCCGCGACCTGGACCTCAGACGCCCCATCTATCGACAGACCGCGGCCTACGGCCACTTCGGCCGCGACGACATCGATCTCCCCTGGGAGCGCACGGACCGGGCGGAGCTGCTGCGGGAAGCCGCCGGGCTCACCTCCCGGGAGCGGGTGACGGCCTGAGCGCCGCTCCCCCCGGCCCCACTGCCCTCCTCGGAAACAGGAGCCGACCCAGGCCGGTCATCTCCGGGAGCCACCCCTCCGGACAGGGCCGGCCTGGGGCCCTGTCGAGGAGGGACCCGGGCCTGGAGGCCACTCGGCCGCGGGAAACTCCACGGTGAAGGTGGTCCCCTGCCCGGGGGTGCTCTCCACCCGGATGTGTCCCCCGTTCTGTTCCACCAGAGTCTTGGCGATGTAGAGCCCCAGCCCCGCGCCGCTGCCCCAACCGCTCCCGGCCTCCTGCCGGCTTCGGGCCTTGTCCACCCGGTAGAAGCGGTCGAAAATGTGGGGCAGGTCCTCCGGTGGAATGCCCACCCCGGTGTCCGCGATCTGGATGCGGCACCGGCCATCGGCCTCGCCGGTGGAGAGAGCTACCTGCCCGCCCTCGGGGGTGTACTTGATCGCGTTGTCCACCAGGTTCACCACGATGGCCTCCAGCTGTTCCGGCCATACCTGGACCGGGGGCGTGTCCTCCGCCAGGGTGGCCTGGAAGGCCACGCCCTTGGCCTGGGCTCGGGCCGTCATCCCGGGCACCATGGCCCTCAGGATCTGGACCGGATGGACCGGCTTCGAGGGCGGCGGCGGGTCGGTGCTCTCCAGCCGGGAGAGATCCAACAGGGTATTGGCCAGCCGGGTCAGCCGATCGGCCTCCCGATCGATCTCCGCCAGGTAGCGTTGGGCCATGGCCGGGTCGGGCACGCTCTCGTTCACCAGGGCCTCGCTCCGCAGCTTGATGTTCGTCAGGGGGGTGCGCAGCTCGTGGCTCGCGTTGGCCACGAAGAGCCGCTGGCGCTCCAGGGTGTCCTGGAGCCGGGCGGCCATGTAGTTGAAGGCCCGGGCCAGTGCTCCCAGCTCGTCCTCCGCGTCGATCTGGACCCGTTGCTCCAGATCGCCTGCGGCCATGGCCAGGGCGGCCTGCTCCAGGCGGCGGACCGGTTCCACCAGCTGGCGGCTCATCCAGAGCCCCAGGACGGTCATCAGGAGCAACGCGGCCAGGCCGGTGAAAAGCAGGCTGCTCACGAGCTGTTGGGTGTGGGAGACCACCCGATCCAGGGGTTGGGAGAGCTGGACCAGCCCCAGGATCCGGCTGCCCTGCTGGATGGGGGCCGCCGCGAAGATCGTCCACTCCCCCGAGAGGGGATCCCGGCGGACATCATGCTGTTCGGTCCCACGCAGCGCCGCCTGGATCTCCGTCTGGTGGAACTGGTTTGGGATCTGATGGGGTGGGTAGTGGCTGTCGGCCAGCGGATGTCCTCGCGCATCCAGGATGGTCACCCGGGCATCCAGATCCTGGGCGAAGCTCTCGGCCACGTACTGGAGCCGGCCGTCGGGCCGGGCCGGGCCGGGCCGATCTCCGTTCCCCATGGTTCCCCGTGTCCCGGGGTTTCCGCGGCCACCCCGCAGAAGGCCCTCAAGGCCCTGGGCCCTGGGTCCCCACTCTGCCTCCTCGTCGGCTTCATCCTCCGGGTCGTCTCTCTCCCACTCCCCCTCGTCGTTCTCCTCCAGCTCGTGGCGTTCGAACTCCACCGCGTAGCCGCTGAGGGGATCCTCCAGGGCGTTCGCGGCCAGGAAGGCCTCGATCTCCAGGTTGTGTTCCGCTTCCTCCAGCTGCGCGGTGTAGATCACCTGGCCCATGCGGGCCAGGAGCAGCACCAGGGCCAGGAAGAAGACCAGCCCGAAGGACGCGACGAGACGGGCCCGGAGGCTGCGCCGCCAGGGCCGGGACAGCCACGCCCACAGAGAGCGGACCCCGACTCCGATCCCCTGCCGGGGGGGCTCGTCGCTCATGGTTCGTCGCCTCCCAACTCCTCCGGGGCCACCAGACGATAGCCCACGCCCCGAACGGTGCGGATCAGCCGAGGGGTGGAGGGATCGTCCTCCAGCTTCTCCCGCAGCCAGCGGATGTGGACGTCCAGGGTCCGGGGATCCCCGATCCAGTTCTCCCCCCAGACCCGATCCAGCAGATCTCCCCGTTTCACCACAGCCCCCTGGGCCTCCTGGAGCGCGATCAGCAGCTCGTACTCCCGTTGGGAGAGGTGCACGGGCTTTCCGTGGCGGAGCACCTGGTAGCGCCGCTTGTCGATGGTGATGGGGCCGATGGTCACCACCGGGTGGCTGGCCTGCCCACGGGCGGACTCCCGCATGAGCTCCATCCGCCGCAGGTGGGCGTGGATCCGGGCCAGCAGCTCCCGGAAGCTGAAGGGCTTGACGATGTAGTCGTCCGCGCCCAGCTCCAGGCCCAGCACCCGATCCATCTCGTCTCCCCGGGCGGTGAGCATCAGGATGGGCACGGCGCTCTCCTGGCGCAGGGTCTGGCAGACCTCCCAGCCGTGCTTCTTGGGCATCATCACGTCCAGGAGGATCAGATCGGGATTCTGCTCCCGGGCCCGGGTCAGGGCCTCCTCCCCGTCGTAGGCCTTGAGCACCCGGTAGCCCTCCTGTTCCAACTGGTAGCTCAGGGCCTCCACGATCATCTCGTCGTCATCGGCCAACAGGATAGTGGTGCGCATGGTCCCTTGCTCACGGTGAAGGCGTGTCAACGTCCAGGCCTGGGGACTCCCTGCCCTCAGGACGGGGGCCAGAGCCGGTGCCCCACCAGGAGGCCACCACGTCCCCGGTGACCACATATCCGGCGGATGCCCCCGGATGAGCGGTGTCCGTGCCTGTCAGTATAGCATGGCTGGCCCAGGACGAGGATGCAGGCCAGAAAGCTGGCGTCGTGGAGCCGCCAGTGCTTTGGGCCCGTGTATCTGCGCACACAGAAGCTGACGACCCGGAGCACAGACAGCAGCCACAGGCTCCCCGGCCCAGGGCCACGGCCACAGGCTGGTAGCTGGACGCAAAGGGCAGGAGCACCTGACGCGACCACAACGAACCCGGCCATGGAGAACTATGGCACAGGAGACGGCCGGACGGGTGAAGGCCAGGCCATCGGCGGGTTAAGAGCAGGTTAAAAGCGTGGGCGACCCGGTCGCGGGATCCAGGCCATCGGGCCGGCGCCCTCTCCAGGCACCCGGAGTTCCCTGCGTTTTCTGGAGGTTAACGTGATGTTAACCTGTTCCTCGGCCTGTATTAACCACGGCCGTCGGCCCCTCTTCTATATTGCAGAGGCGGAACAGGGGAGTTCCTCGAGGCCCCCTTCCTTCAACCGACTCCGTTTCTGAACCAAGCAGCGGTGATAGGAGGCAAACTGCCATGTATCGGCGACATCCTTCTGTGCCTGTTCGAACCGTGCCTGTTCGCATGCGCTTTGCCCTGTGGATCGGGGTGTGGCTCCTGGTGTGGGCCGCGGCGTGGACGGCGGTGGAGAGCCGGTCCGCGATGGCCGCGTCGTCCTCTCAGGGGCAGCAGATGGCCCCATTCCCGGGAGACTGGCAGGCCCCCCTCTGGGACGACGACGATGACGACGATCGGGATTGGGACGACGACGATGACGACGATCGGGACGATGATGACCGATACGACGACCGGGACCATGATGACCGATACGAGTACCGGTACGAGGATCGGGACGATGGCCGTCGGTACGACGACGATGGGCGGAGCGACGACCACCGGTACGACGACTCCTCGTCCCGGGACTCGGACGACGCCTATCGGTATCGAGGGTCGCAGAGCCAGCCGTCTTCCCAGCCCCAGGTCCGGCCTCGTCGGGGCTGGGAGGACGACGACCGGGCCTATCGAAAGGCCTATGGAGTGGTGGACAGCGTCCAGCCCGGCGGCCGGGGCACCTGGGTCATCGACGGCATCACCTACCAGGCCGACGCCTACACCCGGTTCGAGTCCCATGGGATGGTCATGGGCGTGGGCATGTGCGCGGAGGTGGAATATGTGCCGGGGAACCCGCCCCAGGCCGTGAAGATCGAGGCCAAGCCCGCCTGGGAATGCCGAGGGACGGCACCCCGTCCGGATTCTCGGGAGGGACGGTCGGAGCGGGACGATATCCGCCGCTCTGCCGGCGACCGATCGGGGAGCCCGAGCGCCCCGTCCGCTCGCCCTCCTGCCTCGACGTCCTCTGCAGCTTCTGGGGCACCCGCCACGGCGCAGGTGGCCGACCCAGCCGAGCCCGCTGTCCCGGAGATCGCTGTGGCGGAGATCAGGGGACCGGTCTACTACCGGCCTCGCCAGGGTGTGCTGGGCATCTGGGTGGTGGGCCGTCGTCCCTTCTTCGTGGGGCAGGACTCCACCGTGGGACCCCAGGTGGCTGGGCTGCGGATCGGCGATCGGGTCCAGGTGATCTACTATGTGGACGAGCACGGCCTCAACCGGGTCATCTGGCTGGGCAGTCCGTGAGGCAATCGGCCGGGTGGCCTTTCCCACACCGGCGTGATGGAGAGGGCGGCTCCTCGTGGTGTCGCCGACGGATCCATGCACACCAACCATAGAGCACGGAGGTGACGACGATGAAGGCAGTCCATGGAGGTCAACGGTTGCACAGGTACCGGATCTACCTGGCCGGCGTGGCTCTGGTCCTGGGGATGGTGCTCTTCCCGGCACCGGTCTCCCTGGCCCAGGCCCCTGCTCCCCAGGACGAGTGGCCCGAGTGGCGGGGCCTGGTGGAGCAGATGCCCAGCAACGGCCTGTTCGGCACCTGGGTCGTCGGCGGGCGTACCTTCACCGCGGACGCCGGCACCAAGTTCGAGCAGGAGCATGGCCTGCTCCAGGTAGGGGCCTGTGCCGAGGTGAAGTACCAGGTGATGGGCAACGGGTATCGGGCCATCGAGATCGAGAGCAAGGAGCCCTACAAGTGCGGCAGCAGCGGTGGCGGCGGCACCTCCTCGGGCAAGGTCTACGGCCTGGTGGAGCAGATGCCCAGCAACGGCCTGTTCGGCACCTGGCGCATCGGCGGTGTCGCCTACCAGGCCGACAGCAACACGTACTTCGAGCAGGAGCACGGCGCCCTGGCCGTGGGGGCCTGTGTGGAGGTCTACTACGTGGAGGGCACGCCTCGGCGGGCCACCAAGATCGAGACCAAGCGGGCCTACGAGTGTGGGGGCTCCGGCAGCGGTGGGGGGAGCTCCCAGGCCTACGGCGAGATGTACGGCCTCATCGAACAGTTGCCCGGCAGCGGCCTGTTCGGCACCTGGCGCATCGGCGGGATGTCCTTCGTGGTCGATCCGGGCACCCGATTCGAGCAGGAGCACGGCCCCTTCGCGGTGGGGGTCCTGGTGGAGGTGAAGTTCTACACGGATGCCAACGGCGTCCACCACGCCACCGAGATCGAGACCAAGTACTCGTGGGATCGACCCGGTGACGACGACGACTTCAACGGCATCTACGAGGGCTACGAGGGCCACGCCTACGGTGTGATCGAGTCCATGCCCAGCGGTGGGCTGTGGGGGATCTGGCGCATCGGTGGCGTGGAGTACCGGGCCACCCAGTCCACCCGATTCGAGCAGGAGCACGGCCCCTTCACGGTGGGGGCCCTGGTGAAGGTGAAGTACTACCTGGACGCGAACAATGCCCGGGTGGCCCGAAAGATCGAGACCGAGTCCAACAGTGGGGGGGTGATCACCCGGCCCAACCACTACAAGCTCTACGGTTTCGTGGAACAGATGCCCGCTGGCGGCTTCAACGGCGCCTGGGTGATCAACGGAGTGACCTTCATGGCCGACACCCGGACCCGGTTCGAGGAGAGCCATGGCGTCCTGGCCGTGGGGGCCTACGTGGAGGTGGAGTACACCCAGAACGGCGGCACGAACTGGGCCACCCAGATCGAGACCCATGTGCCGCCCGGCGCCGGCCCGAACCACCGGGTGGGACGCATTGAGTCCACGGGTACGGTCCGGGCCGCCTCCGCGACGGGGGCTGTCTGGCGGATCGGCGGGGTCGACTACCGGGTGACGTCGGCCACGGATCTGAACGACCTGAACGTGGCCCTGGCACCGGGCAACACTGCCCTGGTGAACAGCTACACCGACGCCAATGGCGTGGAGGTGGCCACCCGGATCACCGGCGTGAACTTCACCCATGCCGTCTACCTGCCGGTGACCCTGGCCCGCTGAACCCAGCCAGCCCCGTGTGGGAAGCCGTTCGCAGGGGCACCGGGCCGATACGGCCCGGTGCCCCTGCGCGATCTCCCTGTCCGTGTCCTTCGTGTCCCTCGCGAGGGGAAGAGCACAGAGGTCCGCCTATGAACCGTCTTCTACGTACCGGCTTGCTGTATGGCCTGCTCCTGGTGCTTGGGTCGGCCCTGATCCTCCAGGTGTTGGCCCTGGTCTTCGTCATCGGCCGCAACCCACCGGCCCCCCCCATCCCCTGGGACAGCCCCGAGACCGAGCGCCTGGCCCGGCGGGCGTGCATGGACTGCCACAGCTACGAGACCCACTGGCCCTGGTACAGCTATGTGCCGCCTGTGTCCCTGCTGGTGGTTCGGGACGTGATCGCGGGCCGCGATGAGCTGAACTTCTCCGCGCCCCAGGGGCTCTCGTCCCACGAGCTCCGGGAGGCCGTGGAGACCATCCTCGAGGGAGAGATGCCTCCTCCCCTCTACACCTGGCTCCGTCCCGAGGCCCGGCTGAGCCCGGAGGAACAGCAGCGACTGGTGGAAGGCCTTCGGCGCACCTTTGGATCGAGGTAAGGCGGGGTCCGGGCTTCCTCGGACCTCCTTCACCTGTCGTTAACCTGGTGTTCGCCCTCGGTTAACCCAGGCCCGGCCTGGTTGGGCTATGCTGGAGCCCAGGGAGGCCACCGAGCTTCCCCGGCTCTCTCCCCGGCGGGAGAGGTCGCGGTCGCCCGTTATCCCCATGGACAGAGGAGGTGAGCACACCATGACCGTGCGGACAACGACTCCACGTTCCCTGTGGGCGCAGCTCCAGGCCCGGCTGCAGGCGAACCTGACGTCCCTTCTGTTGGTGTTCGTGGCTCTGGGTTTTCTCTTCCTGTTGGCCGAGCTGCTGTGGACCAACCATACCGAAGGCATCCAGTGGGTTGCAGTGGGCGCGAGCATCCTGGGCGCGCTGTTGGGCCTGGTGGGGCTCTTCGTGGGGGGACGGCTTCGTGACGTGGCCGTGCTTCTCTTCCTGCTCCTGGCCCTGACCGGCCTGGTGGGGGTGGTGGAGCACAACGAGGCCCGGCTGGAGGCCGAGGGATTCGAGACCTCCACCCGGGTCCAGTGGTCGTCGGGCACGACCCTGGTGCGCTACACCTGGGACGAGGACGAGGAGGACGAGGAGGACGAGGGGGAGGAGGGCGAGGCACCGCCTCTGGCCCCCCTGAGCCTGAGCGGTCTGTCGGCCCTGGGAGCCGTGGCCCTGTTGGCGAAGGATCCAGAGGCGTGAGGCGAGCCCAGCCAGGCGCCGTCGCGAGAAGGAAGGGGGGCACGGCCATACCGGCCGTGCCCCCGTGGATCTCCCTGTCCAGATGCTCTCTTAGCGGCTCCGCTCACGGCTTCGGGGACGGGACCGCCCTCCGTTGGGCCGCCAGCTCATCCTCCAGCCGTTCCCGCTCCAGCTCCAGGTTCTGCTCGCGGACGGCCCGTTCATGGGCTGCGTCTCCGCTGGCCCCCTGGAGCCGTTGGCTCAGCTCCTCCAAGGTCTCGCCCCGGCCGTAGAGGACCAACATGTCTCCCTCCTGGATCCGGGTGTAGCCCCGGGGCGCGCCGATGTAGGTGCCGTCTGGGCGGAAGATGCCCAGGACCAGGATCCCCTCCTGGTTGAGCCGGCATTCGGCCAGGGTCTTGTCGGCCAGCCAGGAGCCGGGCTCCACGTGGAGTTCGGCCACCTGGAAGCCTCCGGAGACCTGGAGCAGGGCCTCGTAGTCCTTCACCTCCAGCCGGGTCCAGCGGCGCAGGGCCCGCTCGATCCAGCGGGTCAGGTAGCGGTCCACCCACCGGCTGGTTCCCAGGAACCAGAGGAGCCCCAGTCCCAGGAGCAGCCAGAGGACCCGGATGAACCGCTCCTGGGGCGACGCGGTCTCCACCAGGGTCAGGAGCAGGGAGGAGAACGCGGTGACGATGCCCAGGTTGCCCAGGAGCATGAGCCATAGGATGATCCGCCGCCGGACCGGATGGCGGACGATGTACTCGGATTCGGAGGTGGTGAAGCCCACGCCGGTGAAGGCCGAGCGGGCCTGGAACTGGGCGGCCTCCCGGGAGAGGCCGGTCAGGGTCAGGGCCACCGTGGCGATGCGGACCATCAGCATGGAGAGGGCGACGACCAGGAGGAAGGAGATCAGGGTGGTCATGGCCGACCCTCTCTGTCCAGGGGCTTGGGCCCTGAGGAGCTAGGACCGTCCCAGGGCCCGGGGCCGTTGTCCTCCCTCGGGCCGATGGTCTCGGCCGCCGTAGGGCGCGGGGATGTACTGCACCGAGGGACGGTGCTGGGCGGGCTGGGGGTAGAGGGCCATGAGCTCGTAGACCTCCTGGGGCATCTCGGTGGAGATGGGCAGCCCCAGGTTCCGGGCCTCCTCCACCATGATGGGGTAGTCGTGGGTCCACGTGCCGGTGGCCATGATCTCGGCCACCTGGGCTGCCTTCTCCGGGCCCATCTTGGGGGTCAGGATCTCGGTGACGGTGTGGGTCACCTGGGCGATGGCCTTGCGGGCCAGGTCGGCCATGATCAGGGTCTGGTCGTCCACATGGGCGATGGGCTTCTCCTCCACGGCCTTGACGATGCTGGCCGCGGCGAACTGGCCCAACTGGGGATCCACCGGGCCCAGGACCGCGTTCTCGTCCATGACGATCTCGTCCGCGGCCATGGCGATCAGGGTGCCGCCGGACATGGCGTAGTGGGGCACGAAGACCGTGACCTTGGCCGGGTGTTTGAGGAGGGCCATGGCGATCTGCTCCGCGGCCAGGACCAGCCCTCCTGGGGTATGGATGACGAAGTCGATGGGCACCTCGTCGTCCGTCAGCTTGATGGCCCGCAACACCTGTTCGCTGTCCTGGATGTCGATGTAGCGGGCAAAGGGGATGCCCAGGAAGCTCAGGGCTTCCTGGCGGTGGATCATGGCGATGACCCGGCTGCCTCGTTTCTTCTCGATCTCGCGCATCTTGCTGATGCGCTGGGCCAGCAACACCCGCTGTTGGATCATGGGCTGCAGGGCCGAGAGCAGGAAGAAGAGCCAGATGATGGAGATGAGGTCCATGGAAATCGTTCCTCCTTGGACATGGATGGGAGACGGTCGGCGCTCTGGAAGGTCCAGGGGCGGGATAGGGCACAGCGGCCTCCTGGCCCCGGCGCCCCGGCCTCTCCTGCCGGCGGTCCTCAGTAGGGCCAGTGTTCGTCCGGGTAGCTCCTGCGCTCCTCTCGACGGCGGAATATCCACACCAGGATGAGGCCGGCCATGAAGCCGCCGATGTGGGCCCACCAGGCAATGCCGCCGCCCGACTGGAGACTGGTGGCGCTCAGCGCGAAGAGGCCGTTCACCAATTGGGAGAGGAACCACAGGCCCAGGTAGAGGAGGGCCGGAATGGCCACGATCTCCACCCAGAAGAAGAGGGGGATCAGGGTGTACACGTAGGCCATGGGATACAGGACCAGGTACGCGGCCAGCACGCCGGAGATGGCCCCACTGGCGCCCACCGAGGGGATGGTGCTCGTGGGATCGGTGTAGATGTGGACCAGGGAGGCCGCCACCCCACACAGGAGGTAGAAGAGCAGGTACCGGAAGTGTCCCATGCGGTCCTCCACGTTGTCCCCGAAGATCCAGAGGGCCAACATGTTGCTCACCAGGTGCCACACCCCACCGTGCAGGAACATGGAGGTGAAGACCGGAACCCACCGCTCCAGGCCACTGCTGGCCACGAAGACCGCAGGCACCACCCCGTAGGCGCGAAAGACCTCGTCCAGCCGAGGTCCCTGGCCCACCTCCCAGAGGAAGACCAGGACGTTGAGGCCGATGAGGGTGTAGTTGACCAGCGGTGGCCGACGGGAGGGGACGTTGTCGAACAACGGGATCACGCGGCATACCCCCTGATGCTGCCAGACGGGAATCGGAAGGGTCGGGGAACGGGTCTCCTATTGTACCGGCCCTTGGAAGTGATGACAAATCCTCCTGGGTGGCCCGGGAACCTGCCCGGAAGCCGTGTCTCTCCCCTGGGGATGGGATGTCACCCAGGCGGAAGGCCGGCGCCCGCCTCCACCCGACGGCGCACCTGGATGCCCCGCCGCCCCAGCTCGGCCAGCAGATGCTCCGGAGGGATATCCCGAGCCGGGGAGAGGACCCCCCGGGCCTGGATCTGGCCTGTCAAGAGCATCCGGGCCACGATGCTCGCGGTGAAACCCACGGTCCGCTGCATGGCCAGGAAGCCGGTCTCCAGGTCGCGGAAGTCCACCAGCTCGTAGATCACCCGGTGGGGACGTCCGGCCCGAAGGCCCCGGGCCTCCACCCGCAGGAAGGCCACGTCCCGTTCCTGGGGCCCGTACTGGAGCTGGGGCGCCAGCAGGCTTTCCAGGAAGTCCCGGGGGCGCACGGCCGTCTCACCCACCTGGATGGGGTCGTCGGCCAGGAAGCCCAGGGCCACCAGGGGGCGCCAGAAGGCCGCGTGGCCGGGCCAGCGGGCGGTGTAGCGGGCCGCTTCCCGCACCCCGGTGAGGCCCAGCGATTCCAGGTAGTGGACCACATCGCCGTTGGGGTAGGCCTCCAGGGTGCCCAGTCCCTCCACGTCCAGGGTGTGGACGTGTTCCGGCGCGAAGAGGGAGTGGCCGGGGATGGTCACGGGACGACCGTCCCGGAGCACTCGGGCCTCTCGGGTATAGGCGGAGAGGACCCCCCGGAAGGTCCAGGAGATCTTGTACTTCAGGGGGTTGTCCGCGGCCTGGGGTTCTGGGATCCCGGCGCCGTAGGAGGAGAAGGCCTCCACCGTGTCCAACTCCTGGACCGCCAGCCGGGCCAACACCAGGTCGATCCCCGGATCCAGGCCGCTCTCCGGCAGGATGGCCACGTCTGCGGCCTGGGCCTCTGGATCCAGGGAGCGCAGGGCCGAGGAGGCGTGGGAGGCGTTGACCAGGTGGGTGCCGGCCGCGATGGCCGCCCGGGCCACCCTCTCGTGGAGATGGGCGGGCAGGAGCTCCACAGCCACCTGGGCCCGTTCCAGCAGGGCCACAAGCGCCGGGAAGTCGGAACCGTCCAACACCACGGCCTGGACCTTGGAGGAGCCCAGGGTGGCCAGATGGGCGTGGAGGGCCTTTGCATCCCCGTCGGCCACCCAGACATGCGTCACCTCCGGAGCGGCCACCAGATCGTGGAGGGCTGCCTTCCCCTGCATGCCCAGGCCCAACAGAACCACCTGGTTTGAGCGACCACGGTCTCTGCCCATGATGTCCCCTCCATCCGCGAGAACCCTCTTGGCATCTCCCCCATTGTACCCGATCTGCCCCCATCTGCCCATGTGGCAGCTTCGTGTCAATGTGACACGAATTGACACGGGCCATGGCCTTATGTTATGTTGGGGGCGATCCGTGTGGCAGGAGGTGAGGAGGGATCATGGACGAGACACGTGGCTTTCAGGACCTTCCCGAGCCCATGGGGGCCCAGCCGTCTCCGGAGAACGGGGCCTCGGTGGAGGAGCTGGAGTTCCTGTCATCGGCCCGGCTTCCACGCACCCCAGGGCTGGGGGCCGAGGTCGGGGACTGGCTGGAACCCGAGACCACGTCTAAGTGCGTGATCCTGGCGGCAGGTCAGGGGAGTCGCCTGCGAGAGGTGGCCCACAGCAAGCCCCTCCACCCCCTGCTGGGGGTGCCCATCCTGGAGCGGGTGATCCGCACGGCCATGGAGGCGGGGCTGGACGAGTTCTACGTGGTGGTGGGCCACCAGGCGGAGCGGTTGATCCCCTTTCTGGCGGAGCTGAGTGCTCGGCTGGGGGCTCGGATCATCCCCATCCAGAATACCCGCTGGGACCAGCACGAGAACGGATATTCCCTGCTCCTGGCCCGGGATCGCCTGGACGGGCCCTTTGTGTTGCTCATGGGCGACCATCTGATCGAGCCTGCATTGGTCCAACGGCTTCTCCAGTGCCCTGTGGCCGAAGGCGAGGTCCTCCTGGCGGTGGACCGGCGGCTGGACAGCCCCCTGGTGGATCCGGAGGACGTGACCCGGGTCTGGGTGGAGGGGGACCGTGTCCAGGCCATCGGCAAGGGGTTGGCCGCCTTCAACGGCTACGATACCGGGGTCTTCCTGTGCACCGGGGCCATCTTCCAGGGGATGGAGGCGGCCCTGGACCGGGGGAACTCCAGCCTCAGCGGGGCCATCCAGCACCTGGCCGACCAGGGGCGAGTTCGGGCCGTGGATGTCTCGGGGCTGTTCTGGGTGGACCTGGACAGCCCCCGGGCCCTGGCCCGGGCCGAGGAGGCCCTGGTGGACCAGTTGCGGACCAAGCCCACCGATGGCCCCATTGCCCGTTACCTGAACCGGCCCCTGTCCAGCCGCCTGAGTCGGCTCCTGGCCCGCTATCCGGTGACCCCCAACCAGATCACCCTGTTCGCCTTTGCCCTGGCTGGTATTGCGGCCGGCCTCTTCGCCACGGGGGCAGGATGGGCCCGAGTCCTGGGCGGTCTGTTGGCCCAGTTGGCCTCGGTGGTCGACGGCTGCGACGGGGAGATCGCTCGCCTGAAGTACCTGGGCAGCGAGTACGGCGGCTGGCTGGACGCGGTGCTGGATCGATACGCGGACGCCCTGCTCCTGTTCGGCCTGACCTGGCACCTGTACACCCGAGGCGCGGGGGACTGGATCTGGATGGCCGGTGTGGGGGCCATGGTGGGCTCGTTCATGGTCAGCTACACCGCGGTGAAGTACGACGATCGGATCCGCGAGGAGGTGCGGCAGGGCCGCGCCCCGGGCCTGCGCATCGGCCGAGATCTGCGCCTGTTCCTGATCGCGTTGGCCGCTGTGGTGGATCTGGTGGCCCCGGCCCTGGTCTTCCTGGCGGTGGTCATGAACGGAGAGGCCATCCGGCGGCTCTGGGTGGGGCGGCGGGCCATGGCCCCCTAGCCTCCGGACCCTGGGTCGGGGCCCTTGGCCCTGAGGTGCTGTCCGCTTCCCCAAGGGTGGGGGATCTCCTTGGAAGGAGGGCGGGGGGATGGGTGAACCGTCCGCCCCTTTCCGATGGGGAAGCCGGGTGTCCAGGTCTTTGCCTATCCCCCAATCCGGTGGACGGGCTACGGTGTCCGGCAGTCCAGGTTGGCGATGTAGGCCACCAGGGTCTCGATCTCCGTGTCTGTGAGCAGTTCGCCGAAGTTTCCCGGCATGATGTTGGGTGGGAACCCCTCCTCCACGAAGGCGTTTGGGTCCAGGATGGACTCGCGCAGGAAGTCCAGCCCCTTCTCCCCCCGCTGCACGGGATGTTAGGCAGGGTTTCCCTCCGCCTCATCCGCTTGTTTCAGGCGGCGATGATCCAGCCATGCCTCCAGGAACTCCCCTTCATGTTCTTCAGCAAGGTGCTAGATTTGTCGAATCTCATGGGGGCGGAATCGTCCGCTCGATTGAAGACGCACAGGCTTCGGCCAAAATTGGGTCCCCCGACTTTCTCGTTCTACATGCACATGTGATGGCTCAGAACGATCGCCTGCGTAGAAGAAGAACCGGTATGGATCCTATTCGTTTGATGGTGGTTCGTTTGATGGTGGGCATGATGTCCACACCCGGCTCTGAACGGACCCGGCTCCATTTTAGCACGACCCCAAAGTCGCAGCGCTCGGACCCAACAAGACTTTAATCCGAGTAGGAGAGATTGAGCTGGAATAAGACCTCGGCCACGTCCTTGATAGAAATATCATCGTTCAGGAAATCGACCTCAAAGGGAGCCAACTCACCGTCGGCCACACTATCCACCAGGAAGTATCCCTGTGCAACATCAAGAATGTTGCCCTCGCTATCCACCAAAGTCGTTATGATGCTACTACCGAGGAACATCCCACCTTCAACGGTCTTTCCGGTCTCATTCCGAATCTGCCCAACCACCACGACACCACCGAGGGGGGCATTCTTGATACTCGCCTGCACTAATGTAATTCCCGGCTCTGGCTGCAGGGAATAGACGCGGCCATCTCGTTCCAACATCGTGCCTGACTCTTTGCCCTCCTCAAGCTGTCCGATCTCGAGAATGGGGGGCAGCGTAGGGGTAAGAATGGTGGGCGTGAGCCCGCTGCCCAGGGAGATGTTTATCTTCAGGTCGATGCTGGCCGGAACCGCCACAGTTATGGCCTCAGAGATCAAGACCGTTGCCGTGAAAGGTATAGTCTGTTCCAAGTGGATCACCAACGGTTGAACAACACCCGCGTCTCGGGGCGATCCTATGTCGTCGGCGATGGCCACGGACCAGACCAGACCGACCATTAAAGCAACAAATAGTATCAAGGCTGCAACGATGTTTCGCATGTTTTCCTCCTGAGCAGTGCAGATGTGGCCGTGTTGTACGAACTAAACGTCAAAGCGTTGAATTGACTCGGCTATGAACTGAACCAGAGGAAACGTTTCGATACCAATGTGAATCAGCAACATCACTCCATTCGCCCTCATTACGGTCAGTATACGTTGCTATGAATTTGCTGTCAAGCAACTTTTTCTGACAATCGCACGACAAGATTTTGTCTCCTGCTTGGTGGCCAGAGTAGTTTTTTCGATATGTGTCCCCTTCCACCTTTCGAAAGTTCGCCGGTTTCTCGGCGGGAAAATAAAAATCAGTCGTTCACGATTTTGGATAAGGGAGTAGAGGAGGGGATAGCCATGACACCTCCGAGTCGTTCTTCAATGACTCGTCTGAACAGAGAGACGAAGGCATGGAGCTGAAAGCGGACCGGGTGGATGATGCAGGCGAGAACGGCTGGCTGCCTCACTTCTCGCAGATAGGCGATCACAGGACCCGAGCAGAATCCCCGGTCCAGATAGAGCACCTTGATCATCTCGCTTGTACAGATGTAGCCATCGTTCAAGCGGCCTACCATAGGGTGTTCTTGATAAAGTGCTTTCTGGCCAGGTGCAGATAACGGCGCTGCGGGGTGCACCCCGCAGCGCCGTTGAATCTATCTTCCCTCTCCAATAACCTCATGGACTTCCCAGTTTTTGTCGACCCACAACCCGATTATCTCTATATCTCCATATTGTTGACGGAGGAAGCGCACTGCCTTTTGGATGTGCATGATTTGTTCGTCTCGAGGGGCTGGATTTCCGGCGCAATCGTAATGGCCAACGATGGCAACCCCGACAGAGCCATGGTTCTCCATGGAGATTTTCACCCTTTCGAGGATAGACCGAACCAAGGCTGGATCTCTTCGTTCTGCCAGAATTCGATTCGGACCGGCCTCGGTGATGGAATCGACATACTCCACATCGAATCGCTTTTGCAGGTGCGCGATTACGGGTAATTGAACTCGTCCATCCATGCAGTTGATGGCTGTACAGAATCGCATATCGCTTCGTTGGGGTGGGTCAACAGGGTCTGGCCGCAGGGCGGTGTCCGCGCGGGTGAGCTGTGAAGACGCTTTGCTCAGGGAATCCATGCTTGGGCTCGCACCGGGCAATTGCACGAGATACTCATTCTCAGCAGTTCACGAATTCGTAGCGGAGTCGGCATCCTCAGATGCCGATTCCAGAGGGGCGATGCCGCATCGGAGGATGCTCACTCCTCCGTTTGGCTCAAATCGTGAATTGCTCCTTCTCAAATGCTCGTTTGGTTGCAAGATCCCCGTATCTTGATGCGGGTACGTACCCTATTTTCTTTGCACGCAATCTATTTC